>Ga0315899_10002695_pt1 | contig 19509 bp, 14 predicted proteins | sample LakEriMetagenome_2_FD_203518 | JGI IMG/M metagenome (GOLD analysis project Ga0315899, IMG submission 203518) | Freshwater fungal communities from buoy surface, Lake Erie, Ohio, United States - Buoy 4 MA112 | ecosystem: Environmental > Aquatic > Freshwater > Lake | place: USA: Lake Erie, Ohio... | reverse complement strand
TTCACCAGCATGGCTGCCCCCAGCCCAGCCGCAATGCAGCCTACATCAGTGGCAATGTAATAGACCGAATTGAAATAGAGAGCGGTTGACTCAGGGTATCCGCGTCCTTTTTCCAGAAACATCGGTAGCCATGCTCGTATGAGTTGCCATGATGTATTGATACACACAACCATGGCAGCTAAGCCCCAGAATCTTCTATCAGCTAATAACCCATGGAGCCAAGATGTTTTTGGCTCCGATGAATTCTCTGGACTACGGTGGTTCTCGAATTCGGATGTAGGCAACTTCAGATCGTTCGGCCCAACGATCATGAACCAGAACAGCACCCAAACGATTCCCGCAGCGCCGATGGCAATAAAGGGAGTTCTCCAAACGGATTCCGATTCAGATCCACGGACCATCAATTGGATGATCAGCGGTGTAATGATGGCGCCGATGGAAGCGCCGCTTTGCAAAATACTATTTCCTAGTACCCGTTCTTTGCTTGTGAGAATCCTCTGCGTTACCACCAAAGCACATGGCCAATGTCCCGCCTCAAAGAACCCTAAGAGCCCACGGCAAACAAGCAGCGAGTAATAGCCAGTCGCAAATCCAGTAAGCACACCAATAATCGACCATCCAGCAAGCGCCACTGGGTAGAGCCATCGCACGGAGACCTTATCAACGAGATAACCGAAAACCAGTGAACCAACGGCAAACGCGACACCGAACAATGATTCAATATCACCGTATTGCTCGCTAGATAGCGAAAACTGCTCTTTGATGCGGACCGCAAGATTCGCCAACGTCTGGCGGTCCATATAGTTGATCATCGTGGCAAGGAGTAACAGAAAGCTTACCCACCATTGCCATTTAGTCGATCTCACTTTTTCAATTCACCACTCTTATATCGTGCCCAGTATCGATCCAATTCGGATTTGATCATGCCACTCATCAGGAACACCCCCAACAAGTTAGGAATCGACATCGAAAGAATAAGCATATCGCTAAAGTTAAGGATGTTTGTCGGCGATACGATCGACCCCAGAAAGGTGAAGGTCAAAAATAGGCATTTGTAGAATAGAGACGACTTTTGGCCAAACAAGGACACAAAGCATCTTTCTCCATAGTACGACCACGAGACACATGTCGAGTAGGCAAATAGGAACACCGCTAAATACAGCACATACTTAAACCATGCGAATGTTGGGTTCTGTGTAAATGCTGCTAAAGTGATACTCGCTCCCTGGCTGTCAACGGCCCATTGCAAAACGTCTGGTTGACGATACACCCCGGTTACAATAATCGTTAGGCCAGTCAACGTGCACACAACGATCGTGTCGATAAATGGTTCTAACAAAGCAACTATGCCTTCACTCACTGGCTCGTCCGTCCGGGCAGCCGAGTGAGCGATGGCCGCGGAACCCGCCCCCGCTTCATTTGAGAAAACAGCTCGTTTGATCCCGAGAACCATCACCCCCAAAAATCCACCGTAGAGGCCATCTGGTGTAAAAGCACCGCGGATGATCAAACCCACGGATGGCACTATTTGATCGTAATTCATAGCCAATACTGCGAAGCAAATCGCCATGTAGGCGATGCACATAAATGGAACAATCGCCCCTGCAAAGTTTCCAATCGACTTGATGCCACCAATAATGACAACCCCAACCAGAACCACCATTAACAATCCATAGATCCACGGATAATCGATGAGGAAACTAAAAGCGGGCTCCGTTTTCAACGCGTTCAAAGACTGCACAACTTGAAAGGAATTTCCCCCACCAAAGGAACCTCCAATACACAAAACAGTGAAAATGATACCTAGTACTGATCCCAATGGTCCTAGTCCAATGCGCGAGAGTCCTTCCTTAAGATAAACCATTGGTCCACCGAGCACTCGCCCCTCTTCGTCGGTCTTTCTGTACATGACTGCCAGTGTGCATTCCGCAAATTTGCTGGTCATACCAAGAAAACCGGCCATGATTAACCAAAACGTTGCACCTGGGCCTCCCATGCCGATGGCAATAGCCACGCCGGCGATGTTGCCTAAACCAACAGTTCCCGACAGCGCCGACGACAGCGCTTGAAAGTGTGACACATCCCCTTTGTGATCGTCTTCGTCGTATACACCGCGAACTAGTTGGATCGCATGAAAGAAGCCTCGAAGATTCACAAACGACATTCTAAGTGTCAAAAATATCCCGCCGCACAAAAGCCAGATCACAACAAATGGAATGCTGGTTCCAAAAGCGGCTTTAGTTCCGAAGTCAAAAAACAGCACTGCTTCCATAGGACCAACCAACAGCGCACCAAAGAGTCCGTCAACTTTGGAAATCCAATCGTCTGTTACGGGTTGCGATTTGCTAGAGGCCTCTGGCATCTTGTCCGGTAAAGGAATCGTGAATGGGTCAACCGGTTTGCTTTGGCTTGGGGAAGCTACGGAAGGTGGTTGATCTAATGCACCCGCTTCGGCCCCTGAGGTTCCATCGGAAGCCGGTGTTGCTGGTGACGAAGAATCCGTTCCGGCATCGGAAGGCCCAGGGTTAGATTGCTCCGACGTTGCTCCCGGTGTTGGGGCTTGAGCCATCGCGATGTTTGAAGCGGTAAACGCGATGAAAACGCTGCAAACGGACGAGAATAACAGCAGACAGCTCCAGCTGGTAAAACTTCGGTCTGACCCGAATAAACGAACACGCGCCATGGATGAACTCGTACTTGGGTAAATGCAATGAAACAGCGGGAGGAATGTAGCTGTATGCTACACAACCGAGATGAAACCGCCACCATATTGCACCCAAAACGGGCTGCTAAAATTCAGAATTCTGCGTATGATTTTTACCACAATAGCTTAGGAGTTGCCTAATCGCTCCATCTTTACCCGTAAAAACGAATCAATCCCTCCTATGACTCAATCCCATCCTTGGATCGCTAAACGAACACTTTCCTTTGATTCTAGCGGGATTCGAAAGGTTTTCGCACTAGCCGCAAAACTCCCAAACCCTATCAACTTGTCCATCGGCCAGCCTGACTTTGATATCCCGCAGCCCATTCGCTTCTCGGCCATCGAAGCGATTGAGTCAGGTAAGAATGCTTATTCTCCCACCCAAGGCGTACAACCTCTCCTCGAAAAGCTTCAGAAAACGGTTGATCTGCGGTTTGCCCAGAAGGATCGAAAAGTTTTCGTTAGCTCAGGCACAAGCGGTGGCTTGGTTCTCGCTATGCTCAGCCTCATCGATCCCGGTGACGAAGTGATTGTGTTCGATCCTTACTTTGTGATGTATGTTCCACTCATTCAACTTGTTGGGGGTAAACCTGTTCTGATAGACACCTATCCCGATTTTAAAATCAATGTCGACAAGGTTCGTGATGCGATGACTGACCGAACCAAGCTTGTGATTTTCAACTCTCCAGGGAATCCGACCGGTGTGACTGCTTCCACGGAAGAAATCGAAGCGTTAGCAAAACTTTGCAAGGAAAAGAATATTGCACTCATATCAGATGAAATCTATAGTCGCTTTCATTTTGATGCACCGATGCGGTCACCTGCGGAGTTCAATGAAAATACGATCGTGATCGATGGATTCTCGAAAAGTCATGCAATGACCGGTTGGCGACTGGGGTGGGTTCATGGCCCTGAAGTGGTCATGCAAACCATGCAAAAGATTCAGCAGTATTCTTTCGTTTGCGCGCCAACTCCTTTTCAATGGGGAGCGCTCGCCGCCATGGACTTTGACATGACCAAGCACTATCGCGATTATGCTCAAAAGCGAGATCGAATCGTCAAGGGGCTAAGTACGTTTTACGACTTTGTTGTTCCGGGTGGTGCGTTTTACATTTTCCCGAAAGCCCCGGGTGGAAATGCGACTAAATTCGTAGAGAAATGTATCGAACGTGAACTTTTGGTCATTCCAGGAAACATTTTCTCGCAGCGCGATACCCATTTCCGCATCTCCTTTGCAGCTAGTGACGAGACTCTCGATCGAGGTATCAAAGTGCTGCGTCAGCTAGCAGTTGAAATGCGATAGGTGGTCTACTTTGCCAAGTTCTTTGCAACTTCGGCAAACGGGTATGTGAATACGTACCAAGCCATCAGGAAGGATAGCAACAGGTTAAACGCTTGGCCGCATACGTAAAGGATTACTGGCTTGCCAGACGCTAACATATGAGCATAGGTTCTGAAGTTCGTTCCCAATCCGATACTCACAAATGCCAAGCAAAACAGCCATTCTCGCACAGGCTTCGAGACGCTTGTCACACTTTGGACAAACGCGTTTCCAGTCATCCCCTGGGAAGCGATCAGCGACATGGCCAATGATACGCCGATGAAGCCAAGTGTGAATCGAGGAAATCGCTTCCAAATTTCAGAAACCTTAGGCCGTTCGCCTGATTCTTTCTTTTCAACAAAACTTACCCAATAAGTAGCGACACCAAATGCGACGGCACCGATTAGCACGTTTTGAATCATTTTGATTACTGCGGCGACATCCTTGGCTGATCCACCTACTAGTTCGCCAGCAGCCGCAACCGCGCCCGTGGAGTCGATGGTGGCTCCAATCCATGCCCCGCCTATGACAGGCCCCATGCCCGACCAGAGAATAACATAGGGTTGAATCACAATCATAATGACTGTGAAGATAAGTGATAAACCGATGGCCAGTGATAATTCTTCCTTTTTGGCTTTGCAAGCTGCTGCGGTTGCGACGGCAGCAGATACTCCGCAGACCGACATATCCGCAGAGATGACCATGTTAAGCGACTTGGAAGGCACTTTTAAAATGTACTGTCCAAAAAGATAAGTCCCGATGAGGACAATCGGTGTTACGACCCAGGAAATCAGAATCCCTGGCATACCCATCGCTAGAAGCTTGTTAAAAAGGACTTCTGCTCCCAGCAAAACAAGTCCAGTCTTGATGTAAAGTTCCGTAACAGCTCCCGGTTCTAACCATTTTGGAGTGCCGATCGTATTGCTAATTACAAGCCCCAGCAATAATGCCCAAAGTACGAACTCTAAATTGTAGGTCCTAATGACTGTTTGCCCCGCTAAAACGTAAGCAATGGAAGCAAGCAAAAAGACACCGAGGAAACCTTGCGCGAAGGCGATCGCCGACTGTCCCGATACTCGAACCGCAATCATATAAATCACTAGGAGAAGACCCAGCGTTCCGCCTAGTCCTACTAAGATCAAGCTTCGGCTTGTCCCTTTGCCGGAGTAAAACGCGTCGATCGGGTTCGAATCCCATTTCTCCGGTTTAACGATCCAATCCTTTAACGGTTTCGGCGAGAGACTGCTTTCGAGTTTCGTAAGCTTGGCGTTAAGCTCTTTCTCTTGTTCCTCAACGTTATCGGACGCGGGATCCAGTTTCGCAAGCAGTTGCTTGGTGACTTTTATGTCAGCCTGTATATCTGCGGAGTTGTTTGGCGATAGGATTAGCCATCCCAGTGCGCCTGTGAACAGGAAGAACACTGCGATTCCAATCGATAGATAATCCTCGTGTTGGTACCAAGCCCGAGCTTTCACCGTATTTGCATCACCATCCAGAGCAGCCTGAGCCATTTTCTAAACCAAGTACGAGTACTCATTCACATCAACTCCAGCTTGCATTATACGCCAGAAGCATGCCACAGTCATCGCCCCTCAGCAATCCAGAAATATGCTGCCATGGAGGAAATCCAGACATAGCAGACACATAGAACGCATAAAAATGAGTCTCGTATCTTTCTGCGGTCTATCTTACTGCCTGTACAAGCAGGAGTATCGCTATGCGTAAGCCACGTTTTGTAATGCGCCCAGCTCAAGCCTCAATCCGTGGAGAGGGTAAGTCCATGAAGCCGTCACTTGTCGATTGAGAAACGTTCGACCGAGCTATCGGCTAGGTTGCTCTATTCCAATAGCTCAAGTTCAGCTGATAAGGACGGGCCTCGCAATGCGGATTGGATGCTCTCAATCGACCTCTTCGCGCCGGATAGCCATTGAAAGGATAAAGAATTATCCTTCATATCTTCTTTATCCGCTACTGCCTCGATCCAGCCGTTTATTTGAATCGCAATAATCGGGTCCTGTGTATCGATCATTTGTTCGCGGAACGCTGATAGTCCATTTTTACTCCAGTTAATCTTTAATTTCGAACTGGATTGTTTTTGGATCGCACCAAGCCAGGATTCGTCCCACGCTATTTCTTTGTCGACTAGAGTCTCTGCCCCGTAGCTTGAGCTGCGAGAAATAAGTCCCTTGGGATATTCACCTGCAAAGATGGGAACGTACCGTTCTGTGATGGCATCGGAATCGGATGGCAAACCATCCGTCGTTTGCGAAGGGTTTGTTGTCTTAGACGTACCCTCTGAAGAGACGCAGGTCAGTAGCTTTGGCTTTTCCGTAATCGATAGACGATCTGCAATACGATTTCTTTGGTATCTCCAGCAGGCGAGCGTAAACCTCTGCTCGGAATCGATACTGATATCGACGTCTGAAAATTCATAAAGCCGCTGTTTTACGAACTCTTTTACACTCTCCGACGGAATGCTGCCCACTACACGGTATTGCATCTTGCTCGGGTACACCCCAATTACCCAAACCGCGGTTGCAGCCACCAGTAATACTCCTACCAAGCTCTCTAATGTCGAAACGAGCGTTGCGTGCTTCGATTCCTTCATGAAAATCATCGTGGTTACGCCCCATCTCGGATAGCTCTGTTGAGATAGTGCATTATTTTGAGGTGGCGTATCTGATAATTTCCGGTTGGCCCAGTTTGCAAAGGGGAAAGAGAATACGAATAGCGGGGACAGTGGTAACATCGATGCGATCACACCCACCTGTCCGATTTTCGCTACCCCTGTCGAGGCATAAATCATTCCAGAAATCATTTGAATGATTATGAGAGGACCGATACAAACAGCGATCGCGACTGCTAACATCGCCTTGATGCTAGATGCAAAGCCAGACTCGGCCGCGGCGACTTGTAAGATGGCCAAGGTGCCTGCATTCAAAAATCCGAAAATAATAAGCAGGACCGCGATCGTTTGATTGGTTTGAAGTTGTTTTATTGGGTTACGGTTCAAGTCAAAAAGTGCGGAGGGGTTGTGCTGGCGAACTCGATCCATGAGTCTTTCCGCAAGGTCTATGTTTTGCTTTTTAACTTTGACCGTTAAGTAGCCACCCTCGGTACCTGGAAAATCCTCGAACAAACTAAACGTATCGCCGTAGACCTGCAGTTTGCTTTCGAAAACTCCAGGTTTCAATTCAACTCGAACAAGTCGATTCCATGGCAATTCCAGTTTTCTAAGCTTCGATTTCCAGGTACCGAAGAATGCATCTTGGCTGCGATACTCGACTCTTAAACCATCATCGTTCGCTTGGATGGCCCCATGGACCATCGAAAAACCTTTCATCCCCTCGCATTGAAAGGGAACGGTGACGGTCGCAAGATTCTGTACGGATGCGTTGAACACAGGATTCGGTTTAACAGAAGAATGCACCGAAGACGATTTTTCGACGGCAGATAATATGGCTTGTTGAAATTCTTCGACCGTTTGGAATCGCAGCGATGGTTTTCGGCTGAGCGATTTGAGGATCACGGAATCCAGGTCACGGTGGATAGCCGGATTGAGATGGCTCGGGGGTTCGAAATTGCCGACGGGCAATTGTTTTGTTAATAGCTCGTAGAAAACAACACCGAGGGCGTAGATATCAACGCGATGATCCACTTCGTTACTGGCTTCTAGTTGTTCGGGAGCCAAATAGTGCACGGTTCCGAGAACTTGACGGGTCGCTGTAATTTTCTTTTCTGCGGCAGCGTTATTGATCTTTGCGATACCGAAGTCTGCTAATTTGATGCTTCCATCGTCACTCAAAAGGATGTTTTCGGGTTTAATGTCTCTGTGTACAACACCCTTGGTATGGGCGTAGGTCAAAGCGGTCGCAACGGAGCAGACGATCTCAGTGGAATGAGATAGATCGATTGGCATGCTTTGCATCGCTTCTCGTAAATTCAGACCGTGAACAAACTCCATTATGAAGTAAGCCTGGCCGTCACTAGTGTTTCCGTAATCGAAAACCGAGACGATGTTAGGATGATTCAGTTTCGCAAGAGCTTTAGCCTCTCGTTCGAATCGATCGAGAAAGGTCGTGTTATTGGAGATCGAGCGGTCGATAATCTTGAGGGCAACATCCCGGTCGAGAGATGTTTGGCGAGCGTGGTAGATGGTTCCCATGCCTCCTCGACCCACCATTCGGAGAATACTTAGATGGGGGAAGGAGGAATCGAGTTGGCGGAGGTTGTCGGAAGAAATCATGCTGGACGGTGATTGGCGAGACTCCAGTGCGAGTTTAAGAAGGCATTTCGAGCAGATTCCATCGACTCGGAGCGGTGTGGAGCATACAGGACATACGTTCATGGCAAGATTAATTTCGACTGGGTTAGATCAGGTGTAACAAGCTTACAAGAATAGATTCGACAGAGCTTGTAATGAGTTACAGGGGGCGGGCAGAAATTTGTTCTGTTTTATTTTGCGTCGGATATGAACTTCAAGAGCACCTCAATTTCCGCTTCTAAATCGCTGGGATCGTCGAGGGTTTCTTCGACTAATTGCCGTAAAACGTCAGCAAACCGTTGTCTCAATCGATGCAAAGCCACCTTGGCTGCTCCGATTGTCATGCCGTTTTGAGCAGCGATGGTACTGTATGTATCCCCGTTGACAGGGGTGGTGACGTAGGACGCTAATCCATGAAAAACCTTGGAACGGTTGCTTTTCGAGTATTCCGATTCCAGCGTCGAAAAAGCTTCTCTTACAATCGAGCTTGCCCACTCTTCTTCGAAAAACTCTTCAGGTTGTCGATTTTTCGGCCTGTAATGAGAGTGTTCCAAGAAGTCCTGTTCTCCGGCGGCGTAGAAAATCGAGGTGACTACCTCGCCTCCTCCTCGTTTCAGTCGGGTTTCGCCCCGATTTCGATCTATGAGGAAACGCTTCCAAATCGTCAAAAGGAAATTTCGAAAGCGACCTTTGGCGGGATCTGCTGTGGACAAAATCTGTCCCTCAATTAGTTCCCTCATAAATTCTTGCGTGGCGTCCTCGGCATCGGCGGCAGAGAGTCCGCGTTGCCGTGCATAAAAGTAAAGAGGCCTCCAATACTTCTCCAGCAACTGCCCCAGGACTGGCCGCTCCGACAATCGGTTTTCTTGCGCCGCTCGAACAACGACAGTCCATTGAGTAGTATTCAGCACCATGTATTGCGACGAGTGCAGGGTTGATATTTCCGGTTAACTAGATTCGACACCGTTTGGCCGATTATAAATGGCAGTTTGGAGTTACGACTACGACTATGTGTCCCGAATTCGAGGGTTCCGTGCAGAAATTGGGACTATTTCTCAGAAGATGTCGTATGCGACGCTCAAGCCGTGTCGTTTGGGCACGCGCCTCGGCACAACTGCGGCGAGCTGCCACGAACATGTCTAAACGGTTTTCGTTGAACTGGTGGATTTTGTGAGTTTTCTAACGCTAAGGACCGTTGGCACGCATTTCGCTTATCTACCTCTACGTGAAGAATCCCCAATTTGGGTGATCGAGACCGACGTCCTTCAGGAGAGAGAAAAGAATGTTGTACGAAGTTAGTGGGGACATACTGTTAACCCAAGCACAGGCAATCGCGCACGGGGTGGCTCCGAACGATCACTTTGACTCGGGCTTGGCCCTAGCTTTGAGGGAGCGCTGGCCATCGATGGCCAAGGATTTCCGGCACTACGCTCACCAGTCCCACCCAAAACCTGGCGAGATTTGGATGTGGGGAGGAACAGGTGGCGCGAGAATATTCAACTTGATGACTCAAGAGGGGGATCATGGTCACGGATCGCGACCAGGAAAGGCTAATCTTGCTAACGTAAATCATGCCTTACGCAGGCTCCGTCACGCGGTTGAAACCGAAGGCATAAAGAGCTTGGCTATACCAGCATTGGCGACCGGCGTAGGTGGATTGCAATGGGCTGAGGTTAAGTCTATCGTCGAGGCCCAGCTGGGCGACTTGGACATTCCGATCTATGTCTACACCGTGTATCACAAGGGTGTTCAAGCCGACGAGCCAGAATTGGTTGCAGCTAGCTAGTGCTGCAGGTTGGGGTGACCTATCAAGGTTATCCTCCATGAGGTGCTAGGCTTTGTCCGATGGCGTTTATGTTTTTATGACAAAGAGCCCTTTCTAACGAGGGCTCTTTTGTTTTGATGAAATACAAAAAGGTTGGGGCTTCCTAAGACCAATCCAGACCTTCATGGAGTTTGTTGAGGTTGGTGTGGCCGTGTTCCGTCACGACGACCATGTCCTCAAGGCGTACGCCCCCAAAAGCTTTGCAATAAAGGCCAGGTTCGACGGTGACCACATCGCCGACCAGCAGTTCGGGGCCTCCTATCGCGAGGAGTGGAGGTTCGTGTACTTCCAGTCCCAACCCATGGCCGGTACCGTGCGTCATCGCGGTGTAGTTGTCATCAGCCCCGTCAGGTGGTAGGCCCATCTTGTATCCATCTGCAGTGATCGAGGCTATCGTTGCTTGATGAACATAATCGCCTGAAATTCCAGCCCGAATCACTTTGCACGCTGCTGCTTTAGCTCTTGCGACAGCGGCATGCATTTCTGCAACTTTCGGATGGATATCGCCGTGAACAACTGTTCGCGTGCAGTCACCGTTATAGAGTGTCTTTTTATCTCTCGGGAAAATATCTACGATAATCGGTTGACCAGTGACGAGCGGGCCATGGCCATGATCATGGCAATCTGCACCGATAGGTCCGCAGGCTACGATCGATCCGGGGCTGGAAAATCCCAGTTCGAGCAGCCAAACATCGATCAGGGACTGGATCCGTTCGGCGGTCAAAATACCACCATCCGCATGCAATATTCCCGAGGCGTTTGGAGTTGCGCGAGCGATAAACCGACACGCACGCTCCATGACGACTTCGGTTTGTTTTTGAGCGTAGGCGATTTTCTCAATTTCCTCAGCTGACTTCTGCCGGCGTTCGATCAATCCCCACTCGGTATCACAGACAACTCGAATTCCACGCTCCGTCATGGCATGAACGAAGATCATAGGAATCGATCGATCAACCGTAACCTCGGAGATATTGCGGCGGACGAAAAACTCTGCAGCGGATTGAGCTGTCGCTGTCTCCCGATCACCAGATAACCCGGTTGGGGGCGAGAAATCATTCGGGCACCAACAATGAGTCGCGCGAGACAAGCGTCTCGCGCGATCCAGTTCTATATCTCGAAGAATGAAGTGACGTTCATCGCTGGGTGGACCCAGTTCGATCCAGACCACTGGATCGCCAACTAAAAAACCAGCCGTTCTATAGAGTCCAGCATTCAGAGCTGGGACTCCCGCCATCATTCTTGGATAAGACATAATCGCCTATGCGTTTTTGACTCGTTCTACGATGATCAGCAAGTGCTGAGCATCTTGTACAGAGCCCACAAGCTTAACGAAATCGACGGCTGCTTCCAAGTGCTTTAAATTGACATTGGGGAAACCGGAGCTGGATGCTGCTGCTGGTGTAGCGGCGGCGGTCGGAGCAGGGCCTCGTTTGGCAGGTGTCTTTTCTCCCGCTGTGCGTTTAATATGTGCCTTGACATTCGCCACATCTGCGGCCTTGACATCGTACTTGTCTAACGCTTCGACGATGTCCTTGTTGCGAGCTTCAGGGTTGGCTTCCATGTAAGCTCGAATTCGCTGTGCTTTGCTCGGTTCTTTTGACATTCTATTACTCTCGGATGAAGGGGATTGCTCAAGTTGTTCAACTAAATCACTTTTTGACTCTGCTTCTCGAACCAGATGTTCCGGGACTCGTTCCATTAGTTCATCGAGCGTTACAACACGTTCTACATCAACCATTTGCACCATATTCCTAAGTTCCCTGGGAATGTAAATGTGATACGGAATTTCAAGTGAAACTCTTTGTCGACCAAGTCAACTGCCGTGGCCAAAATCAATTGCTTTGGGCCAAATCAAATGTCGCGTTATGACACGCGTTTTTGAGCGGCTACAAGTGTCCGGGTTCCTCATAGGCCTGGCAAAAACAGTAGCCTAATCGTCGATCTCATCCGGGCAGAGGGCCACGAGATCGATGGGGAAACCAAACTTCGAAAGATGGTCAAATGATAGATCCCAAGGTCTATAAGTCAACGCGTTTTTAGTGATAGATAAAACGATTTTTGTCAGTATTAACGATTTGAACTAATGCGAAACTTCATCAAACATGATTTCTACCATTCCCGCCGGCGTTATCAATTCAGCATAGGCAACACAAAAAGTCGGCACGGTTTGATGTTATTGCGTCGACTGATGTGCTGACATTAGCCGCACGCTTTGTGCAGCCTATACATACCTCTCTTGTAATGGTTTAATGTTGAGCCGGTGGCTTGGTGTTCGATAGAAATAGGGGCAGAAATGGCAAAAACGCGTTGGTTGGATCACGAGGAACCCGGTCCGGATGATGTGAAAAACGAAATTCTTAGGCTCTTGATGTGCTTAAAGTCTGGGGAGAGTATATGTCCATCCGATGCCGCTCGGTCTTTCGGGTCCAAATGGCGACAACATATGCCGCTGGTGAGGGATGTTGTCGCGGATATGTTTCGTGATGATTTGATCGATGTTACCCAGCAAGGGGCTGTGATCGATTTGGATGAACGAAGTATTGAAACAATCAAGGGGCCGATTCGGCTTCGTCTTAGGAGAGCGAGCAAAACTAACGAAAGTGACCAATAGTTGATGACGAGCAAAGAACCCGATAGCGATCGGCAATGGAGTACCGCGGACGGTGCACTTTCAAAACCCTGGCAATTTGTATGGCTCGGTCTGATCTGCTTTCACTTGGTGGCTGTTTTTGCAGAGCCATTTCAGTTTTTTTCTCGAAGCCCGGTCCAATCTGGTGCCGATGCAGATTTGCTTCGCCGTGCGACTCGCCCCTATGCTCAGTTTATGTTTCTCGATCATGGCTACTTTTTCTTTGCGCCGAACCCAGGGCCCGGTCATTTACTCAGAGTGATGGCAGACGACGCCCCATTACCAGGCTCCGAGGAGGGGATTCGCGTGAACCCGTACGAGGGTGTATTGTTTCCTGATCGGAATCGAGATAAGCCAAGATTGCTCTATCACCGATACCTCATGCACGCGGACTTTGTTAATTCCCGCTTTGCACCTAGGGAGTTGAATCCTGAACTAGCCAAAGATCCGTTTATTCAGAAAAGCTGGGCTAGGGATCGTGCGATTTATACCCACCTCGTTCGTGCCGTTTCGGATAAAGTGAAACGCGAAACACAGAAGCCGTTTGTACGAGTGGATAGATTGGAACGAGAAATTCCCGATCGGATCTCAACGTTGCAGCAACAAGTAAGAATATCGGATCCTCGTTGGATTCAAATCCTGCCTGAGTCCCCAATGCCCTTCGGCGGGGAGGGCGCTTCTGGGGTCCTCGCTCCTAACAACGCTCCGACGTCATCCTCAACTGATTCGTCTACGAGTGCAACCGAAGAGTTGTTGGTGCCAAAATGACAAGCCCCTCTCTCGATCGGCAATCTCGCTTCAGATTTAACCTTGCAAGCGGCGTATTAGATTTCTTTTTTCGCCCCACATCGGCGCATACACTTGTTCCAATCAGAGTCGCAACGGGATTCATGATTGCTTATGTGCATTGCGTGTGGCTTTTAAGGTTAGAAGATTTTTTCGGACCCGATGCCTTGGTCAGCAATGATCTTTGGCTTCGTTTGCACGGCGGCAATTCGGAACTTGGAATTCCCGTGGATTCTAAGTGGACATATTTGTCATGGACCGATTCTCTATTTTTGTTCCGAATGCACGAAGCGTTGGGAGTTCTGTTTGGCGTTCTAGCTGGGCTCGGATTGTTCACGAGGCTGTCCATGGCCGCTGCATGGTTCGTTACGTTGATGACGGTTCATCGGATGACTGGGTTTCTGTTCGGATTGGATCAGATCGTTATCATGCTCGGCTTTTACCTAAGTGTTGGTAAATCCAATGAAGTGGGTAGTTTGGACCGATGGTTTTGTGTGCGATTCCCTCAGCTATCTCAGCATTGGGCTGTACGGATGCTGACAGGGTTGGGTGGAAATACGAAGACTGGTCCGCAGGATTCGTGGCAGAACTGTGTTTCCATGAGATTGATGCAAATCCATCTTTGCGTCATTTATTTTTTTGGTGGGCTTGGCAAGCTTCGCGGCGAAATGTGGTGGGATGGATCGGCGCTTTGGTTTGCTGCGGCTTCGTATGAGTACCAGTCCAATGACTTGACATGGATTGGTCGATACCCGGTTCTGGTAGCGTTGCTTACGCACGTCACCTTGTTCTGGGAAGTTCTTTATCCTGCCATCGTTTGGCCTAAATGGACGCGGCCAGCAGCATTGCTACTGGCCGTCTTTGTTCATTTAGGAATTGCTCTTTTTATGGGAATGATCACCTTTGGTTTTATGATGATCATCGCGAACTTGGCGTTCGTGCCACCCAAGCTTATGCACCGTACTTACCAAGCCGTCCGGCGTTGGATAGGGCTAAAGTCATAAGGTATTGCGCTTCGAAGTGCCCGAGGCCGCCAGTAATACAGGTCGACTCATTGAATGTGACGTGTGGATCAGGGCGGCAGCAATCGGAGACCAATAGTGTTGGAACTGGATGCCACGAATGGCTCTTGAGATAGGACGGAGTGCTATGGTCACCGGTCACGATCAGCACTGTGGGCTTGAGGGCATTAATCCGAGGCAGGACTCCATCCAGCTCCTCGATACGTTTCACTTTCTCAGCAAAGTTACCGTCTTCGCCGGTGCTATCGGTGTACTTAAAGTGTAAAAAGAAAAAGTCATAGTCGTTCCAAGCCTTTTCCAGCGTATCGATTTGTTCGGACAGCGATTGAGCTTTTCCGATGATGTCCATTCCGACGAGCTGGGCAAGTCCTTTATACATGGGGTAAACGGCGATGGCGGCTGCTTTCAAACCGTAGACTTCTTGGTAGCTAGGCAATGCGGGCTTGTTAGCAAAACCTCTCATCGTGTGGAAGTTTGCCTTGGGATGCCCTGCCAAGATCTTCTTTGCTTGGGACAAGAATTCTTTTGCGACCTCTGCTGTTTTATTGCTAGCTTCATCGACAGCGGCGGGATCGAGTGGGGGGACGCCGGTTTTTTGTGGATCAGTATCCGCGACATTGCCACCTAGGCCAGAGCCCCGTAGAACCACAACAAAGCGATGTTCTTTGACTGGTTCAACGAAGATTTCGATGCCAGGAATTTTGATTTGGCGTAAGGATATAGCGAGCGGGGCGCTTTCTTCGCTGCTGATACGCCCTGCACGTCGGTCCGAAATGTTACCGTTAGAATCCAGCGTACAGAAGTTGCATCGAATCGCGACATCTCCGTCTTGGAGGGCGAATCCGATACCAGTCGCTTCTAACGCTCCTCGACCGATTTGGTACCTGAGCGGGTCGTATCCAAAGAGACCCAGGTGACCAGGTCCGCTACCTGGGGCAATGCCTGGTTTTACCGGGATACTCGCACCCTGGACCCCGAGCTTAGCGAGGGCGGAAAGATTTGGAGTGGAGGCAGATTCTAGTTCTGTTTTTCCACCTGCGTGCATAGGTAAGCCACCCAGTCCATCGGCGACCAACATCACAATTTTGCTGTCATTGCTCAATTGGAGTTCGCGAGTTAAGTCATGCATGTCCATCGAGTGGTTCCTGTGATAGATAAGAAATCGGGAGAATTAAAGTGGTTGTGGCGTAAGTGTTTCGCAGTATTCAAACAGATCTGATCGATTTCGCAATCTCATTTGCGTACCATTTCCCGATGCTCGCTTTTCCATTAACATCATGTGCGGTAATGTAATACGAAGGATGTAAGCGAGAGTCTCCTGTTGATTTGGTTGAGGCTCATTAAAATGCCGCGACCCCAGGAAAGTGTGACACGATGCCAACGATTCGAAAACTACCTGTAGGATTGGTCAATAAAATCGCCGCAGGCGAGGTTATTGAACGCCCTGCGAGCGTGGTTAAGGAGTTATTGGAGAACAGTATCGACGCGGGCTCCAAGCGAGTGGAGATCAGTATCGAGGGGGGAGGGCTGGATTTGATCCGGATCTCTGACAATGGCTGTGGCATCGATGCCGAGCAATTGGAGCTTGCGATTTCTCCGCATGCGACGAGCAAGCTTCAAAATGACGATGATCTTTTCGATGTTCGGACGTTAGGGTTTCGCGGTGAAGCGTTGGCATCGATCGCGGAAATCAGTCATATGACACTCAGAAGCCGCACGAGCCAGTCGGACAGCGCGTATGAGCTACTGGTCAAAGGGGGAGCGCAGGAGCCGGTTCGGCCAACCTCTGGACCGGTTGGTACGACCATCGAGATTCGGCATTTATTCTTCAATACACCTGTTCGGCGCAAATTCATGAAGAGTGCGCAAACGGAGATGGGGCACGTGATTGAAGCCTTTACGCGAGTGGCACTTGCTTTCCCCAGCGTCCATATGGTGTTGCATAGTGGTAGCAGAACCGTGCACGATTTGCCACCGACGGAACGATGGTCAGAGCGGATACGTAAGTTTTTTGGGGACGAGGTGGCTGATGCTTTGATCGCCATCGATCAACGTGATGATAAAGTCGCCATTCATGGATATGTGTGCGACCCCTCGGTGTCGCGCAGCAACAATCGAATGCAGTATCTGTTTCTCAATGGACGACATATTCGCGACAAAGCTTTGCAGCATGCGCTGGGGGAGTCTTATCGCGGGCTTATGATGGTGGGCCGCATGCCGGTCTGTTTTCTTCATGTTGATATCGACCCGAAAACGGTTGATGTCAATGTTCACCCTACCAAAGTCGAAGTGCGTTTTGAAGACAGTGGTGCGATCTATACACGGCTACTATCTGGTTTAAGAAACAAGTTTCTCAACAGTGATTTCGTTCCTGCAGCGAGGCCAACAGCAGAACCTATTCTGCCGAGCATGATCCCGACTGCTTCTTCGGAAGGAGTGATTCCCACGTTGCCCAGGCCAGCAGCCAGCACAAGTAGCTTGTTAGATTGGCCGCAAACGACGACTGCCGCATTGCCGCGAGCTGTTCCCGAGTTTCAGCCCTTTCCCTCGGCGAGAAATAGCTTTGGTGCACCGAGCAGTTCAGGGGATTATCAGCACGACCCGTTTGGCCCAATGAGGAACGAGTCCATGCGTCCACTGCCCGAGTTGCCATCGAATGCCACCGCTTGGTCTCCACAAGCAGCGTTTGATGACCCCTCCAGCGATGTACTTGCTTCCGAAACCGGTTCCCCCTCTCCCGAATCACTTACTCAAACAGCAGCGTCTTCGCATCGATGGGATGCGGCTCATGCGGGACCGTCGCCGACTCGCCCCAGCGGTTTTCAAATTCACAATCGGTACTTAGTTTCTGAGTATGAAGATGGCATGGTGATCATCGATCAGCATGCTTTACATGAACGAATCATATTTGAGCAGATAAAGGCCAAAGTGTTATCAAAGGCGGTTGATGTGCAGCGGCTTCTTGTCCCTGAGACCGTGTCGTTACCTCCCCAGGAAGCGGCGTTGGTGATGGAGTACAAAGCGGTTTTAGAGGAGATTGGTTTGCATGTGGAGCCGTTCGGTGGTGAGACTTTTTTGATTCATTCCTATCCTGCGATGCTCAAGGGGATTTCGCCGGTGGAAGTATTGCGGCAAGTTTTGGAGCCGCTTCTTAAGGGTGGAAAAAAACCGGACGTTCGAGATCTGCTTGATGAGATGATGAACATGATGGCGTGCAAGGCTGCGGTTAAAGCAGGCGACAAGCTTTCCGACGACGAAATCTCCGAATTGCTCAAGCAGAGAGACATGTATCAAGAAACGCATCATTGTCCCCATGGTCGACCAACTGCATTGTTTTTCTCTCGCGACCAATTGGACAAAATGTTCAAGCGGATATAGCCGGCTAGATGAGTCGATGGGGTGTGTGCAACTTGCGTCGTTGGTAGATGCTCAGTCATGCTCCCACTGGGATAAACCACAGTGGTGAGCCCAAGACCGAATTCGGTGCAACAAAGTGCTCGAAAACGGTATCTAACAGATCGCTTGAGCCTCGATCGGGACAATAGGAAATCCAAAACACCGTTGGAAAACCCGCATTCGAAAAGATTGAGAAAACGGCAAATCAGCCCCAAGAAACCAACCGGCTACCCGTCCGCCTTGGGCGGAGACATTACTGACTGAGTCTATCTCTTGATCTGTCTAGTCAAAATCAAACTCTTGACTTTGTTGACTCGTGGAAAATGTGGTGCCATCAAACGTCACAAACCGCACACTGTGATCAAGCGTCCGAAGATTGAATGAAAGATAGACTAGCAGTAGCTTTCCATCTACAGCCCTTCCCCCTATCGGGATGCCTGGAATCTCGTCGAATGAGTAATTCTTCGTCGCTTCGATATCCGAGTCTGATTCGCAGAATTTCGAAAGACTCTTCTTGGAAAAGACTGACAAATTCTTTCCGTGTAGCCGATCCCTTCCTACAGGCTCCTCGAAACCTACGCCTTTACGACGCGAACTGAAAATGTAAACATTATCTGAGTCTGCGACCATCAAGTTACAACCGTGGTGGTTCTTCTCAAAGATGCTTATCGATTGGCTTTTTCCTGTTCTGAAGTCTACCAGAAGCGGTGCTTTATCCCTGCTGAAAAAGCCAAATACTCCCTCCTCATCGAGGACAAGCACTTCTGTACCTTCTGCGCGACGCGGGACCGCTTGCGATTCGCCATCAGAAATCCTAACCGCGCTGATCGATTCTTGACCAAGAATTATGACATACTTACTGCTGACGATGCATTTTCTTACGCCATATTCATCTTGGGGATAAGCGATCCCGGAGACTAACCAGTGCAATAAACTTAGCACCAAGCAGATGAGACGTCGAGACATTGGCTTATTGTCTTCCTATCATTGGTTTATAAATCTTGTTTGCCTTTATCCATCTCGAACTGCAAGTTGTCGTTGGGGTCTGTAATGTTTAAGTGAAGACGAGTGATGTTCCCCGTCGGATCCGATGCTATCGATTGACCAACTGCGGTTAAACGCTCGCGAGATGATCTTCGTTATCGTAGCTGGTGCCTGCAGAAGTGAATCCGTAACCGCTCATCGTTCCGCCAATGGTCTCGGACGTTTTGTTCTTATTTAGGAACGCTTTAGAATCTGGTCACGAAGGGAAGCCGTGATCGCCTGCAACTCCATTAAAGACTTTCCCTCAAACTGGGAATCGTCGGAAGGGGAAATGTTCAAAATCTCCCGAAGCGTCTTTATTAACTTGATTTCACCTTCCTCTCGGCCCTTTTCTAGGCCCTTTTCCAATCCCTCTTCACGACCCTCCTCACGACCCTCCTCACGACCCTCCTCACGGGCATCTATGATGCTAGACTGCCAATCGAGGTGGCCTTTTTCTCGGGAATCGTACATTTGTTTCTCCTCCGTTATTTCTTGGATCTTGCGTAGCTCTCGGGTGGCGTGCAAAAACTCCAAAC
>Ga0315899_10002694_pt1 | contig 19517 bp, 12 predicted proteins | sample LakEriMetagenome_2_FD_203518 | JGI IMG/M metagenome (GOLD analysis project Ga0315899, IMG submission 203518) | Freshwater fungal communities from buoy surface, Lake Erie, Ohio, United States - Buoy 4 MA112 | ecosystem: Environmental > Aquatic > Freshwater > Lake | place: USA: Lake Erie, Ohio... | reverse complement strand
AGTTTGAGCGCTGTAATAGGCGTTGGCAGGTACAAGGACTTCACCCATCGAGTCCACTTCAGTTCTAAATTCGGCCATGTTCACGCTTTCTTCATTTCCGCGAGTTATCAAAGAATGTCAGAGTGAGGATTCTAACAGAGTTACCAGGGAGCTTTCTAGCCGTTGCAGCACGATCCAAAAAGGGGTAACCTTTCGGCTGATAATACCAATCACATATCCAGAGCTTAAGATAAGTAGAGGTCATATAGCCATTATGAACGCACCGGCATCTAGCGCGACTCAATTAGCGATTAACACTATACGAACTTTGAGCATGGACGGCGTTCAAGCGGCCAATAGCGGTCACCCCGGCACTCCGATGGCATTGGCTCCTGTTGCTTATCAGATCTGGACTGAGTCGATGAGCTACGATCCGGCACAGCCACTATGGCCGAACAGGGACCGATTTGTTCTTTCCTGCGGCCATGCTTCGATGTTGATCTATTCGCTGATTCACTTGTCAGGGATTCGCAAGCTTGATAAGTCAGGAAAGCCAACCTCGGAACCGTCGCTGAGCATCGAGGATCTTAAGAAATTTCGGCAACTGCACAGTCCATGTGCGGGACACCCAGAATATGGGTATGCGGCAGGAATCGAAACCACGACTGGTCCGTTAGGTCAAGGTGTGGCGAACTCGGTCGGTATGGCAATCGCAAGCAAGCATCTTGGAGCGCGTTACAACAAACCAGGGTATGAGTTGTTCGATTACAAAGTTTATGCGCTTTGCGGCGACGGCGACTTGATGGAAGGTGTATCAACTGAAGCTGCGTCGATGGCTGGCCACCTCAAACTTTCCAATCTATGCTGGATCTATGACGATAACGGCATCACGATTGAGGGGCATACGGATTTGGCTTTCAGTGAGAACATGGCTGAGAAATTCCGTGGACTCGGGTGGAACACCATTTCTGTTGCCGATGCCAACGATTTGGCCGCTTTAAAGAGTGCTCTCGATACATTTCGAGCAACAACGGACAAGCCAACGTTGATCGTTGTTAAGTCTGTGATTGGGTTCGGTTCCCCCAATAAAGCCAACACGCACGGAGCCCACGGCGCGCCACTAGGGGACGACGAGATCAAGCTAACCAAAAAGGCATATGGTTGGCCTGAAGACGAGAAGTTTTTAGTTCCTGATGCCGCGAAAAAAGCCTTTGCAGATACGATGGGTAAGCGAGGCGGTGAATCGCAAGCCAAGTGGTCGGCTTTGATGGATCAATACGCGAAAGCGTTTCCGAAAGAAGCTGCAGAGGTTCAGTGTATTGTTTCGGGCGAATTGCCTTCGGGTTGGGATGCCGGGTTAAAGCCATTCGCGACCGATCCGAAGGGGCTGGCGACACGTGTTAGCAGTGGCAAGGTATTGAACATGTTGGCACCGCACATGCCTGCCTTGATTGGCGGTTCAGCTGACTTGGCCCCCTCGACCATGACCCTACTAGATGGACAAGGGGACTTTTCCAGCGAGAACTATGCTGGAAGAAACATGCGATTTGGAATCCGTGAGCACGGGATGGCAGCTGCGTTGAACGGCATGAGTCTTTCGGGCTTGAGAGCTTATGGCGCAACCTTTTTTGTCTTCACCGATTACATGCGACCATCGATGCGGCTTAGCAGCATTATGCATCAGCCTGTTTTGTACGTGTTGACTCACGATTCGATTGGTTTGGGTGAGGACGGCCCGACTCACCAGCCAGTTGAACACTTGGCTGCTTGTCGTGCTATTCCAGGTTTGTACGTGTTTCGACCTGGAGATGCCAACGAAGTTCTGCATTGTTACCGAGCTGCCATGCTATTGAAGAAGAACCCTTCCGCGATGGTATTGTCGAGGCAAAACGTACCAACTTTGGACCGCACAGTGATGGGCGATGCAGCCGGAGCGGAAAAGGGAGGCTATGTGCTGGCAGATTGCGAGGGGACGCCACAGGTCATCGTCATGGGTACTGGCAGCGAGATCCCAATTTGCTTAAAAGCACACGAAGAGCTAACGGCAGCGGGGATTAAGTCGCGGGTCGTCTCAATGCCATGCATGGAACTCTTTGATGAGCAACCTGAAAGCTATCGGGAATCCGTATTGCCAAATGACGTTTCTGCTCGCGTCGCTTGCGAAGCAGGAATTCGACAGGGCTGGGATCGCTATCTCGGAGCAAAGGGAAGTTTTGTCGGTATGTCTAGTTTTGGGGCTTCGGCACCATTCAACCAGCTTTATGAGCATTTTGGGATTACTTCAGCAAACATCGTTTCCCAAGCCAAATCGCTAATTGGCAAATAGACAGCCGCCGTCTTCAACGGGCAGCTTAATGATAGGTTGAAAATGCCCCCAGGATATGCCTCTTGGGGGTCAAAGGAATCGGGCGAAGCTTACTCGTGTCGCAGGCTAGCCAGCCAAACTCTCTCAGTCCCGAGATTTCTATCAATCTCCATATGTGGGGCTGCGGAACTGGCGAATTTCGGCCCAAGAAAGCCAGCAGGATGGTGTTAGAGAACCGCGTCTCCAACTACCCATTGGAGAGGTCTGCAGCCGTGCGTTTTCTCATCTTTTTCTTGGAAAACGTTAGATTTTGGTACTTTGCTGAGGCATTGGAGCCCCCGGGAATCCAGAAGCAACGGTTGTTTTTTTGCGAAATCCCTCAACCGGGAGCATAGGTCTCCAGCATAAACTTCACGGATTCTGAGTACAATTAATACCGGCTAATTACTTTTAAGGCGTCGTTCTCGAATCGCCCTGAACGCTTCAGAGCCTACTTCTCACTTCTCAAAAAGAACTTTTATGGGTTGCACAACTTCGATCATGCGGTTTTCAGCCAGATTGACGCTTGGTGCCTGTTTGGGATTGTTTCTTTGGGCGCCAGCAGTGATGGCCCAATTGAAAAATCTTCCCAAGCAAGTCGAGTTGATCAATCAAGCAATGCAGAAGGGGTGGGAAGAGAACAACCTTAAGCCATCTCCGCAAGAAGATGATCTTAAATGGTGTCGTCGGGTTTACTTGGATTTGATTGGACGCATCCCAACTTTCGATGAACTCGCTGAATTTGCCAAGGACAAGTCCTCAAGCAAAAAACTGAGCTTGGTCAATCGACTTCTGAACGACGAGCGGTACACCGAAGAATATGCCAATCACTGGGCGACGGTTTGGTCGAATGTTTTGATCGGCCGCAAAGGGGGAATGGAGGATAATTCCATTATCAGCCGGGAAGGGATGATGAAGTATCTGAGAGATTCGTTTGCTCAGAACAAGCCCTACAATGACATGGTTTATGAGCTCGTTACAGCGACCGGAACGACAAGACCTGGCACCGACAAGTTTAATGGCGCAGCGAATTTTCTAGCAATGAAGGTAAACCCAGACAATGGGGCTCTAGCGACGGCCTCGGTATCGAGAGTTTTTCTAGGGTTGCAAGTTCAGTGCACTCAGTGCCACAACCACCCGTTTAACCAATGGAAGCAGCAAAAATTCTGGGAGTTTAACGCCTTCTTTCGGCAAACCAGTGCCCGTGAAATCCAGGATGGAATGACTCGATACGGAGAGTTGAGAAATCATGACTTTGCCGGCGAAGGTGGAAATCCGGAGGAAGCAGAAATCTACTATCAATTGAGGAATGGAATCACCAATGTTGCTTACCCTGCGTTTGTTGATGGAACGACGATTGGTCGTAGTGGATATTTGAGCCAAGTTAACAGGCGAGATGAGCTTGGTAAGCTCATGATGCAGAGTCCTTTCTTAGATCGAACAATTGTCAATCGGATGTGGGCACATTTTCTTGGGTATGGATTTACGAAGCCTATAGATGATTTAGGACCACATAACCCCACCTCATTTCCTGAACTATTCGACGAGTTAGCCGTCAATTTTCGCGAGAACAGCTACGACTTGAAGCAGCTAATGGTGTGGATCACGATGTCACAACCGTATCAGCTTTCATCGAGAATCACTAAGACCAATGAATCCGATGATCCAACGCTAGGGGAGACTCCAAAGTTCTCGTACTTCTACGCCAGACAAATGACGGGAGAGCAGTTATATCAATCGATTGCTGTTGCAACGAAAGCCTTAGGCAATGTCAGCCTAGATGAGCAAGCTCGTCGAAGAGATCAATGGATACGACAGTTTCTAGTGGATTATGGCAATGACGAAGGGGATGAAGCCAATACGTTTAACGGCTCGATCTCTCAAAGTCTCATGATGTTTAACGGAGATCTGAGTAAAGACGCAACTTCTGTGGAGCCAGGAAGCTTTCTTCATTCGCTCATACAAGACAAGGGTACCCCGGCAGATAAGGTGCAACACTTGTTTCTGTCAGGTTTATCTCGGCGACCTAGAAACGAAGAGATAGAGGTAGCCAAGCAGCTTTTGATCGTTCGAAAGAACGATGTGGCAGGCATGTTGCAAGACATGTGGTGGGCGATTCTCAACAGCAACGAATTCATCTTCAATCACTAAACGACTTTTGCGAGGAAATAGCTATGTGGACCAACTGGGCAAATCAAAGGCAATTTGTAACTCCTCAAGGAATGAGTCGACGACACTTTGCAACGCACCTTGCGGGTGCAGCAACGATGCTGGGAGCATCTCTATCTCTGGGCCATTCCTTGAGAGTGCATGCAGATACACTCAAGAAAAACCGCAAGTCATGTATTTTGCTGTGGATGGGTGGCGGCCCTAGCTCGATCGATATCTGGGATTTGAAGCCAGGCACAGACAACGGAGGTCCTTTCCGTCCTATTGCAACGAGTGGTGACGCACAGATTTCCGAGCACATGCCTTTAATGGCGAAACAAATGCATCATATGTCGATTGTTCGATCGATGAGCACTCGAGAGGCAGATCACAATCGTGGACGATATTACATGCATACGGGCTACGTGCCTGATGCAAGTATTGACTACCCAAGTTATGGTGCGGTCATTTCTCATCAGTTGCAAAGTCAACGACCTGATTTACAGATCCCTCCATTCATTGCGGTAGGTGGGGCTAGCGAAGGTCCTGGCTTTTTAGGAATGGCTTACTCGCCATTTAACGTTACCAGCAATGGTCGAGTTCGAAACCTCGAAGGCACGATTGGCAATGATAGATTGATGCAGCGAAAGATTGCTTTATCGATGATCGAGGATTCGTTTATCGGCCAACGTCGTGGCAATTCCGCCGTTGAGCATAGGAAGATCCTTGAGAAGACCTACGACTTCTTGGGAAGCCAACAACGCGAGGCGTTTAAGGTTGAGAGTGAGCCAGAAGATATGAAAGAGCTCTATGGAAAGAATGGGTTTGGACAAGGATGCTTGCTAGCCAGAAGATTGGTGGAAGCCGGGGCACCGTTTGTGGAAGTCGATCTTGGTGGATGGGATAACCATGATGGTATCTTCCAAACTCTTGAAAGAGACAGATTACCTACATTGGACAAAGCCATGGCCGCCCTAACGGAAGACCTCAATCAACGTGGGCTTCTCGAAGACACAGTGATTGTCTGGATGGGTGAATTCGGTCGAACCCCACGAATCAACGCAGGGGCAGGTCGTGACCACTTCGCCAGAGCATGGAGTGTTGTGGTTGGCGGTGGAGGTATCAAAGGTGGCCAAGCTGTTGGATCTACGAGCGAAGATGGCATGGAGGTGATAACCGAACCGTACTCCTCTGAGGATCTTATGGCATCAGTTTGTAAAGCTTTGGGCATCTCGCTCGAAACGACGTTTACAAGTCGTAGCGGTCGTCCGATGAAGATTGCCAATAGTGGAAAGTTGATCAAGGAGTTGTTCTCTTAAGAGAATTGAGCGTCGTTTGACTTTAGAATTTTCACCCATGCAGGATGCCGCAAGGGAGTTATCTCCAGAGGAATTGATCGAGCAACACCAGGGGAACGTGTGGAGGTATCTTCGTGCGCTCGGGTGCGATCAATCCTTGGCTGATGATTTGACGCAAGAAACCTTTATCGCGGTTCTGCGTCGACCATTCACGCAAATCAGTGATTCGGCAACGGCCAGCTATCTGCGCCGTGTCGCCTATCATTTGCTCGTCACGTATCGCAGAAAACATAAGCGAGTCACCACGACCGAGGATATCGATGCGCTAGATGCTGTCTGGAATCGCTGGACGGGAGCTGACAACGATGGCGGAGAAGTGTTCGATGCGTTAGCAGACTGCTTTAGTCGTCTAACAGATCGAGCTCAAATGTCACTTAAGATGCGTTTTTCAGAAGATGCATCGCGAGAGCGGATAGCCCGTAAGCTAGGGATCACCGAGCATGGTGCCAAGAATTTGATGCAGCGAGCCAAGTCGCAACTGAAAGAATGTGTGGAAGGGAAGCTGCAGCGTGGATAACAACATGAACAATCGGGTCAAGAAGGTAGATAATCCAGATGAGTTTCTTTTTAACTCGATATTGCGTGATTATCTTCGCAAGAATACTCCCCCTGCGTTTGGTTCCAAGATTATGGCAGAACTCGCTGCACGCGAAGATTCTGCCACTGAACGACGAGATCAGTTCGCAAACATCGGAAACCTCAGGCTTTCGCACACGGAACTCGATGAAGCTCTAGGAGCAGCCCAAGCGGACTTAGATTACGCCGTTATGTCACCTCCCGTACAAAAGAATCACGGGGAATCCGTTCGATCCAAGTCGTATCGACTCGAACCTTATTTTTGGGAGTATCGTTTATTCAAACAATTGGCTGGGTTGACCGCGCTGGCAGCGTCTGTAGCCATATCCATTGCAGGATACCGGATTTGGAATCAAGGAGAACCTGAGGGAAACATTGCTCGTGTTCAATCCGACCTGCCTTCCATCCCCGCTCGTCCTACGGCCCCACTTTCGGAGCAAACGGATAACGAATCGTTGGTGCAGTCCGACGTTAAACTTGAGACCGAAACAACGGCCACTCCTACCCCGGTTGTTGTTCCTCCACCTCCCAAGGTTGTTCACGTTGCTAAGCCGACACGTAAAGTGCTCGCGCAGCCGGAACCATTAGAGTTAAGCAAGTTAACAGATGTTGTTAACTCTCAACTGCGAGAGATGTGGAAGAAGCATCGCGTTGAGCCCAAGCTTGTTATGGACAATGATGAGAATTGGCTCATACGTGCGACTGAAGGAATATTAGGTCGTTCTCCAACGAGCGTAGAAAGCGAGCTTTTTCGGCAAGAAAAGGGAAGTGATCGTTTCGCGAAAACCGTTCAAAATCTAATAGATTCGGAAGAGTTTAATCGCCATTGGAGTCGATTGATCGCAGAATGTTTCTTGTCGCAATCGATCACTTCTGCCTCCCGTCAAGAAGTCTCTGGGGTGATCGCGTGGGTGAAGTCTGAGCTGGATAAAGGCACTTCCGTTGGACAGATCGAGCGGCTGCTTCTCGAAGTGGGTTTTGAAGAAAACGACCCAGACCGAGACGCAAAGCTTAGCTTGTTTAACGACACTAAACGCAGGTTGATTTCCATTGAAGAAGAAATGAAAGGGGTAAACTCCTTTCTGTTGTTGCGATCTAACGATCGAGACTCACGTTACGTGCATTTGGCGAATCAGGTACTACACGCATCCGGCAATGGAACAGCTAGCTGTGTTCAATGCCATAACGATGATTCACCTGTAATGAAGGTGATTACGCCACCTGATCGCGAGATCGCCAGCCAGTTTTGGAACTTCGCTGCTGCCATAAAAGTTGTAGCTAAGTCACGCGAACGTCCAACTGCAGAGCTTGAGAGAGAAGACAAAGAATTGTTCTATGATTTGACGGATGGAAAACGACAGATCGCTACGCCCGGATTAGCGGTCTCGAGCATGCGAATGGCATCGGACCTCGAAACAAACGAACAAGTTACGTTGCAGGAATGGATTGAGCAATCATCCGACGCGAGAAAAGGACTGGTGGAAACAATTTGGCTTAAGATGCTTCAGCAACCATTGGTGCCTCCCTTTAAGTTAACGGAAGACGAAGCAGATACGGAACGGCGAGATTTGAAAGATCTGCTTGCCAAGCAATTGCAAGCAACAGGCGATATCAAGACGATCGTTCAGTCAATTGTTCTGAGCGATGCATTTTTCGTCCCAGAGGCCAAGTTGACAAAGAGTTGGTATCTCGCGTCGACTGATGCGAAGTTATCGCAATATCACAAGGGAGCAAGACTTTTCTCTTATGTACCTGTTGATATAGCGAGAATCGCGGTTCATCGACCGAAATCCACCAACACGATTGCCAAGTGGATGGAGGTGGAAAAACGTCGCGGGATCAATTCGAGCGCATTGGCTCAACCTCAATCGAGGAACATGACTCAGAGTGTCCCTGATGCTGTTAAATCCGAATTCGAAGATACCGATCAGGTTCGGTTTTTGTTGTCTTCAACGCGTCCCTACTATGGAATCGAGCGATTAGCGAGTCAATTAGCAGATTCCAAAATGGAGTGGAACGATAAAGTGAACCATCTCTACCTTCTCATTAAGGGAAGGTATCCGATGCAATCGGAACGCTTTGATGCTAAGAACACTCTGGATTTAGTGCAGCAGAATCAGCTAAAGGCCTTGATTTACGTTTGCACCGCCCAGTTGGGAAGCTACTAGACTCTAAACAAAACTATTCATTATCTGACACCTGTTACGGAATCTGGAATGGTAGCGGATTGCAACTTTTTTAGTAATGCTGCATGAACCTCAGCTTGGTATTTGTTCCCTTGTTGCGAACAGGCATCTACGAGCATTTGTCGCAACACCTCAAAGCCCGGGTCTATCTCAACTGCCTTTTCCCATTCTGCAATCGCCATGTCGATCTGACCTAGTCTTGCGAAAGCCTCGCCCCTCATTGCAATGATGCGACCATATCTTGGTTCAGACTCTAGCAGTTTGTCCGAATAAACGAGACACAAATGCCAATCTTCTTGAATGAATGCGATATCGAAAATTCCATCCAAGGCGGCATCGAAGTCCGGATCCGCAGTTAGAGCCGTTTTATAGAACTCCTTGGCTTTGGCGATTTCGTTTCTCGATTGTGCCAGAGCACCTAGGGCTGCGAAGAGTGGGGCGTCGTTAGAACGAGACTTAGAGATCTCTAACAAGTATGAATAAACCGATTCCGGGATCGCAATACCCCGTCTCTGGCAGTGAACAATAGTGCCTAAGACCAGGTTGCGCTGCCTCTCGGACTCAAGAAATCGCTCCCCATGGTTATCGAAGAAACTCAATGTCGTTGGAACGGTTGCGTCTTCTGCTATGCGACCAGGTTGCCTAAGAATTCGGTGATCCGTCTGGGCGACGTGTGACATATTCGTCGATGCTAGACGCGGCATGTGGCATGCTGTGCAATCATCTTGTACGTTCTCTCTTTTCAAGATCGTTTCAGAGCAGATTGGATTGACTTCTGCTTCACCGGAATGGCAATTATTACAACGATTTCTGTAGAATTCGATCTTCGTTTCTGGTTGGGGAGATGAGTGTGGATCGTGGCATGAAGTGCAACCCATCTGTTTTTGGCTTTTTAAGTAACATGTGCTGTCTCGCATTTGCTGAACATGATTGACAGAACGCGTTTTACCCTCGCTGTTTACTTCGGTTCCAAAATCAACGATTGCCCAAACATCGCTTAACACCATAGAGGGTCTAAAGTCCAAATGGCTTTTTCCTGGACGCAGGACTCTGGCTCGCGCTTCAAGGTGTCATTGATAACAAACGGCTTCTCGTAGTTCGATCGTTAGCTTGGAGGGATTCACAATTGAATCTTTAGACTGAGTTAAGGTTTCGCCCCTTCTCTGATAAGCCACGTGATCAGCACCCCCGCCATGGCAACGTTCGCAACTAAATTGAACACAGTGAAGGTATCGATTTAAATAGCAGTATTACTCCAAACGTCGAGAATCAATTTGTGTTCTGGTGTAGATTCATCGACTCAAGCCGTTTGATTTTCAATTCCGCCGAAGAGCTCGATGAAAAGAATCTCTTAGCGTCCCACAAATCCATAAAGACCCTTCCGGCTTTTAACTGCAAAGCCCGCTCGAATGTTTCTTCCATCTGATCACCAGTAGGTTCAAAAAAAGAACCGTCCTCTCTTGATCTTTGAAACGCAGGACTATCGGAACGGGTGGGAATGATGCTAAAGCAGTCGACACCAAGATTCGCAGCGTATGTTATGGATCGAAGAGTCCATTCGATCGAGTCCTCTCTAGACAGGCCGGGTAGTCCTAGAAGCAAAAAAACGCGAACATGGATACCGTTGTTGCGCAAGAGCTTAACAGCCTTCTCAAAATCTCGAAGCTCAAAAGACTTGTCGAGCCATTCCAATGAAGGTTCGTGACAAGTCTCCAGACCAATGGCAATTTCAAACGATGCAGGGGCAATCAATTTCAGAAAATCACCACAAATGTTCGTGCAAAGCTTCGGGTGGTTTTCAACAATGACGTTCGAAAAATTTTTAACCAAATCCGCAATGGCGCTATGATCTGAATACGGAATCGCTTTAGGATCAAAGAAATTGCCGCTGTTGTAGAGTTTGACGCTGTCAGCGGGAGCGAGTTGATTTAAAGCGTACGAGATCTGAAGGGGAATATCGCCTGATTGCACGCTTTCGGTAAGTGTGTTCTTCCAAAGATCACACATAACACAATGAAAAGGGCATTCGCGATTCGTAAGGAAAAGCGTGGCTACATCTTCTATTTGGCCCGAACGACTTAATTCCCGTTCCGAAAAGAACGCGTAAGGCCGCTTCGACGAAACGGCATTGCGTTGACCTCTAGGAAATACGTTGCTCACTGGATAACCACAAATCAACTATAGATATCTAAAAATGTTCGACGGTATGCTAAAGCGTCTGTTGGGAAGAGCTTCGCAAACATATCTCCAGTCGTCGCACCATGTTGAAATCGTCGCTTCGGGAATGCCGGCATTTCATATCCGGTCACAGCTTTTACACCTCGTCGAACGATCTCTCCTTTGAGGGCATAGAGTTTATCGTGGTCCCAATCAGTTAGCTCTATGAATGGGATCCCTTCAGCTACTTCAATAACGTCTGGAAGTGCGTAGGGACTGAATCCGCTGAAACCAAACTTTCTGGCGGGAGCCCAACTACGAACGTGTCCTCTACTCTGACCGCCTGAGTAGGTTAGCGAATGCTTAACTGCCTCGACTCCCCATCCCTCCTGGTAAAGCATTGTGTTATTAAGAACGCTGCGAATGGTTAGTTCAGGATTATCTTCAATGGGATAGTCCTTAAGATTCTCGTCTCCTCCATCTCCGTCGACCAATAGCTTCCAGTCGGGATAACGTTGGCGAATACCACCGCAAAGAACTAGCCCCATCGCGGCAGCTTGAACATCGAGAGGCTTATAGTCCTCGATTACCGCAATCGCCTTTTTAAAGTCAATAGAGTCAGGTGAGGCTTCAATGATTTCTAGAAATAGTTCCAGTCCTAATTGCCTGAGAAAGTCGGCCGATTGCGATGCGTCATCTCCATTACCATCGATAGAAAGGGTAAAGGCCTTTAGGCGAGACGGAGAAATACCCATCTTCAACATTGCATCGTACAGAACGAGAAATACCGAACCACTATCAATCCCTCCTGAAAACAACATTCCGATCGGTTGCTTCGGATCTTGGGCGGCCAACCAAGACCTGCAAACGTTTGATAACGACTGAATATACTTAGCACCGATTTCATCTAAGTTGGTGGAAAGCCGGTTTCTAACTGGGTTAAAGTACCTACGATTGACAGGATTAGGATCAGGGCAACCGATTAACTTCAGTTCCACGACATGGTGCGCTGGAACCATACGAGTATAGGAAGGGTGAAATTGATCATCCAAGCCCTCGGTTTTGAGGAACTCGTAAATTTCATCGATTCTCTCGGCGACAACCAAACAGGGACCTTCGCTACGTTTAGCAAGAAAGTAACGCATGGGGCGACCGATGGATCGTGCCATACGAACCAACTGGCCCTCTTTTTCAATCAAAGCAAAATGGCCCTGAACTTTACGGACTGCATCTAGGTCACCTGATGCTAACGCTCGAGATGCTTCCTCAACCGACATGTTCAGGATTTGATTGGCTGTTGGATCGAGCAGATTGACCAGTCGTTCTACGTATTGATGGTTCATGAGCGAGGTGCAGTTTTGTAAGTGTGGAGGAGAGTTAATCGTGAGGAGTGTCACTATAGACGGGCCATGAATTTTACCATCGCAAATCGACTCTAGCGAGTAGTCTGCCCCGGAGTGTAAAAACAAACTCAAATCCGCCGATTTACTTTGCTGCGGTGGTATGCAAAATCATGTTTCGAATTGCAGGACTGAAAAGTCCGACATCATTGTATGGCTGCAGACAGGACTGAATTTCTGCGATCAGAGTTCCTGTCTTATGTTCTTCGATACTCGAATTCCCCTCAGTGAGCGTTTTGGCTTTTCGATTTACTTGATCGACGATTCGACAGAATCTTTCATCGCGGGCGAGGAGAAAACCTGTCTCCATATTTAGTCCACGATGACGTTCCAATGCGATGGCGGCCGCGAAATAGATCATTGTTGCCGCCGAGAAAAGGTCGAAATCATGGAGGCATTCGTAACAGGTCGCAATGATCTTATCAATATGCAAAAACTCACAAACAACTTGCGACGAATATGCCTGCAGATCGGTCTTTAGATTTTCGATATCAGGACTCAATACCACGTCACAAATTCTTTCTACTGTGCTCAATGTGTGCGCAATTCCCGTGCTATGTAGCGGGTCAATAAATCCAACCGTAAAACTAAGTGACGCCCAGTTTTCGCCAGCAGCCTTTTCACGAAGCCGTTGAATGCGTGATACTTGAAAAAGTCGTCCAGGAAAATTCGTGCAAAGGCAATCTCCGTACATAGACCTTAACACTGGATAACTATTCAACCTGCTTTCCCATTCCTTGAATGCAAACTCGGGCGAATTAGTCTCAAAGAATCTAGAAGAGTCGGCTGCTTTGTGATCTTCTCGCTGACTTGTCGTTTTAGTTACAAATCCGAGGCTGGTTAATCCCCCATCGAACCCGATCTGCCATAGCCAGCCGTCATGAAACAAATGATGCACTGCCGCTTGGTCGAATGGGTAAGGAAAATCGCAGATCGCTGCATTTCGTTTTTTCAGCCAGTTCTCGGTAACTTGCCCACCAACAAAATGGCCATAAATCGCACTTGTGTTGGTAAGAAGTTGGTCAGTCAAATCGTCGCCACCATATTTCTGCATTAACAGACTATTGGGACCGCTTCCATCAATCACAAAGGGACTGCAAATCGACTGCCTGTAACCTTGAAATGAGTATGCTATTCGATGATGGCCATGCTCATTAGTATCGATGCCTTCTACAACAGCCTCTTCAATTACGTTCACCCCATACGATTTGGCAACTTGCAAAAAGAACGAATCCACATCTGGGCGATACCACTGTGTATCTGCGACTTCTTGGGATGCGTTTGCCGTTACCATCAATTCGTTTTTATGATCCGCTGTCGCTACATATTGGGATCCATCTCCATGCCAGACATAGCTGAAGCCTCGTTTGCATCCACATCGAATATCAGGATATTGATTGGTCCAGCTGCCATATCTGGTCAGTGGGATCAATTCCGACAGACCATATTTAACCGCTAAATGATGAAGCAAAAAATCAGCCGCTGGTGTTGTTGACTCCCCAATCGAAAATCGCGGATGTTTACCACGTTCAATCATGACAACCGATCGTCCGTTTTTTGCAAGGATCGCAGCGCATAGGCTGCTAGCAAACCCCGATCCCAAGATTGCGAAGTCGAAATCCATCATCCCATTACCTCTGAGATGTAACAATCTAAGGTTTCTAGTTCGTGTTGACTCAGATTTACGAGATGCGATTTTGCTGTTTCGGTGATTTGCGCAGGAGTCTTGGCACCCATGAGCAGGATATCAACGTGCGGTTGCCGAATAGACCAAGCGATAACGAGTTGCGAGATTTCACACTTCTTGGTGGCTGATAAAGCTTCCAAACGATCTAGTAAGCCCTGGGCACGTTCCCATGCTTCGCCTTGAAAGACCTCGTAGGTTAGTCTCTTGTCTTCAGGTGCAAAAACATGGTTTCGCCTCAGCTTCCCGGCAAGAAGACCTTTCATGTAGATCCAATAACAGGCTATAAGAATTTGTTGCTCGTTGGCGAACTCTCGCAGCCCCTTATGCTGTTCCTGCTGAAGCATGTTGAACGGAATTTGAATTGCGGCTAATTTGCAATAGCGATTTATCTCCGTAGCTTGTTCTAGATTAACGTTGCAAACGCCGACAGATCGAGCCCAGCCTTTTTGACATATTTCGGAAAGTGCAGACGCAGATTCCGCAAGCGGAACATTCGGATCGGGTGCGTGCAAATACATGAGATCGACACAATCAATGCCTAGTCTTGCCAAACACTCTTCAGTGTGTTTGAGCATGGTCTTGGGGCGAGCGTCCACGACTCGCTGCCTTTGATCGTCCCAATGCTGCCCCACTTTATGAGCGATCACGATCTGCTCTTTTCTCTGGGATAAGACCGTCCGAAGAATTCGATCACTTTCGCCGTTGAAACCGTAAGAGTAAGCGGTGTCAAAATAGTTAATCCCCTCGTCAATTGCCTTATGAACAGTGGCAATAGAGGTCTGCTCAGACACTCCAAGAGATGTGACACCAGCAATAGGCCAACATCCCATGGCAATTCTGCTAACTAAAGGTCCATTCGTGAACAAAGGGATGTATTGCATACCATGCGTTTCAATGTGCGAGTATCGAGACTATTTTCGAGGTTCGTCAACCGTTGGTACGGCTATCTCTGCAACGATCTCATCCAAGACAGAATCACATGTTATCTTACGCAATCGGGCTTCAGGTCGCAAAATAAGACGATGAGCCATCACGGGTGAGATAATCTTCTTGACATCATCGGGCTGAACAAAAGCTCGTCCTCGAATGGCTGCCATGGCTTGCGAAGCTCGGAATAAAGCGATCGTAGCCCGTGGCCCTCCCCCCAAAGCTAAATCGGTATGTGAGCGAGTTTCATGAACAATGTGGAGTAGGTATTGTCGAACCTTTGGGTCAACGTACACATTTCGAACTTGTTTCTGGGCAGCTATAATCTCTTCGGCTGTTGCGACAGGTCGCAAGGTATTGATCGGGTGCTCTTGCTCTAGAAGCTGGAGCATGCGAAGCTCTTCCTCCATCGACGGATACCCGAGCGTAAACTTCATAAAAAAGCGGTCGAGCTGCGCCTCAGGAAGAGGGAATGTTCCTTCGTGATCAACAGGATTCTGTGTCGCGATGACCAGAAAGGGATTAGGAAGTTTGTAAGTGGTCCCATCGATAGTTGCGCTCGCCTCGGCCATTGCCTCGAGGAGGGACGACTGAGCTCTGGGGGTGGTCCGATTGATTTCATCGGCCAGGAGAATATTGGTAAATAATGGCCCCTGACGGAACTCAAATTCGCCTGTCTTCTGATTAAAAATTGATGCGCCTGTAATGTCGCTCGGAAGCAGATCTGGTGTGCATTGGATTCGCTTGAAAGTGCAACCAACGCTAGCTGCTAGAGCTCTAGCTAACATGGTCTTAGCGACCCCTGGCACATCCTCAAGAAGAATATGACCTCCAGAAAACCATGATACCAAAGAAAGCACAAGCTGCTTTCTCTTGCCAACGATTGCCTGCTCGATGTTGGCAATTATCTTTTTCGAGCATTCGTGTACTTGTTGACTCATGCACTCAACTTAGACGGGTAACTTTAGAACTTCCAGCGAAATTCGCTGCGCATACCATAAATATTTGATGCATTGTCTAGCCAGCCATTCATGGCGTCAAATCGAATCAACGCGCGGTTGTTCAGAGTTCTCTGGTATCGTGCTCCTATTGCGTACTGCGGGCCAGCGAGACCGCTCAAAGCTGGATTCCCGTATCGATCCAGTGCCGTGAATTCCGCGACAAACTGTTGACGAAAATCGGCAGAGAGGAAATTGACCCCAATTGCACCTCCGTAGGAATTCGCCCCGGTAGCGTTTAGTGTCGGGTAGGCTGTCAATCCATCGGACTCAAAATTGATTCCCGTGTTCCTCAGTATTTCACCCGAACCACCAGCCCGTGCGACGCTTTGAGGCCTTCCATTACCCACAAAACCGTTAAAATAAGGCACAAAGTGACTTGGCTGTGAGGTGATCAAACTATTCTCGACTAACAATAGCACGCCATCAGCGGTTCGGTCGATAGCTGGACCACGCTGTCCAGCATTTCCGATGAACCGGATCGAATTAGAAATGCGCCCCATATATCGACGCGTGTATGCCAGGGCTGCATTATGATACGATCGCCCTAAGTCTTGTCGTTCATCAAGATATGCGTAGTCTGCCTCAATGTAACCACCATACGCCTCGATGAACCAAGCCGTACCGAAAACCTTGGCAGCATTCTGATCTTGGAACGCGGGGCTGTTTATATCAGCAAAGCCAGCGAAAAACGTAGATTCGAAATTTTCCCAGTTAAAAGGCCGCGAATGTCTCCATGGCGAGCCAACAGCAAATCCGACAATCGCATCCTCCATCCAAATGCCGTTTTGATAGAGCAACGGAACGATCCCCATCGTAAACGGAAGATCAAACGGAGCATCCGTCCCTGTCCAACTACCAGTAATTGCACCCAAGTCCCCTTCAAAGAAGGCGGTGTCAGGTCGGAAATCGAGCTCTTCTTCAAACTCGACATCGTCACTATCGCTAAAGTCCAGACGGGTAAATCTGCCATTGTGATCGAGAGGGCCTGTGAACATGTGGAACCTCTCAGTTCCCGTAAGTCGCAAATCCATATCCAAGTTTAATCGATGGGCCCATTGCCGAGATGGCTTGCCACCAAATCTATGGACGCCAACTGCAGTTCGATAGTCGCCGTACACCAAAAATGATGGTGTTAGCAAATTGACATCGCTAAATACGGGGACACCTGGTTCATACATGCCTCCGGTATAAAAGGGTCTCCACCATTCCACCCATGGACGCTGTGTTTCCACCATGGATTTACCGTAATAGGTTTCAATCTCATTACACGCGTTTAACGGTTTGGGGACTTGCGGATTGGGTGCAAAGTCTGAGTATTGCAATTCCACATGGCATGCGGCATCACTCATCAAAGGGAGTGGTGACGAGGACGATGGCATATATGGCAGGATTTGAAAGTGGTAATGCCTACTATGAAGCCGCTCTGGCAGCGTGGACAGTGGAGCACGCTTGGAGTGTTGCTCTACAGAATTTGTTTGTTGACCTGCCATCTCAAAAGCTATCGGGCTTCTTCCTCCAGATTCGCCCAGAGATTGCATGCCATATTCTTGATACATTTCGCCACTGTGCCATGGCATAGCTTGTGAAGATTCGTCTCGATACTCAGGTTGATTCGGAATGGCAACTTGTTGATTTGGAAGATCGAACGTTCGCCTTAGCTCGGCAAGAGTATTCGCATTTGGACCTGCAGGTAGATACCCAGGAAAGTCATCCGGCGCAGGCACAACAGGCAAAGGAACGACTTTCTCCGATTGGGACTTTACGTTTGGAGGTTGATATGGAGCAACGCTTCTACGATCGCCCTCAAGTAAACTGAGGTCGTTCGTACTGAGTTCTTCAACCTCTGCATTGTTATCAATTTGACTCCTATCGCTCGGCGAGGGGAATGAGCTGACAAATTGTTTTTGGGGAAGCGTCAATCGAGAGTCATCGTCATTGGATTGCAGGTCGGAGGCTTCAGCCTGATTCGCGCGAGGAACTTTAGCCGCTGACGAATCTTTGCTGATAGAAGAAGCAGGGGGAGCCAAAAAAACATCGTCATACGGAGAAGCTTGAGCCGTCGATTTTGTATCCGTTTGCTGATAACCGATTACCTTCGACGGCGTTAAACCGATGCGACTAATTGCACCGAACGTGGCTCGATCACCATGTCGTGCCTCTTGTATACCTCTTCGCCTTCGATTTGGGATGGGTGGTAAGGAAAAAGACTTTTCGTGATCTGGGTAAGAATACTCGGTATCATTCCGGAAATGAGTTTCGAAGGTCTGCTTGCTTTGATGTGCTAACGGGCGACTGGGGATAAACTCGTATTCCAAGCCTTTATGACTATTGGGCTCTTGCTTTGTTATCGTACTGGATAGATTAGACGTAGACGCTGGCGAATTGGTCTTCAACGGGGATTGTCCGTCAGAATGAGTTTCTCCAAAGTTGCCACCCCCTAGAACCAACTGATGGCCAGCTAAATAGATTGCTAGAACGAGCAACGATGCGTTCCCGGATCGTTTAAATTGATGACTGATCATCTAACGCACCACAAATTCTGTTGAATAGGGATGTGCATCAAGAATTGATTCATTCAGCGTCGTTAGCATTTCTGGTGTTCCGTCACAGAACAGCAGAAAGTATGGTGGCTCAACTCGACTTCTAAGTCGAACAGATAACCGGTACTTGCCTTTTTGTTTCAGCAGGCCGGCAGGGATGGAATAACGTGCCGTACGAGAGTCCATGGGAGGAATGCTATGTGCTTCCATCCGGATAAATGGCGGATGGTTTAATACCGTATAAGGGACGGTGCCTGGTCGGAAAAATGGAAGCGGATCTATATCTACATTAACCGGCAGATACATTTCTCGTTCCGTACCCTTAACGTTGGTGATCAAGAACTTGGTTTGAAAATTGACTAGTTGAGCATCTCGTTGTACTTTGCCTGCTCGGACATCTAGAGAGTGAATGTCACACATATCGCCGTTGCTATCCAAATGCCCTGATTCCCAAAGATGCTCACCATTGGGTCCTATAAGTACGACGTTGAGCCATAATTGAGGTTGCGCTCCCAAAGATCCACTGGGCATATTGTGGCCCTCGCTTGTATTGCTAACGATATACGACAATTTCAGATCTTGGCCAGCCACGGGAGCACTTGCGAAAAACGGCCCGTCAATTCTCGAACCATTCTCCAAGACCTGGATGGCAGAACCTCGCTTTAACGCGACAAGTTTCTGGTTTTCTTCGATCACTTTTCTCGCATCTCGTCTTTCTTGAGCCGATTGCCAAGCTTGCGGGAATGATGTTCGGATGAGTCCATTTAAAAGAGTTCGCTCAAATTCTTCTGTTCCCCATCCTTGCCGATGATCGAACTGCAGCCAGTCTCTGGCAGACCAACGCAGTGCTTTTTCATTGTGGGGAAAAATTCCAGGGTGAGCTAAAGGTACTGCAGGCCCCCAGAATATATGGTTGGAGTGCTTTCGATCATTTCGAACGGTCTTTTGATTTACTTCTGCCGCAGCCCCGTACTCGTAACCAAGCGGCTTGCCCGGTACAGCCCCCATGTGGCAGTCCTGGCACGACACCCCCTTCTTGCAGGCTGGCCCCTGCCTGTATTGTTGATATACGATTTCCAACGCAATACCTGGCTGTACAACCACTTGATGGCATCCAGCACAAAAAGAGCTGTCATTTAGTTGTTCAAACTGAATCGCCCCTTGATGCATGGCTTGCAGGGGTCTCTTATCCTGTGGGTCGATCTTAACTTTGA
>Ga0315899_10002693_pt1 | contig 19520 bp, 29 predicted proteins | sample LakEriMetagenome_2_FD_203518 | JGI IMG/M metagenome (GOLD analysis project Ga0315899, IMG submission 203518) | Freshwater fungal communities from buoy surface, Lake Erie, Ohio, United States - Buoy 4 MA112 | ecosystem: Environmental > Aquatic > Freshwater > Lake | place: USA: Lake Erie, Ohio... | reverse complement strand
CGCAGTTGCGGGTGTGACATTCTACATATTAGGACAGGTTGCCAGAGAAGTTGCGATGGGTTCTCTTGCTGCAGCAGCAATAGGACTTGGTCTCGCAGCGTTTGGACTTGGTTTGACCGTCTACCTTTCTGGGATTGCAAAAATCATGGGAGTTGGCGGCGAGGGTGTTGCAGGCGGAACCAAAATATCTGGAGGCTTCTTCGATACTCTTGGATCTATGTTGGTTGGCCTTGGTATTATTGCAACAGGCGCCATAACTCTCATGCTCTATGGATCTATATTTGCGATAGCAGGACTCTTTGAATTAGGAGTACCCTTAATGATTATGGCAGGTGCTGCGGCTTTTGCAACTGCCGGACTCGGGCTTTTATTCTTTGGTCTAGGCTTAGACTTCTATTTAGGCGTCATTCAGAAAAACATTGGTGTTAGCAGCACCAAGTCCGAGGGTATGAAAATATCCGGAGAAAGCTTTACTGCAGGTTTAGTCACAATGGGCGGTGCTGTGGGAATGCTCTTTACTATAGGTGGTATCATGGCCCTAGCAGGTCTTGTATCTCCACTAATCTTATTGGGTTCTGGTGCAATTGCGGCTTCTGGTTTAGCGCTAGCATCTCTTGGTTATGGAATTAAAACCTACATGGAACAGGCTGGTGGAGAAGAGGTTGGTGATGAACTAAAAACCAACCTTGCTAAAATTCGCGATGCATTCCTTACATTTGTAGGTGAAGAAGATCTTGGTAAGGCTGGCGTATTTGACAGTCTTAAAGGGTTGATTCGTGGTGGTGCAACCGCCGGAACGCTCGCTGCCGGTATTAGCGCAGCGACTCTAATTGGTCCTGCGCTATCATCAATAGCTCAAGGTCTCGGTACATGGGCAAACATAACTCAGGCACCCAAGATTATTGGATACGATGATATGGGTCAGCCAATCTTTGATAAGAAAGAGACTGTAGATTTGACTGCGGCGATGAGCAATATCACGGATTCGTTTCCCAAGATTCTGCAACCTTTCATTGACCTATCAAACACCGCAAACCTAGAACAGAAGGACAGCATACTCTCCATACTTACCGGAGTCAACCTATCAGAGTCTCCATTTTCTCGAGGCGTTCAAATTGCTGGTCAAATCGGACCAGTGCTCTCATCGCTAGCTCAAGGTATTGGTGCATTTGGTAGTCTTACACAAGCACCAAAGATCACAGGCTATAATGAGATGGGTCAGCCTATCTATGACAAGGGAGATACTGTAAACATACTTGAGAGCATAACTAATATAAGCACGGCGGTGCAAGAGGTTCTCAAGCCGTTTGTGTGGTTATCCAAAAATGCAAATCTGGAACAGGGTCAAAACCTCTTAAGCATTCTAACCGGGATCCAGCTCACAGAATCTCCCTTTTCTCGAGGTGTTCAAGTTGCTGGACAGATTGGCGCAGTTTTGTCATCGATGGCTCAGGGCATTGGCGCATTTGCTAATCTTGCGCAAGCACCTAAATTTACTGGGTATGATGACAAAGGTCAGCCAATATACGACGACTCAAAGGTTGTTGATATACTTGCCAGTATTGACAACGTCAAGGTTGCAATTGAAGAGGTACTTAAGCCTTTTATCGATCTCGCCAACAATGCTGCTCTAAAACAGGAAGAAAACCTTCTCTCAATTTTGACCGGCATACACCTAAATGAATCTCCGTTTGCACGAGGTGTTGGGATCGTAGGACAGATGGGTGCTGTACTATCTAACCTGGCAGGTGGGATTGGTGTATTTGCCAATCTTTCACAGATGCCAAAGATTACTGGTTACGATGAGATGGGTCAACCTATCTTCTCAACATCAGAAACATTCGATGTCATTAGTGGAATACAGAGTTTAGTAGATGTATTAGATCCATACGGCGATTCCAGTATTGTTGCTCCATTTATCAGCCTGGCAGAAACCGCTGCAATGACCAAACCAAAATCATTGCTTGGTTGGGTCAGTGAAGCTCTAACAGGCGTAAACCCAGCGGCATCTCCTCTTGAGACCGGTATTACTCTTGGTATGCAAATGGGAGAAATCATTTCTAATATTGCATCAGGAATGGGTCAGATGGGTAATCTGGCTGCGGTTGCTGTTATTACTGGTTACGATCAAAATGGTAGACCGACCTATGGAAAACCCGTGAATGCTCTAGAGTCTGTAAAGAACTTTGGTAAGATCATGGGAGACCTTATCATCGCTTTTGCTAAAGCAGCTCGTGAAGCGGGTCCTTACGCAGATCCTGAAGAACTACAGGCAATTGGACCTACTGTCGGTGGAATCCTTGGAGCGGTAACAGACTCTCTCGATACATTCTCTAATCCAAACAAGCTCAAGAAGATTAAAGGCTATGATGACAAAGGCCGACCAATCTACTATGAGAATGAGTTTGTAAACGTAGATGAAGTAATTAGCACCATGAATAATGTGGTTCTGAAAATCATCAAGGCTTTTGGTACCGAGGAAGTAGAAGACGCAATGGACAACCTCGACATTGACGAGGACGAAATGATTGGAGATTACCTGGCAATGTTTATGAAGCCGATTAGTGGCTTTGCAAAAATTGTAGGTGAACTAAGCGGACTTGGCATAAACCTCTATGGACTCACAGACCAGATCATCTATTCATCTCTTACATTCGTTAAGAAGTTTGGGGATCTTGATTATGATGCCTTAGACAATCTAGAAACTACAGGAGAATACCTTTACGACTTTAGCGACAACATCATAGAAGCGTTTGAGAATTTGGCAGAATTTGACCAAACAAATCCTGGGTTCTTTACCACTGAAACAAACCTAAAAGGCAGCGCTTTAATGGGCGTTGCCGATAACATTTCATACAGCGTCAAAACGCTATCTGCTGCGTTTGCTCCTGACAGCACAATGCCACAACTTGCTGAGGCAGAAAGAGGTTCTCTGATTGTTCACGATATTCTTGAGAACATGAAGAAGTTCCCTGCCTATATGAAGAATTTTACCAATGCAAAACCTAATGAGTTTGGTGATGGGGCAAAGGCTGCATTTGATGGATTGTTTGTTATCACAAAAGTGGCAGAAAAAGGAGAAGGCAAAGGATATACGCATATGAAGCTGTTCACTGACCAAATGAACCGCTTAGCAAACGCCGCTACACCATTTGAAAAATTTGCCAACGCTTTTGGTAAAATGGCAAAAGACATGGGAGTGTTTGCTGAAAACTTCAGCCTCATGGATGAGAACGGTATCATGGCTTTCAAAGAATGGACCGACTCTATCGTAACGCTAAGTACAGCAAATCCCGATACCTTTGCAGCAAACGTGGTTACTGCCAATAAAGCTATTGATGCTGGATTTAATGCTGGTGAAGACGAAGGCCTTGTTGACACAATCGTTAACACATTTACTGGGGACGACAAATCCAAAGGCGAAAAGCAGGATATCATTAACAAAAATACGGGGCCTGCTAAAGGAGGAGACAATACACCTGCCAAGGCTGTTAAGATGCCAACCGCTCAAGAAATTGGAGCTGCTGTTGCAAGCGCTCTAAAAGGAGCTACCATCGATGTATACATCAGTGGTAAGAAACAAGGCCTTAAACTAAGTTGATATATAGATTGATATGGCACGATTTTCTACATTCAAAGACTGGAAGTCTGGTAAGCAGATTTCAGTAGTAAAAGAGGAAAAGGGCGACGGTAAAGAACCGGCCGTTCCTGGCAACTCTGAGCTGTTGGCTCTTATTGAAGAACTTTCAGTAAAAAGAAACGAGGCCTCCCGAGCAAATGACGGACTTGGTCGACAGATGTATGACCTAGATATACGCATAGCCAAATTGGAAATGCAAAAGAATGAGCTGATTGCAAAGCGCAAAGAATTGGAAGGAGCAAAAGCAATTTCTGAAACTCGCAAAAGAGCACCAAGAGCAAACCATGATTAACGAAAACAAAAAGAAGCATACTCAAACATTTGAGGATTTTGATAAGGCCAACACAGACAATTGGCCACCTCCAAAATACCTAGTGCAACCTGCCAAAGGCGACAAAGGTTTTGCATTAGCCAAGTCATATTTTCATAGAATGACTACACACTTCAAGCCAGGCATTAAGGACGCCGACTTGGATCTTCCAGAAGACAAATAGATTCTGGGCACTTCTAGTGACCTCTTTTCTTTCCCGTAATGGTTACCATTTACAGAGTAACAAAATTCACTAGATGACACTCTATAAACCCAGTCTATTGCACTAGTCCCGCAATTGTTAATTTCTTTTCCAAAACCTTTTACACAATCCGTATATAAGCAATATGGAAAATAATATGGACGAAATACTGACGGCTTCGCTGAAAGGCCGTCTGAATAGCATGAAAAATCAAAAGCAAAAATCCGCACCGATTGCGGAAGTACTTGCGCTACTTACAATGGCAGTTGGCAAATATGCATTGCTAACTCTCTTGGTTTGGTGGGGCTGGGGAACACTGGAAACTGCATTTGGAATAACTCCGCTATCCTATTGGCAGATTCTTTCCATTATTGTATGTTTCAGGTCAATTGGCGTTGCCTTAATTGATCCTATCCTAGCTAACCTCAAACCAAAGAAAGATTGAAGACAAGACTGATACTGGTCGGTAAAGCCGCAGCAGGCAAAGACCACGCAAGAAAGATTTGTGAACAATGGTTAGGCATGCCTTACCAGGTTTCATACACCACAAGACCGCCGAGAGACGGTGAGCAGCATGGAAAGGACTACTTTTTCATATCAATGGATGCGGCCATCCATGAATACATTGAAAAGGATAAGTTCTATGAGCATGTGGTATTCAATGGTTGGATCTATGGAACCACCAAAGAGCAGTTCTACACCAAAGGCGCAGTATTCATTATGACGCCAACTGGACTATCTCATCTATCAGAAGCAGACCGTGAAGAATCGCTGGTTGTATACTTTGACATTGATGAAGAGATTCGCAAAAATCGTATGTATGAAAGAGCCGGTAACGCAGACTCGGTAGAGCGTAGACTTGCTGCTGACCGTGAAGATTTCAAGGATTTCTCCAACTATGACATACGGATTGACAATCCTAAATTCTACATTGCCGATATTGCTGACATTGTTAGAAAGCACATGGCAATTAAGACCGTGGACATGTTAGAAAAATTTTCAGAAAACTAGAACTTTTTTAAAGTGCCGAATATAAATAACCAACAAAATAAAAAATCTACACAAAATGGAACAACGCAAGTTTGAATTTAAGCCTGAGTTTAAGGCGGCAATTACTGAAACGCTTTCAAATCTAAGCTTTTCAAATGTTCATGGAATCATGAATCTATTGAAGCGCGAAGGCAATTACACAGAACAAGAGGCTAACGCAATTGTTGGTTTCCTTGGTGAAATGGCTTACCGTGACGTAGCTCATCTTTTCGAGGCAATGCCACAGATGGTAAAAGAACTTCCTCTTGAGAACGAAGGTCCTCAGGCTGAAGCTCCTGTTGCAGAAGAGCCTGCTACAGAAAACGCCTAATCAATGACCCCAAGAATTAAACAGAAAGTCGACACATTTGTCTCCATATTGGAGAACATTGCTAACCTATCGACATCGACAACTCTCAAGGTAGGAGCCATTGCAGTCCACAAGAAGTTTCAAAAGATAGCTTCCTTTGGTTACAACGGCTCTTACCCTGGAGCCCCTGTCAATCCTGAGACTGGTAGCGAAGAAGAATCGCTTGAGCCAGGCAAATCTGGCTTTATTCATGCGGAGGTTAATATGATAGCCAAGTTCCGTGAACATGATCCAGAAAACTATATCGTACTGCTAACGCACTCGCCTTGTACAGTTTGTACCAAGGTTCTTGTAAATGCTGGGTTTCGCCACATTTACTGGGTAAATGAGTACAGAGAGATATTACATCTAAATTCTCTGGATAAGTATGGAATTACACACGGAAAGATTGAAGCCCTCTATGAAGACTACCTTAAAAAAGGAATGCATCTGCATTGTTAATAACTTTTGGCAAAAAAGTTTTACAATGTGAAAACTTTTGGTTAATTTTATACTATCAAATTAAAAACAAACAATTATTCACATGGCTAAAACATCACCGTTACAAGAACTAGGTCTTGCATTTTTTAACAGTCGCTCTGAAGGCGACTTCAACAAGCTGTACTATAGAATGAAGCCCAGCATCAACTATTACCTGCGCGACATTTTACCAGCATCCGACGACCGGGAAGAAGCTCTTGCAAATACATTTGCAAAGGTATGGTCAAAAATCCACATGTATGATCCGTACTGGAACTTTAGTACATGGATCTACAGAATTGCTCGTAACGAGGCTCTATTAATGCACCGTCACAAACGTCGTAATTACTCATACGAAGGTATGGAGGAACGCGGCGTTAACATGGAAGCAAAATCACCGGTGGTTATGCCAAGAATCGACTTGGAATCTGTCAATCTTGATGCTGTTGATATGTTGCACGATTTTGCTGTCGATGAAATCTCGCATCTTCCTGAACTTTATCGTATCGTTATGGAAAAGCGAGAAATTGAAAAGAAGAAGTACGAGGATATATCTACTGAACTTGGGTGGAAGCAAAATACTGTCCGCACACGTATTCGCAAAGGCCGTGAATTACTTCGAAAAAGCCTAAGCGAGAAGTATCCCGAGCTCGTTAAATCATACATTGAACAACAGGAAACTGAATGAGAAAGCTGTACTACGACATCAAGGCGTTTTTGATACTACGCAAAGAGGTCAAAAAACACAAGGACCAGCCAGACTGGAAGCGCTATAACTTTCGTCATGATTGGTTGTATCGAATCTATACCGTCATCAATCCAGGTGAAAAGGATCTTGGCGATGACGAGGCGATGCTAAAAATGAAGACAATGGAAAAGGTAGAAGCCATGAATCGGTATATCTCCACCTTAGGACTTGCTGAGATTGTTTCTCTTTCCCTTGAAAAAATACCAGAAAGCAACTCATATCTGGTAGTGTACTATCAAATCTACAATTGGATCACTCCTTGGAGAATACTCAGCAGAAGCATATTTTTGATTGCTGCTATCTGGGCTCTTATTGTATATTGGTCCGAAATAATTTCTCTCTTCTGAAAACTTTTTCCAGCACTGGAATATAAACTCTAAATAAAGCACAAAAAAATGGCAAAACAAAAAGAAGCAACCCTAAAAGTTGAAAAGACATCTGTCCGCGAAATGTCTGCGGAGGATCGAGCAAAAGAAGTAGCAAAACTTCAAGAAGAAGTGGATGCGCGTAACCGTGAAATGGAAACAAAACTCTACATTGTAGAAGGTGGTTCTGAAACTGGAGAAAAACTGTTGAAGTTTGTTACAGAAGAAGCACAGTGGAAATTTACCGAAGCTATTGGTGTAGTGGAAATGACAAAAGAAATTGAGGATGCTGTTGCTAATGCAAAAGGCGGAAAGCAGTTATTCTTAAGAGTTTTACCGCTTGAAGCTCTATGGTTCTTCATTAACAAAGTTGAAGGCGTAGGTCTTGAAAAGGCTAGATACTATGCTGCTAATTTGCTTAAGCCGATTGGCGACGCATTAGCACGCGTAAAAGCTGACCGCGATGCTATCAATGAATTGATGATGCGTCAAGGTTCTTTGGAAGTAGGCGCAGACTTCGAGGAAGAAGTTAAGTCAGAAAAATAAACTCATAATTATGAACAAGTTCACACAATTCTTGGACAATCACTACCGCAAAATCTTTTTAGGTTTGCTGATTGTCATCTTTGTCAATACTTGTGGCAATCCCAATAAGACTACTAATCGTAGGCTTGACAAAGTGACGGCTGAATTGGATTCTTTGGAATCTGTAGTAGCAACCAAGAAAGATTTGCAGATTGAAGGATTGAAAGCTGAAAAGCGAATGATCCAGTCTACTGACCGCAAAATGATGGATGTACAGCGTCAGTCTGCTATTGATGAAGAAATCAAGTCGCTCGAAAAGTAGCCATCTCAAAAATCTCGCGACTTAGGAGAGGCTTTAAGCCTCTCCTTTTTTTGTGTAAGCATTCCAGATCACGGATATATAGTTAGAACCTAAAAGTATACTATGCAAAAGAACAAACTCACCAACGGATTTATCATAGGAACATTCGTGTCTCTCTATGTTGTAGTGAGCCTTATCTCTACAATCCACGTTATCGACTTTTTTAAGCTCAGTAACCCTGATTGGCTGGCAATATCGCTAGCAATCGCATTTGAAATCGGAGCAGCAGCATCTCTTGCTGCCCTTATCGCTCTAAAGAAAATGAGCAAATGGATGGTATGGGGTGTATTCATTCTACTAGCAGCAATGCAAATGATGGGTAACACATACTATGCGTTTACACATCTACACGACTTTCAAGGATGGTCAGAATTATTTGGGCTAAACGAGGAAGAACTTATCTTTCAAAAGAGAGTTCTGTCCATTATTAGTGGTGCAATACTTCCTCTAATCGCGCTAGGATTTATCAAATCACTGGTAGACTATATTCGTCCAGCTGAATTGAAAGATGATAACATAATCAAACTTTCTGAAAAGGACGCTGAGGTTTTTGCTGAAGCCATCGCAAATCCAGCGGAACCCAGTGAAGAGCTGAAAGCCGCTGCAAAAAAAACTTGGAAGAGAGTAGCCGAACTCAAAAAAGAGGGTAAGCTTCCAGAACCAACGGCCGAGGATATAGCAAATGAACCTACTGCTCTAGCATTTACACCTTACACAGAAGATGAGAATGACACAGATTTAGAAATTGCTTCTCTAATTGATTTGCAAAAAGCACTCGAGGAAGAGGAGGCAATTGAGCCGGCACAGGAAGCTCCAAAGGAAAAGAAGCCAAGAAAACCGAGAAAGCCAAAAAGTATCGATGATGGTCTAAACCCACAGATACTTCCCGGCGTAAACTAACCATAGACCGAAATGTCAGTAAAACCCAGACTAGTATGTCCGCCAGACTATAGCATTTTAGCCCTTCGCTTTACCGAGTGTAAGAAGATTGGTGTTGTGAAAGGAGTAACAACGCTTCTCTCATATGACCTAAGTAATTTCTTTATACCTCTTACCAATTTCATTGAGAAGAGATTTACTATCAAAGCAGGTGCAACAAAAAAGCTGGACATCGGTGATATCGCAGTCTACTGGCCATTACAGGAGAAGTACAATTTTGTTGCTGACATAGCGGCAAACCCAAACAGAGTTGCCAACTTAACTGCTCATACATTTACAATTTATGAAGATGAAGAGCACACGAATGCACTGGCTACCATGACCTTTACGGTAGACTCCTCTGTTCCGTCATTGGCAACCTTTGCTCTCGCATTTCAAACTACATATAACAATACGCAAAGCATGGGTATTGTTACACAGGAACAAGGACCTTCATTGTCGCAATTCGCAATTACAGCAGTAGCAAAAGGCGTAAAGTACTACTACAAGATGTCTTATGATATTGCAAATCCGGCAGGTCCTTATGTAACACCCGGTACGCTAACACAAAAATCAGAGAAATATCCCGAAGGCCGAGTACGCGCAATCTTCTTGATTGCCGACTACCAAAGAGCAGACGTATCCACTTGTACTTGTGGATGTCTTGATGCATCGGGTGAATTGCTCTCAAATGTAAAAAACTTTAGATGGGCATGGGATTCTGAATATACTCGCAAGCAGAAATCTTCATATGCAACAAAGGTCTATGTAAATGCAAGTGCTGCATCGGTTTCTCAACAGGTTGGAACTACACAAATCTTTCAATGGACTGATCCCGCAAATACAAATATCTGGGTTTCGCGAGTTCCTTACAATCTAGAGGTTGGTGATCTTATCACTCTTGATGAAACACCAAACAACCCATATGCATATGTAACAAACATCGATGGTTACAATATCACCATTGACAGACAGGGTATGGGTGTTGTTGCTGGTAACTCATACATTGTCAAAAAATATGCGCCATCCTCAATTGAATGGAAAATTGGTGGAGAGATGCTGTTCATCAGCGGAGGCCAAGATGTATATGACGTTGACCGCCTTTACACCGAAACGATCTGGATAAATAATACACAAAATTACGACATACCGTTTACGGCAATCATCGTAAGTTAAAAACAATAGAAAAGAAATGGTAATTGGAAAAAAGTTCTGGGAGATTTACGGAGCAGCTAACTACAATCCAGCGCAAAACGCGAGTGTTCAATTTGGAGGAGTCGCTAACGGAACCAGCATCACTAATGTTGATTCATCAGTAGTGACTGCAATCGCAGCTCTATTAGCAACGCCGGCAACCGTCGGAATAACAGGAAACTATATTGCAAGTGGAACTCTCATAACTGCTGCCGTAGGTACTACTCTAACGCTGTCGCAGGCAGCAAACGCAAACTTGGCAATTACAAACCTGGCATACTGGGATGCGCGTAGACCATCTGCTGCTGGCGGAGATTCACCAATCCAAGCGCTTTTGTGTCTGGACAGCTCACACGGGGCTCTCGCTTTCACAGATGCTGCCGGTAAAACCACTACAATACCTGCATCTACTCTAGCAAAAGGTGCAGTCTATTACTTCCAGATTGGAAACGTAACCACTGTAACTGCGGGAGATTTTATTGGTTATTCAGCCAACTAAAAAAAGCACAAACCTGGCCATGAAAGATCACAAAAAGGCCATCAATAGAGTGCTTTCATCTATCGACTGGCGAAAGATCAAGTCATACCACGCCAAACTTGGCATAAAGTGGGAGTACGAAATTGATAAGGAAATCGTATACAGGGTTCCCAATATCCCTGAACTCAAAAATGAGTTGTCTACTATACTCGAACACATGGTAGAATCCAAGCTCGATTACATATCGCATGGAAGTTGGGTAATCTTTTGGGAAGCTGATTCTGGAGATATCAGGGTCATCTTTCGCTTGGCTGACTTCTCATTTGAAGATCATTCAGGAAGTAGGGAATCTCTTGAGGAGGCTTTGAAAAAGGCCGTGGAAAGAGAGGACTATGAGTACGCTGCGGTAATTCGCGACGAGATAAATAATAAGAACAATGCCAATAGCAATATCAAATAGGAGCATCAGCAATGGTAACGGATCCCTCATGGTTCCGTTGGTTGCAAATAACCCAGCCTTTAAGGTTGAGATACTTCCTGTTGATGGAAGGCTGGAACAGAAGCCATTTGCTAAAGACGGCTCAAATGAGGTCAATGCTATTAAAGTTGGTAACCAGGTTCGTGGTCACATTGTAAATGGCGGCGATGAAGTCAAAGGTAGAGTTCTACAAATCAATCGTCAAAACGGCCAAGTTGTTTCCTACAAAGTTCTAACAACCGGTGGAGAAGAGGTTCTCCTTGATCCATCAACCACTGACAAATTCATCGGACATGGTGAAGAGGTGGATGTGATCGGCGGAATCGATGTAAATGATCTTCCGACTAATGGAGTTCCTAATGAGTCTCACCGAGTGATGAGCTACTCGTCTTGGCTGAATGAAGCCAGAAAGTCTCTTTAATTTTTTGAGTGGGTGCTGTCTAGATAGTCTAACCCCTACCTCAACTGATACTCTTTTTATACACGCCTAGAAAAAAGTTTTCATTGTTAACAACTTTTTGCCGAAAGATTTTTTTCTTTCGGCTTTTTTGTTTATTTTTATACTAACAAATTTAATCGTATCGTATGCGTACACATTCTACAAACACCTACTTTGAAACGCAGGGCGAAGCCATCCGCTACATTGAGGAGGCTATTGCTGCTCGAAAATATGAGATGGCTCCGTCGGACAACTTGCGATTTGAACACGTTTCATATGAGACTACTGTTCACTATAACATTCCACTTCAAAGGACGGATGGCAAAAACACCAAACGCTGGTTACACATTCAAATGTACCGTATGCATTCTGGAAGATACGAAGCAAACTACTACTTATCATAATGGAAAAGGCTGTCAACATACAATACCGCAAAGCTCGCTACGACTATCACTTCATCGAGGAATACATTGCCGGAGCACAGTTAACTGGCAGTGAAGTCAAAAGCATCCGTGACAGCAGAGTTTCTTTAGTAGACAACTTCTGCTATTTTGAAAAAGGCGAACTCTGGGCCAAGGGAATCAATATCACACCAATTGACCAAAACTATGTTCACGAGCCTCTTCGCCCGCGAAAACTCCTATTACATCGCAAAGAGCTCAAACGACTGGAAAAGGAACTGGTACAAGGCATTACCATTGTGGTAATAGCAGTCTTTACCACAGCCAAGGGCCGCATCAAATTCAAGATTGCGCTGTGCCGCGGTAAGAAAGACTACGACAAGCGGGAAACTATTAAGAAGAGAGAGGCCGACCGGGAAATGAAAAATGTTAATAACTTTTAGCCAAAACATTTTTTTCTTTGAAAACTATTGGTTAATTTTATACTATAATTAAATAATCAAATATGGCAATATCAACTGCAACATTTCAAACCAATCAAGTAACTCTTCACCTTGCAAAAACCAAACCATACGCATCTCGATGCTTCGCTGAAGACATGGTCAAATTTGGAGATACTGTACCTTCAATCGAGGTAGAAAAATGGTTCAAGCGTTACTTTCCTTCGAACGTCAACCAATACGAGTTTCGCAATTTGGAAGCCAATGTTACTCAAACCGTACACTTCAAAAACTAATCATATGACAGATTTCTCAATTTATCAAGAAGCTGCTGAAACCGCACTCAACAAATTTTATGGCAACCCTCACAGGCAAATGCCAATGAATAACGACATCCCTCACATCACCAACATTGCTCGTAGCATAATGTTACACCGAGACGAAATCATACCCGGTGGATCATTTGTAACTGCCGTTGTTGAAAACGACTTGGAAGGTGCCGTCAACCGAGCAGACTCAGTCTGCATAGAGAACATTCCGTTCTTTGTATATTGCAAACAATTCATTCATCCTAAACATTCTTAATCATGGGAGTAGACATATCCGGAAAAAAACCTGTCGTTCGGGGAGTAAAGCCAACTATTGATTGGGACTTTGCAACAGAACAAGAAAAAGACGCATACTGGGAAGCCAAAGGAAACTGGCAAGCAGAAAACCCAGGTGATTACTACCAGGACAGCTGGTGGGGATGGCGTCCGATGGCTGCACTGATTGCACAAGTCAATGCAGAGAAATCCCTTGGCATCAATATGGAATACTTTGGTTCCAATGACGGTGCAGGTCCTGATGACCAGGAAACTTGCGATGCATTGGCCGATGCGCTGTCAGAAAAGCTCACCGAGCTTATCCTAAACAACCCTGACCTTAGCGAGGACGATGACCGAATCTACCTGGTAATGGGATCTTGGGTAAACATGGATTCCCAGTTCATTCATTCAGAGATCGCTGACAAAATCACCGAAGGCTTTGAATATGGACAAATGTTAACCAAGGGCGTAGTCCTGGATGACGGAACCATTGCGTATCCTAGCCACTCAACAAGCCTGGGTCGTATCAAAAGGTTCATTAGTTTCTTACGTGAATGCGGTGGATTTGAAATTTGGTAAAACACACAATTATGGAAAATAGCTTTACACAACTCTGCGTTTGGCCTGGATGTTTCCTGGGCGATTCTACTCCAAAAGATTTGGAGGACTTTTTTCTTGGCGAAATGAACACTCGCGTTAAGTATCACACCGAGGTACAGACACTACCTGACCTCGACGAAAGTGGAACCCCAGTACCCGATACCGGCGGAAGAAACGATTTGTTCTTCTATGTGCACTCTGATGATATTGCAAACTTTGCAGTTCCTCGACTGAAAATGGGAATCCGTTGGTGGGAAGACGTAGTAGGCTATAACGACAACAGACATCTTTACACAGAGGAGTTTCTTACCGCCAATCCATTAACTTGGTAAAATTGTTAATAACTTTTGGCAAAAACATTTTTTTCTTTGGAATCTTTTGGTTAATTTTATACTATCAAAATAATTAAATATGCGTAATACAACACAATCCCCTAATGGAACAAGTTTTCACGGCGATACTTTCCGTGCATCTGTAGCCGACCTCCGTCTAATCTGTGGAGAACCTATTTGCGAACAGAACGATGGATCTGACAAGGTCAACTTTGAATGGTTCATGGAAACTGAAGATGGCGAGGTCTTTACCATCTACGACTGGAAAGAATACCGACCGCTCCGTGAAAACGAAATCATTGAATGGCACGTAGGCGGCTTTAATGGTAGCACAACTAGCCAAGCCGTAAACGAAATTGCTAACTCACTAAACACATTAGGCTAATGAAAGCAAACATATACTTAGATGATGTTCGTACTCCGAACGAAAGCGGATGGACTGTAGTCCGCAACTACAACGAATTTGTAGATGTGGTAAGCAAACTTGGTCTGGAAAACATTGAGGTCATTACATTGGACCATGACCTTGGTGATACTGCAATGTCAGAATACTTCAACAATGTTAGTCCAAACTACAAATTGGACTACAACAATATCAAGGAGAAGACTGGTCTCGACTGCGCAAAGTGGTTAATTGACCACTACCTCGACAATTACGTAACCGAGGAAAGCCGCTCAGAGAAACGCGATAGTGGAATCGTATTTCCAAAGGTCTTCACCCACTCAGCAAACCCAATTGGCTCTGCCAACATCATGGGTTACATCAATAACTTTTTCATGAACGAAGGTCAACCACAAACCTGCGTTCGCGTAAACATTCCTCACACCGTAATTCAATAAACAAACATATGAACGTAGCAAGCAAACAAATCAAGCAGGTTCGCAAAGCCGAACAAGAAGTAATCAAAATTGAGATGGATCTTATGTGGCACGAACGCGCATTGCGTCACAAAGGTTTCACCAACTACTCTGGGTTGATGACCAGAGACGAGCAGGCCGATGCCAAAGAGCGTCGTAAGTCGCTGCGATCATTCATTGTTGAAAACCGCAAAAGCTTCCGCAAAAATGCTAAGTGATTACCCTGCACCAGTGGCAGAAACTCTAGAAAATGCAGCCCAGGTTCTCTCCGAGCCGGGCGGCTTTTTCGATGAGTATAACATTCCTCACCAGAGAGGAACTGAGCTCTTTGCTGAGTTGGCCGGGCCTGATATGCTTAAATCTTGGCTTGACACTGGTGAAATTGAGGTTCCCGATGATGATGTCTTTCACAAATACCTGGTACGCATCATTACTGAATCTCATCTAATGGATTTGAAAGAAGCTGGCATTGTCGATTGCATTGAAGATGAGCATGGCGAAGAACACTTTTGGTTAACCTCCGATGGAAAGCAATTGGCTGAAATCGCGAAATACTTTGAAAAATGAATTGCAAATGCGGTACTATCATACACCCAAAGAGAACCGAGCTTGGTTACAAAACTTGTGTGGATTGCTCCACTGAGAGAAAATGGGGTGTGGTTCCTATCACGTATCACAAGACTGGCAACACGGTAGAGATCGTCAAAGATCCAGACCTTGCAGCTGAAATGGTTGCGATGTCACAGCGAACCGGGTTTGGCGTTATGAAAGGTCTAACCGGCAGCCACCGAAAAGCAAACAACAAGGAAGCACCAAAACCAAAGGCGCTACCTGACAAAATCATACAGGACAAAATCATATCACGCAAGAAGATTGAGTCTGATTGGTATCTCGTGGGTGAGGAAGCTACAAAAATTGCTGAAACCTCTGGAATAGATAAAGCATTACAGCACATTCAACAGGCTCACGATGAAAAACGCATTTTCCGTTGTGACGTTGAACGTCTCACTCAAATCATAAACTTTTTAGTAGCATCATGAAAAAAGAAATCACCGTCGGTGGCAAACAGATTATTGTCACCAATGAAACTTCACAGAATTTTGAAGGAACGATTGTCATTACTGACCCTTGCTATTTCATCAATGATGAAATTTGGCAAGCTCTCTGTAGCGAGGTTTGGTTTGAAGATCGCAAGTCAACGCCTTTCACGGATGGCGGAACAATCTACATGGGAAATATCAAAATCCTTTATAGCACAACCGCTCATGGAGATGGAAGCTATGAAGTTACTGATTGCCGAGGCATTACACAGAAAGAATTTGGTGTAGATGCAGGTATGATGGCAGTCATCACCAAAGAAGACTTTGAACGACTAAGCAACGACGAACTCACAATAGGTTTATATGCAGTGGTTGAAGAATTTGATGGCACAGTTATAGCGCATTCAGACGGAAACTTTGCGGGGGACCTTTGCGTCTTTACTGATGGAACTAACGAGGATGACACAGACAATGATTCCTGGATTGATGATGAAGATGATGATGACTACTGGCGCAGTCGAGATAACAAAGGAGAGTATGGCGATGATGACGACTACTATGGAGATGACGACTACTAGGTAGGTAAAAATTGTTAATAACTTTAGGCCGAAAGATTTTTTTCTTTCGGCTTTTTTTGTTAATTTTATACTAACAAATTTAATTTACTTATGATATCAAAAGAGGACTACGACAAAATCTATCTAGGCGATGGCCTGGTCAACCATCAAGAGCTCAAAAAACATTTTGACCTTAGCGGCATCTATTCACCATTTGGATTGTCAATCAACAATGACAAATCATGGATGGGTAGTTACAACTATGCTCCAGTAGGTTTCCGAGAAGTCTCTATCGAGGAATTTGCTCAGAAACGGTTTGATGGCCATCCTATCATACATGAGCATCGACAGCTGTTTCATAATCACGATGGGTCAAAGCTGGGCAAAATGATATCGGCTGACTTCACCATCTACAGTGGCGATTGCGGGTACGCGATAGAAAGAGACTACTGGAAAAAGACTGTTCGCTACTACCTCTTCGAGAAATGCGAACACAACTGGGTATACACACGCAACCTGGGAAGATGCTACAATGAGTATCAATGTGATAACTGTGGTGCTGTAAACGCGGTGGACTCTGGTGATTAACAATTGTACACCAGATTAAAACTATGGACACACAAATGCATATAAATAGTAAACCTTATCAAAAATGACAAATATCACTAGAGGTCACTCTATGACCTACAATTTATTCGACAAAGACTATCAAGTTCACGTCCACAAATCTGAATACAAAAATGGTGGAACTGCTCTCCAGCTTACCGATGCCGAGGATGGTATGCCATTTGCTACTGCTACCATCTGGGTGGAAGGCCTATCAGAAAATGAGGTAGCAATCAAAAACTACTCTGAAAATCTGGGTATGCTAACCTTCCTTGTAACAAATGGTATTGTGGAACAACCTCACCGACAAATTGACAATGGCTTCGTAAACATCCCGGTATGCAGACTAAAGTAATTCCATACAACAAGCGCGTTGGATACGCATGTATCAATATGACGCTTGGGCGCGATGGCGTTACCACCAACCGTGATGCAATACAGAGAACATTTCAGACCAAAGGACTTGGTCACATCAGTAAGTTGGTTCTTGCCAATGTCACTGACTTGGAAAAGGTCATTCACTGGAATGAGGAGAATGGGTTCAAGTTCTATCGGATCTCATCCTGCCTATTTCCCTGGATGACAGAATACAGCTTTGATGATTTGCCTGATTGGCAGGACATCAAAACGGTTCTTCGACGCATCGGTGATGCTGCCACAAAATATGGTCAGCGCATGGAATTCCATCCAAGCCACTTCACAATCTTGGCATCACCAAACCCGACCACTGTAGAACGTAGCATCCGTGACCTGGAACAGCACAGCCGCATCTTTGACGAGATGGGTCTGGAACCCAGCCACTGGAACTGCCTGAACATTCATGTCGGCGGCGCATACGGCGACAAGGAAATTGCATCACAGAGGTGGTGCGACAATTTCAGCCGACTCTCAGAAAACTGCCGCAAACGCGTGGTGGTGGAAAATGATGACAAGGCAAATATGTACTCCGTGCTGGATCTCTACAATATGATCTACAAAAAGGTTGGTGCACCTATTACCTTTGACATCTTTCACCACACATTTTGCACCGGCGGTCTGTCCGCATACGAGGCGGCTAACCTGGCAGCATCTACATGGAAGGACGCTCCGCTAGTCATTCACTGGAGTTCATCCATGAAAATGTATGAAAATGCCGATGCCAAATCAGTGGCTCACGCAGACTACATCTATGACGAATTCCAGGACTGGGAAACCGGTGGTTGGTTTATGTGCGAATCAAAAGCCAAAGAACTCAGCATCCTGGAATACTGGGAACGTGGACCAAGGCCTCAGATGGTTGTTAACAAGGAGGAAAACCATATCAATAGCTAGAATATAACTAACATGGGAAAAAACAAAAATAGAGAAGAAGTTATACGCGCGTTGGAACTTGATGACGCTGAGTTCAATGACTATATAACAGGCAAGGCATCACCTAAAGTGCGTAGAAAACTTGATGATGAATTTGTACCAGAAGACGATCTCAAAATAGCATTGAGAGAATACGGTCGCCCAAGAAGTTATTCAAACATCAATCACGTACGTCCGTACATAGAGGCTTGGCCTGGTTTACCCGACCCTTCATATATGGTCATTTCGCCGGAAGGCTCTATACCATACCATCAAATTCACGAGTATTTGATAAGCACGGGGTGGAAACTCGTTTGGCAGTATTCCAACTATCGCACTAAACAAATGCAGCGCCCTGGAACAGCACTCTACATTTCTGACCGGGTTGGCTATATGATTGAACTCTGCCTTGACTATACAATCGGCAACAAAAAACGTCGCAAAAACTTAAAGAAGATTGATTGTAACCCAGCACCTTGCACAGTAGAAAAGTACCCTGACTACCAAACAACAGAAGGTGATATTATTACGATTGATGATGCCACTCTATTCTCGCAAGTAAAAGGTTCAGAACACTGGGATGAAGAATTTGTAGTCAATCTGCTCCGTGAATTTGAGAAGCACGAAAAGCCTTCCAAGAATGAACACGCTGAGGTAAGCATCATCGTCATCAATCAAGGCGACTACGACATTCGTTCATTTTCTCTAGAGGATGCAAACACATCTTTCAACTATCCGGACCTTCACTATGGAGATGGTTTTGAAAAATTCCACGACGAGCTTCTTAAAAGAGTCGATGACGAAAGCAAGGGATTGATACTCTTTCATGGCCAACCCGGCACTGGAAAAACGCAATATATCCGTCACCTTCTCAAAGAACTCTGTTCTGCCAACAAGGCAGTTCTCTATTCCCCGCCTGCCGTTTCAGCTTCATTGGCCGAACCTCAGATGATTAACTTCATCAGCGATTGGATCATGGGAGAACGCCGTGACTGTATACTTTTAATCGAAGATGCTGAACCGTTGCTTGAGAGCAGAAGTGGTGGAGTTGATGGCCGTAGCACTGGCATCAGTAACCTGCTCAACATCACCGACGGAATTCTCAACGACATTCTTGGTCTAATGGTGATTGCCACATTCAATATTGAAATTAGCAAAATTGATCCAGCTCTACTACGTCCAGGCCGATTGATTGCTCGAAAGGAATTCAAAAAGATGGATGAACTACAAACGGAAAACTTGGCCGCCGCCCTT
>Ga0315899_10002692_pt1 | contig 19526 bp, 14 predicted proteins | sample LakEriMetagenome_2_FD_203518 | JGI IMG/M metagenome (GOLD analysis project Ga0315899, IMG submission 203518) | Freshwater fungal communities from buoy surface, Lake Erie, Ohio, United States - Buoy 4 MA112 | ecosystem: Environmental > Aquatic > Freshwater > Lake | place: USA: Lake Erie, Ohio... | reverse complement strand
CGATTCCATCGAATCGCTAACCACCACTTTCGCTGCGTCTGTAGTACCTACTATAGAAACCACGACCGTCACCGAAGTTGCATTAGGCTACCATCGCAACCAACAGTACTCCATCACCGCTATGACCACGTCGACCGGCGCGGTTGCAGAGCGATACGCTTACACCGCCTACGGTCAACCTACGATCTTAGATGCTTCCGGTTCTCAAATCGGCAATCAGCAATCTCAAATCGCCAATCGCTTCACGTATAACGGTAGAGAATGGGACGAGCCCCTCGGTCTCCATCACTTCCGAGCTAAATGGATGAGCCCGATCGCGGGGAGATTCTTAGGAAGAGATCCGATTTCACATCCTACTTCAGACGGATTTTTTCGAGTGTTTGTCCTTACACTCGCTAACCGTTATCAGTTCGTCCATGGCCAGTCGTTAAATTTTTTGGACCCCGCGGGGCTTGTAATATTTGGATATGATGGCGGCGACGATAAAGAAGACAATTGCCTCGATGAGATGACAGAGGAAGCGCCTTGGCTTCGTAGTTTGCTTGAGCTAAAACTTCGAAAGACTCCGGAAGACGCGATTGTTAAATGTCGTGAAGCAGCAACGAACGGTCCTTGCTGCAAGAACGGGAGACAGTTACCCCATCATTTATGTGCTCCGAATGGTCCTTGGCTAAAGCCAGTAGTAAAGAGCACGTGTGAAAAGTTACGAGAAGCTAGTAACAACCCTAAACAACCGCAACTACAGCCCAAGAGACCTTTGTGACAAACACGAGGATTCGGTAATGGTATTCCAAACACTCTTACTAATGGTAGCGATAGGTTCCACTCATATACTTTTGGTTCAAGATAACAGCAGTCCTCAAAGTGAGATTGACTTTACTGAGCTCGACCTAACTATGGAGGAGAGAGCCGTGTTTTGTTGTGTCCTATTTCTTGAGGGAAAGAGACAAGAATTTGATGCGCAAACGGTCGTTCTACCGGGGGACGCGAAAGAGGATCTAATCAAGCAGATAGTTTACCTTGACACGAACTACCATAGCGGTCGAATTACGAGTTTCTTATTAAGCAGTAGGCCTTCTAAAGATTTGATTACCTGGGCAGTCGAGTGCAGTGCATCATGCAGAAATTATTCCTTGTCATTGATGTATCTCAAGCTTGTGTCTGGAGAAAGCAAATCCTACCGGGATATATCTACGAGATTGCTTACAATTGCTGCATCGTATGGGGAACCCGAACTGGTTCTTCCGCTAGATCTTGACGAGTCAGTTGTTTCGTCAATCTTGAACGACGATTATGTTTCCAAAAGGGCGACTCAAATCAAGTTGGGTGCGGAAATATCCAAAAGTATTGGTCTAAATCGTGACTGGGCCGAGGTAATTTTTGGGTATCGTTATGATTCAGGTGATTTTGTACCCAAGACTGAGGACGAACTGTCGCGATTGATTTCAGGCTCCGACAGCGTAGACCAACAATTCATTCACCGATTTTTATTCTCTGCCTACTGTGTACAAGAAGGCGATATCAGCGTTGCAAGAAAACAATTTGAAATTCTCAAGGAGTTAGTCAATTCGGATGATACTCTAATGCGAAGTCGAATACCAGAGATGTCATTTCTCTCATCTAGGTTAGGCGACGATAGTTACTTACGATCGCATCTCGAAAGTGGTCGTTTCCAATCTTCTCGATTTCGTCTCAAATTACCGGCACTTCTCGCAGCCGCGGCAGAACGAGAGCTTTACGAAGATATTTTCGAACTAGTCGAACTGATCGGCAAATTGAAGCATACGGAAGTAAAAGCACTTTCCAATTTTGGAAAATTCGCTGAAAGTTTGCATTGGGAAAAATTAGATGGCGAGACGCGTCTACGAATTGCAACCCATACGCAATGGAGAAAGTTTTGCGATGCCAAATAACTTTTCCTAAGAGGGCCAAACGTAATCGGTTCACAGAATAAGAGATAGACCAGTCTATAATGTCTCCGCCCAAGGCGGACGGGCGGGAGAAGTTTGAATTGTGAAGTTCGAGGTTTGAAAGAAAGCCAATCCTTTTAATGCCGGTTTCCTAACGGTGTTTTGGATTTTCTATCGTTACGGTCGGTGCTCACGAAAGCCATTAAAGACCGTTTACGAACTCATTGTTGCACCGAACTCGGTCGTTTGCTCACCATTGGTAGACACTCAGTCATCGCTCCACAGGCACAGGGGGAGTATTGCTTTAACGAGCCGCGAACGCGCTAGCGTCCGGCTATCGGCCGTAAACCGTGGGCTAACGCCCTGCGGCTAATGCTTGTTTTTCGAAATGTGATTAAAGCAACAAGCCCCAGGGCCAGATGGTGGCGGTAAAGCGGCGATAGCGAGTAAGAAGTTTGCCTCACGCAATGAAATCGGAATAGTGAACGACGCAACGTGTTCATTTGCAAATTGCTTTCGTAGGCCGTAACAAGTCGCGACGCGACGCAGTTACGGCACAGCACGTCGGGACAAAAATGATTTGTCGGTTTAGGCCTGAGTCGCAGTGATCCCCGCCGTAACTTCGCCGAGCCTTGTTACGGCCTACGATGCTGTGCCTCTCAACCTCGCCGAGCAGCGCTCGAATCTTGGCTGCGATCGGTGCCAATCAATCGTTGAAACTTTCGCTTTCGGGAAGATTGCTAACATCGAGCTTTCCATGCCTCTTATTAGATTATTGACGAAGATCATGCTGGTGTTTGTGTTTAGGGAATTCGAGGATTACAATATGGGAATGGACTATCCGCATAGAACCCAAGAATTCCGAATAACTGGCGACGCACTCTTCGAAAGGATGGATCGCGCAGTGGAAAAGGTAAACGAGCGATTACGCAAAACAGTAGGTGCGTTGGAGGCTGCAGATATTCCGTACGCGATTGTCGGCGGTCACGCCGTAAGAGCGTGGGTGGCTCAAGTCGATGAGGGGGCGGTAAGAACCACCAAGGATGTTGATATCTTGGTACGACCTGAGAATCTTAACTCTGTTATCGAGGTTTTGGTTGCGAAGGGGTTCTTCCATCGGAACACCGCTGGCGTAGATATCTTCACAGACTTACCAGATGGATCTGCTCGTGATGGAATTCACGTAGTTCTTGCTGGCAGCATAGTGAAGCCGTGGGAAGTCGATCCAAACCCCGACGTCTTTCCTCAAATTAGGGCAGATAGCTTCAACACCGTACCATTTGAAACCCTAGTCAGAATGAAACTAAATTCATATCGCCGAAAGGATCAGGTTCATATTCAAGACCTTATCGCGGTAGGTCTTATCGATAACAGTTGGTTGATTCGTTTCCCCGAACCGCTTCGTGACCGCCTAAAGACTATTCTCGATGATCCTGAAGGCTAGCACTTTGCAAATTTACGTTTACGAGCTCATAGACTAAATTACGATCTCCCATTTCTAGGGCGGCTCTAGCATACTTCCACAGGGCTTCATTTCTATCGCAACCCCTTTCTCTGTGTAGTTTTAGCGCACCCCTCTAGCTTCAAGGCCGAGGGAGAGCGGGCACGCTTCTGCGCGTTATAACTTCATAAGGACAGATGGGGCCTAAAAGCCCTCTTTCGCACTCCACGAACGAAGTTTGGGAAGGGTCAGCCAGCGTGAAAAGCTCGGTGCATCGCTTTGCTAATTCGGTTAGGTTCATCTCGACGATCGAAGCTGCCTTTTCCATCGCCCATTGTGTCGCCCACCCGAGCTAAGAGGAACGATCCCGTTCTTAACCGCGATTGGTGCCAACCAATCGAAGCTTACGTCTTACCCACGATTCGTAGGCCGTAACAAGTCGCGACGCGACGCAGTTACGGCACAGCACGTCGGGACAAAAATGATTTGTCGGTTTAGGCCTGAGTCGCAGTGATCCCCGCCGTAACTTCGCCGAGCCTTGTTACGGCCTACGATGCGGGTAGTTCCTGCGGATTTGTGGATGGTGCATCTTGTGGGATACGACCCATTGGCCGGTTTGGTGATGAAGGCCTTAGGCTGTCTATTGGATTCCGTTTAGCCTTTCATAAATTACTTGTGTCTATTTGTCGTATTTGAAGTGTCCGACAGATACATCAAGCTTCTTAGCTAGATCATCAATGGTATTGCTTCGATTCTCCAACGCTTGACTCACCGCAAGATTGTTAGAGTTGATGGTCGCGGCACCTGCAACGCTAGCTTCGACCGATTTCGCGTTCCGTACTTGTTCGCTCGTGTATTCCACGATTCAATCAACCTTGGACTGCACCGAGCTAACGGCTTGGAAAATATTGTCAAAGCTCGTTGCAGTTCGTTCTCCCGCTACAACACCTTCTTTGACTCGCAGGGTTGACTGTTGTATCAATTTGGCAATTTGTTCAGCAGCTTCGTTAGAACGTTTCGCAAGGTCTTTTACTTCTGCGGCAACTACCGCAAAGCCTCGTCCGGCTTCGCCCGCCCTACTGGCCTCAATGGTTGCATTCAAAGCGAGCAAGTTTGTTTGTGCTGCAATTTCTTGAATTTCAATAACGGCTCTTTCAATCTGATCAGCACTTGTTCGAATCAACCCCATCGCAGAATCGGATTCTTGTAAGGCAATCTTTCCCTCTTGGGCACGAACAGAGGCCGACTTGAAGTCGCCACCAACCTCCAACGTGAGTAATCGAATAGACTCGATCGAATTCAACAGCTCGCGAATCTCACTTTGTATTTCCTGGAATGCCGACTCTTGCTTTCGTATTCCTTCCGTGACCTGCTGAGAGCCATTGGATACGGAATGGGAACAATTTGAGGTCTCGCCGGCGGTCGCAGCGACTTCCCCCACAACATTAGCCCATTGAGTTAATGTCGCAGCTAGATCAGTAGACAGTTCTCTGACGAGTTCATCTTCAATATAAACACTGGAGTGACGAAGATCTCCTTCGGACGCTCTGGCCAACCATGGACTCAGGCTCTCTAAGGACCTTTGAAGTTTCGCACGTTCTTCTTCGCGAGCGATTTCTTGTTGAACTAACTGTCTTGTTTGTGCCCTAGATTGAAAAATACCAAACATTAATCCGACGACCTCAGCAATGGCCCATGCAGCATGTTCTATCGTTCGGAAAAACTCAAAAGTGGTCCCGCCGTAAATCGACCGTGGCCACAAAACACCTCTCATCAAATGGTCGACCGCCGTTACTCCAGTTGCTACGATGAGAACATATGGATTTTTGTAAATTGCTAGAATGCCAATTGATGCGAAAACGTGAAAGTGTGTTTCGATCCGTCCGCCAGAAACGTGAATAAATAGGGCGGAGAAAAGTAACTGTGCAGCAGCTACAACATACTGCGCTCCTATCCACCTCGCATCTTTCCATGCTAACATTGCAGGCACAATTCCGAGCAATAGTGCTGCTGCGATTGAGGCCCCAACATGTGGGTGAGTTTCGCTTTCTCATCCCCTCCATGTTAGTGGAGAAAGAAAGTAAGCGAGCAACACCCCTGCTATCGCTTGGACTAGCAATGCCCACGCCATCCCTTTGTTGATGGCAGAAATTTTTTCGATCTCGCGAGCGGCTACTAGTTCCGCTTCTCGTGAACTGTTTTGATTTTTATTGGTGTACATTTCTTATTATCATTAGCTGATTAGTTGGCGTGTTGGAGGCATGTGGATGATTGATTGCCACATCCTGGTTCAGTAAGGAGCGGACATCCAAACGTAAGAAACTGAGCCCATTGGGAACCTCTGTCAGATTGCACAATATCGTGCGAGCTATTGTGCTGGCCCGATTTAGTGCTGATTCGATTTATCAACTCCTTTAGAGTAGCAAGCCCCTGGTTGCTTCCTATATGACCACGGCTCGCAGTGACACCACCAGCGAAGAGTAGCGTTACCTCAGAGTGGAGTAACATGCATTCCCCGGAAGTGGATGCACTAAAAATATTTGCCTCAATCCCCTCATTATCAAAGATCAAGTTCCATCGATTCTTTTCCACGGTACTGGAGATGCTGGAAATCGGAAAATGAACGGCTTCCAGACTTTCGGTACGAAGTTGAACCATAGAAACAGTCAAATTGTTCGACTCAAGTGCGTTATCCAAATTGCTAAGTGTTGCTCTCGTGCAGGGGCAATACGGATGAACGAAAACGACTCAGTGCCCCGATGTTGCTCCCCTAGGGAGTTTGGTCAAAACCGGCCACTCCTTTGCGAGAGCCAACGAAAAAGACGGGTCCTTGCCAACACTCGGAAGAACCACAAAGAAACAAACAAACGTTAGCACCGACCATGTCGCGACATAAAATGCTCAAAGTTGCGTCTTCAGATGCATGATAAAGGGAGGATTGATTCTTCAGAGAGCGAATACTTAAACCCGGGAATGGTATGTCCTGATTTGCAGATGCATGGTTTTTTTAGTGCAAAGCTCCCAGAAGCGTGGAAAACCACAATCCACATTTATCTCCTGGGGCAGATATTGGGAATGTTTCGATAGACAAGACGGCGACGTCGCAATCTTGTTAATCATGTTGCTACTCCAAGAGCTCGAGTTCCGCCGATAGGGAGGGACCTCGCAACGCGGATTGAATGCTCTCTAGTGACCTTTTTGCTCCGGATAGCCATTGAAAGGAAATGGAATTGGATTTGAGATTTTCTTTTCCGGCCACCGCCTCTATCCAGCCGTTGATTTGAAGCGCGAGAATAGGAGTAGGTGAATCTGCCATCTGTTCACGGTACGCCGTTAATCCACTTTTACTCCACGAAACGCTCAGCTTGGAGCTTGATAGTTTTTGGATTCCACTAAGCCATGATTCTTCCCATGGCAGTTCTTTTTCAACTAAGGTTTCAATCCCAACGTTGGAGTTGCGATGTACAAGTCCTTTTGGAAAGCTACCTTCAAAGGTTGGGATGTATTGTTCCGAATCCGATACCGTTTCCTGACTAGAGTTCGTTTGTGCAGATTCGGTTGTCGCCGAAGAGACTTCTGAGTTGACACACTTGAGAAGCTTTGGTTTTTCGGTAATCGCGAGGCGATCTGCTATTTGATTCCGTTGATATCTCCAGCAGCCGATAGTAAACCTTTGGTCGGAATCGACGACGATCTTCACCTCCGTGTATTCGTATAGCCGTTGTTCAATAAACTGTTTTAGTTTTTCTGGAGATACGTTTCCGACGACACGATACTGCATTTTCGTGGGGTATGCGCCTATGAGCCAGATCACAGTTGCGGCAACAATCAGCACGCCTCCCGCGCTTTCTAGCGCAGACACTAGCGTCGCATGCCTCGATTCTCTCATGAAGATCATCGTGGTTACTCCCCATCTCGGATATTTGGACTGAGATGGGAGGTTTTTGCGGGTTGAGTTTCCCGATAGCTCCTGTTTCGCCCAACTTGCGAAAGGGAATGTAAACACGAAGAGAGGAGAAAGTGGCAGCATCGATGCGATGACTCCTACTTGCCCGATTTTCGCGATACCTGTGGTGCCGTAGATTGTCCCCGAAATCAGTTGGATGAGAATCAGCGGGCCGATACAAACGGAGATTCCGACTGCCAGCATAGTTTTGATACTCGGCGCAAATCCAGAATCCTCTGCAGCAACTTGCAAGATAGCTAATATACCCCCGTTCAAAATCGCACAAATGACGAGCAGAATCGCAATGGTGAGATTGGGGGTACTTGGTCTGAGTTCACCATGGAACAATACAGAGACAACAGAGGGCTGGAACAGGAGAACTCGATCGACCAACCGTTCCGCAAGTTCTTGATTTTGCTTTTTGACTTTTACCGTTAAATACCCACCCTCAGTCCCAGGAAAATCCTCGAACAGGCTAAAAGTGTCACCGTAGATTTGCAATTTGCTATCGAATACACCAGGCTTGAGCTCAACGCGAACCAGTCGATTCCATGGCAGTTCGAGTGTTCGAAGCTTGGACTTCCAGGTGCCAAATAGTACATCTTGACTACGATACTCGACTCTCAAACCTCCGTCGGTCGCTTGTACGGCCCCATGGACCATAGAAAAACCATTCATCCCCTCACATTGAAACGGAAGACTGACTACAGGTTGGTTCGGGATTGATGAATTCGGTAAAGGACTCTTATGAACACCTTGGTGCGCCGATTTCGATTTGTCGGTTGCGGCAAAAATTGCCTGTTGAAACTCTTCAACCGTTTGGTATCGCAGCGAAGGTTTACGACTAAGCGACTTTAGAATAACAGAATCCAGTTCTCGATTGATAGCCGCATTGATATGGCTCGGGGGTTCGAAGTTACCGACCGGTAACTGTTTGGTCAGCAATTCGTAGAAAACCACCCCGAGGGCATAGATGTCGACTCGATGGTCAACCTCGTTACTCGCTTCGATTTGTTCGGGAGCTAAGTAGTGTACGGTTCCGAGAACTTGACGAGTTGCAGTTATCTTCTTTTCAAACGAGGCGTTGTTGATCTTGGCAATGCCAAAGTCAGCTAGTTTAACTCGGCCGTCATCGCTAAGCAGAATGTTTTCAGGTTTAATGTCCCTGTGAATCACTCCTTTAGAATGGGCGTATGTCAGTGCGTCCGCCACAGAGGAAATGATTTCTATCGAATGAGTAAGATCGATTGGCATGCTCTGCATTGCTTCTCGCAGATTTAAACCATGAATGAACTCCATTATGAAATAAGCCATACCGTCGCTGGTGTTTCCGTAATCGAAAACCGAGACGATGCTGGGATGATTTAGCTTCGCGAGCGCTTTAGCCTCTCGTTCGAATCGGTCAAGAAAGGTAGAGTCGTTGGAAATGGAGCGATCAATAATTTTGAGGGCGACGTCTCGGTCAAGCGATGTTTGGCGAGCGTGGTAGATGGTGCCCATGCCACCCCGACCTACCATTCGCAGGATGCTTAAGTGGGGGAAGTATGAATCGAGATGTTGGAGACTGCTGGCATCCATGGGACTCGATGATGATTGACGATACTCCAAGGCTAGTTTTAGGAGGCACTTTGAGCAGATGCCATCGGCTCGGAGTGGAGAGGAGCATTCAGGACATACATTCATGGCGAGACCAACTGGGTCATGGGTTAAAATCGGGGGAAAAAAAGCTTACACGAATAGATTCGACAGAGCTTGCGAAGAGTTACAGGGGTCTGAAGAAAATCTTTCTGATTTAGTTGCCGCCAGAAATAAATCTCAAAAGCACCTGTATTTCCGCCTCTAGCTCACTCGGATCATCCAACGTTTCTTCAACGGATTGCCGCAAAACGTCTGCAAAACGTTGTCTTAACCGATGCAACGCGACTTTTGCGGCCCCGATTGTGATTCCATTTTGTGAAGCGATCGTTGAATAAGTCTCCCCGTTTACTGGCTTTGTGATGTAGGGAGCCAGACCATGAAAGATCTTTGATCGGTTGCTTTTCGCGTATTCTGATTCAAGCGTCGAAAACGCTTCCCTAACGATAGAACTGGCCCATTCCTCTTCAAAAAGCTCTTCAGGATTACGATTTTTCGGAGTGTAAGAGGATCGGTCCAAGAAGTCCTTTTCTCCAGAGACGCAAAAAATAGATGTTATAACGTCACCACCGCCGCGTTTTAGTCTGGTTTCGCCTCGATTTCGATCAATAAGAAATCGTTTCCAAATCGTCAGAAGATAACTTCTGAAGCGACCTTTAGCTGGATCGGCCGAGGACAAGATCTCGCCCTCGATCAGTTCCCTCATAAACTCTTGAGTTGCGTCTTCGGCGTCGGCAGCTGAAAGTCCGCGTTGTCTCGCGTAAAAGTAGAGTGGCCTCCAGTATTTCTCTAGCAATTGTCCAAGGGCAGGGCGTTCTGCCAATCGGTTTTCTTGTGCCGCCCGAACGACGACAGTCCATTGAGTAGTATTCAACACTATGAAACACGAGATGTGCTGGGGTGGATATTTCGATCAACGCGGATCGTTACCGGTTGGCCGATTATAAGTGGCAGTTAAGGGCTGCGACTACGACCATTTGTCACAAATTCGTAGGTTCGCCATAGAAATTGGTACCATTTCTCCAAAGATATCGCGATACATGTTTGAGACGTGCTATTTGGGCACACGCCTCGGCACACCTGCGGCGACCTGCCACAAATCATTGCCGTACACTCTGAACGAAAGCAATGAATTCTTTGAGATTTCACCATTAACTGATTGTTGGCACGCATTTCGCTTTGCTCTAGCTACGTAAAGAATCCCCATTTTGGGTGATCGAGATCGACGTCCTACAGGAGAGAGATGAGAATGTTGTACGAAGTTAGTGGGGACATACTGTTAACCAAAGCACAAGCCATTGCGCACGGTGTTGCTCCAAACGATCACTTTGATTCGGGTTTGGCATTAGCTTTGAGAGAACGCTGGCCGTCGATGGCCAAAGATTTTCGGCATTACGCCCATCAATCCCATCCAAAGCCTGGTGAAATCTGGATGTGGGGCGGCACAGGGGGCGCTAGGATTTTTAACTTGCTGACGCAGGAGGGAGATCATGGCCATGGATCGCGACCTGGAAAAGCCAACATTGCCAATGTCAATCATGCGCTTCGACGACTCCGACATGTTATCGAAACCGAAGGCATAAAGAGTTTGGCCATACCTGCGTTGGCGACTGGCGTAGGGGGGTTGGAATGGAACGAGGTCAAGTCGGTTGTGGATTCACAACTTGGCGACCTAGACATACCTATCTACGTTTACACTGTGTATCACAAAGGCGTTCAAGCAGACGAACCTGAGTTGGTAGCCGCGAGCTAGCCTGGAAACGATTGGTCTCAAAAGACTTAGAGCCCTCGATTTAGAGGGCTCTTTTCGTTTTGTTCTCAAAGCTCAAAGTAGTCAATCTACGACCAGTCCAGTCCTTCGTAAAGCTTGTTAAGATTGGTGTGACCGTGTTCGGTAACGACAACCATATCTTCGAGTCGCACACCGCCGACAGCTTTGCAATACAGCCCTGGTTCGACAGTGACTACATCGCCAACCAAAAGATCTGGACCGCCGATGGCAAGCAGAGGAGGCTCATGCACCTCGAGTCCCAGTCCATGCCCTGTACCGTGAGTCATGGCAGTGTAGTTGTCATCAGCATCGGCGGGTGGTAGCCCCATTTTGAATCCATCTGATGTGATCGATGCTATTGTTGCTTGATGAACATAATCGCCAGAAATTCCGGCACGAATCACTTTGCAAGCAGCAGCTTTTGCTCTCGCGACCGCGGCGTGCATCTCAGCGACTTTGGGGTGAATCTCGCCATGAACAACGGTTCGGGTGCAGTCTCCGTTGTAAAGTGTTTTTTTATCTCGAGGGAATATATCAACGATTACTGGTTGGCCAGTCATAAGAGGACCGTGACCATGGTCATGACAATCTGCGCCGATGGGGCCGCAAGCCACGATGGATCCAGGGCTAGAAAATCCTAGTTCGAGCAACCAGACATCGATAAGAGACTGGATACGTTCCGCAGTTAAGACGCCACCATCAGCATGGAGAACTCCCGCCGCATTCGGGGTCGACCGAGCGATAAACTGACACGCTCGTTCCATGACAACTTCCGTTTGCTTTTGAGCAAACGCGATTTTTTCAATCTCTTCAGCGGACTTTTGTCGACGTTCGATCAATCCCCACTCGGTATCGCAAACGACTTTGATTCCACGCTCCAATAATGCATGTGCGAAGATCATCGGAATTGAACGATCTACAGTAACCTCCGAGCAATGGCGACGAGCGAAAAACTCCGCCGCCGATTGCGCTGTCGCAGTCTCTCTATCCCCCGACAAGCCGGTCGAAGGAGAAAAATCATTGGGACACCAACAATGAGTTGCGCGAGATAACTTTCTCGCGCGATCAAGTTCAATGTCTCGTAGAATGAAGTGACGTTCATCGCTGGGCGCGCCGAGCTCAATCCAAACAACGGGATCTCCGACTAAAAAACCAGCTGTTCTGTAAAGTCCTGCGTTAAGAGCAGGGACCCCCGCCATCATTCTTGGAAAAGACATATTAGCCTATGCGTTCTTGACTCGTTCTACGATTATCAGCAGATGCTGAGCATCCTGTACAGAACCTACAAGCTTAACGAAATCGACAGCTGCTTCCAAGTGCTTTAAGTTGACGTTGGGAAAACCGGAACCGGCTGGAACTGCGGCGGCCGCAGTCGCTGCAGGAGCTGGACCGCGTTTGGCAGGCGTTTTGTCGCCCGAAGTGCGTTTGATATGTGCTTTGACATTTGCTACGTCCGCAGCCTTGACATCGTACTTGTCTAACGCTTCGACGATATCTTTGTTACGAGCTTCTGGATTTGCTTCCATGTAAGCTCTAATTCTCTGCGCTTTGCTCGGTTCTTTCGACATTCTGTTACTCTCGGATGAAAGGGATAGCTCTTGATGTTCAATTAACTCACTCTTTGACTCTGCTTCTCGAACTAGATGTTCCGGAACTCGTTCCATTAGTTCATCAAGCGTTACGACACGTTCTACATCAACCATTTGCACCATATTCCTAAGTTCCCTGGGAATGTAAGTGTGATACGGAATTTCAACTGAAATTCTCTGCAAGTCCAGTCAAACGCCTCATCGGGCCGTGGTCATTCGGGTGGCCACAGTCGTTCGGATTCCTCGTAAGCCGCACAAAATGCTGAAGCCGCACAAAATGCTGACTAACTAGCCGATCTCATCCGGGCAGAGGGCCAAGAAACCGCTTGAGGAATCGAGACCGCTTAAAAAATCGAGACGGGTTACAGGATCAAACTACAAAGATTGTCAAATGATAGATCGAGAGGCTTATAAGTCAACGCGTTTTTAGTGTTTGATAAAATGATTTTGGTAACTCTTAACACTTGCAAAATTTAATCAAGAATGAAATCCCCCCCAATTATGTTTCCATGATACGCCAAATGAGGGCACTTTTTAGTCGCTTCTCTTGCATCACGCTGGAAGATCTCGTCCAATGAAGAATATCTACCGGGGGCGAGGACGCTTGTCACGCAGCCCAACCCCTTTTTAACGTCTACTCAATACCAGGGAAATGGTTGAGGCCAATCATGCAAGATAACCTATTCAATCGTCGTGAGTTTCTGATTACTGTACCTGCAGTCGCCGCTGCGGCTGTGCCGGCAATCGCTGCTGTGAACCGGGCTTATGCGGCGGAGGATTACGGGCCAGCTAATGCCGAGTTAACGCTGATTGTCACGGATCCGCTGGCGGCACCTTTGGCGTGTGATTGTGTAGAAGGTTACGCTCAAAGAAAATACGAGGTCCTAGCGGATTATCTTGCTAAAGAGACCAAGAAATCGGTCCGTGTCAAGTGGACGGATGATCTAGAGGGCCTTGCTAAAGATGATGCATTGTCACCATCGATTTTCATTGGTAAAGATTCTGTCGTTCGGCATGGCGCCCACATGCTTTCGCGTGTGGTGGCTCCCGTTGCGTTGCTTTCGGATCAGCAGGGAAGTACAACCCAGAAAGGTATGTTCGTTGTGCGGTCCAAGAATACAGCCTCAAGCATCCTGGACCTGGATGGATTCGATATCTTCTTTGGCCCTGAAGCGTGTGATGAGAAGTATCTAGCTCCCATCTCCAAACTGAAAGAAGCAGACCTGTCATTTCAAATTGCTGAGATCTGCGATACCTGCTCGGTCGCGGCCAAAAAACTGCTTGAGATATCAGATGACACTAAACAAGCGGCAGTGATTAGCTCGTATGCCGAACCACTGCTCTTGGGCTGCGGGAATATCAAACAAGGAGATTTGAGAGTGGTTGCTTCATCAGAAGAGGTTCCTTTCGTCGGTGCTTTCGTCGACAGTTCCGTTCCTAAGGATCTTCGCGTTGCTATTAAACTTGCGTTGCTCAAAACTCGTTCTCAAGTTGATGTTGTTACCTCGCTACAGTCGAAGTCGGGCTTTGTTCCCTATGAATTCGTTTAACTTGCCAAAAGGTTTACCGTCGAAGGATCAGTATTTCCCTTAAGTTTCGTTTAGTATGCGATAGTCAGTTTTTCACGGCCAGTACGATTATTCGTGCTGGCCGTATCTTTTGGGCAGCCTATACATTCGTCTCACGTGATGGTTTAATGTTGGGTAATTGGCTTGGTACACGATAGAAAACAGGGGCGGAAATGGCGAAGACGCGGTGGCTGGATCACGAAGAGCCGGGTCCAGATGATGTAAAAAACGAGATTCTTCGGCTCCTTATGTGCCTGAAGACAGGTGAGAGCATATGCCCATCCGATGCTGCTCGATCGTTCGGTTCCAAATGGCGCCAACACATGCCGCTTGTTCGGGACGTCGTCGCAGATATGTTTCGTGATGAATTGATCGATGTCACCCAGCAAGGCGCCGTAATCGATTTAGATGAAAGAAGTATCGAAACAATCAAAGGCCCGATCCGTCTTAGACTCAGGAGATCGAACCAATCCAACGAAAGTGAAATCTAGCTCATGACGAGCAATGAGAAATCGAACAGTCAGGGAAATGGCACACCGGCCGGAACACTTTCTAGACCCTGGCAATTCTTTTTGCTCGGGCTGATAACATTTCATTTAGTCGCCGTCTTCGCAGAGCCTTTTCAATTTTTTTCCCGAAGCCCCGTTCAATCGGGAGCTGATGCGGAATTGCTTCGGAGCGCAACCCGTCCATACGCTCAGTTTATGTTTCTCGATCACGGCTACTTTTTCTTTGCACCAAACCCAGGTCCTGGCCATTTGCTTAGAGTAATGGCCGACGACGAACCGTTGCCAACACCTAAGGATCGGTTTGGAGTGAATCCACACGAGGGATTGTTGTTTCCGGATCGTAATCGACATAAGCCACGGCTGCTTTATCACCGATACCTTATGTTTGCGGACTTTGTTAACTCGCGATTTGCGCCCCCAGAGCTTGATCCTGAGCTCGTCAAGGATCCCTTGATCCAAAAGAGTTGGACGAAAGATCGCTCCATTTACACCAGCTTAGTTCGCGCCGTATCCGATAATGTGAAACGAGAATCGCAACAGCCATTCGTTCGCGTGGATAGATTGGAACGCGAGATCCCGGATAGAATCTCGACATTACAACAGCAAGTACGAATATCAGACCCGCGTTGGATACAGATTCTTCCCGAAACAACAACGAATGCTCTCGTTGGTGATTCGCCTACTGCCACAACACCGAACACGGTTCCAGCAATACCGAATACGGATTCGTCTGTCGAGAAATCAGAAGAGTTGGTGGTCCCCAAATGATAACTCCCTCTTCTGGCGATCAAAAATCTTCAGGTGTTTTTGGTCTGATCAATAACATTCTTGATTTCTTTTTCAAACCAACCTCGGCGCATACACTTGTTCCGATCAGAATCGCGACTGGATTCATGATCGCCTATGTGCATTGCGTATGGTTCTTGCAATTGGAGGACTTTCTAGGACCCAACGCACTGGTCAATAATGAGTTGTGGTTGCGACTGCACGGTGGAGATGCAGAACTTGCAATTCCAGCAGACTCCAAGTGGACTTACTTGGCGTGGACCGAATCTCTCTCCCTCATCCGCATCCACGAAGCATGTGGGATTGTATTTGGCGTTCTGGCCGGCCTGGGGTTATTCACGAGACTTTCGATGGCTGCTGCGTGGTTCCTGACATTGATGACAGTTCATCGAATGACTGGGTTTCTGTTCGGTTTGGATCAGATTGTCATCATGCTTAGTTTTTACCTATGCATCTCTAAATCCAATGAAATAGGTAGTTTGGACCGGTTTCTTTACGTGCGATTTCCAAAGTTATCTCAGTCGATGGCAATGAGAGTACTAACTGGACTAAATGGAAGCCAATCGAATGAAATTTCGAATTCCTGGCAGAATTGCCTATCCATGCGACTGATGCAGATACATCTTTGCGTCATCTATTTTTTTGGTGGGCTTGGAAAGCTACGTGGAGAGATGTGGTGGGATGGATCAGCACTTTGGTTTGCAGCAGCATCTTACGAGTACCAATCGAACGACTTGACATGGATCGGCAGGTACCCGGCGTTTGTTGCCTTGCTGACTCACGTAACGCTGTTTTGGGAGGTGCTTTATACTGCAGTTGTATGGCCTAAATGGACACGGCCAGCGGCATTGCTACTGGCTTTTGCTGTGCACTTAGGGATAGCGATGTTCATGGGGATGATCACCTTTGGATTTATGATGATCATCGCGAATATTTCGTTTGTCCCCTCAGACTTTACGCGCCGTACTTGCCAAGCCGTCCGGCGTTGGATAGGGCTAAAGTCATAAGGTACTGAGCCTCAAAGTGCCCGAGGCCTCCGGTGATGCAGGTCGACTCGTTAAAGGTGACGTGCGGATCAGGTCGGCAGCAGTCCGAAACGAGTAGGGTTGGCACTGGATGCCACGAATGGCTCTTAAGATATGACGGAGTGCTGTGGTCGCCCGTTACGATAAGCACGGTAGGATTCAACGCATTGATTCGAGGCATGACGCTGTCAAGTTCTTCGATGCGTTTTACTTTTTCGGCAAAGTTACCATCTTCACCAGTGCTGTCTGTATACTTAAAGTGCAAGAAGAAAAAGTCATAGTCATTCCATGCTTTTTCTAGCGTATCAACTTGCTCGGCCAATGATTGAGCTTTTCCGATAATGTCCATACCAACCAATTGTGCCAGTCCCTTGTACATCGGGTAAACGGCGATTGCAGCCGCCTTCAAGCCGTATACTTCTTGGTAGCTAGGCAATGCTGGTTTGCTTGCAAAACCTCTCATCGTGTGAAAGTTAGCCTTGGGATGTCCTGCCAATATCTTTTTGGCTTGGGCTAGGAATTCTTTTGCGACTTCGGCAGTTTTCTTGCTAGCTTCGTCCTGGGCAACAGGATTGAGAGGCGGGACGCCGGTTTTTTGAGGATCGGTGTCAGCCACATTGCCACCCAACCCAGCGCCTCGAAAAACGACAACAAAGCGATGCTCTTTAACGGGTTCTACGAAGACTTCAATTCCAGGGATTTTGATTTGTCGGAGTGATATTGCTAAAGGAGCGCTTTCCTCGCTGCTGATACGTCCTGCGCGACGGTCAGATATGTTCCCTTGTGCGTCGAGAGTGCAAAAATTGCATCGAATCGCGACGTCACCGTCTTGGAGGGCAAATCCAATACCGGTCGCCTCGAGGGCACCGCGACCGATCTGATATTGAAGTGGATCATATCCGAAAAGTCCCAAATGCCCTGGTCCACTCCCTGGTGCGATACCTGGCTTCACGGGAATACTGGCCCCTTGGACCCCTAGCTTTGCCAATGCCGAAAGGTTTGGTGTTAAAGCCGATTCCAATTCTGTTTTACCTCCAGCTTGCATTGGCAAGCCACCCAGTCCATCGGCAACCAACATCACGATTTTGCTGTCATTGCTCAATTGGAGTTCGCGAGTTAAGTCATGCATGTCCATCGAGTGGTTCCTCTGATTATTAAAAAGCTGGGAGAGATAGATTGGATCGGTCGTAAACAATTCGCAGTATTCAAACAGATCTGATCGATTTCGCAATCTCATTTACCCTTCATTTCCCGATGCTCGCTTTTCCAACAGGATCATGTGCGGTAATGTAATGACAATTGAATGAAGCCAGAGTCTCCAGACGATCTAGTTGAGGCTCACGAGAATGCCGCGAGTTGAGGAGGATGTGACACGATGCCAACGATTCGAAAGCTACCGGTAGGCTTGGTCAACAAAATCGCGGCGGGGGAAGTCATCGAGCGTCCCGCCAGCGTGGTCAAGGAATTACTGGAAAACAGTATCGATGCTGGCTCCAAACGAGTAGAGATTAGCATTGAGGGTGGGGGGCTCGATTTAATCCGGATTTCCGACAATGGTTGCGGAATCGATGCCGAACAACTCGAACTCGCTATTTCGCCGCATGCCACGAGTAAGCTGCAAAACGACGAAGATCTCTTTGACGTACGAACCCTGGGATTTCGCGGAGAGGCTTTGGCGTCGATTGCGGAAATTAGTCACATGACTCTTCGAAGCCGGACGACTCAATCGGATAGCGCCTACGAGTTGCTGGTTAAAGGAGGAGTCCAGGAGCCGGTCCGACCGACGTCAGGTCCGGTTGGCACCACCATCGAGATCCGACATCTGTTTTTTAATACACCTGTTCGACGCAAGTTCATGAAGAGCGCTCAAACGGAGATGGGGCACGTTATTGAAGCGTTCACACGCGTGGCTCTAGCTTTTCCGAGCGTGCATATGGTGCTCAACAGCGGTAGCAGAACCGTTCATGATTTACCTCCCACAGAAAGATGGTCAGAGCGGATTCGCAAGTTTTTTGGCGACGAGGTGGCAGACACACTGATCTCCATCGACCAACGTGACGACAAAGTCGCCATTCACGGATATGTTTGCGATCCGTCGGTATCGCGAAGCAACAATCGGATGCAGTATCTGTTTCTAAATGGACGGCACATTCGAGACAAAGCCTTGCAACACGCTCTCGGGGAATCTTACCGCGGGCTATTGATGGTGGGTCGGATGCCAGTCTGTTTTTTGCATGTTGATATCGATCCCAAAACTGTTGACGTCAACGTTCACCCTACTAAGGTTGAAGTGCGTTTCGAAGATAGCGGAGCCATATACACACGTCTGCTATCAGGTTTGCGAAACAAATTTCTCAATAGCGATTTCGTTCCAGCCGCACGACCAACTGCCGAACCAATACTCCCGAGCATGGTTCCATCCGCTTCATCTGACTCGATGATTCCGTCGCTCCAGAGATCGCCGGCCAGCACGAGTAGTTTATTGGACTGGCCGCAAACCACGACAGCCGCCTTGCCTCGTGCTGTTCCCGATTTTCAGCCGTATCCATCTGCGAGAACTAGCTTCGGTGCACCAACCAGTGCAGGCTCCCATCACAACGATCCATTCGGATCAATCAAAAACGAGCCCACTCGTGCACACTCCGAGTTGCCTTCAAATGCCTCTGTTTGGTCTGCTCAGTCGGATCTAGATGACCCGTCCAGTGCTTCACTTTCGCCCGAATCGTTCGCTCATTCGGACGCATCGGTGCATCGCCTTGATCATTCTCACACCGGGCCATCCTCTACTAGACCGAGCGGATTTCAAATTCACAATCGGTATTTGGTTTCCGAATACGAAGACGGTATGGTTATCATCGATCAGCACGCGTTACATGAGCGAATCATTTTTGAGCAGATCAAGGCCAAGGTGTTATCGAAAGCGGTTGATGTGCAGCGCCTGCTCGTACCAGAAACCGTATCGCTGCCCCCACAAGAGGCGGCGCTGGTAACGGAATACAAAACGGTACTGGATGAAATTGGTTTGCAAGTCGAACCCTTCGGCGGGGAAACTTTCCTGATCCACTCTTATCCTGCGATGCTCAAGGGTATATCTCCGGTAGAAGTGTTACGTCAAGTTTTAGAGCCGCTTCTAAAAGGTGGTAAGAAGCCGGACGTCCGGGATTTACTCGATGAAATGATGAATATGATGGCTTGCAAGGCAGCGGTAAAGGCAGGAGATAAGCTTTCGAATGACGAAATCTCCGAGCTTCTCAAGCAACGGGACATGTATCAAGAAACTCATCATTGTCCGCACGGAAGGCCAACAGCATTGTTCTTTTCCCGCGAGCAATTAGACAAGATGTTC
>Ga0315899_10002691_pt1 | contig 19529 bp, 18 predicted proteins | sample LakEriMetagenome_2_FD_203518 | JGI IMG/M metagenome (GOLD analysis project Ga0315899, IMG submission 203518) | Freshwater fungal communities from buoy surface, Lake Erie, Ohio, United States - Buoy 4 MA112 | ecosystem: Environmental > Aquatic > Freshwater > Lake | place: USA: Lake Erie, Ohio... | reverse complement strand
GCGGGCGCGGCGGGCGCGGCGGCGGGTGCGGCGGGTGCGGCGGCGGGCGCGGCGGCGGGTGCGGCCGGCGCCGCGGGGGCCTGCGCGAGGGCGGGCGTCGCGGCCAGCGCGGCGACGGCGAGCACGACGGCGGCCGCGCGGCGCAGGGGGGACGGGACTCGGAGCATCGTCGTTCCTCGATCGGGACCCCTCGGTCCCGCAGTTGGGGCGGCGTTCATCGCGCGGCCTGCGCGATCATCCGTCGCCGGAGCCAATCGGACCTTGCCACGATGCGCCAGCCGAGGTCGCGCAGGCCGATGAGCGGCTCCGGCAGCGGGCCGAACGCCCGCTGCAGGCCGTCGGTGGCGTCCTGCATCAGCAACACCGCCTCGCGGCGCGCGCGCTCGTAGCGGCGCCACAGCAGCGGATCGCCGAGGTCGCGGTAGAACTCGCGGCCGCGCAGCACCGCGAGCAGCTCGGCGACGTCGCCGAAGCCCACGTTCATGCCCTGCCCCGCGAGCGGGTGCATCGCGTGCGCGGCGTCGCCGACCAGCACCATCCGCGGCGCGATCAGCCGCGGCACGCGGATCAGGCGCAGCGGGAAGGCCTGCGCCGGCGTGATCGTCGTCATCGCACCGAGCGTGCCGTGCGAGGCCTCGGCGACGCGCGCGGCGAGGGCCTCGGGCGACAGCGCGAGCAGCTCGGCCGCGAGCGCCTCGGGCGCCGACCAGACCATGCTCGCCCGGCCGCGCTCGGGCGAGCCCGAGGGCAGCGGCAGCAGCGCGAGCACGCCGAGCTCGGGGCCGAACCACTGGTAGGCGGTGTCGCCGTGCGGCAGCGTCGTGTCGAAGTTGGCGACCACGCCGCGCTGGCCGTAGTCGCGCACGCGCGGCTCGATGCCCGCGAGCCCGCGCAGCGTCGAGTCCGCGCCGTCGGCCGCGACGACGAGCTTCGCGGCGATGGTGCGGCCCGAGGCGAGCGTCAGCACCGCGCCGCCCTGCGGGCCCTCGTCGAGCTGCAGTGCCGACACCGCGTCGTCGACCGACGCGACGCCGGCGAAGCGCAGCGCGTCGTCGAGCGTGCGCGTCAGCGTGCGGTTCTCGACGATCCACGAGAGCGCGTCGACACGGCCCGAATACGCGTCGAGGTGCAGCTCGGGCGCCTCGGCGCCGGGGCCGGCGTAGACCCGCATGTCGTAGACCGGCGCGATCCGCGCGGCGGGCATCGCGTCCCAGACGCGCAGGCCGCGCAGCAGCTCGCGCGTGCCGGGCGACAGCGCGAACACCCGCGCGTCCCAGCCCTCGGACTCCGGCGCCGGGCGCGCCGCCGGGCCGATCCAGCCGACCTTCAGCCCCGCCTGCGACAGGCCGAGCGCGGCGGCCGCCCCGACCGCGCCGCGGCCGACGACGACCGCGTCGAACGAGGCGGAGCGAGCATCCATCGACCGATTATAGGCGGCGGCCCGCCGGCGATCGCCGCGGGCCGTCCTCCGGTCCTGCCGCGCGCCGCGACCGCGACCGGCGACGCTAGCGTCGGTCGCGACCGCCGACCCGACGTCATGCTGCACGCCGCCCAGAACCTGCTGCTCGCCGCCAGCCTCGCCCTGATCGCGGGCGGGCTGTGGATGCGCGACCGCCTGCCCGGCGCCGAGGCGGTGCTGCCGGCGTCGCTGCCCGAGCCCACCCAGGAGCCCGAGCGGCGGGCCCCGTTCCCGGTATCCGCGGGCGGCGTCGACTACACCGTGAGCCCGCTCTACCGCTACGAGCTGCGCGGCATGGTCGTCAGTCGCCACGACACCTCGGCCTGGTGGGACGTCGTGCACCGCGACTGGTGGAGCGACCACCTGAACGTCGTCGACCTCTGCGTGGTGTGGGGCGAGACGCTGCGCAGCGGCGTGCACCGGCGCATGCGCTACGCGAGCGGCACCTTCACCTGCTACTTCGCGACCGACGACGGCGAAGCGTGGCAGCGCTTCCGCCCGGACGAGATCTCGAACAACCACCTGCTCTCGAACGATCCGGCCATCGTGAAGCGGCTGCGCGGCGTGCGCCCCGGTGACCAGATCGTCGTGCGCGGCGCGCTCGCCGAGTACGGCCACGCGAAGGGCGGCTTCGCCCGCGGTACCAGCATCCGCCGCGACGACCAGGGCAACGGCGCGTGCGAGACCATCTGGGTCACCGAGGCGCGCGTGCTGAGGCGCGCCAACGCGGGCTGGCGCAGCGCGCTGCCGCTCGGCGTCGGCGGCCTGCTGCTGGCGCTGGTGCTGTGGTTCGTGCTGCCGCCGCGGCCGGTGGAGTGAGCCGACGGCCCGGGTGCGGCCGCACGCCGGCTTCGGGACGTTTCCGCGGAAACGTCCGCGGCGCACGTTTCGGCCGGGAGATCCCGCAAGAACGGTCGGCCGCGAATGAAAGGAAGCACGGGGCGCGGCCGTTTGTCCGCACGCATCGGATCCGCTATACTCCGCCGCCTCATCCGGCGCCTGCCGGACAGTCGTCGCACGACGGCACGGCCAAGTAGCTCAGTTGGTAGAGCAGCGGATTGAAAATCCGCGTGTCGGTGGTTCGATTCCGCCCTTGGCCACCAGATAAGCTCCCAACGAAATCAAGTAGATAGCGCTGGGACACCCGAAGGGCGAGTCGTGAAAACGACCCGCCCTTCTGCTTTTCCGGCAATCCTCCGGCAGACGAGCCAGGATCCGACCGGGAACGACGACGCATCCCGTGTTCGACGACGGCCCCCTGACGCTCCCGAAGATCGCGCGGCGCGTCGGCAAGGCGCCCCGGGTTGCGGCGGGAGGCAGACAGCCGAAGGCACGTCTCAGACCCTCCAGATCGTCTCATAGACGAGCCATTGAAGCTCATGATGTCTCGTTCATGATCATTCATGGCGGCATGAAACGCTCATAGATAGTTCTTTAAAGAATATAATGGCTACTCTATGAGGCGACTGGGATGCCCAAGAAGCTGACCCCCGGAGAGGCCGTTCCGACACTCCTGCAGGAGCGCCTGACCCTGTGGGGCCGGTGCATCCGCGCCCAGCGGCTGTCCCAGCGCATCACGTCGCCCGAGCTCGCGCAGCGCATGGACGTCTCGCGCGCCACGCTGCAACGCCTCGAACGCGGGGACCCCGGCGCATCGGCCGCCAACTACCTGCGCGCGTTCTCGGTGCTCGGGCTCCTGGACGACCTCGCGCCCTCCCCGTCCGAGACGCTCCGGACCGAGCCCGGGGTGCGTCGTGTGGTGCACGCGCGCGGCAGCACGGCGGACGACGATGACTTCTGAGCGGTTCTACGTGTACCTGCAGCGCCCCGACTCGGGCGAATGGGTCACGGTCGGGCGCTACCAGGCCACCACCGGCGCCGACGGCTCGACCGTGAGCGAGTTCCGGTATGCACCGAGCTACGTCGAGGCGGGCCACACCTGGTCCATCGACCCGGTCGGCCTGCTCTTCCATCCGGACAGGCGCTGGACCGCGCCCCGATACCGCGGGCTCCACGACGTGCTGCGGGATGCCTGCCCGGATTCATGGGGGCAGGCGGTGCTGCAGAGGGAACGCGGGCTGCCTGCCGGCACACCGCCCGTGCGATACCTCGTGCTCGCAGGCAACGACGAGCGCTGGGGCGCGCTTGCGGTCGGGACCTCCAAGACACCTTCGGTTGCTGCCCTGAGCACGCCGAGGCTCGCCCGACTGGAGGCGCTGTCGAGAGAACTGCGCGCGATGGCGGAAGGACGGCCCGCCATCGTCGGCACGCTGCGCAAGCGGCTCGTCCAAACGTCGAGCCTGGGCGGCGCACGACCCAAGACCACTGTCCGTGACGACGAAGGACGCGCGTGGCTGGTGAAGCCCCGGCTCGTGTCCGATACCGCCGACGTGCCTCGGCTGGAACACGCCACCCGTCTCTGGGGCACGGCATGCGGGTTGAACTTCGCGCAGACGGTGCTGCATTCGGGCGACGAGTTCAGCGCGATTCGCGTACTGCGCTTCGACCGGGACGGCGAGCGGCGCCTGATGTGCGTGAGCGCGGCCACGTTGCTGCAGACCGAGTACCCCGGGGGAGGGCCGGGGGAGACGTCACGCTGGAGCTATCCGCGTCTCGCCGAAGCGCTGCAGCGCATCGGGGCGCCCCCGGAGGACCGGCTGGAGCTCTTCGGGCGGATGGTCTTCAATGCCGTCTGTGGCAACGACGACGACCACGTGCGCAACCATGCGGTGGTCTACAGGCCGCAGGAGGGGCGGTGGCGGCTCGCGCCAGCCTTCGATGTGGTGCCCGACACGGCGCAGATGCCCGCACGACTTTCGATGCAGTCGAGCGCGGGCCGCTTCGACATCAGCCGAGAGTCCGTCCTGGCCGATGCGATCCGGTTCGGCTTCGACGGTCGGCTGAGCGCCGAGCGTCACCTCGACGGCCTGCTGGACCGGATCGAGGCGGCTTTCGATGCAGGAGGCCCGGTCCTCGATCCCGAATGGCGGGCGGAACTCCGCGCTCGCAAGGTCGCCGTGTTCCTCAAGCTACGCGCGGTCACTTCCGAAGTCGCCCCGGGCACTCGCCCCTGACGCCCTCAGGGCATCACGAAGCGCTGGCTGGGCAGCCCGTGCCCGAGACCATCGCCCCGATGAAGTCCGCGTGCGCCCGCTGCAGCGCCTGAGGATTGCTCTGAGTCGTGATCACGTGCAGAGCGGGCGGTCCGAAGCCCGTGCGGCCGTTGTCGGCGATGAAGGTGCGGGAGTTCGGTTCGGCCTGGATGCGTGAGACCAGCGCGCTCAGGTCGCGGTCGACCTCGGCGAGGCTGCGCTGGTTCGCGGTGGTCTCGTCGTGGCGGAACGAGAGGAAGGCGTACCGGCTCGTCGCGTCGAGCGTGCGGTTGTAGGCGCGCGTGGTCTCGACGGTGGCGCAGGTGGGGCAGACGGGCTGCACGCCCCAGACGGTCCAGCCGGCCTCAGCGGCCTGCAGCTCGACAGCGAGGTGGGCGTGACCGTGAACACGAAGGCCACCGCCCGCGCGATGGCCGACCTGTTCCGGGCCGCGATCCTTCCCTGACCGAGGTGGACGCCGCTCGGAGACCGGGTGGCGGCGGCCCCTCGCCTACCGCGCCCCCGGCCAGCTCCGGTACCACGCCTTGAACAGCTCGAGCTGCTGCCCCGCGTAGCGCGCCTGGCTCGCCGAGAGCCGGTCGGTCGGGTTCAGGTGATGCGCGTACTCGGCATTGCCCTCGAGCACCATCAGGTGCTTGTAGTAGAGCACCAGGTCGACGCCCTCGTCGAACGACGACAGCACGCCGAGCGCCTCGTCGAGCTCGCGTGCCCGCGCGCGCGCGGTCGCGTCGCCGGCCGCAGCCCTGCGGCACAGCGCCTCGAGCTGCAGCACCTCGCGCGGCAGCACGTTGCCGATGCCGGTGATCGCACCGACCGCGCCGCAGTTCACGTAGCCGTGGAAGACCTGGGTGTCGACGCCGACCAGCAGCGACACGCCGGGGTCCTCGCCGACGATGTGCTCGGCCGCGTAGCGCAGCGACGCCGCGCCGCCGAACTCCTTGAAGCCGACGAGGTTGGGGTGCGCGCGGCGCAGCTGGAAGAACAGGTCGGCGCGGGTCTCGTAGCCGTAGTACGGGCTGTTGTAGATCACCGCGGGCAGCTTCGGCGCGGCGCCGAGGATGCCCTCGAAGTGCGCGCGCTGCGCGGCCGCCGAGCTGCCGCGCGACAGCACGCGCGGGATCACCATCAGCCCGCCCGCGCCGACGCGCTGCGCGTGCGCGGCGATCGCGGCGGCCCGCGCCGGGTTCTGCGCGCCGGTGCCGACCACGACCGGCACGCCCGCCTTCACCAGGCACTCGACGCCCTCCATCCGCTGCTCGTCGGTGAGCAGCGGCCAGTCGCCCATGGAGCCGCAGTAGACGACCGCGTTCATGCCGAGGTCGACGAGCTGGCGGCCCTTGCGCGCGAGCGCGTCGAAGTCGGGCCGGCGGTCGGCGCCGCACGGGGTCATCAGCGCGGGGATCACGCCGGAGAAGATCGATGCGGACATGGTGCGCTCCTGCCTGGGTGGGGCGGTGTGGGGTCGTGGGTCGCGCGGGCCGCTCAGAGGCTCTGGCCTGCCTTGCGCAGCTCGGCGAGGATCGGCGCCTTCGGCAGCCAGATCTTGTCGTACTCGGCGACGACGGCCTCCGCGTCGGCGCGGTTCGCGGTACGCATCGGGATGCCGGTCGCCTTGAACTGCTCGATCAGCTTGGGCTCGTTGCCGGCGAGCTCGTTGACCTGCGTGTCGAGCGCGGCCTTGGTCGCGCGCGTGATCAGGTCGCGGTCGGCGGCGGGCATCCCCTGCCAGACCCGGCCGGACACCAGCGCGATCACCGGCATGAAGATCGCGTTCATCTGCAGGATCGACTTGGAGACCTTGTCGAAGCGCTGGTTCCACGAGAACTCGAGATCCGCCTCGAGCCCGTCGACCTGGCCGTTGGACATCGCGTCGAACACCTGCGGCGTCGGGATCGGCGTGGGCGCCGCACCCAGCAGCTGGTAGAAATCGCGGTACGCGGGCGTGGGGTTGATCCGCAGCTTCATGCCCTTGATGTCGGCGAGCTTCGAGACGTCGCGGGCGGCGAACACCGCGCGCATGCCGGTGATGCCCCAGGCGAGGCCGATGGTGCCGGTCTCGCCGGGCAGCGTGTCGAAGAGCTTCATCGCGGTCGGGTGGCGCACGAGCTTCGCGATCTTGTCGGTCGAGTCGACGACGTAGGGCGCGGTGATCGCGGCGATCGCGGGCACGCGCGAGCCGAGCTCGGCGGCCATGATCCAGCCCATGTCGAGCGCGCCCGACTGCATCTGCTGGAGCATCGCGGCCTCGTTGCCGAGCTGGCCGGAGTGGAACACGGTCATCGTGAGCCGGCCCTTGGTCTCCTCGTTCAGCGTGTCCGCGACCTTGAGTGCCGCACGGTTCCACGGGTGGCCGTTGGGCGTGAGGATGCCCAGTCGCAGCTGGCGAGGCTGGGCGACCGAGATGGCGGGAAAGCCGAGCGACGCGATCGAGCCGGCGACGAGCACCTGGCGGCGGGTGACGGACATGGACATCTCCGGAAGGGTTCGGTGGGTCATTTGAGGAGCATCAGCGACAGCGAGGGATACAGGCAGAGCAGCACGAGCAGCACGCAGGACACGACGAAGAACGGCAGCGTGACGACGAACATCCGCCCCGGGCTCGCGCCGGTGACGGCAGCCGCGACGAAGAAGCACAGCCCCACCGGCGGCGTCAGCAGGCCGAGCACGAGGTTGACCACCACCACCACGCCGAAGTGGCGCGGGTCGATGCCGTAGACCTCGGTGGCGATCGGCAGCAGGATCGGCACGGTCATGATCAGCCCGGGCACGCCGTCGATGACGGTGCCGATCACCAGCAGCGCGAGGCTGACCAGCAGCAGGAAGGTGACCGGGTCCTTCGCGACCTGCTGCACCGAGGCGGCGATCGCCTGCGGGATCTTCCCGTAGATCAGCACCCACGAGAACACCGACGCGGCCGCGACGAGGAACAGCACGATCGCCGCGTAGACGCCCGCGCGCAGCAGCATCTCGGGCAGCCGCTCGAAGCGGAACTCCTTCGTCCAGTACCGGCCCACCAGCGCGGCGACCACCGCGCCGACCGCCGCCGACTCGGTGGCGTTGGCGAGCCCGGTCAGGATCGAGCCGACGATGACGATCGGGATCGCGAGCGTGGGCGCGGTGGCGGCGACGATCCGCGCGCGCTCGCCCCAGCTCCGCCGCTCGCCGCGCGGGAAGCGGTGGATGACGCCCAGCACCGCGAGGATCGCGCAGAACATCGCGGTGAGGATCACGCCCGGCACGATGCCGGCGATCAGCATGTCGCCGACCGCGACCTGGGCGAGCGTGCTGTAGACGACGAACATCACCGAGGGCGGGATGATCGGGCCGAGCATGCCGCCGTAGGCGGTGAGGCCGGCCGCGAAGGTGCGGTCGTAGCCCTTGCGCTCCATCTCGGGGACCATGATCTGCGCCATGATCGCGACCTGCGCGGTCGCCGAGCCGAGGATCGAGGAGACCAACATGTTGGCGAGCACGTTCACGTAGGCGAGCCCGCCGCGCATCGCGCCGACGAAGGCCATCGCGAGCTGCACGATGCGCTGCGTGATGCCGCCGCCGTTCATGATCTCGCCGATCAGGATGAACAGCGGGATCGCGATCAGGCCGTAGCTGTCGACGCCGCCGAAGAGCTGCAGCGGGTAGTTGGTGAAGAGCAGCGGGTTGCCCGAGGCGGCGATGTAGACGATCGCGCCGAGGCACAGGCACAGGCCGATCGGCACGCCGATCAGCAGCGCGAGCGCGAAGGCGCCGAGCGTCAGCATCAGTTGATCCCTTCGCCCGCGCCGATCTCGAAGCCGGCGAACTTCGCCGCGGGCGCGAGGCCGAGGTCCTCGAGCACGTTCGCGAGACCGTGCACGAGGAGCGTGACCGAGAAGATCGGCACGATCAGGTACAGCGCCCACGACGGCCAGTTCAGCGTCTGGGTGCGCTCGGTGTAGACGAAGTTGAAGGTCGCCGCGGCGAGCCGCTTGGCGTCGAAGCCGGCCTGCGCGATCCCCACCGGATCGAGCCAGAGCGCGCACATCCAGGCGAGCACGACCGCGAAGCCCACCACGCACAGCCCGGCGGCGACCTTCGCGCGGCGCGCGGCCGCGGGCGAGAGCTTCTCGGTCAGCATCGTCATCGCGAAGTCGAGCCGCAGCCGCGTCATCGCCGAGCCGCCGATGAAGGCCAGCCAGACCACCGAGTAGACCGAGGACTCGTCGACCCAGTAGAGCGAGAGGCCCGCGTAGCGGGTGACGACGTTGAGCAGGATCAGCGCGAGCAGCAGCGCCATGAAGCCCATGATCAGCACCCGCTCGACGCGCAGGATGCCGGCCGACAGCGCGAGCACCGCGCGGACCGGCGTCGCGACGCCCGACCGGGGTCCGTTCGGCGGCGCGTCGGACGCGTTTGCGGTGCTCATGCGAACGTTCGTATATTGTATAAAATCTGGGTGTCAATGCCATGCTGACCGACCTCAAGCACCGCACCCTCGCCAGCGCCGTGGTCGACCGGCTGCGCGAGCAGATCCTGAGCAACGCGTACCCGGCGGGCACGCAGCTGCGGCAGGACGCGCTCGCCGCGAGCTTCGGGGTCAGCAGGATCCCGGTGCGCGAGGCGCTGTTCCAGCTCGAGGCCGAGGGGCTGGTGCAGATGGTCCCGCACAAGGGCGCGGTGGTGACCGAGCTCTCGCTCGAGGAGGTCAACGACGTCTTCGACCTGCGGGTGCTGCTCGAGACGCGGCTCTTCCGCGACTCGCTCGGGCGGCTGACCGACGAGGACCTCGACGCGATCGACGCGGTGCAGGCCCGTTTTGCGGTCGCGTTCCGCGAGCGCGACCACGCGCGCTGGGGCGTGCTGAACCAGGAGCTCCACGCGGCGCTCTACGCGCGCGCCGCGCTGCCGCAGACGCGCGACGTGGTCGCGGCGCTGCTGCAGAAGAGCGACCGCTACACCCGCGTGCAGCTGTCCTCGGACGCCGCGCGCCGGCGCGCCGAGCGCGAGCACGCGACGCTGATCGCGCTGGCACGCGCGCGGCGAATCGACGAGGCCTGCGCGTTCCTCGCCGGGCACATCGAGGCGGTCCGGGCGGACCTGCTGCGGATGCTCGGGACGCCGGATGCCGGGCCGCGCGCCGCGAAGGCGCCCGGCACGAAGGCGCCCGCCGTCCCGCGGCGGCGCGGCGCCGCGAAGGCGCCGACCTCGTCCGTCAGCCCAGCGCCCGCCCGCCGAGCACCTCGGCGTTGACGTTGCCGTGGCCGGCCGAGCCCGGCACGTCGAAGGTGACCCGCCGGTTGACGCGGCGGTGCGGGAAGTAGTCGGCGAGCGCGTAGTGCTGGGTGCAGCGGTTGTCCCAGACCGCGATGCCGTGCGCCGTCCACGCGTGGTGGACGACGAACTCGGGCCGCGCGATCCACGCGGTCAGCATCGCGAGCATCGCCTCGCTCTCGCGGTAGTCGATGCCGTCGATGCGCTTGGTGAACGCGCCGTTGACGTACAGGCAGGTGCGGCCGCTGTCGGGATGCACGAGCGCGACCGGGTGCGAGACCGGCGGATAGCGGCGCACCGCCTCGACGAGCGCGTCCGTGCCGCGCTTGGCGAGCGCGTCGCGAAAGCCGCTGCGCTCCCAGGTGTGCGTCGCGGTCAGCGGGCGCAGGTAGGCCTGCAGGCCCGGCGACAGTGCGGCGAAGGCCTTGCTGGTGCTCGCCCAGCAGGTGTTGCCGCCGTGCGGCGGGGTCTCGACGATCTGGATCGCCGTGCCCATCGGCGGCTCGGGCTGCCAGCTGAGGTCGGTGTGCCAGATATCGATGCCCGGCGGGCGCTCGGCGTCGTTGACGATCATCTCCATGCCCGGCACCTCCGGGTGCCGCTCGAAGAACGAGCCGCCCGACACCGGCCCGAAGACCTCGGCGAGCGCGACGTGCTGCGCGGGCGTCAGCGGCTGCGGGTCGAAGAAGATCACCTCGAACTGCGCGAGCGCGCGACGCAGCTCGGTGCGGGTCGGCGCGTCGATCGGACGCGTCAGGTCGACGCCGTCGATCACGGCGGCGAAGCCCGGCATCCGCGGGCGCGGGACGATGCGCTCGTAGGGGTGGGAGAAGTCGAACGGCGTCGGGGCGGCGGTCATCGGGCGCTCCAGGGCGTCGCGGCGGCTTCGCGTCGTGCTCGTCGCATCCGGGATCTCCGATCGTGGACGGGGCCGGACCGAGTCGGTGCCGGGTGCGCCGGATCGTAGCGCGGCCGTTCCTCGCCGGGCAGCGCCGGTTCCGAAGCGTCGTTCCACACCCCCACCCTGCCGCGGGCCAGCCCGGCTACGATCGGGCCTTCGCCCCTGGAGCCCGCCATGCCGCGCCCGCCGCCCGGACGTCCCGCGTCGCCGAACGATCCGTGCCCCTTCCTGCGGGCGCTCGTCGGTGAAGGCCTGCTGCCCGACGGCACCGCGCGGCCGGGCGACGTCGCCGACGCCGTGGTGCGCGTCGGCGAGGCGGGCGACGGCTCGCCGCGCCTGCCGGGGGCCGCGATCCGGGCGATCGCGCTGATCGCCAACGGCCTGGGCCCGCTCGACGTCGCGCGCAACGCCACGGGCGGGCTGCGGCTCGACGCGCTGCGGGGCGGACCGCTCGACAAGCAGGGCGCCGGCTCCGGCATCCTCGACGCGAACGCTCGGGTGGTCCGCGCGGAGCTCGACCGGCTCGACGACTTCGCGAGCGACCGGGTCGACACCGAGGGTCGGCGCGAGCGCGGCCTCTCGCTCGAGGACCTGCGTCGGATGATGGACGCGAACTTCGCGCGCGCCGCCGGACGCCGTCGCGCGATCGACCGCAGGCTGATGGACGGCGAGTGGCCGGTGCTGCTGAAGGTGATGGGCAAGGACGGGCCCGGCGGACGCTACCTCGCGCTGTCGGAGGTGCGCGATCTGTTCGAGCGCCGGCGCCTGCCGGCGCGGATGCGCGCACGGCTCGCGACGGCCTGATGCCGGGCGTGGCACCATCTCGCCTTCACCCCTCTCAAGGAGCGTCCCCATGGGACTGATCGGCACCCTGTTCGTGGGCCTCGTCGTCGGCGCGATCGCCCGCCTCGTGATGCCCGGCGGGCAGAAGATGGGCTGGATCATGACGATCCTGCTCGGCATCGGCGGCTCGTTCGTCGCCGGCTTCGTCGGCCAGGCGCTCGGCTGGTACACGGCAGGCCAGGGCGCCGGCTGGATCGCGTCGGTGCTCGGCGCGGTGGTGCTGCTCTTCGCGGTGCAGAAGCTGCGCGGCGGCGCCTCGACGAAAGGCTGAGTCGCGCACGCGGCCGGCAGGCCGCGTCAGTCGGGCGGCCGGATCGAACGCTGCGGCGTGAGGCCCCGCGCGACCCGGTGCGACGCGACGGCAGAGGGGCTCATCACCGCGATCATCTGCGTAGGCTTGAGCGCGCCCGACCGGAACCCGTCCTCGTCGATCGCGTGGATGCGATCGATGAACGCGCGGTCGGACGCCGACTCCGGATCGAAGTGGTGCCCGAACGCGCGGTCGACGAACGGCGCGATCACGTTGGCGAACGCGACGAAGACCGGGAAGTCGAACCGCTCGACGAGCAGCGGCAGGATGTCCTGCGCGCGGACGCCCTCGAAGCCTTCGGTGGAACAGTCGTGGTTCACGTACTCGGGCTCGTGCCGACTCAGCAGCAGGTTGTAGCGGCAGCGCTCGGGCATCTCGCGCCAGAGCGCCTGAACCTGCTCGAGGGCCTCGGGCCACCGCTGGTGGCCGTTGCGGCCGATGATGTCGGAGACGACGAAGCGCCCGCCTTCGGGCAGCGACGACTTGATCCCGTCGAACAGGCCCTCGAGATTGACGACGTGGTGCAACGAGTGGCTCGCCATCGCGGCGGAGTATGGCCCGCGCGGGCGCCACGCGTTGAAGTCACCCTCGACGAACTCGACGAGGTCGGCCACGCCGGCCGCGGCAGCGTGTTCGCGGCCGCGGGCCAGCATGTGCGGATTGAGCTCCAGGCACTCGAGCGTGAAGGACTGCAGGCCCATCGCCCGCAGGCGCGTCGCGACCCGCACCTCGAGATCGCAGTTGCCCGAGCCGATGCTGACGAAGCGTGCCGGCACGTCGCACCGGCGGGCCGACTCGAACAGGTGCTGCGCGAAGAACCCGTCGATGTCGTCGATGCCGCACGCCTCGAACAGCGGCCGCAGATGGGTGTTCGACCAGTAGTGGAAGATCGGCGGCAGGGCGTGCACGTCCACGTCCTTGAAGTGCTCGATCTCCCGCTCGAGCTTCGCTCGGTAGTCTCGATCGGCCTCGAGTTCGACGACCCGGCGCAGCAGTGCCTCGTGCTCCTGCTCGAGGTCCGCCAGCCTCTGGCCGAGCGTGTCGCGCTGCACGGCGAGGCGCTGCACCTCGCCCCGCAGCCGGTCGCGCTCTTCGACGACCCACCCCATCACGGGCATGCTGCGCGCGATCGACTTGAGCACCGCAGGGTACGGCACGTTTCGGCTCCTCGCTCCCGGTTGAGGCGGAAGCATCATAGCCGACCCGGGGCGGGGCCTGCCCGGCCGCCGCTCGCATCCGGCGTGCCGCGCGCCGCGGCACGCACGCCGACGAGGATGCCGATCGTCACGAGCGCGAGGCCGGCCACCAGGTTCAGCCCGAGCGGCTCGCCGAGGAAGATCACCGCGCCGGTCGCGGACAGGCCGGGCACCAGCGCGGTCAGCATCGTCGAGCGCACCGGGCCGAACGCGCGGATCATCGTCGCGAAGGTGATGCCCGAGACGACGACCGAGCCCACGCCCTGCCACAGCGCCTGGAACGCGATCTCGCCGAGCGGCGCGGTCGCGATGCGCGTCTCGATCCAGCCCGCGGCGCCGAGCGCGGCCCAGGCGGGCAGGTAGGCGAGCGCGGCGAACACCGTGATCGCGATCGTCGCCTCGACCGGATCGAGCCGCTCGCGCCGCATCAGCACGGCGTAGGTCGACCAGCTCGCCGAGGCGACCAGGAACATCAGGTCGCCCTTCCAGACGTCGCCCCCGTCGAACGCCACGAGCAGCGACGCACCGCCGACCAGCGCGCCGCCGACGAGGATCAGCGCGAGCGCGCCGAGCCGCGCGGCCGACAGCCGCTCGTGCAGCACCCAGACCGACAGCAGCGCGGTCCACATCGGCAGCATGCCGGGCAGCAGCACCGAGCCGTGCGCGGCTGGCGCGTGCACGAAGCCCGCGTACGCGAACACCGCGTAGCCGATGCCGCCGAAGAGGCCGCAGGTCACGGTGAGCCGCGCGCCGAGCGGCGACACGCCGAGCCAGGACGCGTCGCCGCGGCCCTGCGCGCGGCGGCGCCGCACGAGCCACGCGCCCCACGGCACGAGCACCAGCGCCGCGCCGGCGATCCGCAGCGCGACGATGTCCCAGGGGGTCAGCGACTTCAGCGCCATCGCGCGTGCGATCACGATGAAGGCGGTCCAGATCAGGATGGTCGCGATCGCGGCCGCGATGCCGGCCGCGCGCGTGTCGGTGCGCATCGGGCGGATTATCCCTGCACGTCGCCGCCGGCCCGTCCCGCGGTGGCGCGCGGGGCCGGAACCGGAACGGCGCCGCGGCCCGGGTCGCGCCGCACCCTGCCTATCATCGCCGCTCGACACCCAACCGCAGCGAGGAGGCTTCCATGGCCCGACTGAAGGACAAGGTCTGCATCGTCACCGGCGCGACCAGCGGCATCGGCCGCCGCACCGCCGAGGTGTTCGCCGCCGAGGGCGCGCACGTCGTGATCGCCGGCCGGCGCGAGGCCGAGGGCCGCGAGGTGGAGGCGTCGATCGGGGCGCGCTGCGCGTTCCTGCGCACCGACGTCACCGAGGAGGCGCAGGTGAAGGCGCTGGTCGACTTCACGATGGCGCGCCACGGCCGCATCGACTGCCTGTTCAACAACGCCGGCGGCCCGGCGCCGGTCGGCGGCATCGAGACGATCCCGGTCGAGGGCTTCGACGCGGCGATCGCGACGCTGCTGCGCTCGGTGATGCTCGGCATGAAGCACGTCGCGCCGATCATGACCGCGCAGGGCTCGGGCAGCATCGTCAACAACGGCTCGATCGCGGGCAGCCGCGCCGGCTACTCGACCTCGATGGTCTACTCGGCCGCGAAGGCCGCGGTGATCCACCTGACGCGCTGCGCGGCGATGCAGCTCGGCGAGCGCAACGTGCGCGTCAACACCGTCTCGCCCGGCGGTATCGCCACCGGCATCTTCGGCAAGGCGCTCGGGCTGCCCGCCGAGCGCGCCGAGGCCACGGCCGAGGCGGTCAAGGTCGGCCTCGCGAAGATGCAGCCGATCCCGCGCGCGGGCCTGGTCGACGACATCGCGCACGCGGCGGTGTTCCTCGCGAGCGACGCGTCCTCGTTCGTCAACGGCCACGACCTGGTGGTCGACGGCGGCGTGATCGGCGGGCGGATGTGGACGCCGCACCAGGAGGCGGTGCGCGGGATGCGCGCGGCGTTCGGCATCGAGCACTGACGCGGCGCGGCGGCGCGCCCCGGCACGACGCGCCGCGCGGCCGGCCGCGGCTCAGGCGAGCCGGCCGGCCTGGAAGTCGAGCACCGCCTCGCGGATCTGGTCGGCGGTGTTCATCACGAACGGCCCGTACTGCACGATCGGCTCGCCGAGCGGCCGACCGGCGATCAGCAGCGCGCGCGCCGGCCCGCCGCTGGCGCGCAGCGCGACGCCGTCCGCGCCGGGCGCGTTCGACAGCACCGCCATGCGGCCCGTGGGCACCGCGGTGCCCTCGATCTCGACCGTGCCGCGGTACGGATAGACGAACGCATTGCGGTCGGCCGGCAGCGCCTGCGCAAAGCGCGCGCCCTCGGGCAGCTGCAGGTCGAGGTACAGCGGCTCGGTACCTTCGCGCAGCACCGCGCCGTCTACGCCGTGGCTGCGGCCCGCGATCGCGACGACGCGCACGCCCTCGGCGGTCTCGAAGCCCGGCAGCTCTCCGGCCGCGAAGTCGCGGTACCAGGGCGCGCGCATCTTGTCCTTCGCGGGCAGGTTCAGCCACAGCTGGAACCCTTCCATCAGCCCCTCGCTCTGCTCGGGCAGCTCGGAGTGGATCACGCCGCGGCCCGCGGTCATCCACTGCACGCCGCCGCCCTCGAGCAGCCCCTCGTTGCCCGCGCTGTCGCGGTGGCGCATCCGGCCTGCGATCATGTAGGTGACCGTCTCGAAGCCGCGGTGCGGATGGTCGGGGAAGCCCGCGATCCAGTCGTCCGGATTGTCGCTGCGGAAGTTGTCGAGCATCAGGAACGGGTCGAGCCGGCGCTGCAGCGGCTGGCTCAGCACGCGCAACAGCTTGACGCCCGCGCCGTCGGAGGTCGGCTGGCCGACGACGAGGCGCTCGATGCGGCGGGGCCGCCCGACGGTCTCGGCGGCGACGTGGGCGGCGGTCGTGTCCATGGCGGCTCCTTCCGGCGGCTCGGAGCGCAAGCCTACCAGCCCGCGCGAAGCCCTCTGCGCGGCCGGGTCGTGGCCCCCCGGCCACGCACGCCCGGCCGCCGAGGCACCCGGCCGCACCGCCCGTCCGCGCCGCGTTGAGGGGGGTCCGCGCGACGAATAGCCTCGAGCCAAGCGTGATCGCTCCGTCGTCCGTCGCGACCCCTCACCTCCGGATCCCACGATGCGTCGCCTGCTCGCCTGCCTCGCCCTCGCCGCAGCGTCCGCCACCGCGCATGCGCAGACCGCACCCGCCCCGGCCACCGGCGACCGCCTCGAGCGGATCCGGGTCGCCGGCGCGCTGCGGGTCTGCATCTGGCCGGACTACTACGGCATCACGTTCCGCAACCCGAAGAGCGGCGAACTCTCGGGCCTCGACGAGATCCTGTCGCGCGAGTTCGCGAAGGACCTCGGCGTGCGCGTCACCTACGTCGACACCAGCTTCGCGACCTTCGCCGGCGACCTGCTCGCCGACCGCTGCGACGTCGCGATGTTCGGCGTCGGCATGCTGCCGGAGCGCGCGGCGAAGGTGCGCTTCACGCAACCCTACTTGCGCAGCGACATCTGGGCGGTGACCACGAAGGCGCACCCGACGGTGAAGAGCTGGGACGACATCGACCGCCCCGGCCGGGTCGTCGCGGTCCAGGCGGGCACGTTCATGGAGCCGGTGATGAAGTCGGCGCTGCGCAACGCCGAGCTGGTCTCGGTCAAGCCGCCGGCAACACGCGAGCGCGAGCTGCAGGCCGGCCGCGTCGACGTGTTCATGACCGACTACGCGTACAGCCGGCGCGTCATCGACAACGCCGACTGGGCCAGGGTGATGCCGCCGGACAAGCCGGTCCATCCGCTCGGCTACGGCTATGCGGTCGCGCCCGGCGAGGACGCGTGGCTCGCGCGGGTCGACCGGTTCGTCGCCGACATCAAGCGCGACGGCCGACTGATGTCAGCGGCGAAGGCGTTCAAGCTGGAACCGATCGTCGTGTCCCAGTGACCGGGACTTCGCCGCACCGTCCGAACCCTGGCGCGCGCCACGAGACGCTGCTGCGCGTCGCGAGCATCGCGTGCGCGCTGGTGGTCGTCGCGGCGACGATCCTGCACGCGCTGCAGCTGCGAGGCGCGATGCAGACGGCCGCGGAAGGCCGCCTGCTCACGGTCTCGCGGATCCTCGCGAAGGAGGCGAACCGCACGCTGCTGCTGACGCGCGGGCTGATCGACCAGGTCGACGAGGTGCTGCGCGCAGAAGGCGGCGCGCCCGGCGCGATGTCCGGCGCCGGCCTCGATGCGCTGCTCGAGGCGCTGCCCAGGCAGCAGACGCTGCTGCGCGCGATCGCGGTGGTCGGCCGCGACGGGCGCGTGCTCGCCTCGTCCGACCGGCGACACGTCGGGCTCGACCTGTCCGCACTGGACTTCATGCGCGCGGCGGCGGACGACGGCCGCCTGCACCTCGGCGTGCCGAAGTCGGGCCGGGGCTTCGCCGAGGACGCCCGGGAGGGCCCCGAGCACGCGTTCGACGGGTGGATCACGCTGTCGCGCGTCACCGTCGGGCGCGCGGACCGCCCGCGGGTGGTGGCGGTGATCGGGTCGTCGAGCTGGATCGGCGACCTGAAGTTCGTCTCGAGCGACGAGGACCTCCTCTTCACCGTGTACCGGTACGACGGCACGCTGCTCGCCGGCAGCGATCCGGCCATCGCGAAGCGGCGCACCCCGCACCCGATCTTCACCGGCTTCCTGCCGGACCGAGAGACCGGCGCCTTCGAGGACCTGCCCGGCGACGCACGGCGCTGGATGGTGCACTTCGACACCACCGCGGACTTCCCCGTCGTCGTCGAGGCGCGCATGCACCGGAGCGTGGTCGTCGCGGGCTGGGAGCGCGAGCTGATCGCGCCGCTGCTGGTGATGCTGGTCACGCTGATCGCGCTGGTGCTGTACACCTGGATGACCGCCCGCGCGCTGCGCAGCCGCGCGCGCTCGGAGCTGCAGGCCGCGACGCAGGAGCGCCGGCTGCGCAACATCGTCGACACCGCGGCCGACGGCATCGTGACCGTCGACGCGCAGGGCATCGTGCGCGACTTCAACCGGGCGGCCGAGACGATCTTCGGGGTGCCGGCCGCCGAGGCGGTCGGGCGGCCGCTCGCCGCGCTGCTGCCCGACGACGACCCGGAGCGCGACCGGGAGACCGGCGACGACGACGCCGACCCCGGCGCGGCGCTCGAGCGCTGGCGCGCCGCGCAGACCGGGTTCGACGCCGTCGGTCGCGCCCGCACGCTGCTCACGCGCCGCCGCGACGGCCATCCGGTGGAGCTGCAGTTCGCGGTCAGCGCGGTCCACGACCAGGGCGAGCTGCTTTACACCGGCATCGTGCGCGACGTGACCGAGATGCGGCAGGCCGAGGAGCGCTTCCGCACGCTGTTCCAGCGCTCCGGCGAGCCGCACCTGCTGTTCGACCGCGACGGCCTCGTCGACTGCAACGACGCGGCCGCGATGCTGCTGCGCGCGGGCGGGCGCGACGCGCTGCTCGGACGCCGGCTCGACGAGCTCGCGCCGGCGTCGCAGACGGACGCGACGTCGGCCGAGGTGATCGAGACGGCCATTGCGCAGGCGCGCGCCGACGGGGTGAAGCGCCTCGTCTGGACCGCGCGCGCGCTCGACGGCATCGAATTCCCGGTCGAGATGACCCTCACGCCGATCCGGCTCGGCGACCACGACGCGATGCTCGTCGCGTGGCACGACATCGCCGAGCGCGAGCGCCACGAGCGCCAGCTGCGCGAGGCCCGCGACGCCGCCGAGTCGGCCGCCTCCGCGAAGGCGCAGTTCCTCGCGATGATGAGCCACGAGCTGCGTACGCCGATGACCGGCATCATCGGCATGATCGACCTGCTGCGCGACACGCGGATGACCGACGAGCAGGGCCGGATCGCCGACGTGCTCCAGGGCTCGGCGCACGCGCTGCTCACCGTGCTCAACGACGTGCTCGACTACTCGAAGATCGAGGCGGGCCGGCTGCAGCTCGAGGCGATCGACTTCCGTCCCGACGCGGTGGTCCGCGAGGTCACCGCGTTGCTCGCGCCCTCGGCCTCGCAGCGCGGCAGCAGCCTGTCGGTGCGCTGGCCCGAGGGCCCGGTCCCCGCGCTGCGCGGCGACCCGACCCGGCTGCGCCAGGTGCTGTTCAACCTCGTCGGCAACGCGATCAAGTTCACCGAGCGCGGCACCATCACGATCGTCGGGCGCACGCGCACGCTCGGCGACGGCGGCGTCGAGCTCGCCTTCGCGGTGTCCGACACCGGCGTCGGCATCGCGCCCGAGGTGCTGCCGACACTGTTCCGCCCGTTCCAGCAGGCCGACAGCTCGACGACCCGCCGCTTCGGCGGCACCGGCCTGGGCCTTGCGATCTGCCGCCACCTGGTCGAGGCGATGGGCGGCGCGATCGGCGTCGACAGCCAGCCCGGTTTCGGTTCGACCTTCCGCTTCTCGGTACGGCTCGAACCGGCGGGCGCCGAGCCGCAGTCGCCGCGCGACGCG
>Ga0315899_10002690_pt1 | contig 19529 bp, 13 predicted proteins | sample LakEriMetagenome_2_FD_203518 | JGI IMG/M metagenome (GOLD analysis project Ga0315899, IMG submission 203518) | Freshwater fungal communities from buoy surface, Lake Erie, Ohio, United States - Buoy 4 MA112 | ecosystem: Environmental > Aquatic > Freshwater > Lake | place: USA: Lake Erie, Ohio... | reverse complement strand
TTGTTGGGAAGAGTCGTACTCCCTAAAGTTTCATTGCCTTTGCATTCCTCGCAAACAACCTCCGGAAGGATACGGCATTTCTTTGGCCATGTTACACCATTTTTCTCCGGTCGCTTCTTATTTGCGAAAGCTTTCTCACACTCCGCTTTGTCCTTGAAATTACCTGTTGGATCAACATATTTAAATGGATTTCCCGTCAGGAACTCCATGAAATTAGGCCCATCTAAATACCCGATCGGATCCCTTCCCAAGAACCTACCGGCCAGCGGGCTCATCCATCGAGCTCGGAAGTGATGAATTCCGAGGGTCTCGTCCCATTCGCGACCTGTATACGTGTATCGATTGCCAATCGCAGAACTCGTAAGCACAGATCCACTGGCGTTAAGAATCGTAGGTTGACCATACGCGGTGTACGCGTATCGCTCTGCCACCGCGCCGGTCGACGTGGTCATAGCGGTGATGGAGTACTGTTGGTTGCGATGGTAGTAGTGGATCGTGCCACCGGTACCCGCAGCCTTGCGCACGACCGGTTCATCGATGTAGCTGGCATAGACATAGCGATAAGTCGGTGTCGAAGCGACACCACTCACGGGGTAGTCCGCAATCGTTTGCTGATCATGTTGCACATAGACAACCGAACCACCGGTTCCCGTGCGTGCCACACGCCTTCCCAGTGCGTCGTATTGGAAGTTTACATCCACGCTGCTATTGTTGCCAAGATCTGCACTTCGAAGCTTATTATCGAAGTCCCATTGCAGAGCAAGCGGTGAGCTTTGAGGTGTAAGGTTTGAGGTGTAAGGTTTGAGGGAAGAAGAGTTATGTTGCCTTTGACATCGGTGGAGATGTTTTGACCACCGGCGGTTAGGAGCTCATGGGTCGGACCGTGGGTTCTATTTTGTGCGGTACCGTTGGTGGTAACACTGGTCCAATCTCCGACCTTGGTTAGATTCCAAGACTGGTTGAAGGTTCCGTTTGTGCGAGCGAAGCCCGTGAGACGATCTTCGTCGTCGTAGGTAGTGCCTGCTGAAGTGAACCCGTAGCCGCTCATCGTTCCGCCAATGGTCTCGGAAGTTTTGTTCTTGTTCGCATCCCAAGTATAACTCAGGTTGCCATTGGAGGTGCCAGTTCCACTATACCAAAGTAGAACCATTGTCCCAATTGTTCGTGGAACGTTGTGAGCCTTTTCGAGTCAGTGACCAAGAGGTGGCCGGTACTAATCTCTCTGCCGTCTTTGGTTTTAGATAGCTAACCGGCGTGCGGAACAATTGAGGACAATTGTTCTACTATGAGGTGCCCACTCGGGAAACGCTCAAGGCCCGTGCACCGGATCAGCTCCCAATGAGCCACAACTATCCATCGCGGCGAAGACGCATCTTTGTATTCCTACGGAAGTACGAAGGCAATTCTGGCCAGATTGAACAAAAACTAGGTGTCCAGTTCCTTTTCCCCTCGAAATAGCTGCAAAGCCTTGGGAAGTTTTTTCACTTTTCCCGATCGATCGACACAAGCGATACTACTTCGGCCGGAGACGACCAGTTCCGGGAGCGCGGTATGGGACCCGATGTCGCGGCAAATTCGATATTCGTGGTGGATTCTAGCTCCATAGCAGTGGGTCAGCTTCGTAATCAGCTTCAGGTCTTCGTCGAACTCGGCCGGGGAGTGAAATTCAACCTGCATCGTTTTCACCACAAGCATAATACCGGTCGTTTCGAGTTCTTTGTAGGAAATGCCGAAAGACCGTAGCATTTCGACGCGCCCTCGTTCGAAGTAGTTTAAATATTGCGAGTTGTGGACTCGACCTTGTCCGTCGATCTCGCAATACCTAACCTTGAGGCTGGTGACGTGATCCGCTAGATAATCGATGTTCATGGCGATGATGCTCAATTTTGGCATGTTACAGACGGATTAGGACGCCTATGCTAAAAGAGCACGAGACTGATTTCCTCCCGACTTATTTTTTTGAATATGGCTCGAACAATCGCAATTGGTGACATTCATGGGTGCTTGGCAGCATTCGATTCTTTGCTCGCTGCCATCGATCCTACGCCAGACGATACGATTGTTACTTTGGGAGATTATGTAGATCGCGGCCCTAATTCAAAGGGGGTCATCGATCGCTTGTTAGACCTGGAGCAAAAGGTCAAGCTTGTGGCCTTGAGAGGCAATCATGAAGATATGTTGCTAGAGGTGCTCTCTGGTACCATCCCTCCCTATTCGTGGCTCAACCACGGCGGGGTAGACACTATGGACTCGTACGGTTTTGTCGGGGACTTGAACTGTATCCCGAAAGAGCATTTGGATTTCTTTGATCGACTGCCGAGTTACTTCGAAAACGAGACCCACTTTTGTGTTCACGCGAACTACGATGAGGAGTTGAGTTTGGAGGAGCAGCCGCTGGATCTCTTGCGTTGGACAAAGATTTCTCAGCGGTTACCTGGCCCTCACATCTCGGGAAAAAAAGCTGTTGTGGGCCACACTCACGACCGAGACGGTCGCATCTTTGAGTTGCCGCACTTAGTATGCATCGACACTTATTGTTATGGTGGACGCTGGTTGACGGCTCTCGATTTGGATAGTGGCGACGTCTGGCAAAGCACTCCAGCGGGCGAGTTGGTTCGACAGCCTGAACCTATCTAGCGAGAAAAGATGGCTCACAAGCTGGTCTTGGGGATCGATGAAGCTGGCTACGGTCCCAATATGGGTCCGTTTGTTGTTGTTGCCACGGCTTGGCGCATTCCAAAAGAATTGGGGGTTGAGGAACTAACAGAACTTCTAGCCCCCGAAATTCAACCTCACCCCATCGACTTCCGTTCCTCGAAGTGCCATGTGCCCCTGGGAGACTCCAAACGGGTTTACTCAGGAAAATCGGCTTGGGAAGGGCTGTGTCACGGAGCCCAATTCCTACTAGAGTCCATGGAGTTCTTCCAGCGAGAATTTCTAGCAGATTTCCAGGACTTGGGTGAAATGCTATACCCCCATGATTGGGCTCGGGCAAAGCAAGTTCCCTGGTTTCGAGATTTGCAACTCTGGGATCCAGGCAATCATAGCCTTTTGGATTGTTCTCTCGTTCACGCCCAACAGGCAAACGAAGCAGCAAGAGCCAAACTGCGATCAATGGAAATCCAACTCTTGAGCTCACGAGGTCGACTCATCGACGAGAGGGAATGGAATCGCTTGGTGGAGCATTTTCAAAACAAGAGCTCGGTTTTGAGCGAGTTGACATTGGGTTTGGCTAGGGAATTGGCTCAGGAACTCGCGTTGGAGAACGAAACCATCGAGATTTATTGTGACAAACATGGAGGTCGCAATCGCTATCAAGCACTCTTGATGAACGCATTTCAGGACCTATGGTTCGACACTCATGCCGAGTCTAGCAAATTGTCGCGCTATTCGTCGAACTGGGAGAATCGTCCACTCATGATTCAATTTCGAGTCGAAGGAGACTCGCTCGTTCCGTCGGCGGCCGCATCAATACTAGCCAAATGGACGCGCGAAATGGCGATGAAGGTTTTGAATAATTTTTGGGCGGAGCATGCCAACAAGCACGGAAAGCCCATTCCAAAACCAACCGCCGGATACTACGTAGATGCCATGCGTTTTGCGGGAGATGTTAAGGAGTTGGAGGCCGAACACGGGCCCCCTAAATCGGAGTGGTGGCGAGTAAAATAGCTCGCAACAGGTACCGTGGTTCGTCGCCGCCAATATTTAACCCGTCGGGGAATTGAACGTCTTTGGCAATTGCTAGCATTCGCTGATCTTCTTGGGAGAAGAGCCTTCGCATGGGATTGCGATTTGTAAGCTGGAAAATGCGTCTATTAGCAATTCTTTCGTTACCGTATACTTGCAGATTGTCCCTCAAAATCGTTCGTAAAGTACTGGTTTAAAGAGAGTTATGACTTCCCAGCCTATCACCGACGTCTCACAAGCATCGTTGCCACTCTACTTCGGGGTCGATGTGGGGGGGACGGGAATGAAAATTGGACTCGTTGACGACGCGGGAAAAACCATCGGTTTTACCTCGATCCCGACGGAGGAGCCCAAGGGGCCAACAGATGCGATGCAGCGGGTGGCGAAGGCATGCTCCTCACTGCTGCATGAGTTGGGTCTGGATTGGAATTCGGTTCCGAGAGTGGGACTCGGTACGCCCGGGAGCCAGGACATTCCACGTGGGTTGCTCATTGCCCCTCCGAATCATCCGCATTGGCACAATTTCCCGATCGTTGCGTGTTTAGAACGTGAGCTTGGTCGTCCCGTATCATTTGCAAATGACGCCAATGCAGCAGCGTTTGGCGAATTCTGGGTGGGCACTGGTGCCATTTACAGTTCTATGGTTCTTCTAACGCTAGGAACAGGAGTGGGCGGGGGGATAATCGTTGACAATCAGTTGGTAGTGGGACGCAACAGTTTTGGCGGCGAGTGTGGTCATTTGATCGTGGACTCCCACAAAGATGCCAGACTTTGTGTTTGGGGGGGTGGTCGAGGACACTTGGAGGCCTACGCAAGTGCGAGCGCTGTGGCGGCTCGCGCACGAGAAGAATTGCGTTTGGGTGCAGACAGTTGTCTGCGAGATAGGGTGGAACAAGTTACCAGTCGAATGATTTATGAAGCTGCAGAAAAAGGAGATGCGTTTAGCTTAAGAATCATAGATGAGACAGCAGACTATTTAGCCATTGGTATCACAACACTGGTCCACACATTGGATCCTGGGTTGGTTGTCTTGGGTGGGGCGATGAATTTCGGTGGAAGAGAATCACCTATCGGCCAGCGGTTTATAAATCGTATCAAAAAGTCGTTCCGGGAACGATCTTTCGAATACGTCGCGAATGGTACGACGATTGATTTTGCTTCCTTGGGAGGAGACGCGGGCTATTTAGGCGCTGCGGGCATCGCCCGGATGGAACATAAGAAACAATAAAACGGTATTTGGAAACTATACATGAGTTCAGTTAAGGGCAGTGATAAACCTAAAGAGATCCCGCAGTCTCACATTCGCAACTTCTGCATTATCGCCCATATCGATCACGGCAAAAGCACTCTTGCGGACCGATTACTGGAAAGGACCGGAACAGTCGAAGTCCGAAAGATGCGTGAGCAATTGCTTGATGCAATGGATCTGGAGCGAGAACGGGGAATCACGATCAAGGCAAAAGCTGTCTGTCTGCACTATCAATACAAGGGTGAATGGTACGAAATCAATTTGATCGACACGCCGGGCCACGTCGATTTTCAATACGAAGTATCTAGATCACTGACGTGCTGTGAGGGTGCATTACTACTCGTAGACTCTTTTCAGGGAGTTGAAGCTCAAACGGTGGCAAATGCGTATTCTGCCATGGATCACGATCTGAAAATCATCCCTGTGATCAACAAGGTCGACTTGGTTCACGCGCGGATTGATGACGTCACAGCCGAAATGGAGCAGGTGCTGGGGATCGATCCAGATGAAATTGTAAAATGTTCCGGTAAGGCAGGTATCGGTATCGACGAATTACTTGCTGCCATCATTGAACGAATACCTGCACCGGTGGGCAATAACACATCAAAGCTCAAGGCGATGGTGTTTGATTCGCACTACGACGACTATCGGGGAGCCATAACGTATGTGCGAATCATGGAGGGGGAAGTCAAGCGAGGTGACAAAGTTCGATTTCTTGGTGTGGGCTCAAACTATGAAGTGCTCGAATTAGGCCAGTTTGTTCCCGAACGCCGAGCCTGCGATCGGCTTGCGGCCGGGCAAGTCGGTTATCTAATTTGCAATATTAAGTCTCTCAAGGATGTCCGCATTGGCGATACCGTCGCCTACGCAAGTGATGAGGGAGCAGAGGCATTACCCGGTTATCAGCCCCCCAAGCGAATGGTCTATTGCGGACTGTATCCGAGTGATGGTCAGGAATTCACCGAGCTGAGAGATGCTCTTGAGAAGCTTTCCATAAACGATCCATCCTTTGAGTTTGCACCTGAGACGAGCGATGCGCTCGGGTTCGGTTTCCGGTGCGGGTTCTTAGGACTATTGCACATGGAAATCGTGCAGCAGCGATTGGAGAATGAATGCGATATCGACCTCGTTCAAACAGCTCCCAATGTCACCTATGAAATCATAAAACGAGATGGAACCAAGATGGACATCCATCGACCTCAAGAGGTGCCTGACTCGGGAGAAATCGAAGAGTTTCGGCAACCGATCGTGCGAGTCAATTTTGTTCTTCCGCAGGAATACATCGGTATCACTATGAAACTCTGCCAAGACCGTCGAGGGGTCTTGAGAGGAAATGAGTATCTATCAGCGACTCGCTCACTCGTCACCTATGACCTACCCCTCGCGGAAGTCATCTATGATCTACATGATAAGCTCAAGAGTGCGACGCGCGGTTATGGTACGATGGATTACGAAATCATCGGCTACGAACAAGCGGATTTGATTCGAATGGATATTTTGGTCAATGGAAAGCGAGTGGACGCGCTGAGCATCATTTGCGATCGCAAAGATGCCGATCGTAGAGGCCGAGCTGTGGTCAAAAAACTCAAGGAAGAAATTGACCGTCACATGTTTGAGGTCGCAGTTCAAGCAGCAATTGGCGCGCGAGTCATCGCCCGAGAAACGGTACCCGCATTGAGAAAGAATGTTACCGCTAAATGTTACGGTGGGGATATTACGCGTAAACGAAAACTGTGGGCCAAACAACGCGAGGGTAAAAAGCGAATGAAGTCGATCGGCTCGGTCGACATCCCGCAAAAGGCCTTCATGGCAGTGCTCGATACAGGTTCAGAGAAATAGAAAACCCATCACAATCGGTCGCTCCTCGTACTCAGTCTTATCGCCATGGTCGATATCAGGCGTGGAGTTTTTAAGGGATTAGAGTATTTGAGAGGCACACATGAACATGGGAGAAACTAAGGAGCCACGCAAGTTCGGGAAAACGAGGAGACGCTTCCTGATCGCTGGCGTTGTTCTCGCAGCACTCGCTCCACTGGTGTTTTGGTTAGTATCCGAGGTTGATCACCAATTTGGTAACCTGACAGCCGTCAGTTTCCTGCTTCTCGCAGGGCTATTGATCTCTGGGGCCATTCTCTCATGGGTCTCATGGCGGTGGACTGTCGCGTTGTTTCTGTTAGTTGCCGCCGGCATTTTCGGAGCCATGCAGTTGGTAGAATTCAAAGGCTTTACCGGCGAACTCATCCCCATCTTGGCCCTCAAGAAAGGCAACAAACCGTCCCAGACAATCTCGTCCGATATTGCGATTAAGCCAAGCTCCGATGCACGCCTAGCCATAGAGGCAGCTAGGAGTAGCTCAACCCAACTGTTGGGAAACCAACGCAACGGCGTGGTCTCCTCTCCTGAGTTTGCTACTGATTGGGAACAGCATCCACCTAAAGTCTTATGGAATCGCTCCATCGGTTTGGGATGGTCAGGGACTGCAATCCGCGACCAAAAGATCTTTACACTCTACCAATCGGATCAAGAGGAAACAATCGCCGCTATCGATCTTCTAAGTGGTGAGACCATTTGGGAGACGAAGCTGCTAGGATATCACACCCATCCCCTCGGGGGCACAGGGCCGAGAGCCACACCTACCATATTCAATGAACTTCTTGTGTCGCAAACCGCTTCGGGGCAGCTTGTAGTTTGCAGACTAGATAATGGCTCTGTGGTTTGGAAGAAAGATCTGATTGAACTGGGAGGCTGGACACTTTCCGAGTCGGAGAACGCAATCACCTGGGGACGGAGTGGTTCACCACTTGTAGTCAACAGGGATGGCAAACCGACGGTGGTTGTTCCCTTGGGGGGATCGAAAGACCATACCGAGCCAATTTCCATGGCTGCGTTTGATCTGGAAAACGGCGACTTGGTTTGGCGTTCAGGGCGCGATCAGATCGCTTATAGCTCACCTGTTGTACTGAACATTCACGGTCGTGATCATATTGCAATCATCCAGGAAAACTACGCCGTTGGTTATTCGATTGAGGATGGTAGCGAAATGTGGAGAGCCCCTTGGCCAAGTAAATCTGGAGGGGACGCCTGTGCATCGCAACCCGTTCAGGTTGGAGCGAATCGTATTCTACTGGGCAAAGGTTATGCGCTAGGAAGCAAGTTGATCGAACTCGAAGCTAACGTGCCTGAAAGCCCAAATGGTGGTGAAGCAACCTCATCAACATGGCCAGCGAAGACCATCTGGGATCATACCAGTTTGCTAAAGACGAAATTCACGAGCGCAATCTATCATCAAGAGAAACTGTATGGCCTTAGTGACGGCGTTCTCGAATGTGTGGATCCCAATACCGGTAAGCGAGTTTGGAAAAAAGGCCGATATGGTCAAGGACAGTTATTAGTCGTTAACGATACGCTGTTGGTTTCCACGGAAGACGGTCGTGTTGTTTTGGTGCATCCTGAACGAGGTGATTTGATTCATGAAATGCCGGTGATCGAAGGGATCACCTGGAACATTCCGACCGTCGCGGGGCCCTTTCTGATTGTTCGAAATGGCGAACAGATCGCTTGTCTTTACAGTCCGAGAGTTGGTACCAACTCCACACTGGACACCCCTACATCCCCGAGCACCGCAGAATGAAACAATTGCAGCTCAAGGAACAATTGATATTGGGGGTCGATCCAGGATTACAGTTGACAGGTTACGGCATTATCAAGAGCTCCGGGTCAAACGTCACCTTGATGGAGGCTGGGGTCATTCGAGTTTCGCGCACTCAAACTTTGCCAGCTCGTTTAAACGAACTGTACGATGGGATCAGCGAAGTTATCAGCGCTTACTCGCTTAATGCAATCGCCATAGAGCAACTGTACTCCCATTACGAACGACCTCGAACGGCCATTTTGATGGGGCATGCGCGCGGAGTCCTTTTTTTGGCCGGCGCCCATGCCTCATTAGAGGTGCACTCGTACGCGGCTACCCAAGTCAAAAAAATGTTGACTGGAAATGGGCGAGCGCCAAAAGATCAAATGCAGAGAGCGATCCAAATGCAATTAAAACTAAAAGAGCCGCCCGATCCGCCTGACGTTGCGGATGCTTTGGCTATTGCGTTATGCCATCATTTTTCTTCTGGGCCTATGGCCAAATTGCTACTCCAATCGAAATCCGAGAAACCTAAGTGATCACCAAGATAACCGGTCAGCTACTACAGCTAACCGATGATACGGCAACATTGAATATACCTCCGTTCGAATACGAGATTTCCATTCCGGAATATACACGTCGCCATTTGCAATCGGAGCTCGGGAACTCTATATCTCTACATACCATCCATTACATCGATGGAAATGCCGCACAGGGGAGTCGATTGACACCTAAATTGGTGGGGTTTCTTTCCACGATTGAACGAGATTTCTTTGAGCTCTTTTGTTCTACCGATGGAGTAGGAGCCAAAAAGGCGTTGCGGGCTATGGTCCGACCGGTTCAAGACATCGCGATCATGATTGAGCAGCAAGATGCCAAGGGATTATCGACCTTGCCAGGCATCGGCGCAGCCACGGCAGAGAAGATCATCGCCACATTGCGTCGCAAAATGCCCCGTTTCGCATTGCTCGTAAGACGCGAAGCCCCCGGACTAGAACCGCAAAAACCGGGAGTGGTCGACGAAACCTATCAGGCACTCTTAGTATTGGGGCACAATGAGGCCGATGCGCGACGCCTTATCGAAACCGCCATTGCGACCGGCCAAAAGTTCAAGGACTGCGAAGCGATGATTCAAGCTATCTATCAACGGCAGGCAACTAAGAACTGAGGCGATATGCCTTGACAGTTTGCTCGCCAAATCGGTATTCCTGTTCTGGCGAACGTCCCAAAACTGGTCCGAGGGCTCAACTCGGCGAGCCCCAGACCATTCGATCACCCACGGAATTAAGGACGAGTAGATTGTCGATCCAAATCGTCTTTGTGAAATGGGGTACGAGATATCCCGCTAGCTGGGTCAATCGGCATGTTCGAGCCGTCAAAAAGCATGCTTCGTGCAAAGTTAGCTTTTGCTGCATCACAGACGAAACTGATTCGGAGAGCTTTGATAACGATGTGCGCGTGGTTCCCTTTCCCGAGTTTCGTGCCCCCTTGGATTATCTGAAACAAGGGTGCCGTCTCAAGATGGCCATGTTCAAACAGGGAATACTGCAGGAGGGAATGCCAGCATTATTTTTGGACCTCGATTCCAGCTTCCTGGGTGACGTGGCAAGGGTGGAGCGGCATATCTCCAGATACCGAGGGATCCACATGCTGAAGAGCCATTGGCTGCCATGGTGGCCGATCCAGAAGTATGTAAGCCCGCTCAACATTTCACCTTATTATCATGCGAACGGGTCTGCGATTGGCTTTTTCCCCGAAGATTATTATTGGCTGTTCGATCGCTTTAATAATGAGGTAACAGGCCAACCGATGGAGTCGCTCCCGAAAACTTTGCGAGTCGATGATCGGTTTACTAGCTATCACTGCCGAGAAACACTTCGCGTTTTCCCTTCCCATTTGATAACAAAATTTTCTCAGGAGTTCATGTCTCCAAGTTTACGTTTGGGAAGATTGAGATCCAGTCTACCGTGGATCAAACGACGTCGGAATAAGCTGGTAGCGATTAGCTTTCCGGGATTGGATCTGAAGCCTGATGAAATGGTGAAGCTGCCAGTCGGCGCGATTGTCAGGCACAAGCGGGTTAAGTGTGAGTGGCAAGCGGGAGCACTGCGGGACTATTGGTTGAATGCGGATGACGAGGCTGCGTAAAAGCGAGCGTCTTAGCCTAAAGTTATATTGCTAGCTATGCCTTTTGAATTGCATGAGGGATCCGTCGTGCGATTCGTTTTTTTAGCAACCTGGCAATTTACAGAGTTTGCAGAGGGTGCGTCGCCCGAGCTGACTTTTCTTTTTACAGAATATTTAACGAAATGGTTAAGTTTGCCGGTGAGGTTGTCGATACGAGAGATGGACCGCTGGCCTGATCCAGCGAATGACACCTACAGTTCTGCCATTTGATTACTTGTTGAAGAGGCAGACTAACTCCAAATAGGGAAGTGAAAGTCGTGAATCGCTTACTCGCACTCTTGATCGTAATGACGATTGCAGGGGGGACTGCATTTGGCCAGAGCCAAGGGACGCGGAGGGTGGTTGCTAGCCCAGCCACTCGAACAACTGAAATTGGTTCGCCTGCACGCATGAGTGCGGTGCCGAGGCCTAGTTCACCATCTGGGCGGACATCTGCTCGCATGGTATCAGAACGAAGCCTGCTTCAAGAACCGATCGAACAAGGTGAAGTCGTTTACGCCGACGAACCAGAACCCGTCTACTCGGATGAGGTCTATGACCCGAATCAAGGACTGGCCGCTATCGGCGGATGCAGCGATGGTTCGTGTGGAACCTCGGGCTGCGATACCTGCGGTGTGACTTACGGTTCACCATTCGGAAATGATCTTTGTGATCCATACTGTCTAGATAGCCGGATCCTGTGTCTAGCGTTGCCATCTCACGGATGGGTCAGTGTAGACTACATGATGTTCCACCAACCCGGCATGGAAACTCCTGCTTTGGTGACGAATAGCAGGCCTGGCTTCACCGCTGCTAATGTGCTGTATGGAGGTGATAACGATATTCTCTCGGACCGTTTAGATGGCATTCGAACTCGTTTCGGCTGGTGGTTTGTCAACCGCCCGAATCTCGGGATCGAAGGGGAGTATCTTACCAGCGGTGACAACACCGAAACATTCAATCGCGTCTCGAACGGGAGCGCAGGAAACTTCCTGTACAGACCTTTTTTCAACGTAGTGACGGGTGCGAATGACATCAGCGTAATAGCAGAGCAAGGTACCAATACACCAAGCGGATCAGTGAGAGTGGATGCCTCCTCGCAATTCCAAGGCGTAGCGGTTCGATTCAAGCGGTTTCTCTGCTGTAGCAGTTCATCCGCCTGTTCCATCCTAAGGGGGGGAGAGGTTCCCGTACAAAGCCGCCTAGAAGCGACACTTGGATGGAGATACTATCAGTTGGATGAAGCACTTCGTATAAATGAAAATAAGACGCAGCAAGTAGGTGCCGCTCGAAACTTTAACATCACCGATTCCTTCGAAACGCTCAATCAATTCAACGGGGTTGAATTGGGAGTCAATTGGCAAGGACGACGCGGCTATTGGACATTGGATACATTGATGAGAGTATCTATTGGTAACATAAGGCAGCGTGTTGATATCATGGGTCAAACACTTGTTGACGGGGCAGTTTTAGGTAACTTCGCAGGCGGCAACCCTGGAGGAGTGCTAGCAGTGGAGCCTAACGCCAGCGGATCACCGTACATCCGCGACGAGCTGGGAATTAGCCCTGAACTGGGAGCGGCACTGAAGTATCAATTGACTCAAAGGCTGGAGTTGAAAGTTGGATACAGTTTCATGTACTTGAGCAATGTTGTGAGACCGGGAGAGCAAATTGATTTCGATGTCGATCCGAACTGGTTTCCACAGAGTGTTCCATATACTGGTCCGGCAAGACGAAACAGTCCCACCTTTGCCTTCAACGACACAGGTTACTACATCCACGGCCTAACGCTCGGTGGAGAGTACCGCTGGTAAGCATTTCACCTTGATTCGAAGTCAAGAATTTGAGGTCGCGAACAGAATTCGCGACCTCTTTTTGCTTGACGGTCAGGTTTCGTTTTGAGGCTTACCCATCAAAGATTACCCAATTTAACCTGCACTCGTGGGTGAAATAGGAAGAAGCGAGAGACTTGGTCCAAGAATCGTAGACCGAATAACCGATTAAACCCTAATAGGAATATAATCTTTGGTTAAGGGACTATTGGGGGTTGGAACGATGAGCGGCTTTCTGCGACGCATCCTAAACAGCTTTTCTGCTAAAGCTAGATCTAAGCAATCTGCTCGAAACCGTACTCGCCGCATGCTTCGCGTCGAGGCCCTCGAAGGAAGGTCGTTGATGGCCATGGACTTGGCCGTTGTTTCGGGAACAGCCTTTGTCGATGTGAACAGCAATTCCACGTTCGATTCTGGGACCGACACTGTGGTTGGCGGCGCCACCGTGGAGTTATTCCGAGACGTAAACTCCAACGGAACGTTTGAGACTGGTACAGATACCTTAGTAGGTACGACAACAACGAATGCGACAACTGGCGTTTACAGTTTTGCGAGCACGAATGCTGGTGGTACGCTGGCTGCAAACACGTTGACTGCTGGTGGCTACTTCGTAAGGCAATTAGTTACTCCGTCTTTTCTACCTCCCTCAACACCTAGTTTGGTAACAATAACCTCAAATGACCGGCTAGGTACAACCATCCAGTCGATTGATCCATTTAATGTCACGGCTCAAACAGTTCAGGCTAATGCCGGAACGCCAACCGCCTCGAGTTCACTTGCGGCGAGTGAGGTGGTTGGAGGGGAGCGTGATATTCGCGCAACGTTCACGAGTGGACTTGCCAATTTAGACATTTCTGTTGTTCCAGGATCTAGTCTTTTTACGTTTTCTTCTGGTGCAAACGTCATAGGAACAGCGTTAGTTCAGTATGACGGCGTGGACGGGAATGCGACGGCTTTGAATGCCACAGGATTGGGTGGGATTAGTCTCAATTCAAACAACGCATTAGCAGGATTTCAAGTTTCCACTCGAGGAGATTCCGCTGGACAGGCGATCGTAATTCGCGTTTACTCGAGTGCGACGAATTTCTCGACAGCCACAGTTATTCCACCGAATCAGGTCACCCCGGAGCCAATCTTTGTTCCGTTTTCGGCATTCACGCTTGGAGGGGGAACTGGAGCGAACTTCAATAGCGTCGGTGCGATCGAGTTGTCCATTAATGGCATCATTGATCAGAATACAACGGTTTCCGTAGTGAGGAGCGCTGGGCCCGCTACGATATCTCGGAACATTATAAACACTCCTGCTCTCTCTATCGGAAATTTAGTATTCCTGGACCGAAATAGCGACGGAACGTTTAATGGTTCTGACACTGGAATTCAAAATGTTCTCGTAGAATTGTACAACGATGTTAACGGCAATGGAACATTCCAGGCTGGAACAGACACTCTTCGTTCATCCATCAGTACCGACGCGACTGGTAACTACCTGTTTGAAGGGCTCTCTGCAGGAAACTACCTAGTTGTTATTCCTGCGTCACAATTCGGCACGGGTCAGGCTCTGGCTGGCCATCGCGTTGCAACGCAAACTGGACCTGTCGATACGAACAACAACAATCAAGGCGTAGCGGCTACAGGAGGTATCGTAGTTGCAGCGGCGGTTTTAGCGGTGGGTACCGAACCCATAAACGACGGCGATACGAATGCGAATACCAACTTGGCACTTGATTTTGGTTTTACCAATACAACTTTATCGCTAACGAAAGTAGATAGTCCCGACCCAGTTATTACTGGGCAGAACATCACCTACACTCTTACAGCAACGAACAACGGGCCATCGACAACAACGAATACCGTGTTCTCAGACGTCCTGCCTACCGGCCTGACCTTCGTATCCGCTAGCTATACGGTTAATGGAGGAGCATCGCAGACGGCTACTAATACAGCTGGGACAGTTTCGACTGCAGGTTTTAGTCTTAACCAAGGACAAGCGGCAGTTCTAACCATCATTGCAACAGTCGGTGCAACATTTAGCTCAGGAACGACAAACACGGGATCTGTTGATAGTGACCAGACAGATGCTGTGACATCGCAAACGACGACCACTGTGACACCTAACGTGGATCTAGAGCTACTGAAGACGATCGTCGGGGGTGCCACAATAATCGGCATAGGCGAAACCCTGACCTACAGACTCAGTTTAACCAACGACAGTTCTATAGCAGTTACCAACGTACAAGTCTTTGACGATTTGCCTACCGGATTTAATCCAGGCACGTTGCCAACAGGTGTAGCGACCGGAACTGCCCCGAATGATCTAATCTGGACCGTCGCGTCTATTGCGGCTGGAGCGACCCTAACTGTCGATATCCCAGTGACGGTTTCCACTTCCGCCACAATCGCTGCTGGGCAACGAAACACCGCAACGATTAATATTGCTGGACTCACCGGTTTTAATGATACAGATACTAGCAACAACTCTTCGTTCGTCGATGTAACGGTTCAGCCACGATACAACCTGTTGGTTACGAAAGATAACTCTGCGACCTCCGTAACGACAGGCCAAAACGTTACTTACACAATTACCGTCAACAACAGTGGCCCAAATGCAGCAACAAACGTTCAGATAACCGATACTTTACCTAGTCAGTTGCAGTTTGTTTCCGCAACGAGTGGCGGCACGGCAATCGGATCTGCAACTGGCCAAAATTACTCCGCGACGATCCCAACATTGGCATCGGGTGCGACAACAACGATTCTTTTGGTGGCAACAGTCCGTGCCAGTGCGACTGGAAACGTTGCCAATACAATTAATGTTGCTGCCGACAACCCCACCTTTGAAACGCCAGGACGAGCCAACTCGGCAACTGATACGGATACACTAAATCGAGTCGTGACTCTCAATATCAACAAGACAGATTCGACCGATACGGTCACTGCAGGTGGTGCTAACTTCCAATACATCATCACAGCCTTTAACTCAGGCAGTGCAGATGCACCCAACGTGCTCTTCAGCGACCCGCTGCCCACAGGAGTAACCTTTGTTAGCGGCACGTTCGAAATCAACGAATCGACTCCTCGAACTGGTACTGTAACATTCAATTCCACCACGAATCGGCTGGAAGCAAACCTAGGTACTCTTCTCGCCGGCGGCACATCGACGACCAATCGCGCTTCGATCACGCTAGTTGTTCGTGCGGATGCGGGAGCAGGAGCAGGAATTGTTACCAACACAGCGACCCTCACGTCGCCAGACAACACCGTTGGAGTATCGGAAAGCGAGACTACACAAGTAACTCGTTCCTTCGATTTGACAGTGAGCAAGACGGATAACGTCGATAACGTCGACCGTGGTCAGTCGGTGGTTTATACAATCGTTGTCACTAACTCTGGCCCCTCCGCGGCGACAAACGTGACGGTGACAGATATACTGCCCACCGGCATGACGTTCCAATCTGCATCGACAGGATTCACCAATAACGCTGGCACTGTTACGGGCAATATTGCCTCGATAGCCTCAGGGCAATCAGCGACTGTCACCATAACGGCTAGTGTGAACAATGACGCACCAAACGGCGCGAACCTTACCAATACGGCAACCGTTACCGCTGCAGGAGAAACCACGACTAATAACAACACGGCCACTGCAAGCGCGACAGTTCTGTCGACGGCAAATATCTCCGGTACGGTGTTCAACGATGTTAACGGGAACGGAGTCCAGGACTCTGGCGAGCTAGGTGTATCCAATATCCCGATGGTGGTATCAAACACCAGTAATGCGGTCGTGCAGACGGTAACAACGAATGCACAAGGGTTGTTCACCTTTACTTCGCTCCCGTTAGGAACGTACTCAGTCGCACCATCGACAGGAATCACTTCGATAGAAAACGGTTCCTATCTGTTCTTGCGGACTTCCAACACGACTCAAGCAGGAACGATTAACGGAGTCACATCGGGTACGGCGGGTTCGTCCCAAGTCAGCGGCATTAATTTGACGGGCAACTCAATTGCTAACCTGTTCTCGCTTCGCCCAATCATCACCAATCGTTGGTCGGTTAACGACAGCCCTATTGTGTAGGATTCGATAACCTTTCTGGAGTCCTGAAAAAAATTGACGAGTTGCGATCGTAAAACGATCGCAACTTTTTTTAGCTTATTTCAAGAACCCCTGTGCTATCCCCGAATCGGTTTGTGTGTACTCCAGCTTGATTTAGCATCCAGAGATAGAGATTGCAGAGTGGGGTGTTGGTAGGATAAGACCAATGACCGGCTTTTTTGATTGCTCCGCCAGCTTTTCCCATCAACAAAATGGGGAGATCTTCGTGGTTGTGTCGATCTCCATCGGAGATTCCACTACCGTACACAATCATGCTTGTATCCAGGAATGATTGCCCGGCTTCATCAACCTCCGCCAAATTGTCCAGTAAGTAAGCCAGGTGTTGGACATGATAGGTGTTTATTTTTTGAATCTTCTCTTGTTTCTCCGCACTCTTTCCATGGTGCGATAAATCATGATGGCCTTCGGGAACCCCGATTTGCGGATAGGGGTCATTATCTCCCTCGCGCGCTATCATAAAAGTCAGAATGCGAGTCGCATCGGCTCGTATTGCGAGTGCGGCCATATCCATCATAAGCTTGCAGTGCTCACTCCAGTCTTTGGGGATACCAGAGGGTCGGGATACGTTCGGAACTCCGTTTTCACCAATGCGTAAACGATTGCCATTCACAATTCGATTTTCAACATCACGGATCGCATATAAGTACTCATCCAGTTTTCTTTTGTCAGCTGCACCTAGTTTTGACTGAAGCGATTTCGCATCCTCTAGCGCGAGATCCAGTACGCTCTTTCGTTTCTGTGATTGTCGAGAGGCTATGGGGTTATTGCTCACCTTCTCAGGCGTTCCAAACAGGCGATCAAACACTGACCCTGGGTCTGTCTCGTTGGGCAGTGGGCTCGACTCCGAACGCCACGATACATTGCTTGAATAAGCGCATGAGTATCCAGAATCGCAATTCCCTGATTGAGCCGATCCCTGCAAGCCTAGTTGCAAGGAAGCGAATTTCGTTTCTTTGCCCAGGAACTCCGCCGCAACCTGATCAACCGATATGTCGTTCTTGATGTCCGCACCGTCCGTCTTTTTCGGGTGGCAACCAGTGAGAAAGGAGGCTCCACTACGAGCGTGATCACCCGCTCCATCTTCGTGTGGGCGAGCCCCATCGAGTGTTAGTCCCGACAAAACCGACACATAGTCTCGGTGCTTTGCCAGTGGTTCGAGAATGGACGAAAGTTCATAGTTAGCGCCGGTGCTATTTGGTGTCCACGCAGACATATGAGCCCCGTTAGGCACCATCAGGAACAGCATGCGGGCCGGCGCTTTTGCATTCGCAGCCATTGCTCGCGAGGTGGGAAGCATCGCTTCCAACAATGGCAAACTGATAGCGGTACCAATGCCTTTCAGAACAGTTCGACGATCAAGTGGTTGTCTTTTCATAACTCTATCTCTCGTACACCTTTGCGTTGAAACGGATCGCTCAACACGATTTGAAGGATCAAACTCGAAAATCGGTAGTCGTCTTTGGCCACGTTGACCATAATCTTGTCCACGGCACATTTGTCGTAGTACTCTAAACCGCGTCCCAATCCATAGGTCATTAACTTTTCGATCAAGCACCGAGCGAACAGTTCCGCATTCTTCTCGCGCAGGTTTCGGATTAAGTCACCCGGGCCGGCTACGGTATCACCATTCGGCAATTCCCCTTGAGTATCAATCGGTTGGCCACGATCCTCCGTTCGCCAACGTCCAATAGCATCATAGTTTTCCAATGCCATACCGAGAGGATCCATCAATTTGTGGCAGCTCGCGCAGGCAGGATTCAATCGGTGCTGTTCCATCTGTTGCCGCAGTGTCCCAGTCAGTTCAGTTTTTTCAAGCTCTGGAACCCCTGGAGGTGCTGGCGGAGGAGGGGTGCCGAGCAAGTTCTCGAGTATCCATTTCCCTCGTTTGACTGGACTGGTTCGAGTGGGATTGCTGGTCACCGCTAGAATAGATCCTTGAGTGAGAATCCCCATCCGTTTATGACCGTTAGTGGATACTATACGAAATTCTTTCCCCTCAACACCGGGAATACCGTAGTACTTGGCCAGCTTTTCGTTCACAAAGGTGTAGTTTGCATCGAGCAATCGCATGATGCTCAAATCTTTTTGCATAACGTGCTGAAACAACCGAAAGGTCTCTTGTTTGAGCAGCCCTCTAAGTTCATCACTCCATTGCGGGAAGCGGTCCTGGTTTGGTTTAAAATCGTCCAGCTTGCGCAAAGTGAGCCATTGCCCGGCAAAGCTCTCCACAAATCGCGAGGAATTTTTATGAACAAGCATTCGTTTGACTTGAGCGTCAAGGACTCCCGGCTTGCGAAGTTCATTTTTTGTTGCCAGTTGCAGGAGTTCCGAATCGGGAGACGTGCTCCAAAGAAAATAGCTGAGACGCGCCGCCAGCTCATATTCGGTGATGAGAGGGTACTCTTGCAGAGTTTTTTCTGCGGGGGATTCAACTTTGAATAAAAAGTGAGGAGAAACCAAAACGGCTTGCAAAGCTAACTGCATCGCCGATTCAAAACTATCTCCTTCATCAACAGCTGATTGGACTAGGCTTACCAAACGATCCAATTCCTCCGGTTTAACAGGCCGGCGAAAGGCTCTGCTAACTAGAGGACGCAAACAATTAGCGGCCGCTTCTTTCAGCGGTATTCCTGTGTTTGGAGATTCGCGGATGATCAATTTATGAGATGGTGGCAGCTCTTCTTCTGGGATCGCTTTGGATGGTTGTTGCCCAGTTAGCTTTACATCATAAATGTACAAATTCCTGTCGATGTTGCTCTGACCGTTTTTACCCTCGACGTAGTAATCGTTGATAAACGCCAATTCGATCGCAACTGGTTTCTTAGCTCCAGCACGAATAGTAACTTTGTA
>Ga0315899_10002689_pt1 | contig 19531 bp, 22 predicted proteins | sample LakEriMetagenome_2_FD_203518 | JGI IMG/M metagenome (GOLD analysis project Ga0315899, IMG submission 203518) | Freshwater fungal communities from buoy surface, Lake Erie, Ohio, United States - Buoy 4 MA112 | ecosystem: Environmental > Aquatic > Freshwater > Lake | place: USA: Lake Erie, Ohio... | reverse complement strand
TCGCGGAGGGGAAGGGGCGCATCCGCCATGCGGGGGCCGAACGGCTCAGCCGTGGGCGCGCACGACGTAGTCGACCGCGTCGGCCACGGTGACGAGGTCCTTGAGGTCGTCGTCATCGAACTGAAAGCCCGTGAGCGTCGCCGAGAATTCCTGCTCGAGTGCGTCGACCAGTTCGATGAGCGCGATCGAGTCAGCTCCGAGGTCGTCGACGAACGAGTTCGACTCCCCCACCGTCGACGCGTCGATCTCGAGGATCTCGGCGAGGTGTCGGGCCACGGTCGCGAAGACCTCCGTCCTGTCGATGGATGCCATGGTCAATCTCCCTGTTCCCCGGCGACGGCGGCGCGGATCGCCCCCACCATGTCGGTCTCGACCATCTCGCGCGCGCAGCGGATGCCATTGAGCATGGCGCGCGCACTGCTGGAGCCGTGGGAGATGATGCACACTCCGTCCACACCGAGCAGGATCGCGCCGCCGTACGTGTCGGGATCCAGGGTCTCGTAGAGCGGGAGCAGGGCGGGCATGAGGGCGTTGGCGGCATCGGCGTACTCGGGCTGCCCGAACGCGGAGAAGAGCGCCTTGACGACCGTCTTGAGGCTGCCCTCGAGGGTCTTGAGCACGACGTTCCCGGTGAAGCCGTCCGTGACCACCACGTCGACGTCGCCCGTCATCAGGTCGCGACCCTCGACGTTGCCGATGAAGTTGATGCCGCGGGCCGCCGACAGGAGTTCCCATGCCTCCTTGCGCAACGAGTCGCCCTTGCCCGGCTCCTCGCCGATCGAGAGCAGACCCACCCGCGGGTTCCGCACTCCGAACCGTTTGCGCGAGTACACCGACCCCATGACGGCGAACTGCACGAGCCACTCGGCCTGCACCTCGGCGTTGGCCCCGGCGTCGAGCAGCACCGTGGGCGTTCCCCCCGGGACCGGAACGGGGGTGGCGATGGCGGGACGGGCGACACCGGAGATGCGACCCATGCGCAGGAGCGCACTCGCCATCGTGGCGCCGGTGTTGCCGGCCGAGATCATGGCCGATGCCGTTCCGTCACGGACGGCCTCGGCGGCGCGCACGAGCGTGGAATCACGCTTCTGCCGTACGGACTTCGCCGGATCCTCGTCCATGCCGATCACCTCGGAGGCACGGATGACCGGGAGGTCGCCGGTTCCCTCGAGACCCTCGGGTCCGACGAGCACGACGGGGATGCCATCGGCGACGGCCTGCAGGGCACCCGCGAGGATCTCGCCGGGGGCCTTGTCGCCGCCCATGGCGTCGACGGCGACGGGAAGCATGGTCATCGGACCGGGACGGCGCGACTCAGTCGACGTCGACGGCGACGCGACCCTTGTACCAACCGCACGTTCCGCACACGGTGTGGGGTGTCTTGGCGGCACGGCAACGCGGGCAGGTGCTGCGTGCGGGCAGACCCAGTCTCCAGTTGGAGGCGCGACGCATCCGGGTCTTGGATTTCGACTTCTTCTTCTTGGGAACGGCCACGGTGGTCTCCCTGTTCGAGCGGCTCGGGGCCCCGTGCGGGGCTCTGAGATGTTAGCCCCGGGCCCGGGCCGCGCCACCGGGCCGAACGGTCAGCCGCCCTCGGGCAGGCGCCCGCGCATGTCCTCGAGTGCGGACCAGCGGGCATCGGGAGGGGCGGGATCGCACCCACACTCCCCCTCGGCGAGATCTCGCCCGCACAGGGCGCAGATACCCGGACATTCCTCGCGGCACAGAGGCCCGGCGGGAACCGCGAGGAGGAGCCCCTCGCGCACCATCGGCAGGAGGTCTATCTGGTCGCCCTCGATGCGCCAGGCATCGGGATCCTCGAGCGTGGTCTGCCACAGTTCGTCGAAGAGGCACTCGAGTGGACCGTCGAGGGGTACGAGGCAGCGACGGCATTCCCCGTGCCAGCCGGCGCGGGCCGTCCCGTGCACCGTGATGCCATTGGTGAGTGAGTCGAGCACGAGCGCGACTTCCACGGTCGCCCCCGTCACGCGCGGGTCGTCGAAGGCGAGATCCTCGACGGCCACGCTCGCCACGACCTCCTTCGTTGTCCCCGAGTGGCGCAGGAGTTCGACGACGTTGACGAGCAGCGGCGTCGCCATCGGCTCAGAAACGATCCTGGTCGAAGAACCCGCCGGCCGGCTCGCCGCCCGCGTCGCGCTGCAGTTCGACGGGTTCGTCGTCGACGGGACGCTCGTTGTTCACCCCGACCGAGAGGCGCTGGCGACCCTTGGCCACCTGGCGCTGCAGTCGGTCGAGGAGGATCTCGAAGCTGCCGAGTCGCTGGTCGAGGAAATCCTCGGTCTCGTTGCGCAGGCGACGCGCCTCCTCGTCGGCGGCATCGATGACCTGGCGCGCACGGGATTCGGCGGACCGCACCACCTCGGTGCGCTGCACCATGCGCTCGGCCTGCTGACGCGCGGCGCCGAGAAGTTCGTCGGCCTCGCGCTTGGTCTTCTCGAGGAACTCACCGCGTTCCTTGAGCATCCACCGGGCCTGCTTGATCTCCTCGGGGATGCGCATGAGCGCATCCTCGAGGAGTTCGATCATCTCGTCGCGGTCGATTCGCGGCGTGCTCGACAACGGCATCGTCGGAGCCGTGGCCACGAGGTCGATGATGCGCCGCAGGATCATCTCGGTCTCCCCGAGACGGGGCTGGACGGGCACTCGTTGGGGATAGGACTCGTCGTCCTCGAAGTCGTCGTCGTAGTCGTCGTCGTATCTCATCGGGCACTCCGTGGAGGGAATTGGGCGGCCAGCAGGCTCACCGTGGCGGACGGGATCATCGACGAGACGTCGCCGCCGTGCTGGGCGATGTCGCGGATGAAGCGACTGGAGATGTGGCTGTAGTCGGCCCGGCAGGGCACGTACACCGTGGGCACCCCGCCCACGGCCAGGTTCGTGTGGGCCATCTGCTGCTCCACCTCGAAGTCGCCCGTGTTGCGCAGTCCCTTGACGATCGCCGCGACCCCCGCTGAGCGGGCCGCCTCCACCGCCAGACCGGGAAACGGCTCGACGGTCACCCGACCGAGATGGGCGCAGGCCGCGCGGGCGATGTCCACCCGCAAGGAGGTTCCGAGGACCCCCGTGGGCTTGTCCGGGTTGTGCATCACCGCCACGACCACGCCGTCGAAGAGATGGAGAGCCTGCTCCACCACGTCGAGGTGGCCCAGGTGGAAGGGATCGAAGCTTCCCGGATAAAGGACGGTTCCCATGCGGGAATCAGGGTACCCGCCGCGTCACGTGGGGGCGGACGCTCGGGCCTGGCGCTCCAGGAACGTGACGACGGTGCGTCCGTAACGCTTCTCCCGCACCGTCTCCCAACCCGGCACGTCTCCCGGGGACCTGTCGGATTCGAGAACGACGAAGGATGCGCGGGCTCCCTCGAGCAGGCCCGGCCAGTCGGTGAACCCGTAGGGGGGATCGGCGATGAGGAGGTCGAACTCGCCCTTGTCCCCCGTGCGCGAGAGGGCGTCTCCCGCCACGACCGTGCAGCGGTCGGCGATGCCGAGCGAGTCGATGTTGTCGCGGAGCGCGGCGAGGGCGGCCCGGTCGGTCTCCACGAACGTGCAATGGGAGGCACCCCGCGACAGGGCCTCGATGCCCATGGCGCCGCTTCCCGCGCACAGGTCGAGCACGCGCGCATCCTCGACCACCCCGAGGCTCCCGAGCGCATTGAACACGGCCTCGCGGACCTTGTCGGTGGTGGGACGCGTCGTCTCGTTGTCGGGACCCGAGATCCTTCGCCCCCTCAGAGAACCTGCGACGACCCGCACGCGGGCAGACTAGGGGGATGCGGGGACCTGCCGACACCATCGTGTGCGTGGACTGCGGGGGCACCGCGCATCTCGTCAGCGCGGCGCGCGAGGACGGATCATGGTTCGCGGGCGACATCGTCACCTACCGGTGCTCGGATTGCCGCGACCGCTGGGATCTCGAGCTCTCCCCCGACGACCTCGACGACCCCGACGCGGACTGAAGTCTGGTCAGTCGTCGATGGTCGCCGCGCTCGCCGGCTTGCCGTCGAGGGGGTCGAAGCGCACCCCGGTGACGGCGATGTTGGCGATGCGATTCGGGGCGGCATTGAGCCAGAAGTTGAAGAACAACCGGTGGGGATGGCGCACGTGGGGACGACCACGCTCGACGGCCCTCACGGTGCGCACCGCCAGGCGCTCGGGCGTGGTCTTGGGCAGCAGTCCCAGCATGCGGAATCGACCCACCATGCGGGAGAGCGAGGCGTTGGCGTCCTCGACGTTGTCCCACATCTGTGTGTCCACCGGACCCGGCGCCACGACCGTCACGTCCACCGGGGACCGGTGGAGTTCACGGCGCAACCCCGCGGCGAAATTGAGGATGCCGGCCTTCGTCGCGCCGTAGGGGGCCATGCTCGGGAAGCCCGCCGTTCCCGCGATCGAGGACACGTACACGAGGCTGCCGCCACCCCTCGCGAGCATCCCCGGCAGCACGCCACGGGTGAGCACCATCGGCACCTCGAGGTTCACACGGGACACCGTGCGCATCGCGCGGGGATCCTCCACCGCCACGGGGAGTGTCGTCTCGACGCCGGCGTTGTTCACGAGGACGTCGATCGGACCGACCTCGCGCTCGATGCGCGCCACCAGGTCGTCGACGACGCCGTCATCGGTGAGGTCCGCGGTGATGGCGGTGCCGCCGATCTCGGCGGCGATCGCCGCGAGCGCCGGTCCCGAGCGGGCCACGAGGGTGACGCGGGCGCCCCGGGCGGCGAACCGGCGCGCGAGCGCCTCGCCGATCCCCCGTGACGCACCGGTGACGACGACGTGCCTCTTCGCGAGTTCCATGCCCCGACCGTACCCCGCTCCACGGTGAACACGATCAGTTCTTGAAGAGGAACTCCTCGTCCTCCTTGTTGAAGCAGAGGTCGAGCTCGTCGCGAAGCTGGGGGAGGTCGTCGAGCATCGGATCGGCGGCGATGATGCGCTGGGCCGCCTCGCGAGCGGACTGGATGAGTGCGAGGTCGCGCTGGAGCGAGGCCAGCACGAGGTCGCTGCGGCCCTTCTGGTTGACGTCCATGATCGTGCCTTCGCCGCGCAGGCGCAGGTCCTCCTCGGCCAGCACGAATCCGTCGGTCGAGGCGACCAGGGCCGCGACGCGCGCCGAGGGTTCGGCGGTGCGGGTGACGAGGTGGCACGACGACGCGACGGCACCGCGACCCACCCGACCGCGCAACTGGTGCAACTGCGCGATGCCGAATCTGTCGGCGTCAAGGATGACCATGGAGGTGGCGTTCGGCACGTCGACCCCGACCTCGATGACCGTGGTGGCCACGAGCACGCGCGTTCCCCCCTCGCGGAACCTGGTCATGGCCGCCTCCTTGTCGGCCGACGACATGCGACCGTGCAGGAGACCGACCTCGATCCCGGCCAGTTCCGTGGCGGCGAGCTCGTCGCGCGTCTCTTCAGCGGAGGCGGCATCCAGTTTTTCGCTCTCCTCCACGAGCGGACAGACCACGTAGGCCTGCTCGCCGCGTGCGAGGCGGTCGCGCACCTCGGCCCACATCGCAGCGGTCTCGAGCGGCCCGTTCACCCACGAGGTGGCGATGGGGGTGCGACCCGGCGGCAGTTCGTCGAGGACGCTGACGTCGAGGTCTCCGTACACCGTCATGGCAGCGGTGCGCGGGATGGGCGTGGCGGTCATGACCAGGACGTCGGGGACACGGCCGTCGCCCGACTCGAGCGCCTTGTCGCGCAGACGCGCGCGTTGCTCGACTCCGAAACGGTGCTGCTCGTCCACCACGACCGCTCCGAGCCGGGAGAAGACGACCTTGTCCTGGATGAGCGCGTGTGTTCCCACGACGATGTCCACCTCCCCCGAGGCCAGTCCGGCGAGGATGCGCGTGCGCTGTTCCCCGGTCACCTTGTTCGTGAGCAGTTCGATGCGCAGTCCCCGCTCGCCGAACAGGAGCGAGTCGTCGCCGACGCGCAATGAGGAAAGCAGCGCACGGATGCCGATGGCGTGCTGGTCGGCGAGCACCTCGGTCGGCGCCATGAGGGCGGCCTGGTGCCCGCCCTGCACCGCCGCGAGCATCATCGCCACCGCCACGACGGTCTTGCCGGCGCCGACGTCGCCCTGAAGCAGTCGGTGCATGGGGCGGGCCGAGGCCATGTCGGCGTGGATCTCGGCGATGGTTCGTCGTTGGGCCCCCGTGGGGGGGAAGGGCAGCGCCCCGAGGAATCCGTCGATGAGGGGGCCGTCGACGAGATGGGTGAATCCGGCCGACTCGCGCTCCCACCGTGCCTTGCGCCCCACGAGCATGAGCTGCACCCGGAGCACCTCGTCGAACGCGAGACGCTCCCGCGCCCGCGACCTGTCCTCCATCGTCGCGGGACGGTGGATGTCGTGCAGTGCCCTCGAGCGGTCGACGAATCCGTGGGCCGCGACGAGACCGGGCGGCAACGGGTCGGCGATACCGCGGGGTGCGCACTTGTCGAGTGCGTCGGCGATCCATCTGGCCATGTCCCACGTCGCGATGCGCGACTTCTCGCTCTGGGGGTACACGGCGACCACCGCGTCGACGGAGTCGCCGACGGGATCGAGGGTCGGGTTCGTCATCTGCAACCGCCCCCGGTACGTCTCGGGACGGCCGAACAGCACGAATGAGCCGCCCGAGCCGAGTTGACGCTCGCGCCAGGGCTGGTTGAAGAAGGTGATGCCGATGCTCCCCGTGTCGTCGACGGCCGTGGCCACGACCATCGACCGGCCGTTGCGGGTGCGCATCGCCCGCGGGGACGTCACCTCGACGACGGCGAGAACGTCCTCGCCCTCGCGCATCTCGGAGATCGATGCCGAGTTCGTTCGGTCGATGTAGCGGCGCGGATAGGTCTCGAGCAGGTCGAGCACGCTCGAGATGCCGATACGCGACAGCGACTGGACGGTCTTGGGACCTATCCCCTTGATCCGCTCGAGCCCGATCTCGTCGAGATCGCGGAGCGTCAGGGGCGCGTTACTCAACGCCGAAGAGGTACGGGTAGAGGGGTTGACCGCCTGCGTGCACCTCGACTGCCACGTCGGGTCTGTGCTCGGCCATCCACGCCGTGATCAGGTCGGTCCGGTCGGTGGTGGCGTCCGTGCCCGCGATGATCGTGAGGAGTTCGCGCGACGAGTCGACGAGTGCGTCGAGCAGGGCCGTCGCGGCGCCCTCGAGCGAACCCGACACCGACACGATTCCGTCGCCCTTGGCCAGTCCGATCCAGTCACCCTCGGTGACGGGGCCGGCGTCACTGTTCGTGTCGCGCACCGCACGGGTCACCTCGCCCGTCGCCACCGCCTCGGCCGCCGATGCCATGTTGCGCGCGTTGGTCTCGGCGGAAGCCTCCGGGTCGTAGCTGACGAGGGCCGCGAGCGCCTCGGGCATCGACTGGGTGGGAACAACGCGCACGTCCTTCGTCGTCAGTTCGTCGATCTGCCGTGCGACCGGAATGATGTTCTTGTTGTTCGGCAGGATGACGACCTGTCGCGAGTTCATGTGCTCGACCGCGGCGAGGAGTTCGGCGGTGGAGGGATTGAGGGTCTGGCCGCCCGACACCACACCGTGCACGCCCAGCTGTCCGAACAATTCGGCGAGTCCGTCGCCGCTCGCCACCGCCACCACCGCGCACGTCACCGGGGGTAGCGATGTCGTGGAGGTGCGGGACGTCACCGGGACCCCGAGCTCGGCCTCGCGCTTGGCATGCTCCTCGGAGACCTCCTCGAAGAGGTCGGTCACGCGGATCTGCTTGGGTCGCCCGCCGAGCAGCAACGGGGCCTCGATGGCGGCACCGATGTCGTTCGTGTGGATGTGGCAGTTCCACAGTCCGTCCCCGCCCACGACGACGATGGAATCACCGATGCTGCCCCACGCCGTCTTGAACTCGGGAGCGCGCGCGTCCTCGAGGTCGAGGAGGAACATCACCTCGTAGCGCAGCTCGCTGACGTCGACGCTGCCGTCCGAATGGTGACGGACCGCCACGGCCTCGAGTTGCTCGGGGCTCGGACCTGCGGAGTCGTCGGGCTCGGGCATCTCCTCGCCCGACACCACGTGCAGCGCGGCGTCGAGGAGAAGAAGGAATCCGGCGCCGCCGGCGTCGACGACACCGGCGTCCTTGAGCACCGGGAGCAGATCCGGGGTGCGCGCCAGCGAACGTCGTCCCTCGTCGCGCGCCGCCCGAAGGACGGCGACCAAGTCCGCGCCCGAGGATGCGGCGGAGGAGGCGGCCTCGGCCGACTCGCGCACGACGGTCAGGATGGTGCCCTCGATCGGCTTGAGCACGGCCTCATAGGCGGCCGAGGCGGCGCGGGTGAGTCCGTCCGACACGTGACCCACCGTCACGCGACCGTCGGGAACCGCCTGGATGGTCGAGGCGAAGCCGCGCAGCACCTGGCTGAGGATGACACCGCTGTTGCCGCGGGCCCCCATGAGCGAACCGTGGCTGATGGCCGCACACGTCGGTGCGAGCTCTGGTGCGGCGGAGTCCATCTCGGCCACGACGGCGTCGAGGGTGCGGGCCATGTTGGTACCGGTGTCGCCGTCCGGCACGGGGTAGACGTTGAGGCGATTGATGGCCGGGGAGTGGGCCTTGACCGCGTCGCGGAAGACCATCACGAGGCGGCGGACGTCCCCCGCGGCGAGGAATTCGAGGGCGCCCACGAGAGGCAAGGCTAGCCACACGGTTGGGGCCCCTTCTCCTCCGCTGGTAGTTTGGCGCGAACCCCGGGGCCTCCGTCCCGGCGTCCGACCGCCCCGAAGAAGAGGTTCGAAAATGGCCGCTGTGTGCGAAATCTGTGGAAAGGGCCCGTCATGGGGCATGTCGGTCTCGCACTCGCACGTGCGGACCAAGCGTCGCTGGAACCCGAACATCCAGCGCATCCGCGCCCTGGTCAAGGGCAGCCCCCGCCGCGTGAACGCGTGCACCGCCTGCATCAAATCGGGCAAGGTCGTCAAGGCCTCCCGCTAGGTCCTCTCGACATGCAGGGCGTCATCAAGGTCTACGACCCCGCCTCCGGCGGCGGGGTGGTCGTGTGCGACAAGACCCTCTCCGAGTACGAGTTGGCCCCGAACGCCCTCGAGGGCTCCATCTTCCGTATGTTGCGGCAGGGCCAGCGCGTCGTGTTCTCCCTTGACCCCTCCGGTCGGGCCACGGGCCTCGGCCTCGGTTCGGAATCGGACATGAGGACCCCGGGCGTTTAGCCTGTGGGCGAATCGCCCCTCCCCCGGGGGCACCGAGTGGAACAAGCGAGGTCGGACATGGCGGCATCGACAGGCAACACCGCGCTCACCCAGTGGGTGAACGACTGGGCGGAGATTCTCCAGCCCGATTCCATCTATTGGTGCGACGGCAGCGCCGAGGAGTACGACGCGCTGTGCCAGCGCCTCGTGGACGCGGGCACCTTCACCAGGCTCGACGAGGCCAAGCGCCCCAACAGCTACTGGGCCCACTCGGATCCCGGTGACGTCGCCCGCGTCGAGGACCGCACCTACATCTGCTCGACGGACCGCGATGACGCCGGCCCGAACAACAACTGGCGCGAGCCCTCCGAGATGCGCGCCGAACTCAGCACCCTTTACACGGGCGCGATGAAGGGACGCACGATGTACGTGGTGCCCTTCTCCATGGGTCCACTCGGCTCCCCCATCGCCCACATCGGAGTGCAGCTCACCGACAGCGCGTACGTCGCAGTGAGCATGCGCATCATGACCCGCATGGGCCAGGGGGCCCTCGACGTGCTCGGCACCGGACAGTGGGTCCCCTGCGTGCACTCCGTGGGGGCCCCGCTCGCCCCCGGTCAGGCCGACTCGGCGTGGCCGTGCAACCCGGACAACAAATACATCGTGCACTTCCCCGAGACCCGCGAGATCTGGTCATACGGCTCGGGTTACGGCGGCAACGCCCTGCTCGGCAAGAAGTGCTTCGCCCTGCGCATCGCCTCGGTGATGGCGCGTGACGCCGGCTGGATGGCCGAGCACATGCTCATCCTCAAGCTCACCAACCCCGAGGGCCGTTCCAAGTACATCGCCGCCGCCTTCCCCTCGGCGTGCGGCAAGACCAACCTCGCCATGCTCGTGCCCACCATCCCGGGTTGGAAGGCCGAGACGGTCGGCGACGACATCTGCTGGATGAAGTTCGACGACGAGGGTCGACTGCGTGCGATCAATCCCGAGGCCGGCTTCTTCGGCGTGGCACCCGGCACCGGCTACGAGACGAACCCCAACGCCATGGAGACCCTGTGGGGCAACTGCCTGTTCACCAACACGGCCCTCACCCACGACGGTGACGTGTGGTGGGAGGGCATGAGCGGCGAGCCGCCCGCCCGCGCCACCGACTGGAAGGGCAACGCCTGGACCCCGGAGAGCACCGAGGTGGCCGCGCACGCCAACGCCCGCTTCACGGTTCCCGCGTCGCAGTGCCCGAGCATCGCCGCCGAGTGGGAGGACCCGACCGGAGTGCCGATCTCGGCGATTCTCTTCGGTGGACGCCGACGCACCACCGTGCCACTGGTGACCGAGGCCTTCGACTGGGAGCACGGCGTGTTCCTCGGGTCGATCATGGCGTCGGAGACCACCGCGGCGGCCACCGGCGCGGTCGGCAACCTGCGCTTCGACCCCATGGCAATGCTCCCCTTCTGCGGCTACAACATGGCCGACTACTTCGCCCACTGGTTGGCCATCGGCGACCGGACGAAGGCCGACAACCTGCCGAAGATCTTCTTCGTCAACTGGTTCCGTCGCGACGAGGACGGGCGCTTCCTGTGGCCCGGCTTCGGCGAGAACAGTCGCGTGCTGAAGTGGGTCTTCGACCGCATCGACGGCACAGTGGGCGCAACCCGCACTGCCATCGGCTGGCTACCGGGCCGCGACGACCTCGATCGCGCCGGCCTCGACATCGTCGATGGCGACCTCGACGCCATCCTCTCGGTGGACGTGGAGGGTTGGAAGTCGGCGGTTCCCCAGATTCGCGAGCACTACGCCGCGTTCGGGGAGAAGCTGCCGACTCGCCTCGCGGGACAGCTCGACTCGCTCGACTCTTCGCTCGCCTGATCCCGCCCCACACGGGGCGCGTTCAGGACTGGCCGACGAGCATCGCCCGGATGCCGAGCCCCATGAGGAAGAGCCCACCCCAGCCGTAGAGCAGGTAGGTGCGACCCTTCAGTTGGTGACGGTACGAATAGATGATCGCCACGGCCATGATCGCCACGAAGCCGTAGAACGCGTGGAACGCGGGGAACTCGAGCTTGTCGCGGTTGACGAGGATGACCCCGATCACCACCTGCACGAACACCGTGGCCTGAGCCGCGCCGGTGAACCACCACAGGGCGCGCGTGCGCAGGCCCGTCACCTTGTGGGCCGCTAGTGCCCATAGCCCGGCCAGCCCGTTGGCGATGATGACCACCCAGGCCCATCCGATGTGCAGGTCGAGCGTCATGAAAGCGAGCATCCAAGGAACGCTAGCGGTCAGCCCACAGGGGTGGACGCCTCGCCGCCGGTCTCGACGACCTCGACGTCGCCGTCCGTTCCGACGCGCACCGTGGTGACCGAGCAGTTGTCGAGCCGAGCCACCACCAGACTGTCGTCGCCGATGGCGGCGCCGAGCACCGCGTTGATGGCGACGAAGTGACTGAACACGACGGCGTCCTCGTCGAGGTCGCGGAGCGCGCGCACCGTGTCCTCGCGGTAGGCCAGGTACTCGGCACCCGACCGCGCGGAGAGTCCCGACCAGGTGCCCGACATCGCCTCGGTGAGCCAGGCGCCGCGCGCCGTCACGGCGAGGCCCTCCGGCGAGGGGATCTCGGCGACCCGCGGCTCGACGTGCACGTCGACTCCCCAGGCCGCTGCCAGGGGGAAAGCGGTCTGGCGGCAACGCAGGAGCGGACTCGACACCACGCGCAACGGGGCACCGCCAGCGAAGCGGGCCGCCACGCGCAGGGCCTGGGACAGTCCCTCTTCGGAGAGCGGCGGATCGGGATCCTCGTCCCAGGCGGCCGCCGCCCGTCCGTGACGGACGAGGTGCACGAGACGCGTCACGGGACGATCGACCCCATGCGCAGGGGCCCGGGGCGGGCGGGATCGATGTACCACTCCGTCCCGAAGACGAAGGCGAACGCCGCCTCCGGGATCGAGAGGATGGAGGAGGTGTCGCTCACCTGGCTGGCGTGACAGCGCACCGCCTCGCGCTTCGTGGCGATGTGCGCCGTCACGTCCACTCCGAGGGAGATCTCGGACTCGAGCGACCCCATCGGGTTGCCGTCGTCGGCCGGACCGTCGGGATCCCATCCGTCGTCCTCCATGCCGGCCGCGCGCGCGAGGGCGAGCGACTCGCGCATGCGATCCCGGTTCATCGTGGCCTCGAGCAGGCGCACCGAAGGGCGTAGTTCGGCGGCGCGGCGGGCGATGCGATGCACCGCGATGTGGTCGGGATGCCCGTACCCCCCGTGCCAGTCGTAGCCCACGAGGAGGTCCGCGCGTTCCTCGTCGAGCATGGCGGCCAGACGCTCGGCCGCCTCGTCCACGGAGGCGTTCATGAGGTTCGCCGGGTCCGCGTTCTGCTCCCAGCCCGTCATTCCCGAGTCGCGGTACCCGAGCCACACGATGCGCTCGACGCCGAGGGTGCGGGCCGAGGCCTCGGTCTCGGCGCGACGTCGGGCGACGAGGTCCTCACCGGGGGCGAGGTCATCGGGCACCTCGCCGTGGTCGCCGTTCGTCGCCACGACGAGCACCACCCGGTGGCCGTCCGCGGCGGCGAGGGCGATGGTGCCCCCGGTGATGAGGCACTCGTCGTCGGGATGGGCGTGGAGGAAGACGAGCCTCGACACGGGGTTCCGATCAGGCCTGACGGGCGGCGCCGCTCGCGAGCAGCTCGTCGATGCCCGACACCCCCCACGACTCGAGCACCTCGACCGTGTGCTGGCCGGGGTGCGCCGGCGCCGATCCCACGGTGGCCGCCGTGCGGGAGAAGCGCGGTGCGGGTGCGGGCTGGAGCTGACCGTTCACCTCCACGAAGGTGCCGCGCCCGACGTTGTGGGGGTGGCGGGCGGCCTCGCTCATCGTGAGCACCGGCGCGTAGCAGACGTCGGTGGCTTCCATGAGCGCGTTCCACTCGTCGCGGGTGCGGGTGCGGAACACCCCACGAAGGCGTTCCTTCAACGCCGGCCAGCGTGACTGGTCCATCTGGGCGGCGAACTCGGGGTCACCCGCCAGTCCGGTGATCTCGAGCAACTGGGCGTAGAACTGCGGCTCGATCGAACCGACGGAGATCCACTCACCGTCTGCGCACTCGAAGACGTCGTAGAAGTGGGCGCCGGTGTCGAGGAGGTTCGTCCCGCGCGCGTTCTCGTCGAAGAGTCCCCGCGACTTGAAGGCCCAGAACATAGTCATGAGGACGGCCGTTCCGTCGACCATCGCTGCGTCGACCACCTGTCCCTTGCCCGACCTGGAGGCCTCGAGCAGGGCGCACACCGTGCCGTAGGCGAGGAACATCCCGCCGCCACCGAAGTCGCCCACCATGTTGAGCGGGGGCACCGGACCCTCGCCGCTGCGGCCGAAGTGCGCGAGCGCACCTGCGAGGGCGATGTAGTTGATGTCGTGACCGGCGGCCTGGGCGTACATGCCCTCCTGTCCCCACCCGGTCATGCGTCCGAACACGAGACGGGGATTGCGCGCGATGCACGCGTCGGGACCGACACCGAGCCTCTCCATCACCCCGGGGCGGAATCCCTCGATGAGGGCATCGGCCTTCTCCACGAGCGAGAGCAGTGTGGCGACGCCGTCGGGATGCTTCAGATCGAGGGCCACGTTGCGGCGACCGCGTTGGAGGAGGTCGAAGTGGGGCTCCTCCGGCGAGGGCCCGCGCACGGCCTGTGCGCGATCGACACGGATCACCTCGGCCCCCATGTCGGCGAGGAGCATGGCGGCGAACGGCCCCGGTCCGATCCCCGCGATCTCGATGATCCTGAATCCGCTCAGCGGTCCGGCCATGTCGGTCCCCTCCCTATCCATGCCCGTCGGCACGACGGGCATGCGACGCGATCGCGTCGGCGTACAGCGGCCACAGCGGCATGGGCAGGTCGTGACCCATGTCCGCCACCATCATGAGCACGGAACCCGCGACCAGTTCCGAGGTGCGCTCCCCGCCGCTCGGGGCGATGAGGGTGTCGTCACGTCCGTGGATGACGAGGGTCGGCGCATCGAGTCGGGCGAGCGCGTCGGACCTGTTGCCCGACGCGTAGATCGCGGCCAGCTGCCTCCCGGCTCCCTCGGGGTAGTACATGCGGTCGTACTCGCGGGCGGCACGGCGCCGGGCCTCGTCGAGGTCGAAGTGCTTCTTCGAGCACCACACCGACCAGCGATGCGCCCCGGCCAGGAACTCCTCACGGCTCGCCGCCGGAGGGGCGAGGAGGGCCTCCATCGCCTCGGGAGTGGGCTGGCCGTACCCGAGATCGCCCGGCATCGACATGATCGACACAAGACTCGCCAATCGTTCGCGGTGCTCGATGGCGAACGTTTGGGCGATCATGCCGCCCATCGACGCTCCGACGACGTGAGCGCGCGCGATGCCGAGATGTTCGAGCAGCCCGGCGGCGTCGGCCGCCATGTCCGACAGGGTGTAGGGCACCGGCGGGACGGGCTGCTCCATCACGGCCGCCGCCGTCACCGCGGCGGTGTCGACATGAACACCGTCGAGTTTCGTCGACAGTCCGCAGTCGCGGTTGTCGAAACGCACCACGTGGAACCCGCGGTCCACGAACATCTGCATGAGTTCGTCGGGCCAGGCGACCAGTTGGGCGGTGAACCCCATGATCCACAGGAGGGTGGGATGCGACGGATCACCCATCGTCTCGTATTCGAGGGTGACACCGTTCGTGAGCGTGGCTTGGGGCATGGCCCAAGTATCACGGGTGGGGCGTCACCCCGACAAGGTGGACCGGGGATTCAGGTGATGAGGCGGCGCTTGAGGGTCTCGAACTCTTCGTCCGAAAGGGCGCCCCGGTCGCGCAGGGCCTCGAGGCGCTCGAGCTCGTCGGCCAGCGATCCCCCGACCGGGATCGCGCCCGTTCCGTCGACGGGGGGACGGTGACCGTGGAGGCTGCCCCGGATGGTCGACTGGATGATGTTCTGCACCTTCTCGGGCTGGGCGATGTCGGTGAAGGTCTGCTGACCGTCCGCCCCGCCCGACTCGATGAGCAGGTCCCCCACGCCGATGAGGCGTTCAAGGATGCCCTGGCTGAAGTTCACGTTGTTGACGCGCTGGAGGGGGATCTCGACGCCTCCGCGCGCCACGACGCCTTCCCGGTAGATCAACCGGTCCGAGGTGACGACGAAGTAGGTGGTGCGCCACTTGACGAGCTGCACGACGAGCCAGGCTGCCGACACCACGATGGCGGCTATGGCGAGATAGGTGAGCGCATCCTCCAACAGACCGGACTCGAGCTGTGCCTTGACGACCATCGAGAGGAGCAGCGACGCCCCGAACATGATCGCCGGGGGACCGAAGAACCACCAGTGGGGGTGCAGATCGAGCACGACGGTCTCATGGTCGTTGAGGAGCCGGGCCGGGAACGCCATGTCGCGAGGGTAGTCGGCGACACGGACGGGTGCGCCGGTCCACCCATCACCTAGTTTTCCCGGGGTGTCCTCCCTGCGCGAAACCTCCACGGACGACTCGGGCTCCCCTCTCGACGCGGTGGTGCGCGGACTCGACCCTGACCAACGCGAGGCCGTGACGGCACCGGCCGGCCTGATCGTCGTGCGCGCCGGCGCCGGCTCGGGCAAGACCACCGTCCTCACTCGTCGCATCGCCTGGCGGGTCCTTGCCGACGAGGCGGACCCGGTGCGCATGCTGGCCATCACGTTCACCCGCCAGGCCGCCACCGAGATGCGCACGCGTCTGCACCGCTTCGACCTCGGGGGCTCGCCGGTCGTGGGCACCTTCCACGCAGTGGGACGGCGCATCCTGCACGAAAGGTGCGAGGACCAGGGGCGGCGGCCGCCCCTCATCGCCACCAACCGATCCTCGATCATGTCGGCGGCACTCGGCGACGACGCCCGCCGCGGCGGTCTCGTTCCCGATCTGCTCTCCCTCCACGACTGGGGATCGTCGATGTTCCTCGACGCGCGCGCGACGGCGGCGGCGGCCCGTGACGCCGGTCGATCCGTCACGCTGCCCGAGAAGCGGCTCACCGAGGTGCTCGATGCCTACACCACGCTGAAGCGCCGGCGGGGGGTGGTCGACCTCAATGACTACCTCTCGCTCGTGGTCGACGAGGCGCGACGCGATGCCCGCTTCGTCGAGTCGGTGCGGTTCCGTTTCCGTCATCTCTCGGTGGACGAGGCACAGGACATGAATCCCCTGCAATGGGAGTTCCTGCGCACGCTGGCGGGCGACAACCCCGACCTCTTCCTCGTCGGCGACCCGAACCAGGCGATCTACGGCTTCAACGGGTCCGACAGCGGCCTGCTCGCGGATCTGCCCGGCCTCGACGGCGGCGCCCGCATCATCGCGCTGCCCTCGAACTATCGCTGCACGCCCGAGATCGTCGGGTTCGCCGTGGGGGCACTCTCACGGGACGGCCAGACCGCCGAGGCGGCGTCGCGACGGGCCCCGGGTGATCCGGTCCGACTCGAGCGTTGCGCCGACGGAGCAGCAGAGGCCGCGCGCATCGTCGCCGCGGTGAACGAGGCGGTCGCCGAAGGACGGCGCTGGGAAGAGATCGCCTTCCTCGTGCGGGTGAACGCATTCGCGGACGTCGTGCGCTCGGTCCTCGAGAGGGCGGGCATCCCCGTGCGCACGAGGATCGGCGGCGCCGATTGGAGCCGGGCGGTGTCGGTCGCCGTCGCCCTCACGGGACGTGACGAGTTGACAACCTGGTCCTGCGACATCCTCGACTCGGGCGAGTACGACCCGCGGGAGATGGACCACGTGGTCGCGAGCCAGGTGCGGGCCTACCTCGACGCCCATCGCTCGGGTTCGGTCGACGGACGGGGTTTCTCCACGTGGCTCGCCACGTCGGGCGACGTCCGCGAGGCCGAAGGCGTCGACGTGCTCACGTTCCACGCGGCAAAGGGACGTGAATGGCCGGTGGTCGTCGTCGTCGGCGCGGAGAAGGGCATGCTCCCCCATCGGTCGGCCCGCGGGCCGGTCGCCCGGGCCGAGGAGGCGCGCCTCGCCTACGTCGCCTTCACTCGGGCCGCGGACAGGCTCGTCGTCTGCTGGACCGATTCGCGGGACGGTCGACGCACCGGGCCCTCACCCTTGCTGCCCGCGCTCTCGACCGCCGACCCGGTACGCGACGCACCGGGAGAGGACTTCCGTCGACTCGTGCCCCGAACCGCGCCCGTCGATCCGGTGGCCGGTGCGCTGAACGAGTGGCGCGAGAACCGGGCACGGTCGTCGCGCACGCTCCCCGATGCGGTGCTCACGGACCGCCAGATGGCCTCGCTCCTCGCCGCCCATCCCCTCGACGCAGACGTGCTGGAGCGCATCCTCGGGCCGGTGTTCGCCCGGCGATTCGGCGGCGAACTGCTCCCTATCCTCGCTCGTCCCGCGTCCCGCTGACATCGCGCCCCTTACGGAGGCGGTCGATCATCTCCGGCGGGAACGAGAGGAACAGGCCCTCTGCCTCCGAGCAGAGAACGTCGCCGTGGTGCGACGTGCCCTTCGTGTGGATCTTCCTGCCCTCGACACGGTCGACCCAGCCCCGGAACACGATCTCGGTGTGCAACGGTGTGGGTGCGCGGTAGGTCACGGTGAGTCGTCCCGTCATCCCCGGGCGCCCGGTGAGCGACTGCGACATGCCGAGCACCTCGTCGAACGCCGACGCGATGAAACCGCCGTGCACGTGGCCGGGAGGACCCTCGTGGGGCTCGGTGAACACGGCGCGACCCATGATGAGACCGTGCTCACCGAACGCGTCGTCGCGACCCAGTTGCATCGGCATCGAGAGCGGATTCATCGTCCCGTAGAAGGGACTGCGGTCGGTGAAATGGGAGTCGGCCGCGGCGACGTTGCCCGGTGCCCCGTCCCGGGCAACGCGTGCCAGTGCCTCCTCGACGAGTCCGGCGGCGGCGAGGATGTCGGCGGAATCCGAGGTCGACACCATCGATCCACGGATGAAGTCCCGGGTCACCTCCGCCAGTCGCACACGGGCCAAGTCGCCCGGACCCATCTCGGATGCGCGTTCGTGGAACGCGGGGAATGACACCGCGCCGTCCTCCGTCCCGCTCACGGTGCGACCTCCAGCAGGACCGGTGCGTGATCGCTCGGCCCCTCACCCTTGCGCGCGTTGCGATCCACCGCCGTCCACACCGACCGGGACGCCACCGGGGTGCTCGCGAGGATAAGGTCGATGCGCATGCCATGTCCCTTGTGGAACGAGCCGTTGCGGTAGTCCCACCACGAAAACAAGCCGGCTCCGTCGTGGAATCTGCGGAAAGTGTCCTCGAGACCGAAGCTGCACACCGTGTCGAGTGCGGTGCGCTCGGCCTCGCTCACGTGGGTCTCGCCGGCGAGGGCCCCCGCGTCCCACACGTCGCGGTCGTCGGGCGCGATGTTGAAGTCCCCCGCCACCACGACGTCGTCACCCGCGTCGCAGGTGGCGTCGAGGTGCGCGCGCAGACGATCCAGCCACGAGAGTTTGTAGCGGTAGTGGTCGTGGTCGAGGGCGCGACCGTTCGGCACGTAGACCGACATCACCCGGATTCCCCCGCAGGTCGCCGACACGATGCGGGCCTCATCGTCGGGTTCGATCCCCGCCGCGAAGTTGGGCATCGGATCCTCGAGGCCGGAGCGGGAGAGGATCGCCACCCCGTTCCACTGTCCCTGACCGAAATGCACGGACTCGTACCCGAGCGCGGCGATGTCCTCGGTGGGGAACTTTTCCTGGGCCAGCTTGGTCTCCTGGAGACACACCACATCGGGGGACACCTCCTCGAGCCAGGCGAGCACGCGGGGCAGTCGGGCCTTGAGCGAGTTGACGTTCCAGGTGGCGAGAATCACCGCCGAAAACTATCTGTTCCGACCGCCGCGCCGTGTCGTCGGAGTCGACGAGGACCGCGTCGACGCATTCTTCGCCGGGGTCTTCTTGGCGACGGCCTTCTTGGTGGCGGGCGTCTTCTTCGCGGCGGCCTTCTTGATGGCGGGCGTCTTCTTCGCGGTGGCCTTCTTGATGGCGGGCGTCTTGGCCGCCGTCTTCTTCGTCACGGGCTGCGGGCGGACGGCGGCCTTCTTCGCCGGCGGTGCGGCGGCGGGGCCCTTGCGCGCGGCCGACTTCTTCGCAGGCCGCCTCGTCACGGGAGCCTTCTCCGTCGCATCGGGGATCGCAACCACGCCTGGTACGGCAAGGTCGACGCTGCGGCGCGACGCCGAGTACCCCGTGATGACGAAGGGGGCCTGATCGCCGATGCGGAACACGTCGCGCGCGCTCCGTGGCGGCGGCGAGGCGAGGGCCCGGATCGGCACGTAGCCGTGTATCTCGCCGATGCCCACGCTCACACCGTTCGCGGCGTAGGCCGTGACCACTGCGCGCA
>Ga0315899_10002688_pt1 | contig 19531 bp, 21 predicted proteins | sample LakEriMetagenome_2_FD_203518 | JGI IMG/M metagenome (GOLD analysis project Ga0315899, IMG submission 203518) | Freshwater fungal communities from buoy surface, Lake Erie, Ohio, United States - Buoy 4 MA112 | ecosystem: Environmental > Aquatic > Freshwater > Lake | place: USA: Lake Erie, Ohio... | reverse complement strand
GCGGATGGCGCGCCCGGGGCGGGCGTCGCCGCAGGGGGGTCGACCGGCGGCGGCCGTCCTTTCTGCATCGAGCGGTTCGGGTCGGGCACCTCGCCCTTGGCGGCCGCGTCGGCGGCCGGCGACTGCGCGGCCTGGCGCCGGCCCTTGTCGACGAACGGCACCGACGACTTGGTCATGTAGAGCGCGGCCGCGACCGCGATCGCCAGGCCCGCGAGCAGGCCCAGGAGGATGCCGAGCAGCGTGCCGCCGCCGCTGCGGGACCGCCGCTTCTTCCGCTTGCCCGAGCTCATCGTGTCGTCGCGCGCCTCACATGCGTTCCGGGGCCGACACGCCGATCAGCGCGAGGCCGTTGCGCAGCACCTGCCTTGTCGCGAGCAGCAGCGCGAGTCGTGCCGCGCGCAGCCGCGCCTCGTCGACCAGGAACCGCTCGGCGTTATAGTAACCGTGGAACTCTGCGGCCAAGTCCTTGAGCCAGAACGCCAGCGCGTGCGGCGCCAGCTCGTCGGCGGCTGCCTGCACCACATCCGGGAACTCGGCCAGCCGAGCCATCAGCGCGAACTCGCGCGCGCCCTCGAGCGGCGACAGGTCGGCGCGCTCGAGCGCGGCCACGTCCGCCCCCGGCTCGGCCGCGGCCCACTGCGCGAGCACCGAGCAGATCCGCGCGTGCGCGTACTGCACGTAGTACACCGGGTTCTCGTCGCTGCGCGCGAGCGCCAGGTCGACGTCGAAGACGAACTCCGCGTCGGCCTTGCGCGAGATCAGGAAGAAGCGCACCGCGTCGCGGCCGCGCCGAAGCGCATCCTCGCGGTCCAGGCCCTCCGGCGTCCCGGCAGTGCCGGGACCGCCGTCCGCGCCGATCCCGCCCGACCACTCGATCAGGTCGCGCAGCGTCACGTAGCTGCCGGCGCGCTTGGAGATCTTCACCTCCTCGCCGCCGCGCATCACCGTGACCATCTTGTGCAGCACGTAGTCGGGCCAGGCCTTCGGGATGCCGATGTCGAGCGCCTGCAGCCCGGCACGCACGCGGGCGATCGTGCCGTGGTGGTCCGAGCCCTGCACGTTGATCGCCTTCGCGAAGCCGCGGTGCCACTTGGTCACGTGGTAGGCGACGTCCGGCACGAAGTAGGTGAACGTGCCGTCGGACTTGCGCATCACGCGGTCCTTGTCGTCGCCGTACTCGGTCGAGCGCAGCCACAGCGCGCCGTCGAGCTCGTAGGTGCGGCCGGCCGCGACCAGTCCGTCGACCGCGGCCTTCACCTTGCCCTCGACGTACAGCGAGGACTCGAGGTAGTAGACGTCGAAGCGCACGCCGAAGGCCTGCAGGTCGAGGTCCTGCTCGCGGCGCAGCGCGGCGACCGCGAAGCCGCGGATCGCGTCGAGGTCCTCGGGGTCGCGCGCGCCGGTGACCGGCTCGACGCGCAGCGCCGACACCGTCTCGCCGGCCATGTAGGCGCGCGCGATGTCGGCGATGTACTCGCCGCGGTAGCCGTCCTTCGGGAAGCGCTCGTCGTCGGGCGGGATGCCGCGCGCGCGCGCCTGCACCGACAGCGCGAGGTTGGCGATCTGCGCGCCCGCGTCGTTGTAGTAGAACTCGCGCTGCACCTGCCAGCCGCAGGCCTCGAGCAGCGACGCGATCGCGTCGCCGAGCGCGCCCTGCCGGCCGTGGCCGACGTGCAGCGGGCCGGTCGGGTTCGCCGACACGAACTCGACGACGACCTTGCGCCCGGCGCCGTCCTCGTGGCGTCCGAAGCGATCGCGTGCGTCGAACACCCGGCGCACGACCTCGCGCTTGGCGGCGGGCGCGACCCTCAGGTTCACGAAGCCGGGCCCGGCGATCTCGGCCGACTCGACGAGCGCGCCCGCGTCGGACGCACGGACCGCGTCGACCAGCGCCTGCGCGACCTCGCGCGGGTTGCGCTTGAGCGGCTTGGCGACCTGCAGCGCGAGATTGCACGCGAGGTCGCCGTGGCCGGCCTGCTTCGGGCGCTCGAGCACGGCACGGGCGCGACCGACGGCCTCGATCGCGGCGGCGTCGCCGGACTCGCGCGCGAGCGCCGCCGCGGCGGCCTCGAAGGCCTCGGCGAGGCGGCGTTTCTGTTCGGTTAACATGGGGCGGCATTCTACTTGGCAGCCTGTCCCCACCCGTTGCCGCCCGTCGGCACGCTGCGTCGCCGCGGAGACCCCGATGCTCGAACTCGACCACCTCGTCGTCGCCTGCCTCGACCTCGACGCCGGCGAGGCCTGGCTGCGCGAGCGGCTCGGCGTGCCGCTCTCACCAGGCGGGCAGCATCCGGGCTGGGGCACGCACAACCGGCTGCTGCAGTTGGGCGGCGGCGTCTACCTCGAGCTGATCGCGCCCGACCCGTCGCAGCCCGACCCGAAGGCGCCGCGTCCGTTCATGCTCGACGACGAGGCGTTGCGCGGGCGGCTGCGTCGCCGCCCGCACCTCGTCCACTGGCTGGTGCGTGCCGACGACCTCGACCGCGAGCTGCGCGGCCTCGGCTATCTGCCGGGCACGGTGACGCCGATGACGCGCGGCGCGCTGCGCTGGCGGATCACCGTGCCGACCGGCGGCCGTCCGGCCGGCGACGGCCTGCTGCCGAGCGTGATCCAGTGGGACGTGCCGATGACCGAGCACCCGACCGCGCGGCTGCCCGACGCCGGCGTGCGGCTCGCCGGCCTCGCGGTGCGCGGCCCGCGCGCGATCGTCGAGCGGCGCCCCAAGGTGACCGCGCCGGTGCCCCTGGAGTGGGTCGAATCGCGCGACGACGCGGGCCTGTCGGCGACGCTCGAGACACCCGCGGGGCGCGCGACGCTCGACTGAGCGGCGCGGCCGCGGCCATCGCCGCGAGCGGCGGCACGAGCACCGCCCGCACCCGCCCGATGACGCGCGACGCCGCCCGGCGGATCGCCGCCGGGTCGCGCCGCGCGCGCTCGTGCAGCGCGCAGGCGACCGTCCGCACGGCCGGCTCGACCGGCGCGATCGCGCCGGCGAGCTTCACGCTGCCGGTCAGCGCCCAGGCGACGCCGAACGCGACGCCGAAGTGCATCGTGCCGTAGCTGGCGATCTTCATCACGGGCTCCTTCGCGGTGTGTCCTCGATGCGCACATCGTCGCAGCGGCCGCGCCGGCGCGCCGACGGGAATGATCGGTTCGACCGATTGACTTCTCCGATCACCACGGAACGATCCATCACGACGCCACTTGACGATCGTAAACCTGTTCACCATCATCGCACCATCGTTAACCGGTTCACCAATTCGTCCAGGAGCCCGCCGTGCAGACCTCGCCCGCCGACCCCGTCTCGTCCACCCCGTCCGACGCGTCCACCCCGGGCGCCCCTCGCGCCCCTGCCCGCCGCGGCTTCGTCCGCGTGCTCGGCTCGACCGCGGTGATCGTCGCCGCCGCGCCGCTGCTGCCCGGCTGCGCCGCCGTGCCCGACGCGGCGATCGACCCCTGGCGCAGCGCCGGCCGCGACCCCGATCCGCGCCGCCGCCTCGTGTCGTGGGCGATCCTCGCGCCGAACCCCCACAACCTGCAGCCCTGGCTGATCGAGCTGCCCGCAGACGGCAGCATCGTGCTGCGCCACGACCCGACGCGCACCCTGCCGATGACCGATCCGCCGCAGCGCCAGCTCGCGATCGGCCACGGCGCGTTCCTCGAGCTGCTGACGATGGCCGCGGCAGCCGAGGGCCTGCGTGCGACGGTCGAGCCGTTCCCCGCCGGAGAGCCCGGCCCCGACGCGCTCGACGCGCGGCCGATCGCCCGCGTGCGGCTCGCCGCCGGCGCCGGTCCCGGCAGTACCGCGTCGCCCGACCCGCTCTTCGCGCAGGTCGGCGCGCGCACGACCTGGAAGACGCCCTTCGCGGCGACGCCGGTCGCCCCCGACGCGCTCGCCGCGCTGCTCGCCACGGCGACGCGCCCCGGCGTCGCCGCCACCGGCACGCAGGACCCTGCGACGGTCGCGAAGCTGAACGACGTGATGGTCCGCGCCTGGGAGATCGAGCAGCGCACGCCGCGCACCTGGAAGGAGAGCGTCGACCTGACCCGCGTCGGCGCGGCCGAGATCGCCAGGCACCGCGACGGCATCTCGCTCGGCGGCACGATGATGGAGGCGCTGCGCCTGGCCGGGCAGATGACCCCGGAGAAGGCGATGGACCCGTCGTCGATGTACTTCTCGAGCGGTCTCAAGCGGGTGCGCGACTGGGTGCCGAACACCGGCACCTGGATCTGGCTGACGACGACCGCGCGCGGCCGCGCGGCGCAGCTCGAGGCGGGTCGCGCGTTCGTGCGGCTGCAGCTCGCCGCCGCCTCGCTCGGGCTGGTCACGCAGCCTCCGAGCCAGGTGCTGCAGGAGTTCCCGGAGATGCGCGCGCTGCAGCGCGAGTTCGAGGCGCTGGTCGGCCAGCGCGACGGCGACAAGGTGCAGATGCTGGTGCGCGTCGGCCACCCCACCGGTGCCGCGACGAAGAGCCCGCGCCGGCCGCTCGACGCGTTCGTGCGCGCGTGACGCGGGGCCTCGGCGCGGGGCGCGGCGCGACCTACAATCGCGTGGTGCCCCGCGCTCCCCGCCCCGCCCCCGCGCCGCCGCCCGTGCCGGTCGAGTTCCGCGTCCTCAACGAGATCGGCATCGTCGAGCAGCTCTCGCGCAACCGATTCGAGCGCGTGCTGCCCGCGGGCCTGAGCGTCGCGCAGTTCTCGGTGCTGAACCACTTCGTGCGGCTGGGCGGCACGCCGAGCCTGGTCGCGCTCGCCCGCGCGTTCCAGGTCAGCAAGCCCGCGATGGGCAAGCTGGTGAGGAAGCTCGCCGAGCAGGGCCTCGTCGACGTGCGGGCCGACCCCGACGACGCGCGCGGCAAGCGCGTCTCGATCACCGACGCGGGCGTCGCGACGCACGGCGCCGCGATCGCCGCGCTCGAGCCCGAACTCGCGCGGCTGCGCGGGGCGCTCGGCGCCGCGTCGTTCGAGGCGCTGCTGCCGGGCCTGCAGCGGCTGCGGCAGTGGCTGGACACGCACCGTTGAACGCCGAGGAGCGCCGCATGAACGAGATGCCCGCCACGACCGACGCGCCGGTCGCCCGCGCGACCCGCCGGCTCGACGAGCTGCCCGGCCCGCCCGCCCTGCCGATCATCGGCAATGCCGCCGGCATCCGGCCGACCGAGCTGCACCGCACGCTCGAGGGCTGGGCCCGCGAGTACGGCCCGCTGTACCGCTTCAGGCTCGGCCGCGAGCCGGTGCTGGTCGTCGCCGACCATCGCCTGATCGCCGAGCTGCTGCGCGACCGCCCCGAGGGCCTCGCCCGCAGCCGCGCGGTCCGCACCGCGGTCGACGAGGCCGGGGTCGGCGGCGTGTTCAGCGCGGAGGGCGAGCGCTGGCGCCGGCAGCGCCGGCTGGTGATGCGCGCGATGACGCCCGAGGCGGTGCGCCACTTCTTCCCGACCATGCAGCGGATGACCGACAGGCTGATGCGGCGCTGGCAGCGGGCGGTCGACGCGGGCCGACCGATCCCGGTCGCCCGCGACCTGAAGGCGTGGGCGATGGACATGACCCTCGCACTGTCGATGGGGCAGGACATCGACGCGCTCGACCACGACGACGACCCGCTGCAGCGCGACGTCGAGTCGATGTTCCGCACGATCGGCCGCCGGATGGCGATGCCGATCCGCTACTGGAAGTGGTTCAAGCTGCCGGTCGACCGCGAGGCCGAGCGCACGATGGCGCGCATCGGCCAGCGGGTCGCGGGCTTCGTCGCGCAGACGCGCGCCCGGCTCGACGCCGAGCCGTCGCTGCGCCAGCGGCCGTCGAACCTGATGGAGGCGCTGGTCGCCGCGCGCGACGAGCCCGGTTCCGAATTCACCGACGAGGACGTGATCGGCAATGCGATCACGCTGGTGTTCGCCGGCGAGGATACGGCCGCGAACACGCTCGCCTGGCTGCTGCACCTGCTCGCGACGAACCCCGACGCGGCGGTCCGCGCGCGGCGCGAGGTCGACGCGATCGTCGGCCCGCATCCGCTGCCCGGTGCGTTCGACGCGCTCGACCGGCTCGAGTACGTGGAGGCCGCCGCGCTCGAATCGATGCGGCTGAAGCCGGTCGCGCCGCTGGCGGGCTTCGAGGTGCTGCGCGACCGCACGATCGGCGACGTCGCGGTGCCGAAGGGCACGCGGGTGTTCGGCGTGCTGCGCTGCGCCGCGCTCGACGACGCGCACTTCCCCGACGCCGCGCGCTTCGACCCCGGGCGCTGGCTGCGCGACTCGGATTCGACGCACGCGGCGCAGGACGCGCTCGATGCGCCGTCGCGCAAGGTGTTCCCGTTCGGCGCGGGCCCGCGGCTGTGCCCCGGGCGCTACCTCGCGATCGCCGAGATCCGGATGGCCGCCTCGATGGTGCTTCGCAATTTCGACCTCGCGTTCGACGACGACCCCGCGTCGATCCGCGAGGTCTTCGCGCTGACCATGGGCCCGGACAGGCTGCCGATCCGGCTGTCGCGACGCGCCGACTGAACGATCGATCACCGCACCGGGCGAACGAGGAGACCGCAGGCCGATGAGCACCCGACCCACCTGGCACTTCGACGGCCGCGTCGTCGTCGTCACCGGCGCCGCGCGCGGCCTCGGCGCGGAGATCGTCCGCGCGTTCGCGCGTGCCGGCGCGCGCGTGGCCGCGCTCGACCGCGACGCCGACGCGCTCGCACGCGCGGCGGCCGAGTCGCCCGAGGCGGCGGCCGCGCTGCGGCTCGCCGTCGACGTCACCGACCACGACGCGGTGGACCGCGCGCTCGACCGGGTCGTCGAGGCGCTGGGCGCACTCCACGTGCTCGTCGCGAACGCCGGCATCGGCATCCGCGGTCCCGCGCTCGACGTGCCGCCGGCGGACTTCGAGCGGGTCGTCGACGTGAACCTGAACGGCCTGTTCTTCTGCGACCGGCTCGCCGCGCGCCGGATGCAGGCGGGCGGCGCGATCGTCAACCTCGCCTCGGTGATGGGCCTGTCCGGCGGCATCTTCCCGAACGCGGCGTACCAGGCGAGCAAGGGCGCGGTGGTCAACCTGACGCGCGCGCTCGCGCTCGAGTGGGCGTCGCGCGGGCTGCGGGTCAACGCGGTCGCGCCGAACTACGTCGACACGCCGCTGACCGAGGCGATCTTCTCCGATCCCGCCAAGCTCGCGCAGGTGCTGGCCCACACGCCGATGGGGCGGCTGCCATCGCCCGACGACGTCGCGCAGGCGGTGCTGTTCCTCGCGAGCGATGCAGCCGCGTCGATCACCGGCCACGTGCTCGCGGTCGACGGCGGCTACCTCGCGCGGTGAGGCCGGGGGTGAGGCCGGGGTTTCGGCGAGCACCGCTCGCCGCCGGCCGAACGGGGTCCGGCATGCCTGCCGGACCCCTCCCGCGCCCCGAACGTGAATCCGGCGAGAGCCGGCCGTCCCGAATCCCGCGAGCCCCGCCCACCGCACGGAAACCGGCACACCCCCGTCGCTGTCCGTTCGCCCCCCGGCGCTAGACTCCGGCGGACACGGACACCTCGACGACGAGGGAGGAGGGAGGGATGGACCACCGCATCACGCTGCGGGCGCTGTCGGCGCTCGCGTTCGCCGGCGCGCTCGCCGGCTGCGCCGGGACCGGCGGCCTGCAGGTCCGCGAGGTCGGCAGCTACCACGTCGGCGGCCGCGCCGTCACGCTGTCCGGCCTGCCGATCCGCGAGCTGTCGTTCACGCCCGGCGCGCCGCCGCTGAAGATCGACCCGAACGGCGACTTCGAGGTCGAGCAGATGTACGTGCGCTACACCCGCCTCGCCTCGCCTCGCGCGAGGTACCCGATGCTGATGTGGCACGGCGGCGGCCTCACCGGCGTGACCTGGGAGACCAAGCCCGACGGCGGCGCCGGCTGGGAGCAGTTCTTCCTCACGAAGGGCCACGACGTCTACGTCAGCGACGCGGTCGAGCGCGGCCGCGCGTCGTGGGCGCGCTACCCGGAGATCTTCAAGGGCGAGCCGTTCTTCCGCACGAAGAAGGAGGGCTGGGAGCTGTTCCGCATCGGCGAGACCGGTTCCTACGTGACCGATCCCGCCGCGCGCAAGGCGATCCCCGGCACGCAGTTCCCGACCCAGGCCTTCGACCAGTTCATCAAGCAGGCGGTGCCGCGCTGGGGCACGACCGATGCGGCGATCCAGGCCGCCTACGACGCCTACGTGCAGAAGGCCTGCCCGTGCGTGATCGTGGTCCACAGCCAGGGCGGCAACTTCGCGTTCGCGTCCGCACTGAAGGCGCCCGACAAGATCAAGGCGATCGTCGCGGTCGAGACCTCGGGCTCGCCCGACCCCGACAAGACCGACTACGCGCGGCTCAAGGGCATCCCGATGCTCTGGGTCTGGGGCGACCACCTCGAGCGGTTCCCCTTCTGGACGGGCATCGTCGACCGCCAGGAGCGCTTCCGCAGGGGCCTGCTCGCCGCCGGCGGCACCGCCGACGTGCTGCGCCTGCCGGAGGTGGGCGTGCGCGGCAACTCGCACATGCTGATGATGGATCGCAACTCCGACGACATCGCGGCACGCATCCAGGCGTGGCTCGACAAGCAGGGGCTGATGCGCTGAACGACCGGGCGGCGCGCGCGGCGCCGCCCCGGTCGCACGGTGCGCAGGCTCAGGCCGGGATGCGCACCGGCAACGACGTGTAGCCGCGCACGAAGCTCGACTTCACGCGCGTCGGCTCGCCGAGCACCTCGATCGACGGGAAGCGGGCGAGGATCTCCTGCCACAGGATCTTCAGCTGCAGCTCGGCGAGCCGGTTGCCCACGCAGCGGTGGATGCCGAAGCCGAACGACAGGTGCTGGCGCGGCCGCGCGCGGTCGATGACGAAGCGCTCCGGGTCCTCGATCGCCGACGCGTCGCGGTTGCCCGACAGGTACCACATCACCACCTTCTCGCCCTCGCGGATCTTCTGGCCGGCAAGCTCGACGTCGCGGGTCGCGGTGCGGCGCATGTGCGCGAGCGGCGTCTGCCAGCGGATGATCTCCGACACCATCGAGTCGACCAGCGCCGGGTTCGCGCGCAGCTTCGCCCACTCGGCCGGGTGGCGCGACAGCGCGAGCAGCCCGCCGGTCATCGAGTTGCGGGTGGTGTCGTTGCCGCCGACGATCAGCAGCACCAGGTTGCCCATGTACTCGAGCGGCGGCATGTTCCGCGTCGCCTCGCCGTGCGCGAGCATCGACACCAGGTCGGTCCGCGGCGGCGCGTTGACCCGCTCGTTCCAGAGCTTCGTGAAGTACGCGAACATCTTGCCGAGCTCGGCGGTGCGCTCGTCCCAGGACTTGACGACGCGCTGGTCGACGTCGGGGTTCGCGGTCGCGCAGTCGGACCAGTGCGTCAGCAGCCGGCGATCCTCGATCGGGAAGTCGAACAGCGTCGCGAGCATCAGCGTGGTGAGCTCGATCGAGACCTTGTCGACCCAGTTGAACGGCTCGCCGCGCGGCAGGCTGTCGAGCACGCGGCAGGTGCGCTCGCGGATCAGCGTCTCCATGTTCGCGAGGTTCGCCGGCGCGACGATCGGGCTCACCGCGAGCCGCTGGACGTCGTGCTTCGGCGGGTCCATCGCGATGAACATCTGCAGCCGCTCGGTCATCGGGCGGTCGGCGATCACGATCCCGCCGCGGCTCCAGTCGGAGGAGAACGCCTGGTGGTTCGTGTCGACCGCCATGATCTCCTTGTAGGTGCTCACCGACCAGTACTCGCCGAACATCGGGCTCGTCGAGCGATGCACCGGCGCGTCGCGCCGCAGCCGCTCGAAGTAGTGGCCGACGGTGTCGTTCTCGAACAGCGCCGGGTTCGCAGGGTCGATCTGCTCGAGCGGCATCGAGAAGGCCCGCTCGCGGGCGGCCGCCTGCACGGGGTCGAGGTCCAGGGTCGCGGTGGTCATGGAGGTCTCCTCGTGGGGTCGGGTCGCTCAGTGCTGCCCGTCGGGCATCGTCACCGTCAGGCCGTCGAGCGCGTCGGTGATCGGGATCTGGCAGGCGAGCCGCGAGGTCCCGCGGCGCTCGGCGGTGAAGTTCAGCATCTCCTCCTCCTGCGCGGACGGCGGCGCGAGCTTCCCGCCCCACGCCGGCTCGACGAACACGTGGCAGGTCGCGCAGGCGCACATGCCGCCGCAGTCGGCGTCGATGCCGGGCACGTCGTGGTCGACGGCGGCGCGCATCAGCGACAGGCCGCTCTCGGCCTGCACCTCGTGGCGCGTGCCGTCGTGGGCGATGAAGGTGACCTTGGGCATGGCGGGGCTCCGTGTGTGCGTGGCTCGTGTCTCGTGCGGGCCGCTCGGGGCGGTGTGTCAGCGCTTCGCGTTCGCCGCGCGCATCGCCTCGATCTCGGCGCGCGACAGGCCGAGCACCTGGCCGATCGGCCCGGGCGCGTCGCGGTCCCACGCGTGGCGCGGCCCGACGGTGATGCCGCCGTCGACGACGACGTGCGTGCCGGTGACGAAGCCCGCGGCGTCCGACGACAGGTACAGGGCCGCCTCGGCGATGTCTTCCGGACGGCCGCTGCGGCCGACCGGGTTCGCGGCGCCGCTCTTCTGCGCGACGGTCTGGGCGAGCCGCTTCGCGTCGTCGTCGGACAGCCCGAGCGAGTGGCCGAAGATGCCGGTCGCGATGAAGCCGGGGCAGATCGCGTTGACGCGGATGCCGAGCGGCGCGAGCTCGGCCGCGGCGCAGCGGGTCCAGTGGATCACCGCGGCCTTCGCGCTCGAGTAGCACAGCGGGCCCCAGCCCGCCTGCAGCCCGGCGATCGACGCGGTGTTCAGGATCGAGCCGCCGCCGCGCCGCTTCAGGTGCGGCAGCGCGTAGGCGGCACCCGCCGCCACCGAGCGGACCAGCAGTGCGTGGGTCGTGTCCCAGGCCTCGGCGTCGAACGCCTCGACGCCGCCCGGCAGGCCGCCGGCGCCGGCGTTGCTGAACAGCACGTCGAGCCCGCCGAACGCGTCGGCGGCGAGGTCGATCGCGGCCTTCAGCTCGTCGAGCCGCGTGACGTCGCAGCGCGCGAAACGCACCGCGCCGTGGAAACGCGCCTCGAGCGCCCGGCCCGCGTCGTCGCGCAGGTCGGCGGCGACGACGCGCGCGCCCTCCTCGACGAAGCGCGCCACCGTCGCGAGGCCGATGCCGGACGCGGCGCCGGTGACGACGGCCACCTTGCCGTCGAGTCGGGGGGTCATTGCCATCGCAGCATCGCCTTCTCGAGTCGGGTCATGCCCTGCGTGACGACCATCCCCAGCATCGCCAGCAGCACCAGCAGCGCCATCACGCCGTTCATGTTGAACGTCGCCTGCAGGTAGGCGAGCTGCTGCCCGAGCCCGTGCTCGGCGGCGATCAGCTCGGCGCCCACGACACCGAGCATCGAGTAGATCAGCGCGAGGCGCAAGCCCGAGAAGATCACCGGCACCGCCGACGGCAGCGTCACCTTGAAGAACACCTGCCGCGGCGTGGCGCCGAGCGAGCGCGACAGCACGATCAGGTCCTGCGACACCCCGCGGATGCCGGCCACGGTGTTCGCCAGCACGATGAAGAACGACAGGCTGGTGCCGACCGCGATCTTCGAGCCGATGCCCAGCCCGAACCACAGCAGGAAGAGCGGCGCGAGCGCGAGCCGCGGCATCGCGTTGAGCACCGTCAGGTAGGGGTCCATCGCGTGCTCGACCTTCGGGAACATCACGAACACCAGCCCGAGCGCGAGCGCGAGCACGCTGCCCAGCAGGAACGAGACCACCGTGCCCAGGATGGTGTAGCCGAGCTCGAGCCAGAGCTTGCGCCCGGAGACGAAGCCGTCCCACAGGAACGCGACGATGCCGGTCGGCTGGCCGAAGAACGCGGCCGACAGCCACTCCTGGCGCATCGCCAGCTCCCAGGTGCCGAGGAACGCCGCGATGCCGACCGCGTGGGCGGCGACGGCGGAGGCGCGCGAGCCGCTCACGTGATCGCCTCGGCGGACGCGCCGAGCCCGCGCTCGAGCTCCTCCCACACGTGTGCGTAGAGCTCGAGGAAGTGCCGGTCCTTCTGCAGCGAGCGGACGTGGCGCGGCCGCTCCAGCGGGATCCTCACGTCAGCGACGATGCGCCCGGGCCGGGCGCTCATCACGACGACGCGGTCCGACAGCGCGACCGCCTCGGCCAGGTCGTGGGTGATGAAGACGACGGTGCGCCGGCGCGCGTTCCACAGCTCGAGCAGCAGGTCCTCGAGCTGCAGCTTGGTCTGCGCGTCGAGCGCGCCGAACGGCTCGTCCATCAGCAGCACCGGCGCGTCGAGGCAGAAGGTGCGCGCGAGCGCGCAGCGCTGCCGCATGCCGTGCGACAGCTGCTTCGGCCACTTGTCCTCGAAACCCTTCAGGCCGACGCGCGCGAGCAGCTCGCGGGCGCGGGCCTCGCGGGCGCGCTCGTCGACGCCGCGCACCTCCATGCCGTAGCAGGCGTTGCCGAGCGCGGTGCGCCACGGCAGCAGACAATCGCGCGCGAGCATGTACGCGACGTCCGGATTGCCGACCGCCGGCGCCTTGCCGAGCATCGTGATCCGCCCCTCGGCGAGCGGCACGAGGCCGGTCAGCAGGTTCAGGACCGTCGTCTTGCCGCAGCCGCTCGGGCCGACGATCGACACGAACTCGCCCTCGCCGATCGAGAGCGAGACGTCGTCGACCGCGACCACCTCGCCGAAGCGGACGGTGAGCCGCTCGATCGAGATCGCCGCATTCCCGGCCGACGACGCCGCCGCCGGCGTGACCGGCGCGACCGCGCTCACGGGGCGCGGTCCAGCACCAGGTCCGACACCGGCGCCGCCTTGTCGATCTGCTTGGTCTCGAGCAGCAGGTCCAGCCCCGCCTGGATCGCCTTGCGGTCGATCGAGGCCTTGTAGGTGCCGCTGTCGATCGCGATCCGCAGCGCGCGCTCGAGCACCTCGTCGCCCTTCGGCATGTCGAACTTGAAGAACTGCTGCGCGATCCGCGACACCTCCGGGAAGTTCGCCGGCACGTTGATGAACGCGTCGGCCTCCTTCACCGCGCGGATCACCGCGTCGATCACGTGCGGGTTCCGGTCGATGTACTCCTGCGTGAAGATCAGCCCGTTGCCGCCGCCGTTCAGCGCGAACTGCTCGGCCGGCTGCCGGTCGATCGCGGCGCGCCACGCCACCTTGCAGGTCTTCAGCACCTCGCACATCGCGCCCGCCGGCTCGAACATCAGCAGCGCGTCGACCTGCTTCGAGACCAGCGCGCCGTAGGCGGTGTTGGGCCCGCCGACCGCGACGAAGGTCAGCTGGTCGGGGTCGAGACCGGCCTTGGCGGCCATCCAGCGCCCGGTGACCTCGGTCGCCGCGCCGCGCGCGGTCACGCCGATCTTCTTGCCCTTCATGTCCTGCATGAAGGCCGGCCAGCCGCGGCCGACGTTCGGCGCGTCGACGTGGTTGCCGACGAGCAGCGCCGAGACGTTCGTCACCGCGCCGCCCACGACCATCTTCATCTTCGCGCCGCGCAGCACCGCGCCGTTCATCACGTCGGCCGGCCCGAACGACGCGTCGATGCTCTTGGCGAGCATCGCCTGCATGCCGAGCGGTGCCGCCGGGATCGACTGCAGCTCGCACTTGATGCCGGCCTTCTCGCAGTAGCCCTTGGCGATCGCGACCTTGACCAGCATGTTGCCGAGGCCGGGGTAGTCCTGGAACTTGACCGATTCGCCCTTGCCCTGCGCGGCGGCGGGCGCGGCGAGGGTCGAGCACACGAGGGCGACGGCGGCGGCCGTCGACGCGAGGACGCGATGCATGGTGTCTCCTGGGTCGGACTGGACGGGCGGCCGGGCCGCGCTCACTGCTCGAACACGACGACGCTGCGGGCGGTGCCGCCCTGCTTCATCGCCTCGAATCCCTCGTTGATCTCGTCGAGCCGGATGCGGCGCGAGACCATCTCCTTCAGCTTGAGCCGGCCCTGCATGTAGAACTCGATCAGCCGCGGCATGTCGGTACGGAACCGGTTCGAGCCCATCATCGAGCCCTGGATCTTCCGCTCGCGCAGGAAGTCGAAGCCGTGCAGCTCGATCTTCGTGCCGATCGGGATCATGCCGATGATCGTCGCGGTGCCGCCCGCGCGCAGGCAGCCGAACGCCTGCTCGGCGGTCTGCTTCAGGCCGATGCACTCGAAGGCGTGGTCGACGCCGCCCGAGGTCAGTTCCATGATCCGCTTGACCGCGTCCCCCTCGGACGCGTCGATCACGTCGGTCGCGCCGAACGCGCGCGCGAGGTCGAACTTGAACGGGTCGCGGTCGATCGCGACGATCCGCGCGGCGCCCGCGATCGCCGCGGCGTTGATCGTCGACAGGCCGATGCCGCCGGCGCCGAACACCGCGACCGTCTGGCCGGGCTCCACCTTCGCGGTGCGCGCGACCGCCCCGTAGCCGGTCATCACGCCGCAGCCGATCAGCGCGGCGAGGTCGAGCGGCATGTCGGGCCGCACCTTCACCAGCGCGTGCTCGTGCACCACCATCTGCTCGGCGAACGAGGACAGGTTCAGGAACTGGTTCATGTGCCCGCCCTGCCAGCGCAGCCGCTTCGCGACGCCGGGCGGCATCTTGACCTCCGGGTCCTGGCAGATCGAGGGACGGCCCGACAGGCAGAACTCGCAGTGCCCGCAGAACACCGACAGGCACGAGATCACGTGGTCGCCGGGCTTGAGGTAGGTGACGTCCTCGCCGACCGCCTCGACGACACCGGCCGACTCGTGGCCGAGCACCACCGGCACCGGCGTCGGGTACGAGCCCTCGATGAAGTGCAGGTCGCTGTGGCACAGCCCCGCCGCGGCGGTCCGGACCAGCACCTCGCGGCGCTTCGGCTTCTCGACGCTCACCTGCTCGATCGTCATCGGCTGGCGCGGCGCGTGCAGCACGGCGGCTTTCATCGGGTCTCCTCCAGTCGGGCGCGCGACCGGTCGGCCGCCTTGCGTCCCTTAATTCGGATGAATTAAATTCTCGAACAGCGCCGCTGTCAACGACCCGCCCCCGGATGCCCGCCGCCGCCCTCGTCCGACCCGCCGACGACACCTCGACCGCGAGCGTGCTGCTCGACGTCGCGGAGCGCCTGTTCGCCGAGCGCGGGATCGCCTCGGTGTCGCTGCGCCAGATCGTCCTGGAGGGCGGCCAGGGCAACCTGTCGGCGGCGCACTACCACTTCGGCTCGCGCGACGCGCTGATCCGCGCGCTGGTCGAGCGGCGCCTGCGCACGCTCGACGCGCTGCGGCACGCGCGCCTCGACCGGGTCGTCGCGGGCGGGCGCGACGGCGAGCTCGCGGCGGTCGTCGGCGCCGCGATCGAGCCGCTCGCCGAGGCGGTGGAGCGCACGCCATGGGGTGCGGACTATGCGCGCGTGCTCGCGCAGGCGCTCTTCGAGACGCGGATGAAGCTGCTCGACACGGTCGACCCCGAGGTGCTCTCCAGCGTGGCGCGCGCGCGTGCGATGGCGCGCCGGCTGCTGCCGCACCTGTCGGACGCGGCGTTCGCGGCGCGCGTGCGGATCGTGCACCACGAGTCGGCCTACACGGTCGCCCGCTGGATCGTCGAGCACGGCCGGGTCGACGCCGGCAACCGGCGCGCCTACCGCGCGACCATCCGCGAGACGGTCGCGTTCATGGCGGCCGGGCTGGCCGCACCGGCGGCCCGGGCGGCGTAGCATCGCGGGGCACGGGGCGTCCGACCCCGACCTGTCGACGTGCCGCGCCCGGGGCTGCACGCCGGCGCGCTCGTCGCGTGGTTGAGCGACGGCCGGGCCGGATGCGACGAGGGCCCGCTCGCGCGGGCCCTCCGGGGCGACGCCGGCGCGGCGAGCCGCGACGGCCGTCGGCGGACCCCGGTCAGTTCGGGCCGCACTCGGCCTTCAGCGCTGCACCCGACTTGCGAGCGGCGTCGCACTCGGCCTTCACCTCGGCGCGGGTCTTGGTCGACTTCACGTTCGGGTCTGCGCCCTGGCACTCGACGGCGGGCATCGTGCCGGCCTTGCGGGCCGCGTCGCACTCGGCCTTGACCTCGGCGCGGGTGCGCTGCGAGGTCTTGCTCGGGGCCGCGGGCTGAGCCTCGCTGGGGCCGCCTTTCGGCTGGGCGAACGCACCTTGGCCGGCGAGGAGGCCGAAGGCGATGGCGGGAACGAGGAAGAGGCTGCGTTTCATGGGGGACTCCCGGATTCGTGTGGTTGTGGGTTCGATCGATGCGCATCGGCATCGGTGCTCAAGATCGCGTCACCGCGCCGCGAACTCAAGGCGACACTCGATGCCGGTTGATCTGCATCAATTGCATCCGTAATTCGACTCCAAGCTTGAGCACGTCCGAATCCTTGGACCTTGTTTTCAAGCTATTTTCGAATCACATCGGCCGCTCTCCATCCAATGCTCAAGCTTAGTCCAATGGAGTGACAGGACAACCTGACACGTTGACGGCCGATCAATTCGACACTCACCACACGGAGCACGCCATGGCCCGCACGATCGACCCGACGAAGCGAACCACGCTCGGACTGCTGCTCGCAGGCGCGGTCGCGGGCTGTTCGACGACCGGTGCCCGCGCCCCCGGCGCGCAGCCCGACGAGGGCATCGACTACCGCCTCGCCGAGACGCCGCAGCCGACGCGCGTCGCGCCGGGCCGCATCGAGGTGGCCGAGCTGTTCTGGTACGGCTGCCCGCACTGCAACGCGATGGAGCCGGGGCTCGTCGCCTGGGCGCGCGGGCTGCCGGCCGACGTCGCGTTCCGCAAGGTCCACCTCGGCCTCGGGCCGCGCTGGGTGCCGCACCAGCGCCTGTTCTTCGCGCTCGAGCGCGTCGGACGGGACGCGTCGCTCGACGCGCGCGTCTTTCGCGCGATCCACGTCGACGCACGCGCGCTCGCGACCCGCGACGAGGCGGCCGAGGTCGTCGCCGCGGCCGGCGTCGACCGCGGGGCGTTCGTCGACGCGTGGGAGTCGGACGCGGTGCGCGCGGCGATGCGCGAGGCCGACGCGTACGCGGCAGCGCTCGGCGTGCAGGGCGTGCCGACCCTGGTCGTCGACGGCCGGCTCGTCACCTCGCCCGGCATGACCGGCAGCTACGACGCGACGCTGTCGGTCGTCGACGCGCTGCTCGCGAAGGTCCGCGCGCGGACGGCGTGACGCGAACGGCCTCGTAGCCGCGCAGCGGGACTGGCGGGCGCGCGTCCGCGCGCGGCGCGTCGAGTGTCCCGGGACGCAGTCGCCATGCCTGCCGGCGATCACTCCGATGAGCATCGCGCATCGCGACGCGTGCCGATTCGACGCCCATGCGGCGTGGCGGTAAGCTGCGCGGCGCCGGCCGCCCGGGCCGTGCCACGACACCGACATTCCACGACTTCGCGAGGATCCCCGATGAACCGTACCGCCGCCCTGATCACTGCCTGCGCGCTCGCGCTGCCCGCCGTCGCCCTCGCGCAGGGCGCCTCCGCCGTGGTCGCGGCTGGCACGACGGCGAGCGGCGAGCGGGTCGGGGTCGAGGCGGTCGAGATCCGGGCCCGCGTCGTCGAACTCGACACCGCGAACCGCATCGCCACGCTGCGCGGCCCGCGCGGCAACATCGTCACCGTGCACGTGCCCGCCGAAGCCAAGGGCTTCGACCGGATCCGCGCGGGCGACACGGTGATGCTCAAGTACGCGATGGCGCTCGTCTCGAAGATCGAGCCGGCGGCCAAGAGCGACGGCATCCGCGAGCGCATCGAGTCGTCCGCGGCGAGCACGACGCCGGCAGGCAGCGCGCCGGGCGTGGCCGCGGTGCGGACCGTCGAGGTCCTCGCCACCGTCACCGACCTCGACCGCAAGGCCCGCACCGCGACGCTGCGCGGCGTGCACCGCACCGTGAAGGTCGCGGTGCCGGCCGACGTCGACATGGCGAAGATCAAGCAGGGCGACGAGGTGCACGCGGTCTTCCGCGAGGCGATCGTGCTCGCGGTGGAGCCGGTGGCGGCGCCGGCGCCGGCGAAGAAGAAGGGCTGAGCCCCGGGCGGCGGCGCGCCGCACGGTTCGGCGCCGCGCGGATGCGATCATCGCGATTCCGCGCGGCCCGGCCGCGCCCCGCCAGGACGCCCCGATGACGTCGTCACGTCCGCACGCGCTCGCCGCGTGCCTGCTCGCCGCGGCGCTCGCCGCAGGCTGCGCCGCGAAGCCCGCGCCTTCGGGCGCGGCCGCACCCCCGTCCCCGCCCGCACCGCCCGCGTTCGAGGGCACCGCCTGGACGCTCGCATCGCTCGAGGGTCGGCCCGTGCCGTCCGGCTCGGGCGCGACGCTGCGCTTCGAGGGCGAGCGCGTGTCCGGCAGCGACGGCTGCAACCGTTTCGCCGGACCGTGGAGCGGGCGGGGCGCGAGCCTGAAGATCGGACCGAACCTCGCGGCCACGCAGCGCGCCTGCCCCGATGCCCAGCGCGCGCTCGCCGAGGCCTACGGCCGTGCGCTGCTCGCCGCCACCGCGTGGCGCATCGACGGCACGACGCTGCGGCTGCTCGGGGACGGCGGCACATCGCTCGCCTCGCTCGAGCCGCAGCCGACCGGGCTCGCCGGCACCGCGTGGCGGATCGTCGCCTACAACACCGGCCGGCAGTCGGTGACGAGCGTCGGCGCGGGCGCCGCACCGACGCTCGAGTTCGGCACCGCGGGCGGGGTCCGCGGCTCGGCGGGCTGCAACACCTACAGCGGCGCCTGGACCGAGGCCGCCGGGCGCGTGACGATCGGGCCGCTGCGCACGACGCGCATGGCCTGCTCGGACCCGCCCGACGCGATGGAGCGCGAGGCCGCCGTGCTGCGTGCGCTCGAGTCGGCCGCGACCGCACGCCGCGAGGGCGAGCGGCTCGAGCTGCGCACCGCGTCCGGCGCGATCGCGGTGTCCGCGCTCGAGGCCCCCGGCCGCTGAGCCCCGCGTCGCGGCGCGGCTGGACCGCGGTGGCGATCAGCCCATCTTCACCGCGGTCCCGCTCACGGTGACCATCATCATGCCGTTGGCCTCGCCGAGCACCTCGTAGTCGAAGTCGATGCCGACGATGCCGTCGGCGCCGAGCGCCCGGGCCGCCTCCTTCATCTCGTCGAGCGCCGCGTCGCGCGCGCCGGCGAGCGCGCGCTCGTAGCCGCCCGCGCGGCCGCCGACGACGTCGCGCACCGACGAGAACATGTCGCGGAAGATGTTCGCGCCGATCACCGCCTCGCCGTTGACGATGCCGAGCCACTGCGCGACGCGTGCACCGTCGCCGCTCGGCACGACGGTCGAGAGGAAGAAGCCGGGTTCGGCCTTCGAGAACCAGCCCATGTGACCTCCGGGGGACGGGGCGACGCGCGGGGCGCGCGTCGCCGTCCCGATGTTACCGCTCGGCCTGGCGCCGCAGCGGCACCACCGTCGCGCGCGAGGCGACGGCGAGATGGGCGTGCGCGTGGGCGTCGACGCCAGCCGAGCCCTGCAGCCGCGCCGGGTCGGGCACGACGATCCGGCGGAAGCCCGGTTCGACCAGCCCTTCCAGCTGCAGCGCGCGCAGCCGCTGGGCCAGC
>Ga0315899_10002687_pt1 | contig 19539 bp, 12 predicted proteins | sample LakEriMetagenome_2_FD_203518 | JGI IMG/M metagenome (GOLD analysis project Ga0315899, IMG submission 203518) | Freshwater fungal communities from buoy surface, Lake Erie, Ohio, United States - Buoy 4 MA112 | ecosystem: Environmental > Aquatic > Freshwater > Lake | place: USA: Lake Erie, Ohio... | reverse complement strand
TTTACGAACTTAATTTGATCGACACACCGGGCCATGTGGACTTTCAATACGAAGTCTCTCGATCGTTGACCTGCTGTGAAGGGGCATTGCTTTTGGTGGACTCGTTTCAGGGCGTTGAAGCGCAGACTGTTGCGAACGCATATGCAGCGATGGATCACGATTTGAAGATTATCCCTGTCATCAACAAAGTGGATTTGACCTACGCCAGGGTGGACGATGTCTCCAAGGAGATGGAGCAGATCCTCGGCATCGATCCGACGGAAATCGTAAAATGTTCGGGCAAGGCTGGTATTGGTATCGACGAACTACTCGAAGCGATCGTGGAGCGAATACCTGCTCCTGGCGGTGAAGTAACAAACTCGTTCAAGGCGATGGTGTTCGATTCGAATTATGACGACTATCGCGGTGCAATTACTTATGTTCGATTAATGCAGGGGGAGATCAAAAAGGGAGACAAGGTCCGCTTCTTAGGCGTGGGGGCCAACTACGAAGTGCTCGAGATTGGGCAATTTATCCCTTCGCGTCGTCCGTGTGAGAAACTGCGCGCGGGGCAGGTGGGGTATCTCATTTGCAATATCAAGTCGCTCAAAGACGTTCGCATTGGCGATACGGTCGCCTTGGTGAGCGATACAAATGCCGAGTTATTACCTGGTTATCAGCCACCCAAACGCATGGTGTACTGCGGTCTTTATCCGAGCGACGGGCAAGAGTTTACCGAGCTGCGCGATGCCTTGGAGAAGCTTTCCATCAACGATCCATCCTTTGAGTTCGCTCCTGAGACCAGCGATGCATTGGGATTCGGATTCCGTTGTGGATTTTTGGGGCTGTTGCATATGGAGATTGTCCAGCAGCGACTCGAAAACGAATGCGACATCGATTTGGTACAAACGGCACCGAATGTAACGTACGAGATCATCAAGCGTGGTGGGACCAGAATGGAAATCCATCGCCCGCAAGAAGTGCCAGATTCTGGAGAAATCGAAGAGTTTCGGCAGCCCATCGTGCGAGTGAACTTCGTGCTGCCACAGGAATATATCGGCATTACGATGAAACTTTGCCAGGACCGACGCGGTATGCTTCGAGGCAATGAATTTCTTTCCGCGACACGTTCGTTGGTAACCTATGATTTGCCACTGGCGGAAGTGATTTACGATTTGCACGACAAGCTCAAAAGCGCAACGCGTGGATACGGGACGATGGACTATGAGATCATCGGTTATGAACCTGCGGACTTGGTACGTATGGACATTCTCGTGAATGGAAAGCGTGTCGATGCGCTCAGTATCATTTGCGATCGACGAGACTCGGATCGACGCGGACGCGCTGTGGTCAAGAAGCTCAAGGACGAGATCGATCGACACATGTTCGAAGTCGCGGTTCAAGCGGCCATTGGGTCGCGTGTGATCGCGAGAGAAACCGTACCAGCAATGCGAAAGAATGTTACCGCCAAGTGTTACGGTGGCGACATCACTCGAAAACGCAAACTGATGGCGAAGCAGCGCGAAGGGAAGAAACGTATGAAGTCCATCGGATCGGTCGATATTCCGCAACGCGCCTTTATGGCGGTGCTGGATACGGGCGAAGGCAAATAGGAATACTTGTCAGCAGGCATAAATAAAGAAACCTGTAAGCTACGCATCGACGACGATGTTGCCATCTGGAACACAAACGCAGGGTAGTATCTCGTTAGTCTTTAATTGGAACTGTGGCTTGCGTATGTACCGGACTTTTCCAAGTAGAAGTTTTACGGCGCACGTTCCACACGCTCCTGTTCGGCATCCGCTATTGATTGGGACATGACTCTCCATGGCAAACCCCAAGAGATTGGGGTAGGTGGATGCAAAGTCGGTCAGTTTGTTGGATTGTCGAAAGTGGACAGAGCAGGGCGCAGCTTGCCGTTCCGCAACAGGCAGGGCTGGGGGTTGGCTTTCCTGAAATAGTTCGAATCGAATGTTCTTTTCACCCGCGCCACATTCGATGAGATCGTTCTTGAGTTTGATTTGCCATGCTTCTGGGCCGCACAGGTAGAAGTCTGTTGGATGGAGGTCTTCGATCGAATTGCATACGTCACTTCCCGTGTATTTGCCTTCCTGAATGACATTGGTTGAGGATCCTTTTACACCACGAGGAAACTCGCTCAACCACATTTGTATTCGGGCTTTGGGAAAGTTATGGGCTGCGTTGAGTAAGAACTCGCCAAAGGGCATATGATCTACATCGCGGAATTGGGCAAAAAAGCTGACCGATGCGTGAGAACGTTTTAGAGTTTCCAAGAACATGGGTAGCAATGGTGTGACTCCGATACCCGCACTTAGAAGTACGATATGTCGCTGTGCACATGAATGAAGGTAGAAGGAGCCGGTGGGGCCACGCACGCGAACGGTGTCACCCACATCAATATCTTCATGCAGCCAGCGGCTCACACTAGCTACCGAAGCTGAGTTTTTCTTGACGGATATGCGCCAATAGCCTTGTTGGCAGTCATCCGAAAGACTGTAACATCGGAACTCGGTAGGTAAGCCATCGGACAGAGGACGTTCGATCAAGAGATGTTGACCTGGAAGGAATCGGGGCAACGGCGAGCCGCTCGCTTCAACAAGATAAAATGATTTTACATCTGCCGATTCGTGATCGACTCGAACGATCTTCGTGGTGAACCACTCGGCTGACCGTTCCGTGACCGATAGATTGATGTAGGATTGTTGAAGTGCGGCGGAGATTTCGGAGTCCCAGCACTGGGTCTGAATGGCAATGGTGCGTTCCATTCTGCGTTTTTGCAGGCCATTTCTTAACCAGGAGCGCGACGATATGATCAGCAACGTAACGATCGCAGCGGCAAGCAACATGATGGGAGCGATGGTCCAGTGGCTCATACTGGGTCGTTCGTCACCTGGTTGGAATTAAATTGATCGGAATTGTCTCAAAAGTCGGGGATTGTGCGCGCAGGGTCTCTTTACCCGGCTTGGAAGGATTGCGAGAATAACTGGTATTGCTTGCCTATTCGGACTTTTGAGTTGGGCCAGGGAGCTGCCGTGGTTACAAAACGACAGCTCCCTCGCATGTTCTGACATTCACAACTCGCGTTGAATGGGTTTTTCCATAACCTTCGAACCCTACGTCGTATTTGGATATCTTTTGGGTATCTGTAATTGACTCCAGGGACATGTGAATTTTGTCAGATTGAAACGAATCTTGGAAACCCCAGAAACGCCGACTTTTGATGACGTTACTACTCCCGACGCCAAGCTCGAAAGATGCCAAGGCATTATCGGGTATCGGTTTCAGGATCAAGGAATTCTGTTATCTGCCTTAACCCACTCAAGTGTTGCGACGACGCGAACTCAATCCAATGAGAGGATGGAATTTTTGGGCGATTCCATCTTAGGGATGGTGGTTTGTGTGAGTTTGTTTCGAAGCTATCCAGACTATTTGGAAGGTGAGTTAACGAAGATCAAATCGGTGGTCGTCTCCAGGAGAGTCTGCGCGAAAATCTCGCGTCAATTGAGATTGGATGAGTGTTTGATAGTCGGGCGTGGTATGTTAAAGAATGCAATGCCGAGATCTTTGTTGAGCGATGTTTTTGAAGCGATCGTTGCAGCCATCTACTTGGATGGCGGGATCGAGGCGGCGACACGATTCATCATGATGCATATTGAGCCGGAGATGAGGTTAGCCGCAGACGGTCATCATGGAGGCAACTTTAAGTCATCGTTGCAGCAGTTGGCACAACGGGATCTAAAAGGTACCCCCATTTATCGTTTGGTGGATGAATTCGGTCCCGATCACAGCAAGCAGTTTCAGGTAGTAGCAGAGATTACCGGAAAGCGTTTTGCTCCAGCTTGGGGGCGCAATAAAAAAGAAGCGGAACAGCGTGCGGCCGGCAATGCGTTGTCGCAACTTCGTGGCGAGGAAGCCCCATTTACTACTATGTAGGAAAGCGTTGCAGTGAGAAGCAAAGCGAAACGAAGGCGAGGGTTGCTTTTCGAAGCATTAGAGTCGCGATTCGTAATGACCGAAGAAGGAAGCGTCTTTGGCCTGCAGCAATTCTACGACACTTCGGGGCTTGGCGGGATGGTAAGCGGTGTAGCGGAATGGGGAGATGGTCAATCCACATCGCTCTCGATTAGTAATCAACCCGGTCTCGGCTCATTGCGATTTCGATTCGACTATTCTCTCGATTCCTCCGGATTTTTTGCGGACATTCAAAGAAGGCGAGTTCTCCAAAACGTTGGGGACGCGATCGCATCAAAATTTTCCGACACTCTACAAGCTATCATTCCTTCGGGAGCCAGCACTTGGACGGCGACTTTCACCGATCCAACAACGGGTGGTGCAGCCACGCGTCTTAATCTAACTGTCAATGCGAATGAGATATTGGTATTCGTTGGGGCACGCTCCATGGGGAATACTCGTGGGCTTGCATCACGAGGCGGATTTCGGAATGCAGGATCAACTCAGGAGTTTATCGATCTTGTGCGTGCGCGTGGACAAAAGGGTGCACTTAGCAATCCAGCAACCGATTTTGGGCCGTGGGGAGGATCGCTCGCATTTGATTCAGGGTCGAATTGGCACTTTGGAGCTGATACAACGGAACTCGATGCGAACGAATTTGACTTCGCGACGGCCGCGGGTCACGAACTGATTCATCTATTGGGATTTGGTTTGAGTCCTAGCTTCGATGCGAAACTCGTCGGTGGTGGTTTTGCGGGTACGAACGCGGTCGCTGTCGCTGGAGTATCCCCCGTGCCTATGGCGGATTCGGATCACTTTTCAGCTTCGATTCAAAGCAATGGCCAGCAAACGATCATGGCCCCACACATCGATAATGGGTTGCGCCGATTGCCTACGCGGTTGGACTTTGCAGCACTACAGGACGTTGGATGGCAATTGAACACGCAGGGGGTGCAGGTATCTGCAAGTCATACGTTTGGTGATAACGCGAGTTTCAACGCTCGCATAAAACTTCGGGGCTCACTCCATGGAGAGATTGTCTACCCGTTAGTTATTGGAATCACCAATGTTGCGCCGACACTATCTGTTACCACCAATCGGTCGACCGCGCAGGGAGTGCCAATTTCCTTACCTCGCATTGCGCAGTTCACCGATCCTGGGTTTGGTGCCCCTGGTGCGACGCCTCCCATATCGGAGTCGTTTTCCTATTCTATTGCATGGGGAGACGGAACCCCAAATGATTCCGGAGTGGCAACCATTGAATCGCTAGGCTCTGTAGGAAATCTAACGCGAGGTTTTTTTGACGGCACCCACACCTATGCTGCCATCGGCAGTTACCTAGTGACCGTCACTATGCAAGACGACGATGGTGGAGTTGCCCAGCAACAATTCACGATCCAGGTAACACCCCCCCCTGAACTCAGAGCTCGCTTGGATCGCCAGTCTGTAGCAGAGGATGCGGGTCAAAACGCAGCGAACTTAATCGTGCAACGTATTGGTTTTGATCTTGGCAGCAGTCTCTCGGTCAACTTAACGAGCAGTGATACATCAGAGCTTATGTTGCCAGCAAATGCAGTATTTCCTGCGGGCATCGACACGATCCAAGTTCCCATACATGCAATCGACGACAACCTCTTGGACGGCTCCATTGCCGTTCAATTGTTCGCCAAGATCAACGCGATTCAAAGCTTGCCCGTTTCGCTGAATGTTCTCGACCGAGAATCTCTTCTGCTTTCCGCAACTCGATTGGTGTTCGGAGAGCATGAAGGGGCAGGAGTATCGGTCCTTACGATTGCCCGATCCAATACCGACATCGACCAACCGTTGACAGTGCAACTGCTGAGCAACGACCCTAGCGAGGCTACCACGCTAGTAAGCGTTACGATTCCAGCGGGGCAGCAAAGCACAACGACAGGAGTCACTGCCGTTGATGACAATCTGTTCGACGGCTCCCAAACAGTTCGAATCACCACAAAAGAGTTACGCTACTCAGATGCCTCTGTCGACTTGACCGTAATGGATTATCAGCCGATTGTTATTGTGCCGATGAAGACAAGATTGTCCGAAGAAGAGCCTGAAAATCGTTCCACCCAGACGAGAGTGGAGATTCGATCTCCGGCTCCTGCTAGCGGTGTCACGATCCAACTGTCGACATCCGTTCCGAGACAATTGACGCTTCCGGCATCTGTTGTTATTCCTGCCGGCCAAACTTCAGTCGAGTTCCTCGTGTCATTGATGGACGATTACATTCCGCAAGGCGAACGCAACGCACGGATATTTGCGGCCGGTGATGGTCTCGTGGCTGCCACTGTCGATTTGGCATTAACAGATACGGATCCAGCGTACTGGACAAATCCGCTTGAACCCAGGGACGTCAATGACGATACTCGAATTGATGCGCTCGACGTGTTGGAAGTTGTCAATGCACTCAATCGCCTTGGGTCACTTGTACTCAATCCTAATCGAGATTTAGAATTGCCTTTCGTTGATACCAATCGCGATGGGATCATGGATTCGCTGGACGTGTTGTTGCTGGTGAACTTCATCAATAGTAGAGGTTGATTTAAGCGATGCAGAACCTCACGAAATCGCTGTTTCCATTCCAACGACGCGCCGCGATACTTTCTATTCTCGAGCTGACGCTATTTCTAACCGCGATTTTTATTGCTGCGATACTTAGTGTACTTTGGGTCGATTCCATTGTGCCTCTTTCGCCTTCCTCGCGATGGGGGATTAGCCGAGTTGGGGCATTAGCGGGTTTACTGGCCATGGTGGTCCTATGCTACGTGGGATTGCGATCATGGAACACCAAGCGGGTTGCGATCTTGATCGATCATCACGCCGCGACTGGAGGAACTATGGCGACAGGCTGGGAATTGAATCAGAGCCAACTTCATGAATCACCTCGAGCAGCATTGCACGGCCAATCGTCTTCGTTTGCAAACTATGCCATCCGGAGTGCGATGGGACAGCTAGAACGGTTTTCCCCGTCGCAGATTGCCCCTTGGCGGCAATTACGTCGTCCCTTGATTGCAATAGGGTGTGTTGGATTCTTCGCCATCTTGATGACACTGTTCGCACCAAACTACATGTGGAATCAATGGCGACGCATCGCTTATCCGCATCTTGATATTCCCCCATACAGTGACCTCATGCTCTATCTCGAGGACAAGGAACTGAGTATCCAGTATGGTGACGACATCAAGATCCTTGCCAGTTCTTCGAAAAAACCACGAGAACGGCTCGAGTTAGTGACACAGACCAACAATGGAAAGGAATATGTTCTACCGATGCTGTCGCGAGGTTCGACACAGTGGCAAGCGATGTTGACAGATGTCCGCGATTCGATGGATTACTTTGTTCGAAGTGGATCAGCAAGATCGGAACGAGGCAAGCTGACTGTTCAATGGACTCCGAAAATCACGTCGAGTCGTATCCGTATCACGCCTCCCGAGTATACGAGAAAGGCTGTGTACGATGGTCCGATCCCTGAAAATGGTATTGCCGGATTAATCGGCACAGAAATCGTACTGACACTCGAAAGCAATCGAGAATTAAGCGTTGGAGAAATTCAGTTTCGCTTTTCAGACAATACGGAGTCGACCTTAGAAATGCTCCCCGAACGAAAGCCAGCGAGTAAAGAGGTCGTCTTAAAAGGAGTCAATGAAAATGCTTCTTCGCGATCGGTAAGTGTCGCGTTTACTCTCAATCGCGAAGCATCATTTGAAGCGAGAGTTCGGGGCGTCGATGAGCTTCTTTCTGTGGATAGTATCCAGTCCAAGCTTCGGATGATCCAAGACGCGAAACCCGCAGTCCGAATTGTTGAACCGAAACCGATATCGTTTGCAACACCGGACATCCAACTCCCCGTTGTCATTGCCGCCGAAGATGATTTTGGGTTGTCGTCGCTCAGGCTGTATCGAAGTTTGAATGGATCTCCTGCTACCGCAGATAGCATCCCAACCGATGGCGAAGCAAGATTGGATGCGACCATTTCACTTGCGCTGCCCTCGTACGATTTGCGACCAGGAGATGAAATCGAGTTGTTCGCCCGTGCCGAAGACAATGACCCCTCTGGGTTCAAAGGAGTTGAATCCAAGAAAACGACCATCCAGATTATCTCTGTTCGTGAGTTTCAGGAGATACTCATGGAACAACAAGGGGCAGATGCGCTTCGTGCGAAATACGATGCAGCTCAGCGATATCTTGAGAAAATGTCTGCGGCGTTAGCAGCGGCCGAAGAGGTAGCAAAGAATGTCGAGCAAAATCCGAACGATGCAGCGGCGGCTGCAGATCTACAGCAGAAGCTGATGGACGCAGAAAAGGCAGCATCCCAAGCAGCTCAAGAAATAGAGAAGATTGCTCAAAACGCATCCGAACTGGAACTGGACCAGCAGCTCTCCAAAATGCTTCAAGAGATCGCATCCGATGCGTCAAAAGCTGCCGGTATGCTAAAGGACATGGCTGAAAAGCAAAAAGGGGAACGCCCGCTGTCGCAGCAGGAAAAAGAAGATTTGAATTCGATGCGGGACAAAGTCCAATCGGATCGAAAAGATATACAAGAGGAAGCGATCGATACCATCGATTCTCTTAACCAAGCGATGAAGTTGCAACTGGATGAGGAGCAGTTTGAGTCGCTTGCCGAGAGACAGCGTGAGATTGCTGAACGCATGGAGTCCTTGCAAACAGAAAACGTAGACGACGCAGCAACTGAGCGACGAATGGCAGAGATGGAAGCAGAACAAGAAGAACTGCGTCAGCAACTTCAGGACTTGGTTCAATCGATTCGAGAGCATGCAGAACAACTGCCAAACGACGAAGAAAACCAAGGCTTGAAACAATCCGCTTCGGATTTTGCCAACGACCTACAGGAGAGCCAGGCGGAACCATTCATGCGCGGTGCTCAAAGATCATTGCTCGATTCCAAATTTGAGCAAGCGGCGGATCAAGCCGCGTCGGCTGCCGACGAACTTGAGGAATTGATGAAACAAGGGGATCGTATGGGACAGGAGGCGCAGCAGAATGCTAGTAAGCAATTCAAGCCAGGGCGGGCTGGGTTCGATCCAAAGCAAGCGCTCGAACAGATGAAGCAAAAGTTCGGAAGAGGAAAGTCGCGTGGATCGCAACTTGGCAAAGGCGGTGGACAGGGCCAAGGCGAATCGGAAGGTGATGCTTCAACGCCACAAGGTAATCAACGAGGTGGAAACTCTCGACGCAACACTTCGCCAGCCAATACTGGCCTCTACGGATCGAATCCGAAGCCTTCGCCATCGAGTCAAGGGCGTTCAGACAGGATTTCGCAGGGAGCCGCAACAAGTTCGGCAATTGCCAAACAAGATCAGGGAAAATCTTCCAGTCCTTCGGTTACCGAAAGTGATGCTGCGGGACAAGGGCTTCAGAGTATTCCACTACAATACCGAAGCCGAGTCTCGGACTATATGCAGCGAATTTTGGAGAAGCCGAAGTCGCCATGAAAACTTCATTTTCCAGTTTCCTTTTTTGAGCTTACACAATTCGATGAAATTCGATCCTACGAGAAATCCGCAGCTGAATTTAGTTCTTGCATTGTTTTTGCTTTGCGGTTTCCCTATCGGAATCAATGCTCAGGACACGATACTTCCGAACAATGATCGATTCCATCTGGCCCTGCACTGGAAAAATCAAGGCCCCGCAGTTAAGAGTTCGCCTGTTTAAGGCCTAGGCAGCGAGTCGATCGGCAGCGGGAATGATTGCTTGATTTGGTCGCCCTCGCGCAAGCGATTGGATGAACAAACGCAATACTTTGTGCCTGTCCATCTTTCACTTTCACATCTTGCTCTTTCTTCCGATACCGAAAAAACGGTTATCGTTACGTTAACATATCTTGCCAGTCGGCAAAACCATTGGTTATATTCAATCGATCATTGCTGTTCGGCCCGCACAATCAAACTCAAACGCACGGAGTTTTCAATGCACGTCTCAAGTCTCAAGTCTCAAGTCTCAAGTCGAAAATCGAAAATCGAAAATCTCGATCGCTACGACTTGAGCGTCTCGAACTCAGGCAGTTGATGGCTTCCGACTTATCGATAGCTTCTTTAGATTCCTTTCGAGTCGGCTCATTTCAAAGCCCAGAACTGCAATCGAGTTTTTCACCTTTAGCCGCCTCGCAAATTCAATTGAGCGGGATGGAGGGTTTGAATCATCTTGATATGGACCATGAACTTACCAGTCAAGCTGATTCTTTCGTCAAACAGTCTGGAAGACTATTCACGCCGGAAGATGAGATTCGAAGAATCGAATCAAAAATTCCTAGTAAATCCGTTTTACAAGGTGCACTCTTTGGAAGCGAGCTTCCAGCGAAACTTGCGTCGGCTCGGTCGCATGAACAGGAATCGCAAGACGGCCAAGAGAAACCAACAGCTGAAATGACAGAAATCGACGCCAATGTTGCGTTTGAATTTGGATTCCTAAACTATGCTGGTTTGTTTGCCCCGAAACTAAAAACATTAAATGACAAAGACGCTCTGCGTTTGTCTTCCTTGAGTTCGAGCAGTACAACGGCTGACTCACCAGAATTCGGGATTGGTTCTCACTGCGACGCATTTGGACGAATCATTCACTTGAATAGTCCACAGGATTCGAGTTTAGAATTTCTCGCGGAGGGAGAAGGATCCGATTCTGATTTGTCTTTACCATCGCTCAATTTCCCATCGTTGCACGTTGCATCGTATACAGGAAATCTGCGAGACTTTACTCCGCCTGATTCATCATCGTTTAGTTCCCTGGGACTCGGTGGTAGCTTTACTCTCGATTCACTGACTAACCCGGATGAGTCTGCTACTGGGCAGAACTGGGTTCATTTGATTCAAAACAACTGGATCAATCCTTTGCAGTGGAGCTTTACCGAATCTTTTGTTGCTGTTTACGATTTTTCAGATTCGGCTAGCGATTCAGGGGACTTAGAAGATTTGGAAGAAGGCCGGAGCGAGAACTCCAGCGATGGGAACCCGGAGCCTGATGGAGATGAAGAGTCGGGATTGGATGCGAGCGGTGATTGGCAGGTCTCCGGTACAGCTTCGCGGCGTGGAATGATACGATTTTCAATTACCATTAGCCAAGGCATGATTTCTTCAGCGGCTGCTGGTGTTGCTTGGGTCATTAGTCTGTCTTACCGTGATAGCATCACCGTGGAACTGAATGCTGGTGGAAATGCCGCGTTTACTCCATCAGAATCAAACTCCTCGAACGGAGATGGAGATTCTGGCGGATCGTCGGAAAACGGAACTTCGGGAGACAGTGGCGTCTCGGATAGCCAGCCCGAGTTTCCAGATGACTTTTCAGCATCATCGTCATGGAACGTCGGATTGTCGACGATGGTAACCTCAAACGGTGTGGTATCTCTCTCGGTAATTCCTGCGGTTGGGTTGGGCGAAATTCCCGAGCTTGCCATATCGGCCGCAGTGTCCTCCGAACTCAACGGCAATTCTCGAGTCAATTACACATGGAACGCGGCGAGTCAGTCGGGAAATCTCTCCCTGCCAGACTTACCTGCAGGTCCAGGAGAAAACCCACTTAGCCGTTGTCCTCCTGGAGGGGATGGCGATCCATTTGGCGTCGTAGAAGGAACTGGATTTGCGTCAATGGCAGGTGGTCAAGGCGTAGGAACAGCAGGAGGAGGTGTCTCGGGTGAAATGAACTTCACTGGGGCAGTACGCAATGGAGAATTTGTTAGCTTGCTCGGCGAGGGATCAAGCGAAGTCGTCGGAGATAGCGGAGACACCAGTAGTTCTTTTCAACTCGATTTAGGAAGGCATCGCAAGGTTGTCCCAACAGCGAATGGGTCGATTACGACAACGTTTGTTTACAAATCGAATTGGGCTGGCGACGGGAACGACGATGGCGATGGGGCAGACAATTCATCCTCTGAGTTGTCCCTGGGGGAAAATGGAGTTGGGCAAATCGCAAACGATGGCGAGGATGAGGTCAACAGTAATGGAAAGGATAATGGAAAACAATTTGTGGACCTCTTTGCTGAGCGGATTGTTCTTGATGGATTGAATGTAGATGATTTGCGAACTCATGAAGGTACACCTTTCGCAGGTGTCATCGACTATAACATTTGGGACTACAAAGATCGAACCACGATCAAATTTCGATCTGACACAACAGGCGAAGGACTTGGGACAATCGAGGCATTCGTTGCAGGTGATCTACCAGAGACAGCTAAAATCAATACTTCTATTGAGGGTGAACGGACGTCTAAGTTTACCTATGAATCCGAAATCATCAGTAACGGCCGTTGGCGGGTTAACTACGACGCACCTGCAGGTACATATCGCAAATTAAACGATGACTGGAGTATCGGCTGGACATTGATCATTGACACGGAGACGACAGGGGAGGGAAACGCCGAAAGTCAATTGCAGTCGAACGGATCGGTAAATTGGCAGTTCGACGCTACGGTTGCGACTGAAGTGGATGTCGATTACAAGTACCACGAATATCGTGAAATAGAAAATGAGGAATCGGACGCCGATGGGATGCTGACCATCAAGGCAGGAAATTATACGCGAAGGGCAGAACTCGTCGGAGGAATTGACAGCACCGCGCAGATCAATGGAAACGGTAACACGGGAGTGGATGGAGTTGGTGCGGTTTCTAACATTACCACGAACAACACCTCGACAAACAACGGAGACACCGAAGTAGGAATCGAGGTTGAGATTTCCGATCCCACCGATCCATACTTCTGGCCTTCGTGGGATGTCTTTAGTCCAACGCAGATTGAAGAGATGCTAAATGGAATGTTTTCTGCGCCAGATGAAACAGGAAATACCCTCGAAGGCGACGAAGGAAGCGATGGACAGGGGGATGATGGATTAGGCAACGGTAGTCGATTTTGGTTCGACACTGATGATCCGGGCTCGAACAGCCAACAACATTTGCGAGCGGGCAGAATGGCTCGAGATCTGGGGCTTCTCGGAACCCAGCGTCATCTTGAGGCTGCGCATGGTGCCAAACAGATGCAAAGCACTTTTGCGAATGCGACGCCTGGAGTGGGTGCTGTCTTGGGCGCGGTAGATGGAGCAAATGGGGAAGATTCGATCACTGGAGAAAAGCTGACCTATTTTCAACGAGGTCTTGGATTACTTGCTGCGGTACCGTTCGTGGGAGGTATGGTAAAGAGCACAGGACGAGTTGCAAAAACTACTCGAGCAGTCGATAAAGTAGCCGATACAATTGGTCATGCCCCAGTTAGTGTAGGCAAGTAATCGCAACCGCTTCGCAACAAAATGAAGGCAATCGGAAATCAGATTGCAGCAGGAGGCGATCGCGGCATTTCTGGTGCCGTTTCTGAAACGGATGCAATGAAGCTCGGCGAGAGGCTTGTTGGTCCAGGATACAAGGAAATGTCAGCGGGCAAGGGGCTCATTTCTGCGGATGGGCTTCGGCAATTTAGGGTACCTTCGCCAAAACGCGGAATCAATCCCATGACCGGAGAACCGTGGTCAAGGACAGGAGTTCAAGTGAACTTCCAATCGCGTTTCGAAGCAGTGGGCGATTGGCTTAACAATGTTCATTTAGACGTCAAACCATGAGTAAAAAAACGAACATAACGCCGGAAATTCGATCGATTAGTTCACCTGATATCGAGTTCTACTCGTGGGAACCCGCTACGTTGGAAGAAGTCTTCTTCTTGGTTGAGATGGAAATTGGCGAAAAAGGAGTCGCTGGTGCGGACTTGTTTCAGGTCGTAATCTCAACTCCGGAAGGACTTCGTGCTAAGGCAGGAAGTGGAAAAACGATCCTAAGAGTACGTTCTACAATCGTAGTTTCTAACTACGATTGGAATTGTATACGCGATACTTTGGAGTCAATAGTCCGCGATTGCGAAGCGGAAAGCTGGGTACACACGACGCTTCGGTTGCAAAGGTATTTCAAGTGGGAGTACGAGGACTTTCAGATGTAGGAAAATACAATGCCATGAGTACATCACTTATCTCTGACTTAGAGTCTTGCTGGCATTGGGAGTCCGGCTTCTTCGCAAAGCTGCGTAGGGGGCAATGGGACGTAAGTGCGCTGGAACATGTGTTGAACATACTTTCGGCGATAGACGTAAACGATTCCACAGCAATTCCGCGTCGCGTTGTTTCGATGCTATGGTATATGCCGTTGTTCATGAGTTGGCAGAATGAGCAAGTTTCGGAGAGCGGAATCGACCGGCAGAGCTTCGAGTTGGCCGCGAATCGAATCCAAGAGCAAATTGAACGGATCTTGGGCGTCCCTTGAAACCGCCGAACAGTGACCGGAGTCATTCACACCAACGCCTTCACCGCAACGGACAACGAAAGGACATGCACAGCGAATTGCATTTGTTTTGGCGGCGGGACACAGCCGACAAAACTCGTTGGATTCCATGCGTTTGCGATTGCCGGTTCTAATCCCAAGAAGGGTGGAATGGAATAGCCAGGGGGTGCTAACCCCTGGCTTACTAGCAAACCAGAAATCCAAGCCCTGGAGGGGCGACAGGGATGCTGGCGTGTTGGAAAACGTTGCGATATGTGTCCCCCCCTCGGGGGTCAGGTTTCCCGCGGAAACCCATCACTGGGGTTGGCACCCCAGGCTATTGCATGCCACGCCTCTAGCTTTCCGGCCCGCACCCGCCGCCGTCCCTTTTGTCGGCTGCATCCGGCGGGTAAACAACAAATAGCTGTGTCCCCACGGTCATCCCCATCAAAATTATTCCATTTCAGGATTAGAATATGACTATGTCGCAACCTGCCGATACATCGACAAATCCATGGCATGGGGATTGGAAGGAACGCTTAACCAGCTATCTTGATTCCCAAGGCTTTGGTGACTTGGAATCATTCTTAAATGCAAATCCGGGTGTTGGATATGTAAAACTTGCAAAGCAGTTAGGCGATGTGAACGTTGCCGCGATGCAGCTTTACGGAGAACATATTCGATTCGCCAACGCAAAAGGTCGACTACGAAGTGTGGCGATGGATTGTCTGGTCAGATTTATCAATGAGTATGTACGACGTGGTTGGGGCGTAGGTAGGCATTTTACTCATCGTTCAGCTTCGGCATTTGCAACTTGGGCAACAGCGATATCTGCTCATTGTCAAGATTCCAGCATGAAAGATAGGCTTAAACAAGTCTATGATGAGTTAGAGCGACTACCAATTCCTTTGGGCTGGTTACCGTCTAGTGCCAACGATCCTTTCATTATTTCGGCATTCGAAAGGGGGTGGCCTTTGAGATAGTCTCAAGCAAGACAGTCCACTACAATACCGAAGCCGAGTCTCGGACTATATGCAGCGAATTTTGGAAAAGCCAAAGTCGCCATGAAAACGCATATTCTGTCGTTGCATTCGAGGGCAATCATGTTCATTTAGGCTGCTAGAACCATGAAATCCTGTTACGCTTTGATAAATAGGTCTTTTCATTTATCGTTTGTTGATTCGACGAGTGTGTGTCGTCGTTTGGCAAATACTGAATACAAACTCAATCGTCGAGGGACACAAAAAAGTGGGCATTCGAGAGTTTCGAGATGACATAATCGACGACATGATGGCTGAAGCAATTCGCGCAAAATCCCCTACGGAACGGCTAGCTATAGCTTTCAACATGTGGCGTAGCGCGAGACGTATGATATTCGCAAACTTGCAGCGCGAGCATTCGGATTGGACTCTGGAGCAGTTGACAGCGGAAACAGCCAAAAGGATGTCCGGTGGACGTAACTGAACTACTTCTCCATACTACATCGGTACTGGAAAGTCTTGGAATCGAGTACCGTATTGTTGGGTCTATTGCTTCGATCGCATACGGAGAACCACGATTTACCAACTATGTCGATATCATCGTTCGGTTGAGACTGGAGCACGTCAAGGGATTATTGAAAGTGTTTTCGCCACCAGAATTCTACTGTTCAGAGCAGGCTATGGTTCACGCTATCCATCGCAAATTCCAATTTAACGTAATTCATCCTGCTTCGGGCCTCAAGGTGGACTTTATCGTCGTTTCTGACTCGGAGTTTGATCAATCAAGATTTCGACGAGGTAAGCGTCAATTAATAGATCAAGTTAACGAGGCGTGGTTTGCTTCGTCGGAAGATGTTATTTTGAAGAAGTTGGTTTACTTCCATGAGGGTGGGTCGGAGAAGCACTTGAGAGACGTAGCGGGAATTTTAAAGGTCCAGGCTGGCAAAACAGAAACGGAATATCTAGAGCATTGGGTCGCGGCTTTGGGAGTCGAGGAAGAATGGCAACTGGTGCAGGAGCGCTTGAAACGACAATAAACCTCTTTCGGCTTTTTGCTCTATGTCTGTAAAGAAGACCTCTCTCGCGAGTCAGATATCCAATTGAGTTTCGCATTCTTGGGAATCATCTATCGCTGAGCCGGACGGTTACTTTCAGTTCTTCCGAAGTCAATGGCTCTTGCGTCCGTAGTTGAGCAGCGAGGACTTCTAGCGTTGCATCGGAAGCATCATTGCGGGTCAACCTGCGTTGAGTGATTCTCTGTTGAAGCGTCGCCTCATCGGCCTGAAAATCGAGGATACGGAACTCGACCCCCTCCGACTCCGCCAATCGACGAAAGCGTGCGCGATCCGAATGTTTCAAAAATGTCGCATCGACGATGACGTCAAACCCCGATTGAAGTACGCAGGAAGCAATCTCCGACAGTCGCTCGTAGGTTACTTCCGAAGCACTCGGTGAGTACATTCCACTACCAACCTCACTACCGAATTGATCTGCTTTGGACGTCTTGAACAATCTTTTTCGTTCAATGTCCGAACGAACTCGGATCGCCCCTTGTTGTTCGACAATCTGCTGGCTACCAGTTGTCTTCCCGCTTCCGCTTGCACCGTGCGTAATCCACATTCTTCTCTTCTTCGGTTGCATCAGTTGAGCAGCCAACCGAATATAGGCATGGACCGGTTCTAATTGTTTGGTATCGAGAGGCTGATCATGATTCAATTGTCGCGCTCGGAGCAATGCGACTTTGGAACGGACCATTGCCCGGTAGACCAAATACCATCTCAGTACCACGAGCCCTCGATAGTCTCCTGTTTGTTCCAGATAGGCATTTAGAAAAGCGGAAGAAAGTTCCGGATGCCGCAATTCTTGCAAATCCATTACGAGAAATGCGACATCGCTAATGACGTCAATCCAAGCGAACTCGGTATTGAACTCGATACCGTCAAAGGGGACGAAATGATCTTTCCAGTATACGACATTGTCACAATGAAGATCACCGTGACACTCTCGGATGAATCCGCATTTGGCACGAGTCTGAAATTGTTCTCGATGTGACGCAAAGTAAGCATCTGTCCAGTTCTCGAGCAAGCGAACTGTCGCGTCTTGTCGAAGGCTCGGTTCGCCGAGTAGGACCTGAAAATTTTGCTTGGCCTGGTCGAAAATCCTGGGTACTAGTTCATCGATTCCACGATCCAATCGCATCGAATTACCATGAATACTCGCCATGTTAGCTGCGAGCTGCACGACCTGAGCGACCGTCACAAGATTCTTTGCCAGCCGGTCGCTCAACATCGCATCTGCATCAAATCGACGCATTCGCACGGCAAATTCGATCGGTTGTGCATCTCCATCCACACAATAATGACCATCCTCGAAAGTGATCGGAACCACATCGAGATACAATCCGTCTGCGTATCGGGTCCCCAGCCGAAGCTCTTCGCAACACGCATGATGACGCTTCGACAGCGTGCTGTAGTCTAGAAAATCCGTTTGGAGCGGCTTCTTGATTTTGTAAGCAAAGCCCCCGGCGAGAAGTATCCAGGAAATATGAGTTTCGTGAAGAACGACCTGCCCGTCCACAGAATGAACATAGGACGCTGGATTTAAAAGCGATTGAATACCTTCGTTGTCCATCTCCAATGGCCCTCCTGCGGCTATGGTCTTGAGTTCATCGCATCCTCACGCCGGCCTTTGCTGTCATTAGCTAGCGTTGAGTCCGTGGAGTCGGCTCCAACCTCTTAAGTGATTTTAGCTTACGCAACGTTTCGATGGTTTCGTCAAGCAACGTAACGAAACGGCTCTGAATTATTCAGAAAACCAAGGAGCGAATCTCATGCCAATCAAGGAATAAGAACTTGTATTTGGGTATTTGGTAGTGGCGAATTGCGCTATTGCGAAAGTTTCGCAAATTCAAGAGACTGCGTAACTTCTCGTCATGAAAAGGATTTCGTGAGGACCAACATGAATCGACTTTGCCATTCTCTGCTTGTTATTGCTTTTGCATTCATTTGTGCACCGAGCTCGGTTTTCGCATCGAGTGTCGGTGACTGTGTTGCCATGTATTTCTATAAACAGGGCTGTCCACAATGCCAAGCCATGCAGCGTCCGATCGAGCAACTAATCGAAGCGGGTTGGGCCGTACGTGCTATCGATACGGGTCGTGAGCCGGAACTTGCCATGCGTTGGCATGTTCTGCGTTACCCAACCCTCGTCCTAGTACGCAATAGCCGAGAAGTCGATCGAATCATCGCTCCATCGACTGCCCAAGAAATCCAACAAAGACTACTGGCCGGGTCGTCACCCGATAGTATTCGCGAACGAGGATCTACAGCAATCCAATCCGGAATGACCGTTCGCGGACAATCTGTGCCAGCGATCATTCCTATGGCTACCGCACTCGTGTCATCTACCGCTGTGAAGAGCGATTTCTCTATTCCCGCACCTGCCCCGAGCACTCGCTATGTGGATCCATCCATGGCAACCGTTCGAATTCGGGTTGATGAACCATCGCACGAAGCTGTCGGAACAGGCACCATTATCGATACATTCCAGGGGGAAGCCCTCGTGCTGACTTGCGGACATCTCTTCCGCGATACTCAAGGTCGAACACCGATCATTGTAGAGACTTTTGTAAATGGAGTTCCGAGACAACACCAAGCAACCTTAATTGATTTCCGCGCCGATAACGCAGACATCGGATTGGTTTCCTTTCGAACCGATCATGAAGTCGGAGCTGTTCGATTGGTGGATCACCGTGAAAAATTACGCGAAGGGGATCCCGTCTATAGCTGGGGATGTGATCAAGGTGCGGTGCCGTCTCGACGCGACTCGCGAATTACCAAACTGAATCGCTATCAAGGGGAGCCCAATGTAGAAGTCCTGGGAGCACCGGTTCAAGGTCGGAGCGGTGGCGGGCTTTTCAACGCAAAAGGTGAACTGATCGGCGTTTGTTACGCGGCAGATACCGAACGACACAACGAAGGCTTGTACAACGCACCTGAAGTCGTCTATCAACAGCTCAATCGATTAGGACTCCAGCGTCTTTACAGCTCTAACGGTAGTACCAACAATACTGCAGCAACGAATCGCGCACAACCACAGGAACAACCTACACAATCGATTCCAGCCCAAGCTCGAGTAACGGTCATGGTCGAACAAAATGGAACAACTCGGCAATGGCAGATCGATAACCCAACACCAGAGTTGATCAGCTCGCTTCAACAGCAATCCGCTACCAATCGCCGTTAAGAACCGCACGAAGAGCAATACCTGTCGGGGTATCCTGTTTGGCGAGTGCTTCTGGCGGGCCTTCACTTACGATGCAACCGCCATCGATGCCAGCACC
>Ga0315899_10002685_pt1 | contig 19545 bp, 17 predicted proteins | sample LakEriMetagenome_2_FD_203518 | JGI IMG/M metagenome (GOLD analysis project Ga0315899, IMG submission 203518) | Freshwater fungal communities from buoy surface, Lake Erie, Ohio, United States - Buoy 4 MA112 | ecosystem: Environmental > Aquatic > Freshwater > Lake | place: USA: Lake Erie, Ohio... | reverse complement strand
AGCATGGACACAACTCAATTGCCCGTTATAAGCTTTTTGAATGACGACCCAACTATCAGCACATTAACGCTTGACAGCATCATTTGGATCGACAATTATAACTGCATTGTTTACTTCAGTGTAGTAGACAGTAACATAGAATTGGACAACATCGTCATGCAACTCAGCGGGGTAACCGACAGTAATGGTAATCCGATGAATGCACCCTCTGTGTTCAATGAGCCATTTGCGGTCGATACACGTAATCCGATGATCTCATCCTTCACTGCCTCAACCGATTTAATTACTGCATCGCCAAGTAGTATGAGTGTAACAGTTAGCTATGATGAAGAGATGAGCGCTGCAATCTCACCAGTTATAACAATGCCCGAAGCGAATGAGTTAACACCTTCAACTGCTAACTGGACGGATGGATTCACTTTCGTTCAACCTTTCGCTCTGAACACGGATAATTTCAATCTATTCGGAATTGATGTCCAGGTTGAAGGCAATGCAACAGACGTTGCAGGCAACCTGTCAAACGATTCCACTCTCGTTGACGAATTGGACATACAACTGGTTGGTATTGATGAAAACGACACCTATTCATGGACGATGTACCCTAACCCTACACAAGCAGGTTCTTTGGTGACGATTAGCGCAGCATCGAGTCTTATCGAAAAACTTGAGATTATGGATGTTCTTGGCAAAGTCATGTATGTATCCGATAACCTGCAACAATCATCGTACGTGCTTGCCATACCTGCATGGAGTTCGGGCTGTTACTACTTGCGACTGCACACAACAAACGGCATAGCAACACGACCGCTTATTATCAGCGAATACAGATAAATCAGCAAGTTAGTTTTCAAATATTCAAAAGCCGCCCCAACTTTACGGGCGGCTTTTTTGTTTTACATCCATGGCGAAAGAAACCATTGTCGTTCCGAAATACCTGGCACAGCGTATTGCTGAAGGCGAGCACCAAATGCTCGACTTCAAATACGCCGTAAACGACGCGCGTAAAATTGCCATTACGCTCTGCGCATTCGCCAATACAGACGGAGGCACGTTGCTCATTGGCGTGAAAGACAACGGCTCTATTGCAGGTGCGAAATTGCAGGAAGAGGAACACATGATTCAAGCCGCTGCCACCATGTATTCCAAACCATCTATTGAATACTCAACACAAGGATGGAGAGCAGGCGACCGTTACGTGCTGGAAGTAATTATACCGGCGTCACGCCATCGACCGCACCATGCGGTGAATGAATTGGACGAATGGCGCGCCTACGTGCGCCGACACGATCAAAACTTTCCAGCTCCCGGTGTGTTGATGCAGTATTGGAAAAGCGACCACACTCCTATTACGGAAAAGTACTTTCACACCGAAAAGGAAAAACGACTATTCGAAGCACTATCACAAAAAGAAGGCTTCACGGTAAGCCAGCTTTCGAAGATGAGCCGCATACCGCGCCCCATCGTAACCACCTTGCTGGCTCGCTTCATGCGCTGGGAATTGGTAGCCATGGAATTTGACCAGAACATTGCGCGCTTTCGCTCGATTGAGTAATATTGAAGTATGAGTACTGAACGCCTGAGCAGATTCGACAACATGCACATCCTTTTCTGGTTGATAAAGGATATGAGCTGGTGCTTGATGTCGAAAACCATCGGCACGCTCATGATAGCGCCAACCATAGCGATAGCCCTTGTAATTCTCGTGCGTTCACGTGAACACATGACTTCATTTGTTCACAACCTAGCCGTATTGTTTTGGATTTCTGCCAACTCGCTCTGGATGCTGGGAGAGATGTTTTGCAGCGACTGCACCAAGCCTTATGCTATATGGCTTTTCAGCGCCGGAATGGGCGTTCTGCTTCTCTATTACTTCTATCTGCTTTCAACACGCCTTCGGCGATAACAGCAATCAATTTCGAATGACACGGCGCGTGACGACGCCATGATCTGTTCTTACATGAATCAGGTAAAATCCGGATACCTCAGGCAACTGAAACGACTGTAATTTATGCGAACCGCTGTTTGAATACTTCCCATAACAAGCACCAGCGACGTCAAAAACAGTTACCTCATGGATATGCGAATCAGCATCGATTGTAATAAAACCATCTGACGGATTCGGATAAATGTCTACGCCTTTTCCAATAATCTCAGGAACAGAAACCTGCGGCTCTTGGTTACTCAGACAAAATTGACCTGTCGTGAGCGGAATTTCGGGACTTCCAAATCCGCTGTAATTAAAGCCATCCACTGCAAGATAATATGTGTTACCTGATTGAATTCCGGTCGTCAAACCCGACCAGTAATAATTCGAAGGAGCGTTTAGATCTTCGTTACAGGCCACCAACTCAAGAGTATCACACTCACCTGTATAAAGGGCCATTTGCGTATCCTGAGAAAGAAATGTCAAATTGCTATCGCATTGTTGGACATAGAGCATCAATGTGCCATCGAAACCCTCGAATCGAAACCATACCGTAGCATCAATTTGCGGCGAACTACCATCAGCATTTCCTGCAAGATCATCAAGCCAACAACCCGTGACCCCGGCAATATCCAAGTCATTTCCGGTGGCACCCTCATTCGAGAATGGCCCTGCAATCTGAATCGTCTGGGATATGAGTGATTGAATATCGGCTGCTGATGAGCAAAGATCATTCACCGGCTGAGCCATAGAACTTAACACGCCCACGACAAGAAGAGCTACAAAAAGAAACGGTCTTATCCAATACATCGAGTTTCGCTGAGAAAATACTACAGCGTAGCAAATGTATGGAATAGCTGCTGCATCGTACTAAGGTTGCTCTTGATAGTCGGGCAAGTCATCCTTTGGAATATCTCTCGAACTGAGCTCCTGCCCCTCTTCATTTTGTTTAAACAAAGACCAGTCATCCGTAGCAGTTGTTTCCAACCAAACCTTTCCCGATTTTCGAAAAACCTGGATATAGAGTCCAAGCTCATCTTGAAATACACTTTCCAACTCTTGGACAGTCATGGCAGTGGGTATTGAAACCGTTGCTTCCCTCAATTCGGGATTACAAGAATCAACTGTTCTTTTGACATTCACTAAAAACTGCTTCTCAGTGGGCTTACCTCTTCCGTGAGGACGAGTAAAGAACTCTAGTTTGAGATAGGGGAATTCACTACTAAACCAGCGTTGGACCTGCTCGAGTGTATCATTAGAATGAATATGCATTTTCATTTCACGTTGGATTTAAAGTTAGTGTTTATCGGAAAGAATAATGAGAGGGACTTTAGAGGCAAAAGCTAATTTCTTGGTCATACGTTCATTGAACATACGCCACAGGATATTGTGCTGCCTAGCGACCATGACGAGGATTGAAGCCTTGTGTCGGCGCACCCATTCTAAAATCGCCTCTTCCACCATATTCGGTCTATAAGGCAAAAAATGGGTTTTCATTTCAACACCCGAAAACTGCTTATAAAGCGGCTTCAAAGAAGTGTCATCCCCTTCAATAAAGGGTGTGTCCATAACATTCACAAAATGAAGCTTGGACTCGTGCAAGTCAACAACTTCCTTGACTGTTTTCAAGGACCTACCAACCGGTACATGTTGCTGGTCAAATGCAAATGCGATTGATCTCCATTGCTTGTAACGAGCCTTCTCCGGAACAATAATTACGGGACAATTTACAGTGCCGGCCAAGTCGGTTCCGGTAGAACCAAAGACCAGTTGATTGAATTTTTCCGTATGAGCTATGCCCATAACCACAGCACCAATTTTACCTCCGGCAACTGTATCGCGAATTACATCAGGGCCAAAGCCGATTTTCAACTTCGATTGAATGCGTAATTCGTGACCATATTTCTTACGCATCAGTTCCAGCAGCTTGTCCATTTCGTTCTGATCCTCCGCCTTCCAGTCTTCCATACTCTTGCGTAAATCAAAGTAAACGTCACTAACAACAGGGATATGAGTTGCATGAACGATGAGTAAATCCGTTTCAAAGTCAATGGCCATTTCTGCGGCAAAGCGCAAGGCATTCCAAGAGGCCTTTGTAAAATCGGTAGCGGCAATGATCGTTTTCATGATAGATGGTATAATGCCGCAAGTTGCAAATGAAAAAGCGTGGTCATTTTGACCACGCTCAATTCTACACTTGATACTTGTCAGGGCATTACGCCCTATCAATTTCTCATTTTCTCGAGTGCGGCCGTATTGACTACGGTAATACTTGAGCCTGAAATTTCAATATGCCCTTCCGCCCTGAAATCGCTGAGCGTTCGAATAAGTGATTCTGTGGCCGTTCCCACCATATTCGCTAAATCTTCGCGTGCAATGGCCATGGTAAAAGGCTTGTCGCTTTTCAGATTATGATAGCGAGCGCGAAGCTCAAGCAGCGCCTCCGCAGTGCGCTTGCGAACACTGCTGTATGCCAGGGCAATCAACTTATCGTGTTCACTTTGCAAGTTGCCTGTAAGCATCCTAACGAATTGCTGAGTAACCATTGGATGCGTAAGCAGTTTGTAGAAGTCTTCTATCGGGAAGATAGTTATTTCGGACTCTTCGATTGCCTCTGCACTCAAAGCGTGAAACTCATCCTCCAACAACGCCATGTAACCGAAAAACTCACCCGGCTGCAGCATTTTAATAATGAAGTCTTTGCCGAGTTCATGACTCTTATACAACTTCACCTTACCTGAATTCAGCAAATACAGTCCTTGCGGCGTATCGCCCTCGGTGAAAATCACATCACGCTTTTTCAGGTGCTTGATTTGCTGACGGCTGGAAATTTTCGCGATATCCTCAATACCCTGAATATTTACAATCAGCTCAGTAACTCCATCTCGTGTGGGCTGAATATCCTTGCGAATAGCTTCCACTTTGCGCAAACGACTTTCAACGGCATTGAGCAATTCAATATCATCGAAAGGCTTTGTAATATAATCATCGGCACCCATTTCCATTCCCTTGCGCACATCGGTGCGTTCCGCCTTAGCGGTTAGGAAGATGAAAGGCAAGGCTGCAGTTTCCGGATTTTTATTCAGCATGTGCAATGTGCCATAGCCGTCCAGAACAGGCATCATTATATCGCATATCACCAAATCAGGCTTCGTGTTTACAGCTAACTCCACACCCAACTTCCCGTTCTCAGCACTAAGCACTTGGTAGCCTGCCAGCTCGAGAATCTCTGAGGTGTTTTCACGCACCTCAGTATTGTCTTCAATTAATAGGATTTTCTTCATACGATTTAGTTGGATTTGGGTAAATAAATATAGAAAGTAGAGCCTTCATTGAGCTCACTTGTGCATGTAATAGTACCTTGCATTAGCTCAAGGTATTTGGTAACGATGTTGAGGCCTAATCCTGTTCCCGGTATGGCCACAGCATTGGCACCTCGAAAGAAACGACCGAAGAGGTTCTTCATATCTACGTCGGAAATGCCAATACCCTGATCCTTTACAGCAATTACAACCTCCTCCTCCTTCACGCTCACCTGCACATCAATTACTGCTCCTTCAGGAGAGAATTTAATAGCATTGCTCAACAAATTGAACATAACATTACGCAACAGCTGCCGATCAATCATCATAGGGAAAGTACCGGAATTAAAGGTAATGGTCTGTCCACTGCGTACAATGGAGTTGATATCTGAAACCACCTCCTTAACAAGTACAAAAACATCGTACAACGCCGGCCTTGCAGCCATCTTCCCTTCTTCGAGCTTTCCAAGAGAAAGAAAATCATTTAAAATTTCGGTTAAACCACTAACGGCATTCTTCACTTTGAGAATATGCTTTTCCCTTTTCTCCTGATCCTCTGCTGCCGTGTATTTCTGAATAAGCGACACACTGCTTAATATAGTACTCAAGGGAGTTCTGAATTCATGTGAGGCGGTTGAAACAAAACGCGATTTCAATTCATTCAAACCCTTTTCATTCTCCAAGGCCTGCGAAAGTTCATCACGAGAAACTTCCAATTCATGCAACGCCTCCTTGAGAACCAGCGTTCTTTCAGCCACCTTTTTCTCCAACGACTCATTCAGTGATTTCAATTCATTGTTCATTCGCTGAATTTTCGCCTGTTGATCGAAACGATCCGATATGTCTATAATAAAAGCGATAACGAAAAGTGCGCTATTTGAATTATAATAACTTAAACTTATTTCAATTGGAAATTCATTACCTGACTTATGCTTTCCGTGCAGACTCATGTTCTTACCCATGGGCCTGCGAACTGGGTTCTTCATATACTCACTTCTATATTGCACATGTCGATGTGCAAGAACAGAAGGAATTAATTTCTCTACTACCATTCCATCTAATTCATTCTCTCGGTATCCGAACATCTCAGCCAATTTCGGATTCGCAAGAAGAATGCTTCCGGAACTATTGACAATTAAAACGCCTTCGTTCACGTGATTAAAAATGGTTTCAAAACTGATGTTTGCGTCGTTAAATTGTTCCATAACTTGGTCGAAAATAGTCCAAATAGCGCCGCGAAACACGTAACAAAGGTTACAAACCTCAGGATTTTCATAGCTTAAAAGAAAAGGCCGCCTGCATTGAAAGACGGCCTAATCCTAATCACCACGATCTATGAAATCTTGATCAGCTTCTTGCCGATCGACTTAGCCTCCTCACGTTTGGGGAGCGTAAGCTTTAAAATACCTTGTGCATACTTCGCATCCACCTTGTCCGAAATAACAGACTGTGGTAAGCGGAATGCTCTTTTAAATGAAGTCGTTTTAAATTCTTTTCTGTGATACTCTTCAGAACGCTCTTCCCGCTTCTCCTCGTGCAACCCCTCGATAGTGATTACATCTTCCTGAACTTCAACCTTGAACTCATCCTTTTCCATACCGGGAGCGGCCAATTCAATAATATATTCATCAGTTGTCTCGCTGACGTTAGCGTTAGGAACCCAGCGCGTAAGCGGTAGGTTCATTAATTCATTATCGAAGAAACCATCGCTAAAGAGGTCGGTGAACAAACTTGGGGCAGTAAATGCCGGTTTTGATTTGATTAGTGACATAGTATTTTGTTTTTTGATTTGATTTGTTTGTTGGCAAATGTTTGCCCATTGCAAAGGCTATAACTATGGACTCGGTCATGTTACGCTATGAGATAAATCAGCAGAGCACTTTGCCCATTTTTCAGACCATCCATGCCAATAACCTATTGAAAGTTGACCGCCTTCCTTTGCTTGAACTAGCTATTTTTACGGCAAAACAATCGACATGTTGAACAAGCTAGCCATTATTCTATTTAGCCTTCTACCGCTTGCAAGCTTTGCACAGCAAGAAATCAAAACTATTGACACGAAGATTACCGACGTAACCGTATTCATGTCGGGAGCTCAAGTGAGCGAAACGGGCTCTGTATCGCTGCGTGAAGGTGAAAATCAGCTGCGCGTTGCCGGACTACCCGCACAACTAGATGCAAACTCCATTCGCATTGAAGGCAATGAATCGTACACGATTTTAGGTGTTCGACATCAAATCAACTACCTCACCGGCGTTCAGCAATCGCCTCGTCAGCGTGCATTGCAGGACAGTCTGGATGAAGCGTTGTTCAAGCAAAAAGAGATGGCCGCCATCAAGGACGTATTGGTTGGTGAAAAGCAAATGCTCGAATACAACCGAACAATCAAAGGAGAAAACACGACACTCATAGCCGACGATTTGAAGGAGATGGCCGATTTTTTCAGAAGCCGCCTCACTGAAATTTCATACAAATACCTCGAGATCGCTGAAAAGGAGCGACTGAACAACATCGAAATAGGCAGACTGCAAAATGCATTGAACAGCATGAATGCAAAGGCCAATACCAATCCAAGCGAAGTCATCATCGCTCTTAATGCAGCGAAATCCGCGAACACATCGATTCGACTCTCCTACTTCGTGAGCAACGCAGGCTGGGTTCCTGTTTACGACCTCCGAGCTGAAGATGTGAATTCGCCCATCGCATTTTCGTACCGTGCGAAAGTGTACCAAAGCACAGGCACCGATTGGAAGAACGTCAACCTGACTATTTCCACCGGAAACCCAACAGTAGGTGGTCAAATTCCAACTTTGTACCCTTGGTTTCTATACCAAGCACAAGTCTATCAAGAGGTAGCAATTGCCGGTAGCGCGCGTCGCCCTGTGATGGCCAATGAAACGCCTTCTGTTGCTGCATACGACGACATGAAGCAAATCCAATCCAAGTCGAGCGCAGACTATGTGACCGTGCAACAAAACACAGTCAACACCGAATTCAAAATTGCCATTCCGTATAGCATTCCCAGCGACAATGTGCAGTACGATGTGACCATGAAGACCGAAACGCTGAAAGCAAATTACGTTTACATCACGATTCCAAAACTCGACAACGATGCGTTTCTGAAAGCGCGCATCAGCGATTGGGCGCAGTACTCACTGCTGCCCGGTGAAAGCAACATCTATTTCAAAGGCACCTTTGTAGGCAAGGGATATATCGACCCTGCGCAAGCCAACGACACACTCGACCTGTCTCTTGGTCGCGACCGCGGCATCAGCGTGAAGCGCGACATGCTCCGCGATTTCTGTAAAAACAACTTGCTGGGCAACAAAAAGACCACCAGCAAAGCCTACGAAATAACCGTTCAAAACAACAAGAAGCAAAGCATTGAATTGATGATTGAAGACCAACTTCCCGTTTCTCAAAACGGTGAGATAACGGTTGAGCAAGAAGAGTTGAGCGGCGCTGTACTCGATGCCGCTAGCGGTAAACTCACTTGGAAGGTTGTGCTCCAACCCGGCGAAACCATCAAGAAACAATTGCGATTTACGGTATCCTATCCGAAAAAAATCAACGTAACCGGACTCTGATGCTCGTTGACATTAGCCATCGGAAAGACATCGAATTGCTCGCAGATCGATTCTATGCAGTAGTTCAAAAAGATGCTGTATTGGCTCCATTTTTTGCGGGTATCGATTTCGAGCATCACAAGCCACGCATGGTTCATTTCTGGTCGTTTGTGTTACTTGATGAACCCGGTTATACAACCAACATTTTCGACAAGCACATGCATATGCCTCTCACTGCAGCGGCCATGAATCGCTGGGTGGAACTCTTTGAAAAAACAGCCCAATCGCTTTTTGAAGGCGAAAAAACAGAACAGGCGATTTTAAGAGCTAAAACAATTGCGTGGACCTTTAGCGAAAAGATGAAGCTCACATGAATCGGAGAAATTTCTTACGACAATCGGGATGGCTGGCTGCAGGCACATGTGCACTTCCTGCTTGGCTACAAGCATGCAAAAAATCGGATTGGAATACTGACAATGACTTTAGCGGAGAAGTGATAATCATCGGCGCAGGATTGGCAGGATTGTATGCGGCAGAAATGCTCATAAAGCAAGGCGTTTCAGTCAAAGTATTAGAAGCAACCGATGGCTGGGGCGGACGCATGCGATCGCTTCCATTAGCCTCTGAAGCTGCTAGCTTGGCACAAAACAGAATGATTCAAGGGCAGTTCAGCGTGCTATACGACGTATTGCAACAAACACAAACTCCGCTTAGTCCATACACCGAAAACAACCTCTACTACTTCAACGGAGCACTCAACACCGAGACCGAAGCCAATCAGAATACGTTCTTTCAGGAAATGCTGCAGGCCGTTGAAAGTTTGAAGACGTTCAACGGTTCCGACATCACCGTGCAAGAGTATTTCGACGCGTTGGGCATCAGCACCAATTTGGCAGCCGTATCGAACGTGCTCACGGCACAGCCGCTAGGCAGTTCATACGATCGGATAAGCGCCTTGGGCATTGCAAAACAATACGAACAATGGAGTGCAGGCATAGCCAAGTATGTGGTATCAAATTCTATCCTTGAACAAGCATTCGAGCAGGTGTTCGCAAACGCGTTGAACAGCGTGGAATACGCTACACCGGTTGCAACCATCGAGTATTCCGGAAGCCGAATAATCCTGTCGGATACGCTCGGCGCAAATCACGAATGCGACCGTGTACTGTTAACGATTCCGCTTCATGCGTTGCAAAACGGAAGTATCGCCTTTTCACCGGCATTGAATGTCACTAAGCTGGATTCCATTAACCGCATTGGAATTGACATGAGCTATTGCGCACTGTTCAAGCTCTCCGCCCCTTTGTGGATTGCGGGCACGAGCCGCATCATCGGTTCCGACATTGTACAATCGTTTGAGGTCAACGACGAAGGCTGGGTATATGCGGAAGTGTCGGGAGCGCAGGCCGCGCAAGTAGCCTCCATTTTTGGCGACCCGCTCACCATCATTCAAAATCAGTTTAACCAACTCTTCCCCGGTGCTATCGATCAAATAACAGAAGCAGAACTTCACCAATGGCCGGGCAACCGTTCGTATGATCCGACGGGAGTAGGCAATGCACGCAGCGTGTTGGCACAGCCCATAAACAGTAAACTTTACTTCGCGGGAGAAGCCACACACTCGGGCGGACATCACGGCACGATGCACGGCGCCATGGAAAGTGCGCTGCGCGCGGTTACTGAAATTCTTAGAACAACGGCATGATGAATCGTCTTCACATCATCGTTGTTCTCGCTCTGTGTCTTACGCAAGCGATGGCGCAGCCCGTTGCGCAGGTTGAAGCGGGATACTGGCACTTTCCCATCATCGATGATATTTTCCGCACGTATCAACTCGCTCACCCCTGGTCGAATGCAGAGGTATCTCCCCTAGGCTTGGGCCTGGGAGTGGCAGCAGGTTGGAACCAACGACTGTTCGCACCTAGAAGCCTTCACGCCATTGGATTAGTGCATTACAACCATCAGACGACCTCGTGGAAAAACAACAACGTGCCACTCAAGGCAGGTTTTCATCATGCAGGCCTGGAAGTTTTGATACGAAGCCATCCCAGATGTGTAATTCAGGATGTTCAGAATACAGGACCGTTGGGCACGCGCTGGTACGTGCAACTCGGCGCCGGATACGGCTGGAATCTTCCCTTCGCGCGCAAATATGGCGAACGCGTTGAGGTAGCCAACGATGAACGATACTTCAGCATAAGCGGGCAATTCAACACCTCAGCCGGCACGGGCATTCATGCATTTTCCATTGGGTCAATCATCTTCACCCTCGAGTCGACTATAACATGGTTTCCGCGCTTCGCCTTAGATGACTTTGCAACAGCTGTGCTAGGACACAATGAGCCGTCTTTGCCGGAGGAAGCGCGTAACTGTCTGCTTTTGCAAGGACACTTGCGCCTCACACATCGCAAAAAGAGTAAGAACTGGTGGGACGCACCGCGCAGCGGCGACAAGTCATAATCTCATCAAAATTTGTCAACAAGGGCTATCGTCGTCAACAACCAATACTACTTTTGAAGGCTTCGACACCGGGTGAGTCACGCGGTTATTCGAAGCCATAATTTGCCTTCAACATGTTCCTGATATTTGATACCGAAACCACCGGCTTGCCCGGCAATTGGAATGCCCCACTCACCGACTTCGCCAACTGGCCTCGCGTGGTTCAAATTGCATGGCAGCTTCATGCTGCTGATGGTAAGCTGATTTCAGCTGAAAGTCTGATTGTGCAACCCGAAGGATTTACCATTCCTTTCAACGCAGAAAAGGTGCACGGTATTTCGACCGATCGCGCCATGCGCGAGGGCTTGCCGCTCACCGAGGTCATTGAACGCTTCCTCAGCGACGTAGAAAAATGTCACTACATAGCAGGTCATAACATTGAGTTTGACCTCAACATCATGGGCTGCGAGTTGCTGCGCAAAGGACAGGAGAATGTCGTGAGCGCCAAAAAATCATTAGACACCAAAGACCTTTCGACCGACTTCTGTGCGCTGCCCGGTGGCCGCAACGGAAAGTTTAAATGGCCCACGCTCACGGAGCTTCATCAAAAACTATTCAACGCACCTTTTGCAGAAGCACACGATGCCGCATACGACGTAGATGCAACAGCAAAGTGTTTCTTCGGATTGATAAGCGCAGGCGTCATTCGATTGAAGGAAATAGCATCTAGCGCGTCGATACAATACGAAGCTCCTCAGCTTGCTGCATCCAACTTCAAGGCAACAACAACTGCAACAACTGCAGAACAAGCAGCTCCCGAAAATACACAGCAATCCGGAGAGCTCGAACAACTCGCCGCTCAATTTGTACACCTGCATGTTCACAGCCAATACAGCGTTACCGGCATGCAGTCTACGTCCGACATAAAAGGACTTGTATCGAAAGCCAAAAGTTGGTCTTCCGAAGGCGTTACACCGACACTTGCTCTCACCGACCACGCCAACATGATGGCCGCATTTCAATTTGTGAGTGCTGCTCTGAAGGCTGAGGTTAAACCAATCGTTGGTTGCGAGGTGAATCTCTGTCGCGACATGCACGACAAGAAGAACCAAGACAACGGATTTCAAGTTGTGTTGCTTGCGAAGAACAAGAAAGGCTATCACAACCTTGCACACATGTCGTCGCTTGCGCATACGCAAGGTTCCTACTACGTTCCGCGCATCGACCGCAACGCACTGCTCCAATTCAAAGAAGACATCATTGCGCTCACCGGAGGCATGTATGGCGAAGTTGCCTATAAGATTCTAAACGAAGGAGAAGAGAAAGCGGAAGAAGCTTTCATCTGGTGGAAAGAAAACTTCGGTGAAAATTTCTATGCGGAAATCATGCGTCACGGATTAGAAGAAGAAGATCACGTGAACCGCATCATACTCAGCTTTTGCGAGAAACACAGCGTAAAATACATTGCTACCAACTCATCGTATTACACCGAGCAAAAGGACAGCGAGGCGCAAGATGCGCTGGTGTGTGTGCGCGAAGGCGAGTTTGTTTCTCGCCCGAAAAAATACATTGGCAAACGCGGCCGTGAGTTTCGTTTGGGACTTCCCAACAACCAATACTATTTGAAATCGCCGCTGGAAATGGCGACACTGTTTGCTGATTTACCGGAAGCTATCACTAACACACGATTGCTGGCCGACAGCTGCGAGCAGTACAAACTTTCACGTGAAGTATTGCTTCCCAAGTTTGATATTCCCGCAGAGTTCCAAGACACACTCGACGAGACCGACGGCGGCAAGCGTGGCGAAAACAACTTCCTTCGCCACCTCACTTACGTGGGTGCCGAAAAGAGATACGGAACCATTTCAGATGAAATACGCGAACGACTGGATTTTGAGTTGGCTACGATTGCCAATACCGGCTATCCAGGTTACTTCCTGATTGTGCAGGACTTCTGTAACAAAGCACGCGAAATGAGTGTTAGCGTAGGTCCCGGCCGCGGAAGTGCGGCAGGAAGTGCGGTGGCTTATTGCATTGGAATCACCAATGTCGACCCTATCAAGTACCAACTCCTGTTTGAGCGTTTCCTCAACCCCGAGCGTGTGAGCATGCCCGATATCGATATCGACTTCGACGATGAAGGTCGCGACAAAGTGATTGACTACGTTCGGAATAAATACGGAACGAACATGGTGGCGCAGATTATTACTTACGGCACCATGGGCGGTAAATCGGCCATTCGCGATGCCGGACGAGTTATCGAATTGCCGTTGCCCGACACCGATCGCATAGCCAAGTGCATGCCCGACAACCAAGATCTGAGCGACCTCTTGAAGTGGGACGACAAAAAACTTAGTGATGCACTCAGCGGTGAAGACCTGCAAAACGCAAAACAGTTGCGAGCCATTGCATCCGAAAACTCACACGAAGGCCGTGTGGTGAAACTTGCAAGCATCTTGGAAGGATCGGTGCGCAGCACGGGTATCCACGCATGTGGAGTCATCATCACCCCCGATATTATTACGAACTATGTACCCGTGTCGACTGCCAAAGACAGCGACATGTTTTGTACGCAGTTCGACAACTCCGTAGTGGAAAGCGCGGGCTTGCTGAAGATGGACTTCTTGGGATTGAAGACGCTCACGTTGATTAAAGACGCCTTGCGCATCATCAAGCAACGTCACGATATCGAGATAGACATTGAAGCCATACCCATCGATGATGAGCTGACGTATCAACTATTCCAGCGAGGCCACACCGTGGGGATCTTCCAATACGAAAGTGACGGTATGCAGAAGTACATGAAGGACCTCAAGCCAACTGTGTTCGATGATCTCATCGCAATGAACGCTTTGTACCGTCCGGGTCCGCTTGAATACATCCCCTCTTTCGTACGACGCAAGAATGGCCAGGAGCCAATTACCTACGACTTGCCTGAAATGGAAGAATACCTGAAAGACACCTACGGTATTACGGTGTATCAAGAGCAGGTGATGTTGCTTTCGCAAAAGCTTGCAGGCTTCACCAAGGGAGAAGCCGACGTGCTGCGAAAGGCAATGGGTAAAAAGCAGAAGGACGTGCTCGATAAGATGAAAGGCAAATTCGTTGAAGGAGCAACCGGCAACGGACACCCGGCAGATAAGCTTGAGAAGATCTGGACCGACTGGGAAGCCTTTGCGAGTTACGCCTTCAACAAGTCGCACTCCACTTGCTATGCCTGGATAGCCTACCAAACAGCCTACTTGAAGGCGCACTATCCCGCCGAATACATGGCAGCGGTATTGAGCAACAACATGAGCGACATCAAGCAGGTAAGTTTCTTCATGCAGGAATGCAAGAAGCAATCGATACCCGTGTTGGGTCCTGATGTGAATGAATCAAAATCACTCTTCAGTGTGAACGACAAGGGTGAGATTCGTTTTGGACTAGCTGCCGTGAAAGGTGTTGGAGAGAACGCTGTGGAAAGCATCATTGCGGAACAGAAAAAAGGACGCATCAGCACCATCTATGATTTTCTGGGACGCGTGGATGCGAGAGCTTCGAACAAGAGAACCATTGAGCACCTGGCACTGGCCGGCGCACTGGACGCATTCGGGATTGACCGTGCAGCCTATTTTGCACCTGATGGTAAAAACGAGACGTTTGGCGAAACGCTTGTGAAATATGCCAATGCAGTTCGCGAGAACAATAACACATCGCAGGTCTCGCTCTTTGGCGATAGTGCCGAAGCGAACATTACCGAACCGCAGCCACCCAAAGTTGAGCCGTGGGATACCATGACACAGCTTTCAAAAGAGAAGGACGTAATCGGTATGTTTATAAGCGGTCACCCACTCGACGATTTTAGTTTGGAAGTGAATACGTTTTGCAGCAAAGGAGGATTATCGTTGCTGCAAGCGCTCGAAACCGTGAATGGTCGTGAATTAAAACTGGCAGGAACGGTTGTAGATGTGCTGGAGAAGACCGCGAAAAACGGAAATCTATACGGAAGCTTCAAGCTGGAAGATTATGAAACCACATCCGATTTCATGATGTTCGGTGAAGACTGGCTAAAATTCCGACACCTCATTGCACGAGGCGGAAAGCTATTTGTCGTCGGACGTGTTCAACCGAAGAGATTCGGTCAGGATACGAATGCATTGGAATTCCGAATCAACAAGATTGAACTGTTGGGTGACATACGCGCCAAGATGGGGCGCTACCTCGACATCATCATCCCGATGCACAAATTGAACGATGAACTAGTTGAACGCATCGCGACGACACTGCAAAACGGAACCGGCAAAACACAAGTGCGCATGCGTGTCATGCACGAGCAAAGCGAACTCCTCTTACCTTCCAATAGTTTCAACAAAGTGAATATCGCCACAGATGCTTTGAAAGCACTTCAAGACATTCCGGAAATTGAATTTGAGGTGAGTGAGTCGTAATTATCGACCTTGAAGCAATTGCATATCGGCCAACACCAAGGCTGCCATGGCTTCAACAATAGGCACTGCGCGCGGCAACACACACGGATCGTGACGTCCTGCTGCTTCCAGTACTACTTGTTCGCCTGCTGTATTGCGCGCTTGTTGCGCTTTGCGAATGGTCGAAACGGGTTTAAATGCAATGCGAAACACAAGATCATTTCCATTCGATATTCCGCCGGAAACTCCACTTGAACGCAGGTTATTTTCAGAACCGTTCAAGTGTGTGCAAGCAAAACCATCTATCAATTCAAACCCTTGAGCCGCATTGATGGAAAGCATCGCATGAGCGAGGACTGCGTGAAGTTTATCGAACACGGGTTCACCAAGTCCAGCAGGCAAGCCTTTGCAAACACATACAATCGTTCCACCCACACTGTCACCGGCATCACGCGCTTCTTCGATACACGCCTGCATGTTTGCGGCTGTGGCTTCATGCGGACAACGCACTAGATTATTATCTACCTGAGATAAATCGAGTTCATCATAGCGAACAGGCACTTCGATGTGCTTTACACTGTGCACATATGCTTGAACCGATATACCTGCTTTTGCCAAAAGTATTTTCGCGAAAGCACCCCCTGCAACGCGCGCAGCTGTTTCGCGCGCGCTACTTCTGCCGCCGCCGCGATGATCCCGTATACCGAATTTTTTATCCCACACTTCGTCCGCATGCCCGGGTCGATATACATCGGCCAACGCATCATAATCGTGCGATTGTTGATCTTCGTTATACAGCACAAATCCGATGGGTGTTCCAAGTGAAGTCTGATCTAATATACCCGACAGGATTTCGATGCGGTCCGATTCTTTGCGCGGCGAGGTAATGGCACTCTGCCCGGGTCGACGGCGATCCAACTCAAACTGTACGTAATCAATTTCGACCTTCATGCCTGCAGGCATACCGTCAATTACTCCGCCAATAGCAGGTCCATGTGACTCGCCAAAGGTGGTAAGGCGAAAGAGTGTTCCAAAAGAATTTCCGGGCATAGGGCGAAGGTATGAACAAACGATTAGAACGATTGAATAGCGTAGTTCAATTCTAAAGAGGTCTGAAATGCATCACGCCAATCATATAACAACAATAATCAATGTTCATCACAGTGAACCTCGTAAGTAGAATCAGCTACGGCATAACCCGAAGCCTCGATAGCCGCCAAGTCATCACCACAATACTCACCTATTTCAACTATAGAACCGTTGGAATCATAATGACATTCATGGCACTTCTTCTTGCATGAAACGGTGCAAGCAGAGACAAATACTGCAAAAACTAAGATAGTGTATTTCATATAAATGATTGATTTTATAATTTGAACTGAATACTGATGTAGGCATTGCGTCCGGGCGCAGGCATGCCAATGTTTTTCAACCTCGATAAGTGATCGATGTATTGCTCATTCAACAGATTCTTCACACCCAATCGAAATTCCCATCGTTGCTTTCCAATCAGATGAAATGCAACAGAGGCGTCGAGGACCTGGTATGACTCACTCGGCGATTCCATGAAAGCAACTTTGCGCTGAGCATCCATGAAGGTGTGCATCACATTCACTTCACGCAAACCAAACTTGCGGGTTCCTTCAAACGAATACTTCAACGTGGTCTGTAAACGCTGCGGTGGCAGAAGAGATACGCTGCTATCGGTTGGTGTTCTCGTGTTGATATACGACCACGTAGTCTCGAAATGAAGATTATGGGCAAAATGCGGGTGGTAATGAATACCGACATCGTTCCCGTAAAACACCACCTCAGAAAGCACATCATAAGCAAAAGCCGGAATACCATCCACATTGTAACCCAGAGGCTGCAGATAAATATAATCGCGTATGGCATTCACAAACGGATTGTAGAGCAACACCAAATGATCTCCTGTAAGCTCCACCGTCACATCTGCCTGGCGCGCATACTCGGGATTCAAATCCACGTCACCAATTTCATAGCGCAACGCTCCGTGATGAAATCCATTGGAAAGCAACTCGGTCAAATGCGGGGCTCTGTAGCCCGATGAAAAAGAGGCACGAAACGTCGCCCATTCCGTGTGATAAACACCCCCGGCCGATGCATTAAATCCTTGATACGTGCGCGATAAAATTTCTTCATTGCTATCATAGGCATTTAAAAAACGAATATCGTAGCGCACTCCTCCCTGAACATTCCAACGAGCATTGCCATACTGTGTTGTCAGGTAAGCCCCTTGGTCCAATGTTCGAGAATCGGGAACTAATCGGTCGGAAGCATTCGGTGCATTTGCATTCCACTGATGCATACCCTGCAAGCCCGTTATCACCTTCCATTTATCGCCCGCAGGCTTGACCACCCACTTCGCATTGTACAGCGCGTTCGTCAGCGACATACTTAAACTGGGAATCGTAACCTTCTCATCATATTCAATCAGACGGTTCGAAGTGGCTCCCGCAAGAAACTGAAATTCAGATCGCTCGCGGAACCACTTGTTGTCAAACGACAAAAAATGATTATTGAAAAACTGAGCAGGCAACGTGTAAGAGCGTCGCTGGGTTTCCACTTGAAAACTCTCGGGTGTGGCTGTTGTATCATGCGTATGACCCGGAATTCCTGTTGTGGTGTGACTGAATGTGTAGCGCACATGATGGATGCTGCGATTGCCATTGAAAGAAAGGACCGATTTCAGTACTGCTTCATTGAACCTTGAATTCTGAGCATAACGCCCGTTGGGTAATTGATAGTCGGCATGATTGCCATAGCCGGCGCCAAGCTGCCACCTCACCTTTTCGCGCGCTTCGCGATACATCAGGCGTTGCGTAACGCCCATCGTATTACTCTGAAAAAGCGTTTTGCTTTCTATTTCACGCTTACCGGTTGGTGCATGAGGCTGATCATTGAAATAGACAACACCTGCCAGCGCATCAGCGCCATACAGCAAAGAAGCCGGACCCTTGATGACTTCTACATTGCCCAATCCCAGATCCGTGATACCCATGCCATGGTCGCCTCCCCATTGCTGGCTTTCAATTCGAAGCCCGTTCATGAGCGTAACCACGCGCATGCCTTGCATACCTCGAACTACAGGCTTCGCAATTCCATTGCCCAAGCTCGACTGATAAACACCCGGAATTCGGGCAATGGCCTCACCCATATTCATAGCCGAAATAGCAGTCAAGTCATCGATTTTGCGCGACTCAATGTGAAATGGATTCTCAGACTGCGCTTGAGATATAGCACCTGAAACGGTTACTTCGTGCAAATCCAAATGCTTTGGCAACAGACGAGCTGTGATAACAGGACTATCGGCCGCGCACAATAGGGTGGTTGTTTCATAACCAAGCGCCATGAATCGCACATGAAAAGACTTCAGTTGCGGAGCCTTCAAAGAAAAAGACCCCAAACTATCTGTAAGCGTGCTTTCATCGGTCTCCACCAAATAAACAGAAACAAAAGGCAGCGTAACCGAACTCTCTGCATCATAAACAGCACCCCGCAATTGCTGGGAAATCCCGTCAATTGATGAGAGCATAAAGTAGAATAAGATGTATAGATGAATCTTCATTAACGCAACAATGTTGCAAATATAGACGGCTCACTCAGACTTCGAATGATCAACACGTTGAAATTTTCAAATAGGCATCCATTGGTGTCATCTCATTTATCATGTTAGAAACCTTGAACAACCAAGTTAAAGACGCTAAGCTAGTCGAGACTCATACCTTCTATTCTATCTCTCTGTGCGTTTCTTTGCACTAGTCGATTAAATAAAACTACCTTCGCCCGCATGTCGCGCATTCTCATCAAGAACATACAATCGCTACTAGGCGTTTACGATGATGCCCCAGCAAAACTATCGGGCAAGGCCATGAACGAATTGC
>Ga0315899_10002683_pt1 | contig 19554 bp, 14 predicted proteins | sample LakEriMetagenome_2_FD_203518 | JGI IMG/M metagenome (GOLD analysis project Ga0315899, IMG submission 203518) | Freshwater fungal communities from buoy surface, Lake Erie, Ohio, United States - Buoy 4 MA112 | ecosystem: Environmental > Aquatic > Freshwater > Lake | place: USA: Lake Erie, Ohio... | reverse complement strand
CTATAGGTAACCCGAATGATTACGGAAAGGGCGAAATTATACAGGGAGTGATAAACTATTCAGGGCGATAGAGAAGTCTGCCACAACTCGGGCAAAGCGTTGGTTGGCCCTGTCTCAAGGTATCTCTAACCCGAGGAGGCAATGCGTTGTAGCAACCGCCGCATGAGTCGCCATCCATCTCAGCAAAAGCGTCCGCATTCCGGGTATTAACCAGTCGATTGAATTCGCTGACGAAGTCTCCTGGCAGTTCTTTGAGCGTCGCAGCCAATTGAGATTTGGCAGTTATTAAATCTTCGTGAACGGTTTGGAGCCGGGATTGAATCTGCGAAACACTTTTTTCGCATTCTGCTTCCGTGAGTTTTAGCTTTTCGTCCAACTGTTTTTGCTCGGCCTGTAGGGCGTCGATTTCCTCCAACGTTTCGAAAATCTCATCGGAAAGCACACTATTGGCCTGAGTATCGGCAGCGATCTGTTCCTTGAGTGATTGGTATTCTCGATTGTTTTTGGCGGCATTCATTTTGCCGGTGTAATCGAGCAACTTGGCCTCGCGTTCCTTTTGCTGAAGCTGCTTGCGATCCGCATCCATACGTTTCTTTTTGATGGAGTCACGGCAATTGCTTAACTCAACTGTGGCTTGCTGAACTTTGCCCCGGGCGACTTCGATCAATTTCGGGGCGCGGGCAATTTGACCTTCCATGTCAGCGATCTGCTTCAGACGAGAGTGAAGTTGCCTTACGACGGAATCCGTCACTGCCATGGATCTGCTCCAGATGTCTTGTGTTGCGGGTGCTTGAAGCATTAAACCAAAAAATGTGCAAGGCACAATGGAGGAGATTCTTTCGAATATGAAGGATACGGATGCCAAAATTGTGAACTGTAGTTATCATAGGAAAAATCGCATGAGAAGGACGACCTCTCCGTCCCCTATTCAACTTTTCTAAACGATTGACTGGTCAAGAAAGCAATGGATCCGAGCAAAATTTTTACGATTGTTGGAAATGCGTCCTACGTAGCACTGGCTGCGGTTGCACTTTGGGGGGCTTACTACGTTGTACTAGTGATGTCAGGCATTAGCAGAAAGCGATTCAAGACGGAGGAATTGCAGGATAGTTTTTTGGCGTCAATTGAACCAGATTTGCGAAAAGGACGTTTCGAACAAGTAATTGAAGCTTGCCAAAATGATTCGCGGGCTTTGCCGCAACTCATTGCATTCGCATGTACTAATAAGGTCTTTGGGTTCAAGAAGGTACAACAATTGACTTTGGATCGGTTCCAAAGAGACGTCCTAGCTGATCTTGATTACAACACAGCTTGGATCGTTACCGTGATCAAAACAGCACCGATGTTGGGTCTTTTCGGTACTGTGGTAGGGATGATGGGTGCGTTCGGTAAGCTATCGTCCGCTGCAAACGTCAATCCTGCTGACTTGGCTTTGGATATTCGAGTTGCCTTGGAAACGACCGCTATTGGATTGACAATCGCGATTCCCTTGGTGATGTGCATGGCGAGTATTACAAACCGCATTCGCCACATGCAGGACCTTGTAGTTGCCGGTATCGCACAGTTTCTAGAAGCATTCAAAGAGGGACTCACCAGACGAGGAGAAGAAGGCACGAAGTAAGTCTATCAAATGACTTTACGCTTATCCGATTCCCTTTCCTAAACACTGGCACAAAATGAGCGCAGCCCCGGAAGACTTTTCGGACGATGCAGAATCCGATCCAATCAAGGTTTCGGAGCGTCCGCCGATTGACGCTGAGATGGATATCACCCCGATGATCGACATGACGTTTTTACTGTTGATCTTCTTCGTGTTAACATCAAAGATGACTGGAGAAAAGTCATATGAAATACCTCCCGCAAAAAACGGTTCCTTGGTCCCGACCAAGAACTGCGTCTCGATCATAGTCTCCAGAGGATCAGGGGACGTTCCCATTGTTGCTAACGGTGACGGCATCCTGTTTTCGGACGATCCTGATCAGCAAGTTGCAGAGATTGGTGAATATGTCCAGCTAGAACTAGAATCGGGACGAAAGTCAGAAATCCTTATCCGGGCCGAAGGGAACGTTACGGCAGGGCAGTTGTATAAAGTGAAACAGGCGATTGCAGAAGTTATCGAAGAAAACAAGCTACTTCATATAGCAGTTCAGGAGATGAAATAGTCGTGTCCATTCCTGTAACTTGTCCACATTGCGAAGCAGAGCTTTCTGTTCATGATCGCCTCGCAGGTAAGGAAACGAAATGTCCCCATTGTGGTGGGTTGGTTTTAGTTCCATCGGAATCGTCATTTGAGGACGATGTCGTGGATGTTGTTGATATCGACGACGATATTGAAGTTATTGATGTCGCCCAGGAAGTAGCGCCTTTAGCTGCTTCGACCTCTCGCTCAGAAAACAGAAGACCTGCTCCTGCTGGCCCCACTGAATCGAATGATGATTCTGACGAAATCGAAGAAATCGACTTTCCCAAAAAGCAGTTGCCTTCGGACGACATGGATATGACCCCCATGGTCGACGTTACCTTTTTGCTCTTGATCTTCTTTATGATCACAGCGTCGTTCAGCAGCGAAAAGGCTTTTGAGGAACCACCGCCACTACCAACGGATGCCGTCTCTACCACCCCCAAACAGAACTCGGATTCCGTTCGCGTTCAGATTGATGAGTTCAATGCTTACACCATCATCTTTTCCGGTGGTGATGAACGGGAGGCGAGCAGTAAACAAGAACTCTTGATCGCGTTGGATGAAGCCAAGAATGAAATGGCAACAGGCTCCAAAGATAAAGATGAAGAGCTCAAATTGCTGATTGAGGCTCACGTGGATTGTATCCACGGAGCAGTTATTGCAGCGGTTGACGCTGCACGCGATAGAGGTTTTAACGGTTTTCAAGTTCAGGTCGTTGAGGAGTTCCAATAGTCGATGTCTGCTTCCGCATTTATTCGTCTACTCGAAAGCCGTGGGCTTCTCGACCCTCAGATTATCTCTGAGCTTGATCGGCAATTCGGTACGGCCAACAAGAAATTTACTCCAGAGGCGATTGCTAAGTTTTTGGTCGACAATGGGCACTTGACCCGTTTCCAAGCGACTAATTTGGTCACCGAGTTAAACAAAACAATAGATCGTTCCGCAAACGATCCCACCGCCGCTTTGCGTGGCGGACGTCCCATCGACGATCCCAAAGCAAAAGACAATGACTCCGTTGAAGACTTGCTGCCTGACGATATCGTCGAAGAGGTTGAGCAAGTGGATGTTGTGGAAGTCGAACAAGAGCCTGAAATCGTACAAGTGGTCGCGGAAAACGTTTCCGTGAAGTCGGCTGCATCCGATGTAGGCATCGAAGAAATCGCACGCCCCAAGGTCTACGTTAATCCAAAGAAGAAGAACGCTTGGGAATCATTCCGCGTTGTCGGCATAGGATTTCTTCTACTCCTGTTCATTATGCCTTTAGCTTTTTTGGTCTACTGGGTAAGCCAAGGTAGTGCCGATCAAGCGTATGAAATGGCGGAAGGTGTTTATAACGCGAGAGACTATGCACAAGCGGCGAAAAGGTTCGACGACTTTGCCTACAACTATTCCTCAGACCCTAGAGCGAGCAAAGCCAAGGTATTAGCCACCTTGGCAATGGTTCGAGAAGAATCAGAAAAAGTTGCCGACCCAACGGTCTCCTTGAAAAAGGCCCAAGACACTTTTCCGCTCATCGCGTCGGAACCTGGATTGGCCGAGGTTAGAGCTGACTTCACTGACGCGCTTTTAAAGATGTCGGAGAAATATGTCAGCCGACTTGATCAAGCGAAAACGCTCGAAGATCGTGAGAAGTTGTTAGGTTCCTTTGCCGAACAATTGAAACTCGTAAGCGACCCTCGCTTTGTCGGTAACGAAGAAAGAACGCAAAACAAGCTCCGTATCCAGAAGATCGAGGAGGGTAAAGCACGAGCGGAAGCTGATATCGTTCGCGAGAAAGATCTGACAGCTGCTTTAGCTGAGATGGCAAAAGCGAACGAAGCCAAAGACGTCAACAAAACTTATGAGCTACGACGAGCACTTTTGAGGAAACACCCTCGCTTAGAAAGCACTCCTCAACTGAACGAACTTTTGGGTGTGGCGACCAATCTTCAAAAGGAACTCGTGACAACAGATTCTCCATCACCAACAGTTGAAACCACAGCACCGCAAGTCGATGTTGTGGCTAAAGCCGTGTTGGTGAATACCAAAGGCGATGGAGATCCGAGCAACACCAACATTATTCCATTGAGAATAAAGAACACGGTTGTAGCGATTCGAGAAGGGGACGGCGCCATGCTCTGGCGTCAATACATGGGCATTGCCTGGGATGGAGAACCATACAAACTCAGCGCAGCCGGAGACGCAGATGTCCTCGTTTCATTGCCTGAACAAAAGCGATTACGCCGTTTGGAGTCTGCAACCGGAAATTTGGTCTGGGAAACGACCATGCAAAGTGTCATCAATGCACCGAAAGTCGATGGCGATGATGTCATCGTGACGACTCGTGATGGTGACGTTTATGCGTTGGACTCTGTAACTGGGCAATCGAGATGGAAGCGGCGTTTGCCACAATCCATTGAGGTCGGTGCAGGCGGTCAATCGGGTCGCAAAACCCGGTACGTTGTCGGAAATCACTCCAATCTTTATGCGTTGAATCGAGCCAACGGTGAATGCGCCGAAGTCATCTACTTGGGACACAACCCAGGCACCATCAAGATCCCGCCGATTTGGATCCTCAACCATTTGCTGGTCTTCGAGAATACTGGACCGGATTATTCGTATATCAGAATCTTCCGCACTGACGACGATGGTCTAAAAATCACGCCGGCACAGCAAATTCCGATCATGTTCCGTGGACATTTTGTTGCGGAACCTCAAGCCGAGGGACGGCGATTTGTCGTAGCGACCAACCTCGGTGAAGTAGCCGTCATCGATGTAGATCCAACAGGAACTCGGGATACCGTTGTAAAGATGGCGGGCAGTGTTGAGAAAGAAACCGATCCCAAAATTGCTTGGCCTTTGTTGTCTGGCACCGATCTATACATGGCCTCAAATCGCTTAGCCATGTATCAGATCCAGGTATCCAGCCAAAAGCTCAACAGATCGTGGCAGAAGTATGATGGCGACCAGTTTGTTTCAAGACCTATCAAGGGTGAAGAGGCGATCTATCATGCTCGCATTGTTCGAGGAAACCTAGGAGTTCGAGTCTCCTCGATCAATCCGCAATCCGGCGAATCCAATTGGGAAGTAGATCTGGGCGTACCGGTCACAGCTCTAGTGAACGGTGCCAACGGTTTCACCGCAGTCTCCTCGCAAGGTGCTGTTTACGCATTAACTCCCAACTCATTTCAATCGAAAGATCCGATCCGGCAGGTCGAGAACCAAGGTCGCAATCAGACCGAAATGAAGTTTACGATGGCAGTTCCGTTGAGCGATGGAAAGCTCGCCCTCTTCAACACTATGAAGGGCAACGAAATACTTCTCGTTGACGGTAGTCGTGAGAAGGCACTTTCGCGAATGGTAGCTTTCGATGTTGGCCAAGCTGTACCAAGCAACGAACCTGTCGCAGTTGGCGAATATCTTGTGGTGCCATTGTCAAACGCTCAACTGGCGTTGATTGAACCCAGCACCGGAAAGATTGTTGGTGTTCCCTTCCAACCAACCATTGAAGCGAATGAAATTCCCAAGTGGCTAAACCCCGTACTACTCAGTGACAAACAAAACATCGTGATCGCTGACGAGCGTAAGAACATTTACAAACTCTCTGTCGGCAAGCAGCTTCGACCTATCGTCCAACAACCCTTGGATCGATCGCTCAAGGGACGATTGACCGTTCTCAATGAAACGGTGGTCGCGGTAAGCTCGAATAATACCGGAGATCTGCTCGACCTGTTTGATGCTTCGGATTTAAGCCGAAAGGAATCGGTCGCAGTCGAAGGTCGGTTTGCTTGGGGACCATTTACTGCTAGCGGCAGCTCTACAGCAGTTGTACTTGCTCACAGCGATATTGAGGGCTTGGTCGCAGTAAACGACAAAGGCCAACGGCTTTGGACGACCCCAATCGACCGTGAGACGTTTGTCGGCTCTCCAACCGTGATCGAAAACGATTGCTTGATTGGGACTGCGGCTGGTGAGATTTTGCGAGTGTCTTTAGACAAGGGCGAAATCGTAGCCAGGAAAAAGCTTGGTGAACCACTCAGCGTTTCACCGATTGTGTTACCCAAAGGTTTGTTGATTCCAACCGATGAGGGATCCGTACTGACCGTTCCAACTCCGACCCGTGATCAGTAGGCGAATATGATTGCCAGCTTGATGATTGCAAAGTCACGCGACCTACGGAGCGTTTCTCCGTTTCGGGCACTACGTTTGGTGGTGGCTCTGTTTTTCGTATTTTGGACTGTAAATGCGAGGAACGCGGTCGTTTACTCCCAAGATATTGACGCGGTGTTAAAAGCGCTTGAGATCGAGGGAACGGTCATCGACGGTGAGCCGTTTGATGTGATAACGGTTACCAAAGAGGCTGGCGGGAAAAGTGTACAGGTCACTCCTCTCGACTTACCTGGACGCAAAATGCCTCGCGAAGCCAACCGAACGGGCAAGCTTCAATGTGTGATCACGATCTTTCGCGATCGACTCTATGAAATTGAATGGAAAGATATCGCCGAGATCACATTCTGGGAGGATATCGTTCTCCATCTCGCACGAAAGTATCTGAAGGAAAGAAACTACGCCGAAGCATTCGAGCACTTGGTATACCTGAGAGAGAACTATCCAAAATCCGTTAACTTTGCGTCATTGCATCAAGAGTTTCTGTTTCAATCCGCCAGAGACATGGCCACTGAAAAGAATCTCCCGCATACATTAGCCGCACTCGAGGAACTCAAACGAAAGTTTCCTGAATATCGAAAAGACGATGTGCAACGGGTCATCTCCAGTGTTTCCGAGCAGATGATCAATGGCATGTTTGAACGCGGCGAATTTGCTGTCGCTAGATCCATGGTACTGAGATTGAACGACGAGTACGGAACCGAACTTCCTGTCGTTGGAGTTGCCAAGAATAGGTTTGTCGAAATTGCTGGCGACGAAGAGAAAAAGGTAGCAGAGTTTCGTGAAAAAGGAGACTACGGTCGAGCCAGACAAGCAGCAATGAGAATGCTGGATATCGAACCGGAATATCCAGGTGGAAAGGAACTGCTCAACGATTTAATTCGAGAGTTCCCGATGGTAAGAGTTGGTGTTTTTCAACAAACAGATTCACCGAACCCAGCCGCATTGGCAGATTGGCCCTCAAATAGAACTGGCCAGCTGATTCAAACACCGCTCTTCCAGTTTAGAAGCACCGGTCCGGAAGGGGGCATGTATCGTTTCGCTTATGGCAATGCTGCATTAAGCGACGATCGTTTAGAACTCGATGTAACGATTCAAAACGCCGAGGCGGAAGACGTTCCGAATAGCCTTCAGCTATCTCAAGCTCTCCTGCAGAGGGCAGCACTTCAAGGGGAACTCTACTCTCCTAGCTGGGCATCGATTTTCCAATCAGTTTCAGTACAAGGCCCCGATCGATTGAAACTTAGGTTTAGGCGGCCTCACGTTTTGCCACAAGCATTTCTTCAGTGGCAGCTTCAGGATATGGATAAACAATCGTTTAATAAATCCATTTACCGATTCGATTCCGATGAAGAGGGAATCAGGCGATACAAATGGGCTGGAAGCGAACCGCCTCTTGATTTTCAACCTCGTGAAATTCAAGAAGTACTCTATTCCAACGCTGACGCAGCGGTAGCAGCATTAGTTCGTGGAGAGCTGGAATTCATCGACCGGCTCTTTCCTGCAGATGTTCGAAAGGTTGGAAATGTTAAAACTGTTAAAACGGAGCCATACGCATTACCCATCGTTCATATGCTAATTCCTCGCTCAACCCTTCCAATCATGGAAGACCGAGAGTTCCGGCGAGCTTTGCTTTACGGGATTAACCGAGAAGCAATTCTCAAAGATGAGATATTGGGTGGGCGAGCGACGGCCTTGGATCGCGTTATCAGCGGACCGTTCCCAGCAGGGGAAAGTGATTCAGATCCGCTGGCATATGCTTATAACACAAGTGTTCCGGATGCCAAATACGACCCTAGGTTAGCTAAGATATTGGTTCTCTTGGCACAAGCCAAGCAAACACTTAAAGCGACCAAAGCTAAAGAGGCAGCACCAGCCCTTCCTGTTATCCGGTTGGGAGTTCCCAATTACGAATCAGCACGTGTTGCTGGGCAAGCGATTCTGCAAGCTTGGAAAGTGATTGGCTTAGAGGGCAAACTCGTTCCTTACGACAAACTGCCAGGTCTAGACGATAAGTCGATTGATATCCTCTACATTTCCGCTTCGATTTGGGAACCTGTTTCCGATGCCGAGAGATTGTTCGGGGTAGGTGGGGCAGCCCAGTCGGAAAACCAATACATCGTTCAGGCGCTTGGCATGCTTAACAGTGCTCGGAGTTGGAAAGAAGTTAGACAGGGATGTTTAGATCTTCACTCGCTGGTCGCAGCACATCTTCCCGTTATTCCACTTTGGCAGGTTACAGAAACGATGGCTTATCGAACGGAGATAACTGGCGTCGCTAAGAAACCTTTGAGCCTCTACCAAGACGTTCAAAGGTGGAGGATTCAAGCACGATGAACCATTCAGTAAATCGATCACAAACGGAATCCAATATATGTGTTGTATCCATGTTGAGAGATCGCAGAACAGCCGTTTTTCTGATGCTGCTCCTGTGCTTATTCTGGACATTTACCAAAACTGCCGTAGGGCAAACCCCTTGGGAAAATGATCCGTATCGCGTCAATGTTTGGATGAGCGTTTCATCAAGCGTTGGATGGGATGAAGCGGCGGAAGAAGCGACCCATCGCGAAGTGCTTCAACGCATGGATGCTTCGTTCGGCGGTGTTTTTAATTCCCGTGTGCAGTCATCTCCAGACTCGCTATACGGGTCGATTCTGTATCGCATTGATGAGCTTTCGGTCGAACAAGTGATAGCGAGAGAAATGACTCTGGTTGTCGGTAAATCAGATGAAGCCAAAGCCAAGTTCTTGGAGCTAAACCCACCTCCTCCTCCGCGCGAACTTACCGAAGAGGAAAAACTGGCTCGCGAAAAACTGACCAAGGAGCAGATTCAGGAAATGGAAGATGCAGCAGCCCGTGCTGCGAGTCTTAATAGCGTGAGAACATTTGAATCTGCACTGGAACGGATTGGTGAGTTCCACGTTCTTTCATTGCCATTCGCTGGAATTCAGCGTGACATCGCTCCCTTTCTTCAAACCCCGCCTTGGCAGAAGTTTAAGGATAAGCTTCGTTCTCACGCGGGCAATATTCAACAATTAAAAGAGGACTTGGACAAGGGGAACATAATCGCGGCATTAGTGAATAAGTCTGAATACGAACTAATCAAGACTGCCTGCAGAAAGATACCCGCTCGATTGCCATGGCAACCTGAAGCCCTTCTTCGGGATTTCGACAAAATCTACCTAACGTCGATCGATCGGTCGGGAGAGTTTTATCGCGTTCGCGTTAAAGAATTAGACTCCGTCGTACGACGAATTGGCCCAATGCGAACGATGTTGGTGGCCCGGCGACAGGATATCGCTATAGCGGTGGAGCATCTAATACGTAGCCTTTTCAATCCGATTGTTCGTATTGAAGAGACCGATAACGCAACTGCTGTTATGCGTGTTCGGGCTGCAAGCCTCATTATGAGTGACAAACATCCTGCGTTTATCGGATTGGGAGACGTGCTGATTCCTCACATCCGTCGCGACGATTCCAGCGGCAACCCCACACTCGTGCAAACGTTGCCATTTACCTACATAGTGGCAACGGAAAAGGTCGATGCAACCAGTTTGTTTTACGGTGCGATATTTACGGCAAGACGTGGTGCACTGACTGCAGCAAAAAATCGTCGAACAATTAGAGTTGGCGTAAAAGTGCCTCCGGTTAACGGAACTTCCGATCTACGCCTCACCTTTCGTCAAAGCATTTACAGCAATGTAAAGCAGCCCAATGTTGGTGTCACAGGAGCCGAAATCTACTTGAGAACGCCAGGTCATGACGATCTTGTAATGTTGGGGCGAGCTGACTGGCGTGGGGTGGCAACAGTTTCTGAAACAAAGCTGCCAACAATCAAATACGACAATCCCAGCAAGAGCTCCAACCCGAGTATTGCCCAAGCAAGGGAAATGGTGCTCGAACCGGTACCACCGCCTGCATACCCGGCTCCTCCTGAACCAGAACAACCTGAAACCCCACCGGCGGCAGGCGAAGAAGCAAAAGCCAAATCACCAGAAAAACCACCCAAGGGGGAGATCCAAGTTAACCTACCGCTCTATCTTTACTATATAAAAAATGGTGACACGCTTCTCGCTCGGTTACCGATCATCACGGGCTATGCTCCTGTCGAAGAGGCGCAATTGCCCGATGATCGAAAGCGTCTCGAGGCGGAAGCGTTCCTCAAAGGGGTTCAAAACGAGGTTCTCGATATTGTTGTTCAAAGGAAGATCCTTGAAGCACGTGTGAAAACCAGAATCGATAAAAAAGATCTGGTCGAAGCAGAGAAAAATCTCGACGAACTCAAACGTCTAAAGTCCTATGAAAAGCTTTTTTCCGAGGTAGAAGCCATTCAGCGAAGAGCTCTCGCGACAGAAGTTGGGCAACCCAACCCGAACCTCGTTACCAAAGTGGAAAATCTCGTAAAGTCAACTCGTGATATGATTCAAAATTGGCTGCAGACAACTACGGTTAACGACTTGGAGAAAAAACTGGAAGAAGCCCGATGACAAAAACGGTTTTGGATGTGGGAAACTGCTCCCCTGATCACAGTGCGATTAAAAGAATGTTAGTCGCCAATTACGATGTGGAAGTGTTGCGGGCGGACCAATGGGCCGACACCCAGCGTATTCTTTCGTCGAAGACTGTCGATCTGATCTTGGTTAATCGCAAGCTGGATATCGATTACAGTGATGGCATGGATATCCTAAAGTCGCTAAAATCAGCCGAGGCGACTCGGCACATTCCTGTCATGTTGGTTACGAACTACCCCGAACATCAACAAGCTGCCGTGGAGGCTGGGGGAGTTTATGGTTTTGGAAAACTTGAACTAGACTCCCCTCAGACACGTGAAAGACTAGGACAGTTCCTTACCTCTCGATAGGCGAACCATGAAAGACCTTCAAAATCTCGAAGAAGTAGAATCGGTTCGCAATTTATTAAAAGGATCGTCCTTAAGATGTACGCCGGCCAGAATCGCCGTGCTCATCGCTTTGAGACGATCGAAAAGCCCGCAAACCCACGCAGATCTTTCCAATCAACTCGTCCCCTTGGGATTTGATAAGGCGACGGTTTTCAGAAATCTAACCGACCTAACGCAAGTTGGTTTGGTTCACCGAACGGAGCTTGGAGACCACGTTTGGAGATTTGAGATTCGCGAGCATCACGAGGACGAATCCAGCCACCCGCACTTTCTGTGCGTTAACTGCGGCAGTATTTCATGCCTGGAACTTGGGATAGTCTCAGAAACCAATCTGAAGAAAAGTGCAATTATCGGGCGTGTATCCGAAGTGCTCGTCAAAGGGGAATGTGTAACTTGTTTTACGGAAAAGTAGCCCTAGTCAGCTATTAGACGCTCAACGGATTAGAGCAACTAGGCACCCACCATCTCCCCATGTTTGTCTCGCTCCATCTGTGTGAGACGATGCATATCGTAGATCAGCTGCACGTCACAGCCCCTCTGCTGAACCTTTCTTCTCGCAAACATTCTCTGCTGTGTGCTTACCATAACCTCAGGAGGAAGGCTCGCCATTTGCCCAAAAAGCCTGGCGTAATTCACAAAGCTAGGAACATTGCTCGTAACAAAGCCGTACATCATACTGCAGACCCCAATGACTTTGCCCGTAAAAATGCCGGTGTTGATCGCTGTTTTGGAATAGTCACCCATTACACATCCAAGGAACTGCATATTCGTTTGCGATTTTCCATGGGGATACTCCATATTGACCGTGCCGTAAGTGTTTTTAAGATCGGAATTACAAGTCCCTGCACCTAAGTTAATCCAGCTTCCCAGATAGCTATGTCCCAGGAAGCCGTGGTGTTGTTTGTTGGTAAAGGGCTCGACGACTGAGGCTTCCACTTCGCCACCAATCTTGGTGGTGTGTGACAACGACACGGCATCCTTGATGGCAGAATGCTCTAGAATTCTGGCTTTTGGCCCAATGTAGATAGGCCCACGAAGCAGTGTGTAAGGACCAATCTCGGCCCCAGCATCGATGAGGATAGGACCTTTGCTCGTATCGCTCAAAACATAGTCCCCAATGGTTGCGCTGGGAGCAACAAAAACGCCATCCTTTTGTTGCTGAAAAGAACCACCCAGCGCGCCTTGTTCGGATAGCTCAAGCCGAAGATCTAAATTCTCGCCGATGCAGGACATGTTGGTGGCGATAAGCTCATGTGGCAGATGGATGGTAGGCAATGACCAATCCAGCTTGGGCAACTCGAGCGATTTTTCCAATAGCGAGTCCATGCCCAAATAACCTGCAGCAAACAGATCATGCAGCGACCAAGTCGGATTTACAACGGCGGCGACCGATTCTCTATCCATGATAACGCAACTGCCACCAACACTCTCAGCGGTTAACGACATCAATTTTGCAAGAACATTAAAATTGGAAGCCGTGGGTGCAATGCGAGCATTTAACATCAGGCTCACTGTTTGATCGGATGTCCCGCCAACTCCGTTTGATGATTCGAGCGTCTTGAGTTGAGGATAATCCATCCTTTGGATTGCGTTCAGGTAAGGACGGGAGATACCAAAAACGTCTTGGCTCAACAGCGAAACTAAGTCCACCAACCGCAGACTGCCGCACGTCATTGTCGCTGCGAGACGGGCCAGCGTTATAGGAGCAAGTCGTTCGGTTTGCTGATCTTCAAATACAACGATCGACATGAGGTCATTCCATCTTTAGGTATCAAAATCGGTTCAGTACAAGGACAATAAACGGATGCGGGAAAAATTGAAACGTCAACTGTTCCATATTGACGCCGAGCATTGCGTTCGCTTATTCCATGTTTTGAGAGAAGGGGTCTGATAATTCTGGTAAAATTTGACGATTATTCTCAATTTTCCGGCAATTGGCGTCGATATCCCTTAGTAGTGAATCAATTGAGATGCGAGTGAGCGGTCGAATTTTTCGTCCGAACGCTGACCAATCCCAGGCCGGAGTTTCCCTGTACCAAAGCTATCAAAAGGACTTGTTAGCCATGTCGACCAAATTGACTCGACGTAAGATCTTCGCAGTGTTGTTTGTAACAGTGGTAGGTGCTGGACAGACCGGATGCCAATCGGGATGGAAAATGCCGAGCGCGAGTATCTTCCCATGGTCTAAGAAGCCTTCCGAATCGACTTTGGCCGGTAGCAATCCTAGCTTAGCGGCTCCAGGTTCCAAAACGGGAAGCTTTGCCTCAGGTACAGGATCGCCAGCGAGTCCAGCATCTAACAATACACCTGCACTACTCTCCAGTGCAAACGCTAGAGGCGGCAGTCCATATGGTGGAGCCATGGGCGGAAACCGCTCAACAATCCCAACTGCTTCCGACTTCACACCCCCACAAGCGAATCCGACAGCAGGCTTGGCAGCCAATGCTAACGGATACCAAACTGGTCCATACAGCATGGGTGGAGTGAAGACAGGCTTAACTGCTCCATCACCTTATGGTGCACCCAACAGCATGGCTGCAAATCAACCACCGAATGGTTTCGCTCCAGCCACTGGATTTAACGCTCCAGGTAACCAGCCACAAGGTCGTCCTGCAAATCCAGGTCTAGCCTTCACAGCTCCACCACAACAACCTCAGTTCAATAACCCTGGATTACCCTCAGCGTCAGGATTTGCACCTGCGAATGGACTTCCACCACAAACCCAACCAGCGATGGTTGCCTCCAGCAACTTCCCTGGAAATGCACCCTTTGGAAACACTGGACTACCTCCAGCCTCAGGCATGCCTAACTCAAGTATGCCCAACCCGGGTATGTCTGCCAATAACATGGTTACAGCTGTACCAGCCGGCATGAGCGCAACGAACATGGCTAGCTTGCCTCCAGCTCCCCCAACGTATTCGATGCCGAATGCGGCTCCGACCGGACAACCAGCACCGATTACCCATGCTGCGACAGCTTCTTACTCCGGAGCTAGCCCTTACAGGCCAGGAAGCACAAGTCGCTCCACAGCGTATGACTTTAGCAAGCCACCTCAGAACGGCGCACCAACCGTTCCTCATACTGCGAACGGCCTGCCTCCTGCACCACAATCGAACGTCTTCCGATAGTATCGAATCGACTTTCTGACTAAACTATGAAGCCAGCGCAAGCTGGCTTCGTTCGTTTAAGCATGAGATTCTCCATGACGACCGCCCATCCTATAGAGAAGAAAAGATTCACGAACTCCACATGCCTGGAATCTCTCTGGGATTTCGCAGCAGCAGGGTGTCTATTCCTTGGGATCTTGACCTCAATCGGCTTGCTTTTGGTCCCGCTATTTTGGGGATCGCTATTGGGTATTCCAATGTCTTTGCTGCAAGCCGTTTCAACTTTTTTCGGCTGGCTCGTTTGTCGAAGCATCGGCGAGCATATTCGTCTTCAAAAGAAGATCGCTGGCCTAACCTATCTCGGCCAAATCTCCGGCCCCACATCTGAACCCGTTATCGTCTGCAGCAACTGCGAATTCATGCTTCACTCTAAAGATCGCTGCGACAATTGCGGAGCTCTAATTCAGTCGATCAGCACGGAGAATTGCGGTCAATAGTCGCCGCGCGTCCACTCGAAACGTTCGAGCATAATTGAGAATTACAATAACTGGGAATTCTCGGTTTTTGTTGCGATTTTCACCGACTGGAACGATAATAGGACTTCCTCCAACCTTGGGCAAGCTCCCTTTGTTATTCCTCTTATGTGACTCTTTTTTCGCCAGGATACTCCATTGATGTTGCTAGCCATAAAGTGGAAACTTATCGGCACACTATCGCTGCTATCACTTTTATCAAACTCATTCCTCTTAACTCGAAGAATACTCGCTGATGAACTCCAACGCGTTGTAACTCCCAATTTCCGAATGGCGGAACAATACAACTCTAACTATCTTCGACAATTCGTTTATAGCACCTCGGTCACACCGAACTTCATCGACAAAACGGACGAGTTTTGGTACTCGTACAAAACCTCCGAAGGCACAAAATACTGGCGAGTCAATCCCGACAAAGGTACGCGACTCCCGCTGTTTGACCACATCAAACTCGCCGCTCAACTCTCTCAGCTAACTCGACAACCAGTTGAGCCTGGTCAACTGAGCCTGACTCGCCTCGAAGTAAACGCCAAAGATGACACTCTCAAATTCGTTATAGAGAAAACTCAATACGAGTTCTCTCTAAAAACAGATGAACTAAAAAGCCTAGGTAACGCAAGCCCTGCACCGAGTACTCCCCCAACCGAACGAGGCGGTCGGCAACGCCAGGAAGACCAACAAGATCGCCAGCAAGATCGGCGTGAACAACAAGAAGAGCAGCAGGATCGACAACAAGAAGATCAACGAGAACGAGACGACCAACGAAACGAAAATCAACGAGTTGGCAATCAACGCGACCAACAAACCGACCAACAGTCGGGTTCGTCGGCTAGCTCCCAACGCAACAGCGACGCTCACCGTAACTTCTCTCCAGATCGGAAATCGTACCTTTTCGCAAAAGGACACAATCTTTACTTCGTACAAATCCCGGACACATCCAAAGAAGAACCAAAACAAGCCGAAGGACAGCCCCCCGCGAAGGAACAAGTAAAGACCGAGGAGACCAAGACCGAGGAGACCAAGACCGAGGAGACCAAGACCGAAGAGACTAAGACCGAAGAGACTAAGACCGAAGAGACTAAGACCGAAGAGACTAAGACCGAGGAGACTAAGACCGAGGGGACTAAGACCGAGGGGACTAAGACCGAGGGGACTAAGACCGAGGGGACTAAGACCGAGGGGACTAAGACCGAGGAGACTAAGACCGAGGGGACTAAGACCGAGGGGACTAAGACCGAGGGGACTAAGACCGAGGAAGTTAAGAACGACGAGTCTAAGGCTGACAAGGCTAAAACGGATGAGACTAAGTCTGACGAATCGAAAGACGATCCTACAGGCGAGCAGAAGTCAAAGTTCAATCCGAAATGGGATGAGCTTGCAGTTCAGCTAACAACAGATGGCGTAGACAAATACAGCTTCGCTGGACGCATGAGCTCCCGTCGCGGGGCAACGCAAGAAATCAAAGACGACACTCTGACTCGCCCTAATGTGACTTGGTCAAACGATTCCAAGTCCTTTTATGTCACTCGAAGCGATTCAAGAGGTGTTCAGGATCTTTGGGTTATCAATTCGCTAAGCACTCCACGTCCTACCTTGGAGACTTACCCTTATCCGATGCCAGGGGAAGAGAACATTCGCAAAACGGAGCTCTACTGGTTCCAAGTGGGCAATAAGGCACTGAACCTCATCAAGAAACGTTGGAAGGATGAGTTTTACAGTGACCTTCGATTCAGCGAGGCGAACGACGAATTGAGATTCTTGCGTCGAGATCGTCTTCTAAGAAACGTGGAGTTTTGCTCCATGAACCTCGCAACAGGCGAGATCAAATACCTATTTGAAGAGGGATTCGATAAATCGACGATCGCCCCGAAAGGCATCCGCTTTCTCAACAACAACAAAGAAATGATCTGGTGGTCGGAACGAAGTGGTTGGGGGCATTTCTATCTTTACGATGCCGATGGCAAGCTTAAAAACGCAATTACATCAGGCCCGTTCTTTGCCGAAAGAATCGTAGATCTCGATGAAGAAAATCGCATTTTGTACTTCACCGCGTTAGGAAAAGAATCAGGAGAAAACCTAAACTTCAGACACTTGTACTCCGTGCGTCTGGACGGCCGCGATCTCAAGATTCTAGATCCGGGTAATGCAGACCATTCGTCTAGGCTTTCACCAACGAAACGGTTCGTCATTGATAACTACAGCCGTGTTGATATGGCACCTTGTTCCGTGCTCAGGGACAGCAATGGTGTCGAATTGATGAAGCTAGAAAGTTCTGATCTCAGCCGATTGCAGCAAGTTGGTTGGAAGATGCCTGAGACCTTCGTGGTCAAAGCATCCGATGGCGTGACCGATTTGTTTGGCAACATGTTCAAGCCTTTTAACTTTGACCCCAACAAAAGATACCCGATCATTACCTATGTCTATCCTGGCCCACAACAGGAAGGGACTCGCCACACGTTTTCTGCGACCGCTGGTGAACAACAACTCGCGCAGATTGGATTTATCGTGATCCAAGTCGGACATCGTGGCGGTACACCAGGACGTTCCAAGGCCTATGCTGGTTACGGATACTTTAATCTTCGCGACTACGCTCTCGCGGACAAGAAGGCCGCAATTGAACAATTAGCTCAGCGATTCCCCTTTATCGATGCAGAGAGAGTAGGAATGTACGGCCATTCAGGTGGCGGCTTTATGACCGCTGCCGCGCTGATGGTTCCTCCCTATAACGACTTCTTCAAAGCAGGCTTTTCGACTGCCGGTAACCATGACAACAACATTTACAACAACGCATGGTCCGAGCGATGGCATGGACTGAAAGAAGTCCCTGTTGATCAAAAAACGGACGGTGCTCAAGTCTCTTCGACCGCTCAAGTGCAACAGCGAAGCTCTCCGTCGGACTTGCGAGCTGTGCTAGATATTGAGCCAGAAGATTTCTTCAACGATTTCGAATTGGCCTCAAACGAAAGCCACCTTGAATTTGAGAAAAGATTGTGGGGCGAAAGTGAGCCTCTGCCACTTTGGATTCAAGAGGAGATGTTGGAACAAGAAAAGCAAGTTCAACAGAATGAAGTAACAAACCAACAAGAACAAACCAAACTGGAACAAACGTCCAAGACGGACGATACGTCCAAGTCTGACGACAGTAAGATCTCGGAACAAAAGAAAGAAGAGCAGACCACGGACGGTAAAAAAGAAGATGGCAAAACCGAAGTAACCAAGACGGAAGAGAAGAAGGATGGTGAGACGAAAAAAGACGAAACAAAGAAAGATGAAACCAAGAAGGAGGGCGACGGAAAATCAGAAGCGAAGACTCGGTTTGAGATAACAGTTCCGACAAACGCTGAACTGGCGAGCAATCTTAAACACCATTTGTTCTTGGTACACGGTGAGCTTGATAACAACGTCCACCCAGCCAATACCCTGCGATTGGTTGACGCTCTTATCAAAGCGAATAAAAAATTTGACATGCTTTATTTGCCCGCAACGCGGCATGGTTTCGGGGCTTATCAACCCTACGTAACGCAAAGGATGTTCGAGTTTTTTGCGGACCGACTAATGACCGATTACGCGGAGGAAAAGCAGACCGTCCCTAACAAATAACGGGAATTGTTTCGCTCATTTTGTTCCAAGTCGCGCTGCAATGCATTGGAAATTGTTCTACATTGGCCTAGCAATTGTAGAACACAACGGCGTAAACTGCCAATGCATTGCACTTGGGAGGTGCAGCGAAATGTTCGGACGGAATCGAATCTTCTTGGTCCTGTTGTTAACCCTTGGGCTGGGTTGCTCCAGTCTCTCGACGAGGCCATCGAGCACGAATAAGAATCTCTTTCGTGGATCACCAGATCAGGTTAGAGATCGATTGCTAGCGAGCATACCTATTGGTACGTCGAGAAGGGATGCTGAGAATCAAGTCGTGTCGCTTGGTTTAACGAAGAGCAATCCATCAGAGATCGCCATGGAATCTACACCGTTTATCTCTTGTCGTTATCTGGATAAATCGTTTTGGTCCGGTGAGACGATCTGGTTAATTCAAATCGATTGTCCCGACGGCAAAGTGTCCGACATAATCTGCGAGCAAATTGGTATTGAATAGTCGTTCAAATCGTCTCGACTTCTCATCGGGACCGTGGGCGTGAATCCCGGATGAGGTGCACATTGTTAAAGTGTTCAGGCTGAATTGCTTCGAAAACTGGATAGGCTTTTCACGGGTCTTCGGGATTAGTGTCGATTAGTGTTCCCCATTCTTCTGTTGGTTCGACAGCCAAGAAAGTCGAGAAAAATACGCGTTGAAGTGAACACGAATAAGCCACTTCACTCGCGAAGTATGCGTTTTTCTCAAGCAGCCATAGGGGCCGCATATTTCCATGACGATAAGTCGATATGGTGTCTCATGAGTATTATGTCGAGATAGTCCCGATCGGTGGTAGCGTTCCAAAACGCGTGCTGTCTGCTTTTTGAATCGAAAAAGCAGTACATTGTGTTGAATGTTCCGATCGCAAATGCGAGAATTAGTAGAATAATGAATCCTTCTGCCTCAGGTGAATTCTGTGAATACCGGTGAGCGCCAATGGTAACCATTGGTAGCTTCATGATCGCTGGGCGGTAGGCTTTGGGGTTTTCATTCCCCGGCCTTAAGGAGCCTATTCGTGGCGCGAACCCCTGACCCAAATCAAATGCAACACT
>Ga0315899_10002682_pt1 | contig 19556 bp, 17 predicted proteins | sample LakEriMetagenome_2_FD_203518 | JGI IMG/M metagenome (GOLD analysis project Ga0315899, IMG submission 203518) | Freshwater fungal communities from buoy surface, Lake Erie, Ohio, United States - Buoy 4 MA112 | ecosystem: Environmental > Aquatic > Freshwater > Lake | place: USA: Lake Erie, Ohio... | reverse complement strand
GGGCCGAGGCCACCGCCGCCACCAGCACCGCTCGCAGGCTTGGTCGGCCGGGCATGCTGCTGAAGCTGCCTTCGAAAGCGAAGAACACCCCGGCGATCGGCGCCTTGAAGCCCGCCGCCAGGCCAGCCGCCACTCCAGCCGCCACCAGGGCCTTCTGGGCTTCGGGGGGAAGACCACCGCGCTGGGCCACCCACAGCCCTAGGTTGCCGCCACTCTCAACGCTCGGCCCTTCCGGTCCCAGGGAGGCGCCGCTGCCCAGGCTCAGGGAGGCGGCCAGGATCCGCAACAGCGGTAACCGCGGCTCGGAGGCGAGGGCGCCATCGGCCATGGCCATCAGGCTGGGCAGACCGGCGCCGAGGTTTCCCCCAAGCCAGCGCAGCAGCCCCACCGCCAGCCCCCCCAGGGTGGGCACCACCACCACGGGCCAGAGCGCCAGCCAGTCGGGGGCGGCCGTGACCGGATCCGGGAGGGGAGTGGGCGGTGGAGCGCTGGGTGGTAAGAAGCCGATGCCGCTCAACCCGAGCTGGAGCAGGGCCTTCAAGGGCGTACCGCTGTCGGGTTCGAGCGGCGGCAGATCGATCGGGGCGGCGGCCGGGATCGGAGGCGTGCGCGCGATCGCCAGCAGGCCCTCCACGAAGGGGCCGAACAGGAAGTTGTTGATGAAACCCAGCAGCTCGTGGAAGCCCACGATCACCAGACCGGTCAGTGAGCCCACCAGGGCCGCCCAGGCCAACAGGCTCCACTGAAAAGGCCGCGGCCTTGCCTGGGCTGGCCCCGGAGGTGGATCCAGCGCCGGCGGCCCCGACGCCATGGCCTCAGGCCTCGGGGCGGACGCTGGCAAAGATCTCCTCCAGGATGGCGCCGGCCCCCTGCTCCCGCAGCCGCAGGGCCAGGGCTTCGCCGATCGCCTCCGGATCCTCGGCGCTGCCGGTCACGCTGTCGCGGATCAGGCGCTGGCCATCGAGGCTGGCCACCATCCCGGTGAGAACCAGATCGCCGCTGTGATCAGGGCCCGTGAAACTGCTGTTGACCCCGATCGGCACCTGGCAGCCCCCCTCCAGCTGGCGCAGGAAGGCCCGCTCGGCCCGGCAGCGCAGGGCCGTGGGCCGGTGCTCGAGCACGGCGATCCGCTCCAGCACGGCGGTGTCGCCCTCACGGCACTCGATCCCCAGGGCCCCCTGGCCCACCGCGTGCAGGGAGATGGCTGGATCGATCAGCTCGTGGATGCGATCCCCAAGGCCGAGGCGCTGCAGGCCGGCGGCGGCGAGGATCAGGCAGTCGAATTCGCCGGAATCGAGCTTCTCAAGGCGGGTGATCACATTGCCGCGCACATCCTTGAAGGTGAGTTGGGGGTAGTGATGCCGCAACTGGGCCAGACGCCGCAGGGAGCTGGTGCCCACCACTGCGCCCTCCGGCAGGGTGGCCAGACTGCGATCGCGATGGCGTTCGTGCACCACGAGTGCATCGGCTGGATCCTCCCGTTCGGTGATGCATCCCAGCATCAATCCCTCCGGCAGGTTGGTGGGCAGGTCCTTGAGGCTGTGGACCGCGATGTCAGCGCGATCGATCAGCATCTGGGCCTCCAGTTCCTTGGTGAACAGCCCCTTGTCGCCGATCTTGGCCAGGGCCACATCAAGGATCTTGTCGCCCTGGGTGGCCATCGCCTCGATGCTGATCTCCAGCCCGGGGTGGGCCTGGGTCAGGGCATCCCGCACCCAGTGGGTCTGAACCATCGCCAGTTGGCTGCGGCGCGAGGCGATACGGAGGGAGGCCTGGGCGGTGGGGCTGGTCATCGGGGCCCTGCAGAAAGCGGACGATGCCGCTGGATCACAGCCGCCCAGCCTACGGACCCGCTGGAGCCGAGGGCCGCTGGCAACCGCTGGACCGTGACCAGCTGATGGGATTGCTTCAGACCAGATCCAGGGGCAGGGGGCCCCAGGTCTGGCCCAGCTCCGGTTGGTCGGGATGCTGGCCGCTGATCAGGACCCCCTCCCCCAGCCCCTCCTCCTGGCGGAGCCAGCAGTTGCCGTTGGCCTGATGGCCCTTGAGGTAGACCGGCCCATCGGGAGGGTCTTGGCCGTCCGTGGCCCGGGGATCGCTCAACAGCAGGGGCTCCCATCCGAAGGCACTCTCCCAGCGCCGCAGGGTCGTCAGCGCCTGCTCCGCCGACGGGGCCATCACGCCGATCGTGAACCAGGGGCAGGTCGCCATCGCCGCCCTCAGCTCCTGCTGGAGGGCCTGGCGCTGCTCCGCCGTCAGGGTGGGGGCCGTCCTCAGGCCACGCAGGTCAGCCAGGGTCTGGATCGGGTCTGCCATGGGGATGGGGGGGAAGGAAGGGGGCTTGGGGGCTGGAGTGCAGGGATTCAGACGGGCGGCGGAGCTGTGCGGGAGCTGCGCCAGTAGGCCAGGCAGATCGTCAGCCAGGCGCAGCCCACGGCGCCACCGGCCAGCAGATCGGAGGGCCAGTGGGCACGGGCCGCCAGGGTGCTCAGCCACACCAGCGCGATCCAGCTGAGGGCTCCGATGCTGAGGGGCAGGCGCAGGCGCGGGTGGTGGTAGGCCAGGATCGCCACCATCGCGAGATAGAAGGCGATCGAGCCGGCTGCGTGGCCGCTGGGGAAGCTGCGGCCATCAACGGGGATCAGCTTTTCGTGGGGCCTGGAGCGATCAAACAGTGGTTTGAGCCAGATGTCCACGATCGCCAGGATGCCGGCGGTGGAGCAGACCAGCAGGCCGAGGTCATGCCACCAGCGCTTGCGAACCAGATGGAAGAGGGCCAGCGCTACCAGGCTGGCGGTGAAGCCCACACCGCTCATCCGATAGATCTGCACCAGGGCTGTCCGCAGGTACCCCGGCAGGTTGGTGCCGATCCAGGTCAGCATCTGCTCGTCGAAGGCCGGTGGCTCCTTGCCACTGACCAGGCTTGCCAGCTTCAGCACCAGCACAGTGGCTGCAACCACCACCAACCAGTCGCGGGGACGGAGCGGTGGGCGAAGCGGAATCATCGGGGCCTGGGTAGGGATGACAGGGACACGCGCCAGAGTTCCTGCTGATCGTGACGTGCCAGTCGGCTGACGGCGTCGGCGGGAAGGTCGAGGGCCTCAAGGTCGGTCCGATCACCGACCAACCGCACCGACACGGTACCGGGAGTGAGGCCCAGGCCCGCCGGATCCCGGCGCTGCTGCTTGGCCAGGGAGCGGCGGTTGGCGACGAAGCTGGCCGTTTCACCGGCGTAGAAGAGCATGCTGTAGCGCTTCGTGCCCACCACCCACAGCGGCTCGCTGGGGCGGGCCAGGCGGCGGGCCTCGGCGGCGATCCGGCGCAGCGGAAGCTGCCGTTCCCGATCGAGCAGCGGGGCCAGAGGGGCGATCACCAGGGCCAGGATCGCCAGGAATCCCACCAGGTTGGTGGCCCAGAGCCAGCGCCGGCGCGAAGGGTCGCTGATCAGCAGCAGGACCATGGCCATGGCCGTGGCACCGAGCAATAGGGCGAGGGTGAGGGGCAGGCCGGAGCGTGCCAAGGCCTCAGCGAAGTCGGGATGGGCTGGATCGGTGGCCGCCCAACGGGGGGCCAGGCCGGCGGCGACGGCCAGCAGCGCCAGGAAGGCGGCGGCGAACCAGCCGCTGCCGCTCTCCAACCAGCTGGTGTCGGCGTCCAATCGGCTGCCGTGGATGGCCATCTGTTGCCTGAGTTCGCTGCCGCCCATCGGCCGCCAGTACAGGGCAATGACCATGGCCGCGGCGGGCACCGCCGGCAGGATGTAGCCGGGCAATTTGGTGGCCGCTGCCGAGAAGAAGGCCACCACCAGCGCCAACCAGAGCAGAAAGAACAAGGGGAGAGTCTCGCCAGGCTCCCCACGGCGCCAGCGGCTCAGCGTCCAGGGGCGCAGACGTAGGAAGGCGGCGGGCAGGAACAGGGACCAGGGCAGCAGCAGCAGCGCCACCCAGGGCAAATAAAACCAGGGTGGACCCGGGTGGTCGTAGAGGACATTGGTGAACCGCTGCAGGTTGCTGAACCCAAGGAAGCCCCCCAGGAAGGCCTCGCCATGGCGCTGGGCCGCTGCGCTGTACCAGGGCAGGACCACCCCGAGGAACAGGACGGCCATCGCCAGCAGGGAGCGGGGCCGCCACCAACGGAGCCACTCCCCTGTCAGGGCCAGATGGACGGTCACCACCAGGGCTGGCAGCAGCAGGCCCACGGGGCCCTTGGCCAGCACGGCAATGCCCGCGAACAGGGCCATGGCAACGCGCCCGATCCGGGCCTGGCGGCCAGCCGGCGGGGCGTCGTGGGCCAGCAGGAAGCCATAGAGGGCCAGGGTGATGGCACTGGCCAGAAACATGTCGGTGGTGGAGCTCCGTCCCCAGCCGATCCAGCCCGGCGTGGTGGCCATGACGCCGGCGGCCACGGCGGCCCGCAGCCAGCGTCGACCCGTTGCTTCGGCGGCCGGGGCGAGCTGCCAGAGCAGCAGGAAGCTGGCCACCACCACGGTGCTGGCTGCCAGGGCCACGGGCAGGCGGGCCGCCCATTCCGAAACCCCGAACAGCCGGAAACTGAGGGCCACCATCCAGTAGCCCCAGACCGGGTAGTCGAAGAACAGCTGGCCGTTCCACCAGGGGCTGACCCAATCGCCGCGCAGCAGCATCTGATGGCCCACCTCGACGAACAGGGCCTCGGTCTTGTCCATCAGGCCGAGGGCACCCAACCGGTTGAAGAAGGCCAACCAGCAGATCAGGGCGAGCCAGAGGCCGCTGAGCAGCCGGAGCCGGCCATCTAGGGGAGGGGTTTGTGCGGGGCAGCCCCGGGGGGAAAGGGGGGTGTTTTCAGAGCGATGCAACAGCAGGGATGACCTCACCTCATGATTTGGGAATCTAAACCTGCCGCCGTGATCGTCCTTGCGGTCGCTTGTTGCTCGCCTTGCCAACTCGCTATGCCCAGCATCACGGCTGTTTCGAGGCCTGCCACCTCGACGGCGATTGCTGCTTTGGTGGTTGAGCAGACCGTTAAGGCGTATTCCAGACAAAACGGGAAGAAGCCGCATATTTCCAGACAAAATCAACGGCGATGCCGGCAAACATGGCCAACAGCGCCTCATTCTTGACGTTATGATAAAACACCGAGGATATTCCTACATTCGCCATCATCCCCAACGAGGTTACGAGCAGGAAGCGGATCAGACCGATCAGCAGGTGAATCCCCTTGAGCTGCTGGGCGCGAAAGGTGAGAATGTTGTTGATCAGGAAATTGGATGTCGCCGCTCCGACCACTGCCATGCTTTGGGCCTGCTCAAAATTGAAGCCCAATAACCTATGGCCAAGGCCATACAGCATTAAATGGGTCATAATGCCGGTGGCTCCAACCAGGGCAAAGCTGATCGCGCGCCTGGGCACGCTGCGCAGTAGCAGGGTGTGGAGAATGGAGATTCCGAGATCCCAGACCACGGCAAGATTCAGCTTGGATTCGCCGCTGATGCGCGGTTGAAAGGCCAGCGGTACTTCGCTAACGCGCAGCTGGCCGTGACTGAGGGCTAGCAATTCATAGAGAAACTTGAAACCACTGACATCAATCTGACGCACATAGGCCAGGGCCCGTTGCGGTCTGACCGCAAAGAATCCGCTCATGTAGTCAGTGAGCTGGCGATAGCGCGGCAGGCTGAATCGCGCTACGGCGTTGGCGAGGTTGGAGTTGCGTTGCCGTGAGGCGCTCAGCCCCAGAATCTGAGCATCGGGATGGAAGCGACTGCCGATCAACAGGTCGAGGTCGCTCGCTAACAGGCTGGCCACGGTGCGAGCGACGGCATCGGGTTCATGTTGGCCATCGCTATCCATGACCATGACCACATCACCGGTTGCATCAAGAATCCCCTCCTTGATGGCACTGGACAGCCCAAAACGACCGACTCTGCGAATCAGGCGGATGCAGGGATGGCGATGGGAGAGCCGCAGAATGGCCTCGGCTGTCCCGTCGGCTGAATCGTCATCAACGAAGAGGATCTCTAATTCGTAATCTTGAGCTAGGGGTAAGAGCCGGCTGACAATCGGCTCAACATTGGCACATTCATTGAATGTTGGTAAGACAATTGTCAGACGTGTCTGATGCACAGCAGGAAGGATTCGCCTCGGTATTCGCCTCGGAATGTGGTGGTGCCAGCTCTAGAGTCGCTGGTTACTTGATGTATTCCTTCAGGACGCCATTGCGATTGGGGTGGCGCAGCTTGCGCAGGGCTTTGGCCTCGATCTGGCGGATGCGTTCGCGTGTGACATCAAAAATCTGTCCGATTTCTTCCAGGGTCTTCATGCGGCCGTCATCGAGGCCGTAGCGCAGGCGCAGCACGTCGCGCTCCCGTGGGCTGAGGGTGGCCAGCACGCCCTCAAGATCCTCGCGCAGTAGGTTTTTGGCCACATCCTGCTCAGGATTTTCGATGTCAGCTTCGATAAAATCGCCGAGCCGGGAATCCTCTTCTTTGCCGATCGGTGTTTCGAGTGAGATCGGTACCTGGGCTGATTTTGCGATGAAGCGAAGTTTTTCGATCGTCATCTCCATGCTCTCGGCGATCTCCTCTTCCGTGGGCTTGCGGCCGAATTCCTGGGACAGGGTCTTGGTGGTCTTCTTGATCCGAGAGATCGTCTCGTAGAGGTGGACAGGCAGGCGGATCGTGCGGCTCTGGTCGGCGATCGCCCGGGTGATCGCCTGCCGGATCCACCAGGTGGCATAGGTGGAAAACTTGTAGCCCTTCTCGTGATCAAATTTTTCAGCGGCCCGGATCAGGCCAAGGCTTCCTTCCTGGATCAGATCCTGGAAGGAAAGACCACGATTCATGTATTTCTTAGCGATCGAGACCACCAGACGCAGGTTCGACTGAACCATCTTCTCCTTGGCCCGCCGACCCAGCATCAAGCGACGCCGGAACTTGATCAGGGGCATGTCAACAAGGGCGGCCCATTCCTTGGTGTCAGGGAAATGGCCCTTGTCGGCCTCAAACTGGGCGGCCAACTCCTCAAGCTGCAGCAGATCGGCGATCTTGCGGGCCAGCTCGATTTCCTCATCCGGACGCAACAGGCGAATCCGGCCGATCTCCTGGAGGTAGACACGGATCGAATCCTCCGTGTAGACGCCTTTGGGACCCACCTTGATGCTGGCCAGGGCCTTGGCCCGCGCATCCTTGGCGTCGGATTTGTCAGCCCTCGCTTCAATGGAGCCATCGCCGTCATCCGGGGACAGGTCGTCGGCGGCTGCCAGAAGCGAATCGGCTGCATCCTCCAGGCTTTCCATCGATCCGGCTTCCGCTTCCAGGCCCCCGTCAGGGGCCTCGGAGACGCCCGCAGCGACGGGGGCAACCGCCTTGGCGCGGCTACGCTTCGCCGGCTTGGACGCTGGAGCTCCATCCTTCGCAGCCAGCTCGCTGGTTCCTTGGGATGGAGCCTTGGTGGACGCTTTGGCGGCGACGCTCTTGGCAGCGGCAGGGCTCATGGGAATGGACGGAGGGGACGGCGGAGGGGGGGCACCGGATGCCGGGGCCGGTGGAGCGGCGGGCGGAAACGGACATGACGAGCCGGGCAGCCTCAGTCTGGCCTGCCATCCAGAAGAGAGGATCAGCTGAAGTGCCTACGCAAGCCACGAATGCTGCAGGGGACTTTGCAGCCACATGGGCGGGCCAGACAGAATCGTTTCGCAGCGTGGCAGGAGGGGGCTGGGGCTCGGAGGCGAGGCAAGGAGGCCTGGACGGAACGCGAGGGGGCTGTCAGAGGGGTTCGGTGACCGGAGGGCTGATTGGAAGCATGGCTTCCGGGCTGACTCGACGGGTCTGGCTCTGGACGAAGCTCCCTGAGGGGGGTCGTGGGTGGAAACTCTCCGGGGTTCCGACGGCAGCCTGGATGGACTGCCCGCTGAGTTCATCTTAGGAATGGGCTGAGACGTGCGCAAGATTGAGGAGGACCAGCCCCACGATCGATCCAGCCTTCATCGGGGTTGCCGCGGTCCAGGCTCCTCCCCCCGCCTGGGTGCATGTCTGGCTCGAAGCCGGGCCGGAAGGGCGGTCGTTCACCTACGCCAATCCAGCCGGTCTGGCGCTCGCCAGCGGCGATCTGGTGCGGGTCCGTCTCCAGGGCCGCCCCCACACCGGCCTCGTGATCGGCTGCCAGGACACCCGTCCGGAGGTTCTGGTCGGCAAGACCGTTCAGGCCGTCGAGTCGGTGTTGCAGGCCGCGGCGATCGATCCCGCCTGGCAGGCCCTGATCGAGGAGGTGGCAGCCGCCTGCCACACCCCCCTGTTCCGTTGCCTGCGCAGTGCCCTTCCCCCCGGCTGGCTCGGCCAGGGGGCTGGTCTGGTCGGAGCCTCGCCACGGCGGGCGATCGGTATCGAGTCCACGGTCTCCGCCAGTCCGCCGCAGGAGGCCAGCGAGCGCCAGCGGACCCTGCTCGCCCATCTTGAAGCCCATGGGGGCCGGCGCTTGCTGCGTCAGCTCTGCGGTGCCGACGGTTTCAGCCGAGCTCTGCTTCAGACCTGTGAGCGCCGGGGCTGGATCCGGCGCTGCGCGATGGCGCCTCCCGGCAACCCCGACCACCCCCTTCCCACTTCGGGGAGGGAGCCGCCCCGCCGTCCCAGCCCCGCCCAGGCCGCGGCAATCAACGCCGTCAGCGAGGCGGCCCCCGGCAGCACCCTGTTGCTCTGGGGGGTGACCGGGGCCGGCAAGACCGAGGTGTATCTGCAGAGCGCCGCCGCCGAGCTCGCCGCAGGCCGCAGCGCCCTGCTGCTGGTACCGGAGATCGGTCTGATCCCCCAGCTGCTTGACCGCTGCCGCCAGCGTTTCGGCGCCGGCGTGCTCGAGTACCACAGCGGCATGGGGGAAGCCGAGCGGGTGTCGGCCTGGCGGCGCACCCTCGAGGCCGGCCGTGGGGGCCAGCCCCTGCTGGCGGTGGGTACGCGCTCGGCGATCTTCCTGCCCCTGGCCCGCCTCGGCCTGATCGTGCTCGATGAGGAGCACGACAGCTCCTACAAGCAGGAGGCACCGATGCCCTGCTACCACGCTCGCGAGGTGGCGCGGCTGCGTGCGGCAAGCAGCGGCGCCCGGCTTGTGCTGGGCAGTGCCACCCCAAGCCTTGAGACCTGGCTGCGCTGCCGCGGTGCCGCCGCTGACATCCAGCTCCTGGAGCTGCCGGAGCGGATCGGCCAGCGCCCCGCCCCGCCGGTTCGGGTGATCGACATGCGCCAGGAGCTGGGCGACGGCCACCGCCAGCTGCTCAGCCGCCCGCTGCTGGAGCGGTTGCGCCAGCTTCCCGAACGGGGTGAACAGGGGGTTGTGCTGGTGCCCCGGCGGGGCTACCGCTCGTTCCTCAGCTGCCGCAGCTGCGGCGAGGTGATGCTCTGCCCGCACTGCGATGTGGCCCTGACCGTGCATCGCCGGCCTGGGGGCCAGGAATGGTTGCGCTGCCACTGGTGCGACCACCGCCAGGAGGCGGCAAGCCGCTGCGGCCACTGCGGCTCAGCGGCCTTCAAGGCCTTCGGGGCCGGCACCCAGCGGGTGCTGGAGCAGCTGGCCGGCGAGCTGGAGGGGTTGCGGCTGCTGCGCTTCGATGCCGACACCACCCGCGGACGCGATGGCCACCGCCGCCTGCTGGAGCGGTTCGCCGCCGGTGAGGCCGACGTTCTGGTTGGCACCCAGATGCTGGCCAAGGGGATGGATCTGCCGAAGGTCACCCTGGCGGCGGTGTTGGCGGCCGATGGGCTGCTGCATCGCCCGGACCTCCGTGCCGCCGAAACCTGCCTGCAGCTGCTGTTGCAGCTTGCCGGTCGCGCCGGCCGGGGCGAACGGCCTGGCGAGGTGCTGGTGCAGACCTACAGCCCCGCCCACCCGGTGATTCACCACCTGGTGGATGGCCGCTACGGGGCCTTCCTGGAGGTTGAGGCGGAGCTGCGGCGCCGGGGCGGTCAGGTGCCCTTCAGCCGGGCCTGTCTGCTCCGCTTCGCCGGGGCTTCCGCCAGCGCCACGGCCACCGCTGCCACCGCTCTGGCCACCCTGCTCCAGCCGATGGTCACGGCGGCGGGCTGGTGCCTGATCGGGCCGGCGCCCGCCCCGGTGGCCCGGGTGGCGGGCCGCAGCCGCTGGCAGCTGCTGCTCCATGGCCCCGCTGGCAGCCCCCTGCCCCTGCCCACAGGCGCCAGCCTGCGGGAGGCCCTGCCCAATGGCGTGAGCCTGACGATCGACCCCGACCCCCTGGAACTTTGAACTCAACCAGGCAGCTCGGGCAATCCGAACCCGAGCTGGCGGCGCAGCCGCTGCAGGAAGAAGACCAGCAGCAGGACCAGGCCAATGGCTGCGGCGCCAAGCCCAAGGGGGTTCCAGCGCCAGCTGTGGACCGTCAGGGTGTTGGGCTGGCCTGGCTGGAGGGGCCAGCGCAGGCGATGCCGGGAGAGTGGTTCCACTGGCAGCGGTCCGGCCTTGTCCACGGCTGCTGCGGCCAGCGGTTCGAGATCGATGGAGAGGGCCAGACCCGACAGGGAAGGTAGGTCGCGCAGGTCGATGACCAGGTTGAGCTTCTGGACCACCCCCACCAGCCAGTTGCGCTCCTGGAAGCTGAACTGCGGGGGCGGCAGCGGCAGATCCGCCAGGCCGGCGCCTTCGGCCAGGGTCGTCGCCAGCCCCCGCAACGCCTGCTCGGCAGGCAGCACAGGTCCCTCGAGCCGTGTTGTGCCACCCAGGCTGTGGCTGCGATAGCCCTGGCGTTCCAGCCGCTCGGCGAGCCGCCGCTGCCAGGGACCGGCCATCCCGGACACGCTTCGCACCTGGTGGCTCACCTGCAGCCGTCCGGGGGCGGCAAACCGCAGGTCGGTGCGCACCTCCACGCAGCCGCCGAGCAGGGAGCCGAGCAGCAGCAGGGCCAGCAGCAGCCCCGCCAGGGCTGCGAACCCGTAGGGGGTCCGGGTCGGTCCCACCGGTGGCGCGGGCGGTGGCTCAGGGCGACGGGCCCGGCGGCGCTGGCCGGCGGCGGCCATGGTGTCCAGGGAGGTGCCGACCCCCAGCGCGGGAAGGTCGAGGGACCAGTCCCGGGGGCGCTCCAAGGCCGGTGCCTCAAGGATCTGCTGCAGATCCCGGGCCCGGGACCGAAGACTGGGGTCGGGGGAGCCCCGCAGGCCCCGGCACCAGCGGGAGGCCTCCTCGCCGCGGCCCTGGCCGATCAGGGCGGTGGCCAGAAGCAAGCGGAGTTCGGCGCCGATGGCTGTGGCTGCCGGATGGCGTGCGGCCATGGGTTCGAGCAGGCCGATCACCTGGCCGTAGTCGCCCCGTTCGAGCAGCCGGCTCGCCCGCTGCAGCGTCGCGCCATCCTGCTCCGTCGCCTCGACGGTAGCGGCAGGATCGGTGTTGTCAGGCTGGACGGTCTCGTCCGCCATGGGCAGGCTGGGGCGTTGGGGAAGGGTGGGGTCCGGATCAGCCGGAGGCGTGGTTGGCGCTGCCCACCACCATCGTGCCGATGCCGGCATCGGTGAACACCTCCAGCAGCAGGGCATGGGGGTGACGACCGTCAACGATGTGGGCTGCCTTCACCCCCTGGGCCAGGGCGCGGATGCAGCACTCGGTTTTTGGGGTCATCCCGCCCGCCACGACCCCATCGGCGATCAGCTGGCGTGCGTCGGCCAGGGTGAGCTGGCGGATCAGGGTGGCGGGATCGTGGCGGTCCCGCAGGATGCCGGCGGTGTCGGTGAGCAGGATCAGCTTTTCGGCCTGCAGTGCCGCCGCCAGCTCGCCGGCGACCGTATCGGCATTGATGTTGTGGGCCTGGCCATCACCATCGGGGGCCACGCTGGAGATCACGGGGATGTAGCCGTTGTCCAGCAGCGGCTCAAGCACCTGGGGATTCAGGGCCGCCACCTCCCCGACCAGGCCATTGGCACCATCCCCCCAGGTGCGGGCACGGATCAGGCCGCCATCGCTGCCGGAAAAGCCGACCGCTCGACCACCCACCTGGGCGATGCCATTGACGATCTGCTTGTTGACCCTGCCCACCAACACCATCTCCACCACCTCCATGGTGGCGGCGTCGGTGATCCGCAGGCCGTTGCTGAATTTCGGCTCGATCGAGAGCCGTGCCAGCCACTGGTTGATCTCGGGGCCACCGCCATGCACCACCACCGGCTGCACGCCGACGCAGGCGAGCAAGGTGAGGTCGCGGAAGACGGCCTCGCGCAGTTCCTCGCTGACCATGGCGGCACCGCCGTACTTCACCACCACCCTCCGCCCGGCGAAGCGCTGGATGTAGGGAAGCGCCTCACTCAGGACCGAAGCCCTCTGGGTGTCCTCGGCACTGACCAGGGGATCGGACATCAGGACGGAGCGTTGGCGGAGGGGGCCGCGTCGGCGGCGATGCTGGCGGCAGGTGTGGGGGTTCCGATCAGTTCGAGCCCGATCCTGCCGCTGGCGGGCTGGCTGAGGCTGGCCTGGAGGCCTGGACCGAAGAAACGGCCGAGACGATCCTGACGATCCTGCCAGCGGGCGGCATCAACGGCGCCGCAGTCGAACAGCAGACGCAGGCCGTAGGCGCCGCCCCGCTCAAACTCCTCGACGCTGAGCAGCTGGGGAGGGGTGGTTTCATCCCAGAGACCGAGCACCTCCAGGGAGCTCTCGAGGTGGGCCTTCTGGCCGTAGCGCCAGCGGCAGACATCGGCCAGCAGCTTGGCCAGGGAGCCGTTCTCGGGCTGTTGGCGCAGCTCGCGCAGGGCCTGGGGCGCGGTCAGCCGCTGGGGGGGCGGAAGTTCGGAGGATTTCAAGGCCAGGCCCCCCAGCAGGATGGGGATGCCATAGAAGATGGTCGGCAGGCTGAGGTTGGCGTTGTCGCCCAGATAGGCCACCGAGCCGATCACCGTGAGCACGGCGCCGGCCACGGTCACGAGGCTGCCGGGGGAGAGGAGGGATTGCATCCATCCATGATCCTGCAACGTCGGCTCCGTCAGCGTCGGTCGGTGCCAGGATTCGTACCGAGGACACGCGCCAGGAGCGTCCATGCCCAGCCAGAGCACGCCCCCCCCGTCTCCCGAGGGGGCAGCCGCCACCACGGAGGTGTGGGCTTCTGCCGGCACTGGCTCCCAGGATCGAGCCGATCCCCAGTCCCTCGACACCCCCCAGCTGCTGGAACAGCTCCGCCAGGACCGGCTCTGGCTGCTGCGGCAGATCGACGCCGGCCAGTGGCCGGCCTGGCGCCTTGATCTGGCGGCTCTGGAGCGGGAACTCGGACAGCTGCTGGAACACGCCGAGGATCGCCTCGGCCAGGGCTGAGGCGATCCTCGGCCGATCGCTGGCTCGCTCGTCTCGGCTCCTTTCGGCACGGTTTCGTGCGTCATTGCTCGTCCGGACGCGCTCGCACAAAGGTGATCCCCCCGCCACCGCCCCGGCCCTGCACTATCCCGGCCTCACAGCAGTCCATGGGCACCGCCCGCCTGAGAGATCGGCAGCGAGTGGTTCAGAAGGGGATGTCGTCGTCGTCGAGGGGATCGTTGAAGCCCTCCGGATCGGCCACCAGTGGCGACGCGTCCCACACCGGTGCGGGAGGTTCGGTGCGCCGGGCCGGAGCTGGGCTGGGGGCAGTTCCTGGCCCGCCCGCTGCCCCTGGTGGGCGGCCTGCACCGGCAGCGCCTGGCCTGCGCACTGGGGCAGCCCCGCCGCCGCCGGTGCGTTCGGCAGGAGCGCTCAGCGGGCGCTCGACGACGTCGCCCAGCGGCTGGGGCGGTTCGGCGGACGCACCGGCCAGGGGATGGAAACGCGAGAGGGTGAACTCAGCCCGTTTCTCCTTGATCCCGTCAGGCCGGGTCACGGTGTTCATGCGCAGTCGCCCCTCCAGCATCAGTCGCTGGCCGATGGCGACGCGATTCTGCAGATCCTGGGCCACACTGCCCCAGCCCACCGCCTTGATCTGCCCGGCCGGATCATCGACCCGCAGCCCCTCGAACCGCACCGCCATCTCGGCGACCGGGGTCTGGTTGTCCTGGGTGTAGCGGATCTGAGGAGCCTCCAGCACCTCCACTTCGAGCAAGCAGTGATTCACTCCCGGACCATGGCTTGGAGCGCCCATCCTGATGCAAGCGGGTGCTGAGCACCAGCCGGGCGGTCTGCTCTGGCTGATCAGCGGCACCGGTGAGGGGCCGCTTCTGGCCCGCGAGCTATTGGCGCGGGGCTGGCGGCTGCGGGTGCATGTGGTCAGCGCCGCTGCGACCCGTTCCTATCCGGCCAGCGAGCGGCTCACGTTGGCGGTCGGCCCCCTGGGGGACGCTGATGCCATCGCCGCCGCCCTGGGGCGCGCCGCCCTGGCCCAGCAGGGGCCGCGTTGGGTGGTGGATGCCACCCATCCCTTTGCTGTGCGGATCAGCACCGACCTGGTCATGGCCTGCCGTGGCATCGGCCAGCCCCTGCTGCGTCTGGTGCGCCCCAACCTGCCCGCCACCGGGGCGCGGCTGCTCCCAGTGCTGGGAGCCCTGGCCGAGGAGCCCCTGCGGGGTCAGGGCCTGCTCCTGGCGATCGGCGCCCGGGAGCTGGCCCGTGCGGTGCGCTGCAGCCCGGAGGCCATCCACCACGCCCGCATTCTTCCCAATCCGCAGGCCCTGGCGGCCGCGATGGCGGCAGGGCTGGAGCCTGGGCGAGTGGCGACCCTGCGTCCTGGAGGATCGGCCGCGATCGAGCGGGCTCTCTGTCGCCGCTGGGGGATCGCGGCGGTGCTCTGCCGGCGGTCGGGCAGTCCCAGCGAGGCCCACTGGCACCATTTGGCGGCGGCGGAAGGTCTGCGGCTGCTGTTGCTGGAGCGTCCCCCTGAACCGAAGGGGGTGTCAGGGCTGGACCTGGCGGCGCTGTTGCAGCGCCTCGGCCATCCCTGAGTCCCGCCGACGTACCGCTGGCCTCCCGTGCACTGCGGATCGGGCCAGAGTGGGGGCAGCTGCGGCGGCGGGCTTGGACGATCGGCAGGGCCAGGATGGAGACGATCTGGTGCTGGTGCTAAGCACGGAGGGCAGCCAGAAGCTGGCGGAAGCACTGGCCAGGGAGTTGCTGAAACGGCGCCTGGTGGCTTGCGTGAGCCTGCTGCCGGTGCGGTCCCTCTATCTCTGGCAGGGGGCGCTGGAGAGCGCGGCCGAGGTGAAGTTGCTGCTCAAGACGCGGCAGGGGCTTCTGGAGCCCCTGCGCCAGGCCCTCGACGTTCTGCACAGCTACCAGACGCCGGAGTGGATCGTGCTGCGGGGCAGCACCGACGGGGGGTATGGCCGCTGGCTGCACGCGGAGCTGTCAGCTCCGGCTCAGCCCATGGTCGGGTCTGATCGAGGGACGCAGGGCTGAGCACCATCGGGGGGTCTCAGGGCAGATGGGTGGCCACCAGCTCCGGCAGGGAGGCCTGGGGACGGGGGCCCAGCTGGGTCACCACCTGGCCGGCGCAGAGCGAACCGAGGCGGCCGCAGCGTTCCAGATCCTCAGCGCGGGTGTAGCCATAGAGGAATCCGGCGGCATAGAGATCGCCGGCTCCGGTGGTGTCCACCAGGTCGCCGAGGTGGTAGGGCGCGATCGTCAGGGTGTCCGCGCCGCTCAGCACCACCGATCCTTTCTCGCTGCGGGTCAGGGCCGCCACCCGGCAACGGCCCCGCACCTGGTCGGCGGCCGCCTCGAAGCTGTCGGTTTGGTAGAGGGAGCAGATCTCGGTTTCATTGGCGAACAGCACATCGACGTGGCCATCCACAAGCTCAAGGAAGCTCTGGCGATGGCGGTCGACGCAGAAGGCATCGGAGAGGGAGAGCGCGACCTGGCCGCCGCTTTCACGCATCACCTCGGCCGCGGCGATGAAGGCACGCTTGGCCGCATCGCTGTCCCAGAGGTAGCCCTCCAGATAGAGCACCTGGGCTTGGCGCACTAGCTCCAGGTCCAGGTCGGCGGGCTCGAGGTTGACCGACGCCCCGAGATAGGTGCACATGGTTCGCTGGGCGTCCGGGGTCACCAGGATCAGACAGCGGGCCGTGGATGGACCCTCCACGGCGGCTGGCGTCTCGAACTGTGCCCCCACGGCCCGGATGTCATGGCTGAAGATGCCGCCCAGCTGGTCATTGCGCACGCGACCAATGAAGGCAGCGCGACCGCCGAGCTGGGCGATGCCGGCCAGGGTATTGGCGGCGGAACCGCCGGAGGTCTCGAGGCCAGGGCCCACACTGGCGTAGAGGCGCTCGGCCTGCTTCTCGTCCACCAAGGCCATGGTGCCTTTGCTGAGGGCGTGGTCGGCGAGGAAGGCGTCATCGGCCTGTACGAGGACATCGACGATGGCGTTGCCGATGCCGATCACATCAAGGCTCTTGGTGGTGCTGCTCACGCGGTGACTTGGGGCGGGGGAAGGGTGTGGAGTGAGAGTTGAGAAACCGGGGCCGGCGGTTTCGGGCTTCAGACGCTGAGCAGGGCCCGCTTCGGGCCATGAATCGGATCCTCAACCACGATGGTCTGATCCCGCTGGGCGCCGAGCGAGACGATCGCGATCGGCACCTCCATCAGCTCCGCCAGGAAGCGCAGGTAGGAGCGGGCGGTCTGCGGCAGTTCCTCGAGGCTGCGGCAGTCGGCTGTGGAGCACATCCAGCCTGGCAGGGTCTCAAAGATCGGCTGGCAGCGGGCGAAATCCTCGGCGCTGCAGGGGAAATGCTCGATTCGCCGGCCATCGAGCTCATAGGCGACACAGACCTGGATCGCATCGAGTTCATCGAGCACATCGAGCTTGGTGATCGCCAGGCAGTCGAGGCCGTTGACCTGAACGGCGTACCGGCCGATCACGCCATCGAACCAGCCGCAGCGCCGGCGCCGCCCCGTGGTGGTGCCGTATTCACCGCCGCGGTCGCAGAGGTGGTCGTTGAGGCTGCCCTCCAGTTCGGTGGGGAAGGGCCCCTCACCGACCCGGGTGGTGTAGGCCTTGGCCACGCCGATCACACGGTCAATCAGGGTGGGGCCCACCCCGGCGCCGATGCAGGCCCCCCCCGACACGGGATTGGAGGAGGTCACGTAGGGATAGGTGCCGTGGTCGAGATCCAGCAGGGTGCCCTGGGCTCCCTCAAACAGGATGTTCTTGCGGGCCCGGGCCGCCTCGTGAATGGTGCGGGTGCAATCGACCACGTGGGGGGCGAGCCGCTGGCCATGGCCGGCGTATTCGGCGATCACGGCCTCGGGATCGAGTGGATCGACCCCGTAGACCTTCTGCAGGAGCTCATTCTTCTCGGCCAGGGGGCCGAGCAGCCGGTCCCTCAGCCGATCGGGATCGAGCAGATCGTTCACGCGGATGCCGTTGCGTTCCGATTTGTCCGCATAGGTGGGGCCGATGCCCCGTCCAGTGGTGCCGATGCGGCGGTCGCCCCGGCGCTGCTCCATCGCCTGATCGAGCAGGCGGTGGTAAGGCATCGTGACGTGGGCTGTGCTGGCCAGCTTCAGACCCGAGATGTCGATGCCGTAGTCGGTCAGCATGTCCAGCTCCCCGAGCATCACCCGTGGGTCGACCACCGTGCCGGATCCGATCAGGCAGGTGGTGTCCGGATAGAGAATGCCCGAGGGGATGAGGTGAAGTTTGAGGACGCGATCATCGACCACGATTGTGTGGCCGGCGTTGACCCCACCCTGGTAGCGCACGACAACGTCGGCGGAACGACTCAGCAGGTCGGTGATCTTTCCCTTCCCTTCGTCGCCCCACTGCGCACCGATGACGACAACGTTGGCCAAAGACACAGCGGCCCGCAGCCGCTAGGAAGCACAAGGGTCAAGACTCTCAGACCGAGGGCCCTTCCGTCAAAGCCGCGGGCCGGTTCAACTGCCGCGCACCACGCCGGTCTCGGCACGGCGCAGCTCCTTCTCGAGCCGGTCGCGCAGGGCATCGGGAAGCGGGCGATTGGCGTAGTTTGCGTAATGACCCGCCAGGGAGTTAAGAGCGGTCTGCATCGTGGTGAACGAAGCCAGGCCGTTCACATCGCGCCGGGGACGGTAGCGGGCCATGTAGGCGTTGATCAGTTCCTTGGCCTTCGCCTCCGCTTCAGGGTGGCCCGGGTCGTCCTGGGGGATGGCGATGGTGCTCAGCAGGCTGTCGGCCACCTGCACCGTGTCGTCGACGTAGTTGCCGCTCAGTCCGCCGCTGGCACCTGAACAGGCGGTAAGGCCAAGGCACAGGCACAGGCCGACTGCCAGCAGACCCGGGAGGGTGGAACGGCGGGCCCCAGCCACCAGAGACCGGACCCCACCGAACATGCGGGACAGGAAAGCGGCCATGGGGGCAGCGGCAGAAAGGTGGATTCTACGAGGCGCCTTTCCGGCGGCCGGCTCCGGGGAGTGCAGATCCTGGCTGTGGAGGCTGGCGGTGGGAGTTCAGATGGGTGCTCCAAGGCCGCGGCGGGCGGCGGTGATGGCCGAGATCAAGGACTCCAGGGCCTGATCCAGTGGCAGGTCCCGGCGTTGGCCATCGGCACGGCAAACCACCTCAACCTCGCCGCGGGCCGCACCGCGCCCCACCACCAGCCGCCAGGGGATCCCGATCAAATCGGCGTCCTTGAACTTGACACCGGCTCGCTCATCGCGGTCGTCGAGCAGGGCATCGATGCCCGCCTGGCGGAGACGGTCGTAGGCCGACTCCGCCAGGCTCACCTGCTGGGGATCTTGGGCGCTGGCGCTGACGACGATCGCCTCGAACGGGGCGATCGCCACGGGCCAGTTCAGCCCGGCGGCATCGTGGTTCTGCTCGATGGCTGCCTGGGCCAGGCGGGAGACGCCGATGCCGTAGCAGCCCATCCACAGGGTCTCCTCCTGGCCGGTTTCGCTGGTGTAGCTGGCCTCGAGGGCGGCGGCATATTTGCGGCCCAGCTGGAAGATGTGGCCCACCTCAATGCCGCGTACGGCGCTGAGGGTCTGGGCTGGATCGTGCAAACAATGGTCTCCTGCCTGGGATGACCTCAGGTCCACCACCTCCGGAGTCAGGCCCAGTCCGTCCCAGCTGGCGCCCACCCGGTGATGGCCGGGCCGATTCGCTCCGCAGACGAACGACGGCAATGCGGCGGCGGTGGCGTCGGTCAGCCGTAACAGTGTGGTGGCCAGCCGAGCCTTCGGCCCCTGGCCAGATCCGTGCGTCGGCTCGACCCGCCCCTGGCGATCGACCAGCCCCCCCTCGTCCAGATCAGGGCCCAGGTAGCCCAGGGGCAGAGCGGCCAGATCGATCTCCATACCTTCACGCTGGCCCAGCTCACGGACGAGCTCCGCGCTCAGTGGCTCGATCGCGAGCAGTGTTCCGTGGGCCGCCCCGAGCCTGGCCGAGAGGGCATTGGCCAGCTTGACCTCATTGAGCTGCTGGTCCCCCCGGAGGCTGATCAGCAGGGGTTGGCGCAGGCCGTCCTCGAAGCGGGCCAGCAGAAGCAGAACCTTCACCACCTGGGTGGAGTCGAAGCCGTAGTTGTTGGCCAGCTGCTCGATCGTGGTGGTGTCGGGGGTGGCCAGCGGCTCGCCGGCGCCTGCTGAGCGCACACCGTCGGGCAGGGGAAGGGCCGGGGGGGCCAGGGAGACGGCCCGCTCCTGGTTGGCTGCATAGGTTCC
>Ga0315899_10002680_pt1 | contig 19563 bp, 13 predicted proteins | sample LakEriMetagenome_2_FD_203518 | JGI IMG/M metagenome (GOLD analysis project Ga0315899, IMG submission 203518) | Freshwater fungal communities from buoy surface, Lake Erie, Ohio, United States - Buoy 4 MA112 | ecosystem: Environmental > Aquatic > Freshwater > Lake | place: USA: Lake Erie, Ohio... | reverse complement strand
TTGCTTCGCCTTGCTGCACATTCGCAACTGCAAGGCCGTTTTTCGTTCGCAATCGGTAACCTTTCGCGAGGAGATAGTTCGGTGGCTTCTGGCAAGTACGTCTTTACTAGTGAATCTGTTTCGATGGGACATCCCGATAAGCTCGCTGATCGGATTTCCGATAGTGTGCTCGATGCCCTGCTGGCCCAAGACCCCAAAAGCCGCGTCGCTTGCGAAACCGTCGTAACCACCGGCTTAGCTTTGATCGTTGGCGAAATCACCACCAAAGCCATCGTCAACTATGCTGACGTCGTGCGCGATGCCATCGTCGCTGTCGGATACACAGACGACGAATGGGGTATCAACGGTCGCACCTGTAACGTCATGGTTGCCCTCGATCGGCAAAGCCCTGACATTGCAATGGGTGTCAACGACGATGCCAACAAAGGCAAAGATATCGGCGCCGGCGACCAAGGACTCATGTTCGGTTACGCTTGCAACGACACCCCCGAACTGATGCCACTGCCAATCGCCTTGGCACACCGCATCACCAACCGATTGACCGAAGCCCGCTTCAACAAAGAAGTTGACTGGCTGCGGCCCGATTCGAAGAGCCAAGTATCGGTCAAGTACGAAGGGTACAAGCCTGTGGGCATCCACAACGTGGTTGTCTCCACCCAACACTCCCCTTCGGTTACCCATGCACAAATCTCGGACTTCGTGAAGAAGTCGATCATCGCTCCGTGCTTACCACCAGCGATGAACACCCCTGATATCGAATACCATATCAACCCAACCGGTAACTTCGTTGTCGGCGGTCCACACGGGGACAGCGGCCTTACGGGCCGAAAGATTATCGTCGACACCTACGGCGGATGGGGCCGTCACGGCGGGGGAGCTTTCTCCGGTAAGGATCCTACCAAAGTCGACCGCTCTGCAGCTTACATGGCTCGACACGTAGCGAAGAATATCGTCGCCGCAGGTCTTGCTGATCGCTGCGAAGTTCAAGTCGCTTACGCTATCGGTGTGAGCAAACCGGTGAGCGTCCGCGTCGATACCCAAGGCTCCGGTAAAGTCGATGACGAGAGGATTTGCCAAGTCGTTCAAGAATTCTTCGACTTGACCCCCGCTGGTATCATTCGCTACCTCGATCTTCTTCGACCAATCTATGTGAAGACATCCTCGGGTGGCCACTTCGGTCGAAATGAACCTGAATTCACTTGGGAAAACACGGATCGCGCTGCGGAACTAGCGAAAGCAGTTCGCGGCTAATCTCGCCCCCAAGCGATATTGAAAAACCTATGCGAAAACCTCGGTACTCGCTTTGCGATGCCGAGGTTTTTTCTTACCCCTACCGTCCCCCAATCTAATTCGCTCAAACGTCGCTCTGATTTATGATCTCCGAGGATAACTCATCCAATAGCCAACCTCGAAGCGTCGCGAAACTCGGCCTGGAAATCCTCAAATGGATCATCCTTGGGGTGCTCATTCTTTGGATTGCAAAGAAGGTCCCTCAACGCGACTGGGATATCCTTATCCATCAACCGAAGAGTTGGTCATACCTCGCTTTGGCCCTCGCCATCGTGATCCTCTCGAATCTCATCACCTTCTGGAGATGGAAACAACTTCTCGATGCCCTCGAAGTCCCAATCTCCCTTCTGGAGGTCGTTCGCGTAGGATTCCTTGGTGTCGCGCTCAGTCTAGTCAGCGTCGGTAGCGTCGGAGGAGATGTCTTTAAAGCCATTGCCGCAGCGAATCGATGCCGACATCGCAAAACAGAAATATTCACTAGCGTGCTCGTCGACCGCGCTATTGGACTTCTCGGACTCGTCATGGTTGCAGCCCTAGCCCTGAGCCTTTCGAACTCCCTTTCCACCCAACTTGTAACGATTCGAACCGCAGCCTGGATCTTAAGCTGCATTGGCCTCCTTGGTCTACTCGCCATCAGTCTGCTCGGCACTCGCTTTCCAACCGCTTGGATCCAACGTATCCCAATGGCAGGCCCCCTTCTTCAGCGCATCGTTCAAGCTTGCATGATCTTTCGTTCGCACCGACTCCTCGCCCCCTCAATGGTTCTATCCTCCCTGCTGGTCCATACCCTTGCCACACTCGCTTGCTGGTTCGTCTCGCTAGGCCTTTATCAACGCAACGCACCAAACTCGATTCCCACGGTTTTGGAACATTTCCAAGCCATTCCGCCAGCCCTCGCCGCCTCAACTCTTCCCCTGACCCCTGGCGGTCTGGGAATGCAAGAGCTTTGGATCGATGCTCTCTTCCGACAAATACCAACCGTCTCCCCCGAATACTCCGGATTGGTGATGGCTACCATGTTTCGCGCCATCCTTGTACTCGTGGCCGCCATCGGTGGAGTAATCTACCTAACTAGTGGTCGTCGCAATTCCTAACGGTATACTCGATCTTAATTGTCGTTAATCTCCCTCAACTGTTTCGGAGCACACCATGCGATTTCAACGAACTACCAAGCCCACACTCGCTACCTATATCCTGGCAGCGTGCTTTTCACTAACCCTTTCCTTCATGGGAACACCATCAGCTATGGCTCAACAAGCAAAAGAAAACATGAAGGCTTATCCGCCCGCTGCAGAAGGGATGAAACGCTTCGTCGTGTTCCTTCCAGAGAAGAACAATGAAGATGACTATCGGGTCGAAGTCCAGGTCGGAAAGACAACAGAAGTCGACGCCGCAAACCGTTACTTTCTCGCCGGAAAACTCGAAGAGGAAACCATCGAAGGATGGGGCTTTCCAAAGTACTCGGTAAAGGAACTCGGTCCGATGGCCGGCACTCGTATCGGGGTCGACCCCAACGCTCCCAAGGTGAAGCGATTCGTCCCAATCGGCGGCGAACCGACCCTGTTGCGATACAACAGCAAGCTTCCACTGGTCGTCTACGTTCCAACAGGAGCTGAAGTGCGTGTGCGAGTCTGGAAAGCCGAAGACCATTCGACCATTGCGAACGAAGGCTAACCGTTAAACCGCTAACCTCGTTTAGCCAACCGAGTTCGAGCAGATCGAGAATTAAATTCTTTACGCATCCGTGGCAACGGTCTTGTCCCTAGCCACCGATGCATCATTGGTAACCGTTGCTTTAGGGGACACTTTCCCATCGTCGGTAGGATAGAGAAAAGAATAGATTCCTAACAGAATCGCACCCGCCACCAACAAAGCATCCGCGATGTTGAAGTTCGGCCAAGTGTACTCATCGGCCCCCGATCGATATCGCAATAAAACCCAATCGCGAACGCCGCCCGCGAAAGGGCCCGGCAAGCCATGCATATTCAATCGGTCGTATAAATTTCCAAGTATTCCCCCAGCGATGAGCCCCATCGTGATCGTCAGCCAAAGGGATTCACACGCTTTGCCAACAAAAAGCCACAAAATCATCCCTGCGATGGCAACGATCGAAACCAATGCGAACAACCAACCATAGCCCTGGCCCAATCCAAACAAAGCCCCTTGATTGATAGCCGTCTCAACTCCAGCGTAACCACCCCATAAATTCTCTACCCACCACGTAGGAGTTTGCTCACCAGGTAGCCCCTTAAGACGAAACGTCTGCTCCTTGGTCCACAAATCAATTGCCGTCCCAAGTATCGTCAGCGCACCGAATACCACACCACGTTGAAGCAGATTCGGCTTATGTAAATTCGTTGAACCCATGCGACTCTCTACCACCGGGACTCCATCTGATCGACGATGTGATTAGCCAAGCGTTCCGCCAACCGCTGAAACGAAGTCGCAACCGACTGCCCAGCTTCAGGAACAAAGTCATTGCGATCGGCAAAGTAATGCGTTGTCTCTCCAGGTGGCGGGAAGCTTGTTGTGACCAAATCCATCCCGCGACGATCTGTCCAGCGCATTTCAATCGTTACAACACTCTCTAAGAGCCGAGGCTCGTCCGTGTTCGTCTCGCCGACCACTCGCTTTGAGTCGCTGGTCAACCGGATCGCCATTACCGAATCAGCCACAGCCGCATCGGCAAGCTTGTAAGGTGTACGCCGCTCAATTTCCTTTTGCACAGCTTCGGTTAACTGCACGCCAAGTTCCGGGCGAAAGCTATCGCTGCGAACCACCGGCACATTGATCGTTCGCACATCATTGCGATAAAGACTTCGGGTTCCCACACGGTACCCAAAGCAGCCCTGCGAAACGACTGCCAATAGAACCCACAAAAGAAAATGGATCCGGAATCGATAACAACCAAAACTAAAACGTGCCGTCTGCATCATCCCCGAAGTCTCTAAATCATGACTTGGAGCGCACTGAGAATCGAAATTATTGTTAACGGGTCGGACCGTCATTTCCGATCCACCGGTTCTTCATTGCTGACCGTTCGTACTTGGGATTTCTCACCCCCAAGTTGCAACGGATTCGCGCCAGGTTGCAATGGATTCGAAAGTTGATCCTCGGTCCTGCGTGCAATCAAGGCCTCCTTCGCCGCCGTTTCTCGCTCAGTGGGCTTAAGCAACGGTGTTACTTTGTCCCGCGTGGGAAACGCATAGGTCATCCAGTGCAGATAAGGAGTTGGGATCGCAGGTTTACCATCCGCCTTAGCAATAATTTCTTTCGCTCGCTCGGCAAATGGAGTGTCGGGGTAACCATCGATAATCCGGTCACAGTAGATTATCGCCGCAGCATACTCCTGCTTGTTGTTCCGATATTCGGCTTCTTCATAGAGACGCTCCGCTTTGCGGAATTTCACCTCTGCAATCATCTCACCGACTTGCTCGCGACGGTCGCTGGCCTGCTTCGGAAACTGACGCACTATCTGATTGAGCAACTTCTCGGCTTGATCTAACGGTTCAGCCGAATATTGTGAACCTTGATAAGACAACAACGCGGCTTTCGAACCCAAGAGATGCGCATCGAACTGATGCGGACTATCGGTGTAAACCGTGATCAAATCGCGGTATCGGTCTACCGCGTCAGACCAGTTTTCTCGCTTGAACTCCGTGTTGGCGATATCCATCGTCACGTCGTCAGCTAATTTGCCTGTGGGGCTATCGAGAAGCAACTTCTCCAAAACCCGCTTGCCGTGATTCTCTGTATCGTTGATCGGACGCTTCTTGTCGGTGAAGTTCACGTGATAGAACTTGTCGGGAAACTGCAACCAGTAATTACCGATCGCTAATCGACGTTGATCGACACGGTCTTGATAACGTGTTCGCGGATATTCTTTGATCAACTTGACGTAATACTTCTCTGCTTTCGGATAATCCTCCGCAAAGAAATAGGATTCACCCGCCATAAAAAAGGCGTCTTGCTCAAGCGAACTGCTTTCCCAATTCTTAGCAGCCTCCAGATAGGTCTTCGCAGCCAATCGATATTTCTCGCGCTGCTCGTCCCCCTCTAAACTGCCAGCTTGTGTGTAATACTCATTTGCTTCCTGCAGCTTCTCTCTCGCTACAGATTTGTTGACTTCCCGCTCCCCTAAACCAGGAATCTTGCGCAATATCTTGGGGACGTCCGAATTCATCCGCTTGTCCGCTCGCACTCCCTCGGGACGGACCCAATTCCCTTCCTTGTCTTCGTATCCTTCTATCGCATTCTTGGCTCGCGCGTACTCGTCGTCTTTCTTCCATGGGGTCAAACTCGCACAGCCAACTTGAGCCACACAAGCGATTAACAGTCCCCATACGACATGCCAGCCACCGCCCGGAAGTTGACTAACAAGAACCGAACTAATCGTTGAGCCACGACCGAAATCGCGTCTTAACGCTTCAAGTCCTCGAGGTAATCGAGCATCCTCAGTCGTCGATCCGCATGGTACTGCAAGATACTCTCCATCACGGTCCGTATCTCGGTTCGAACATTCGGTGGAGTCAAGGCACCCAAGCCCATCGGCTCGCGAACCATCTGCTCCCCATCGGAATACTCCGCTAGGATCTGTAGAGTCCTGCCCTGTATCCGTAGAATCTGCCGATGCATCGGGACGCATTGCGGACAAACCACACCGCCTCCAGCCGTGCTGAAAGCTATCGTCGGTCGATCGTTTTCTATTGCTTCGCCGCATGCCACACACCACTGCCAACTCGGCAAATGGCCCAATCGTCGAATCGTATCTAGTTCAAAATTTAAAATCGTTTCGGCAGGATTACATCCGGTCTCCAATTGCTCCAATGTCCGACTCAAAGAATCTAGCATCCCTGGAATGGGCTGATGATTCTCCGTCAACGCATTGACCAATTCACCTGCGTAATAACCGCAATACAAAGGCAAAAGCCCTGCTTGCACTCCCCGGAATCGCCGCTGAAGCTTCGCTTCGAGCAACAAATCCAGAGAATCTCCCGATTTCATCATGAACACTACTGATGAGCGGGACAGAAGGTCAAGAGCAGATTCAAAAGGGCTCTTCAGCCGCTTCGCACCTTTAGCGATGGCACCAATCTTGCCAAACGAGTCGGTAAAAAGCGTAACGATCAGGCTCGTCTCGCTCCATTCCACTGTCCGCAATACCACTGCCTGACATTTTTCAAACGACACCCATCACTCCTCGTTCCCCGAATCTATATTTCTCGATCACGCGATGCATCGATCCATTACTTTCGCCCACGAGACGATTTTGTGGACTTGACCGGCGACTCAAGGTTCAAAAACTCTCGCAGAACTTTCCCCGTTTCGCTCACCAAAACCGGCTCGCTCACCATACCAGCATTTGCTGCAAGCCCCGCTAGATGCTCTGGGGTACCGCGTCCCACAACTTTCCCCCCACCCTCTCCTCCTTCAGGCCCCAAATCAATCACCCAGTCGCAACAACTGATCAAATCCAATTGATGCTCGACAACCACCACCGTATTGCCCTTGTTCACCAATTCCTGCAACAACCGAACCAGCCTCTCGACGTCGGCCATGTGCAATCCTGTCGTCGGCTCATCGAGGACATACAAGGTCTTTCCGCTCGTCTTCTTTTGTAACTCCGAAGCCAATTTGATCCGCTGAGCCTCCCCACCACTGAGCGTTGTGGAATGTTGCCCAAGGGTCAAATACCCCAATCCCACCGATTGCAAGCAGCTCAGCGAACGGAACACTTCGGGAAAACTCTCGAAGAACGCCGTCGCTTCGTCGATCGACATCCCAAGCACCTCTGCGATGTTCTTGTCTTTGAACTTCACACTCAATGTCGTCCGACTAAATCGCTTGCCAGAACACTGCGGACAAGGCACGTCGACTTGCTCGAGAAAACTCATCTCTAGTTTCACTCGGCCCGCCCCACCGCACGCTTCACATCGCCCATCCCCCGCATTGAAACTGAACCGAGAAGCGTTATAGCCTCGAGCTTTACTGTCACGTGAGGCTGCAAAGACTTTTCGTATCGCATCCCAAAAGCCACAGTATGTCGCCGGTGTAGATCGAGGAGATCGCCCGATTGGCGATTGGTCGATCTCGATCATTCTTTCAATCGATTCCATCCCGAGCAAAGCCCTCCAATGCGGCGTCGCAACCTGCTCTCCTCGAAGACTCGCAGCGAGCGCAGGGACCAACGTGTCGTGAATCAATGTGCTCTTTCCCGATCCACTCACACCAGTGATCGCTACGAACCGCCCAAGCGGAATAGAAACATCGAGTTCCTTCAAATTGTTCTTGGTGATCCCTTCGATCACTAACATCGGATCGCCCGAATTCACTTCACGCCTTTGAGTATTGTGCATGCGATAGCCGTCGGCAAGATACTTACCCGTCAACGACTCGGATGTCTTCTTCAACTCACTTAACTTGCCTTGAGCAACCACCCTTCCGCCATTTAGCCCCGCTGCGGGCCCCATGTCCACCACCCAGTCGGCCGCTAACATCAACGATGTATCGTGCTCGACCACCACAATCGTGTTCCCTTTCTCCCGCAGCGATTCAAGGATCGAGATCAACCTCTGCGTATCGCGAGAATGTAGACCAATCGATGGCTCATCCAACACATAACACACCCCTGTCAATCCCGTTCCGACACTTGTCGCCAAGCGAACCCGTTGCAACTCTCCACCGCTGAGAGTCGCCCCTGGCCGATCAAGCGTCAGGTAACCGAGTCCAACTTGTTGCAAGTACTCCAACCTCGGCGCGATTTCCTTGATAATCGGCCTAGCAATGCGTTCCCGCTCAGAATCAAATTTCAATCGATCGATCCAACCCCGCACTCGATCTATCGATTGACCAGTTATCTGAGCAATCGAGAACCCTTCAAGCTTGATTGCCAAGGACTCGGGTCTTAATCGCGCACCGGCACATTCCGGACAAACCTCTCGTCGTTCTTCACCTACCGCCCCATACCCTTCACAGGTGGGACAGGCACCATAGGCACTATTGAAACTGAAAGACCTCGGCTCGATCTCCTGCAAACTGATTCCGCAACGAATACATGCGAAGCGAGTCGAGTAAAGTTTCTCCGACTCCGCGTTTTGCACCCGAACTAATCCAGAGCTAAGTGTCAATGCATCCGAAACCGCCTTGGACAATCGCTCCGCACTATCCTCCCGATAGATAATCCGATCTACCACGGCTTCGATTGTATGTTCTTTGCGTACAGCTAACTTCGGAAGCGCATCGATCTCGTACAGTTCACCATCGACGCGCACTTTCAGCAAGCCAGCGCGTTCGATACGCTCGAAGACCTCGCCATGGGCCCCTTTTCGATCTAGTACCATCGGAGCCAAGACCGTCAATTTGGAACCGAAAGGCAACTTCAAGACCGCATTTAAAATGCTTTCGGTCGATTGCCTATCGATCGGATCCCCACACCGATAGCAACTCGGGATCGCGATGCGAGCCATAAGCAGTCGAAGATAATCGTAGACTTCGGTTATCGTACCGACCGTACTTCGAGGACTCTGAACTCCTTGCGATTGATCGATGCTCAGACAAGGCTGCAGGCCTTGAATTGAATGCAGCGATGGCCTCTCCATCTGGTCGAGAAACTGACGCGTGTAACTCGAGAGACTTTGCAAGTACTGTCGCTGGCTTTCCGCAAACAAGGTGTCAAAAGCCAAAGAGCTCTTCCCACTGCCGCTGACACCGGTAATGACGATCAATTTGCCACGGGGCAAATCCAAGTCTACGGAGCGGAGGTTATGAGTGGATGCGCCCCGTATCTCGATGCTGCTCTGAATCTCGGTGTTGCTCTGCGTCTCGATGTTGCTTCTTGCAAGCGATTCCTCAGAGGTTTCTTTCGTTTTCACTTACCAGCGACCTCCAAGTCCAATTCAGCCTCACTCATCGACCACGAACGGCGTTTCCGACGGATCCTGTTCGCCGGAAATGTAATCCACGCTGTACCCCAACTCCTGAAGCTTCTGCTGCAGGACTTGCTTGGCCCGTTCCTCGCCGTGAACCAATCGAATCTGCCCCGGCTTCTGACCGATCCCTTGAACATATCGCAAAAGATCGCTTTGGTCGGCGTGCGCAGAGTAACCGGTGAGGGTATGCGTTTTCGCACGCACAGGATACTCCCGCTGATCAATCCGAACGGAACATTTCCCTTCGTGACACTCTTGAATCGCCCTACCCGTCGTCCCTACCGCTTGATAACCAACAAACAAAATGTCGGTATTCGGTTTGTGAAGGAACGCCTTTAAGTATTCCATGATCCGTCCACCGGAACACATGCCACTTCCCGCAATGACAATCGCAGGCCGTCCGGATCGCTTCAAATATTCCAGGTTTCCACGCGACTCTCCCGCATGATCAATCTCGATCAAGTTCGAGAAAACAAAAGGCTGCCGATCGACCGAAAGTATCTCCCGAGCTTCCTCGCTCCAATAAGGTTCCATCTGCTCGTATATGTCGGTGAGTTTGATCGCCATCGGGGAATCGACAATGATGTCGTAAGCTCCCAAAGCCGATCGATCGTGCTTCTTGCCGATCCCTTCGATCACTTGATTTAACTCAAAGAGCAACTCTTGGGTACGACCGAGGCTAAACGCTGGGATCAGCGTCACTCCGCGATTCTCCAAGGTATCGAGCAAAATAGACTCCAGGCGCTCAACTCGCGTCTCGCGTCCCTCGTGCAACCGATCCCCATAAGTGCTCTCAAGGATCAGTAAATCAGCTCGCTCCGGAGAAATAGGCTCATTGAGAATCGGCGTGCAACGCGATCCAAGGTCACCGCTTAATGCTATCCACTGTTCTTTGTTGCGGATCTCGATACCTGCAGAACCGAGAATGTGACCTGCTGGCGAATAACGAAACTCCGTGTTACTCGACAGCCCATGCCATTTGCCGTAAGGAATCGGTTGGATCAATTCCCGAATCGATTTCAGTATCCCCTCAATCACCTTCTTGTTGCGAGTCATACCCAAACGAATCGCATCTTCAAGCATGATCGGCAAAAACTTTGCCGTCGGAGGAGTACAGTAAATGGGTTTGTGAAATCCCGCTTCTAGCAAGTAGGGGATACGACCGATGTGATCGATGTGCACATGCGTCAATAAAAGTGCTTCTATTCCTTCGAGGGAAAAGTCAATCTCGGGGGAGGAGCGACGACGCTTCGCATCCCGGCCTTGAAACGACCCGCAATCGACCAATACCGATCGGTTCGCGGTAATGTGCACTTGATGGCACGAACCCGTTACCCCCAAATGACCGCCGTGATGCGTGACTTCCATCGATCCACCTTCTCCGATTTGTTTGTATTGAGCTTTGTTCGCATTGAGCTTATTCGCACATAGCTCGCCCATGCCGGGCTTCATGCATGCTGGGCTTGATCATTCCAAGCACAACAGAGGGGAATTATAACCCTTCGCCGTTCGTTTCAGTACCAGTAGAGCGTCTGGCCTGCCACCATTCCCAAAGAATTGGCAAGACGCTTACCAGGATGATTGCGATGGTGACCAAGAAGAAATTCTTTTGAATCCACTCGACCTTTGCGAGAAAATAGCCTGCGAGCAAGAACAAGCTCACCCATAACACAGCTCCCAGCACATTGAACATCCAAAACTTGATGAACTGCATTTTCCCGACGCCAGCTACGAACGGAGCAAACGTGCGAATGATTGGCACGAACCTGGCCAAGATAATCGTCTTTGCGCCGTATTTTTCGTAGAAACTCTGCGCCTTGAGCAAATGATCTTGGTGGAAATAGCGCGAAGACTCGCTTCGAAAAACTTTCGGCCCAAGTCGATAGCCAATCGAATAATTGACCGCATCGCCAAGCACCGCCGCTAGCACTAGCAGAATCCAAAGGACAGGCAAACTCAGCGGGCTGCCATCGAGTGCGCACAGCGATCCGGCAGCAAACAGGAGTGAATCTCCTGGCAAAAACGGCATAATCACCAAGCCCGTTTCGCAGAATACGATCAAGAACAGCAGGGTATACAACCAAGGGGCCCCTACTGCATCCATCAACTCGCGCAAATGCTTATCGACATGCAATATCCACTCAATCACCTGCCTCATCGAATCCCCGCTCTTTGCAAACGCATACGGTTTCTAGGTCCCGCTCCAGCGACCACAAGGTCAACCGGTCGCAATTATGCTCCGAGTTCCCCCCTTACGGTAGGCGAACGACGTAATCCTTCCGTAGAACTTTCCCCGATATATTCCTCACCGCTCCCCTCAGCAACCACTTGCTATTGTTAGAGTTAGGACAAAAACCCACCACTCGCAAGATAGTTTTTGGCCTTTTCGGATTATCAGAGTTTTGTACACTCTGAACCGTGTTATCTGCGACCCGGATCAAGAAATTGCCCCTGACGGCAAACTGGGCGGTCAGGTCATTGTCAACCTATATGCTGCACACTTGGTGCCTCGTACCTAATTCGTACCTAAACTGCGGGTGATTGGAAAAAATGGATCTTAGCAAACTACGCAACATCGGAATCAGCGCTCACATCGACTCGGGTAAAACCACCCTCAGCGAACGCGTTCTCTTCTACGCCGGTCGAATCCATAAAATTGAAGAAGTCAAAGGCAATGGCGACGGAGCAACCATGGATTACATGGAGCTCGAAAAGGAGCGAGGAATCACCATCACCTCCGCTGCCACACAGTTGCAGTGGAAAGACAACATCATCAATTTGATCGACACCCCGGGCCACGTTGACTTTACCATCGAAGTCGAACGCTCGCTTCGCGTTCTCGACGGAGCGGTCCTCGTTCTTTGCTCCGTCGGTGGCGTTCAAAGCCAGTCGCTGACCGTCGATCGCCAAATGCGTCGCTACGGTGTGCCTCGCTTGGCGTTCGTCAACAAAATGGACCGTACGGGTGCTGACGCCTACCGCGTGGCCCAACAAGTGCGGGATAAGCTCAATGCCAACGCCATCATGATGCAAATCCCTATCGGAGCCGGCGAAACTTTCGACGGCGTTATCGATTTGGTCACGATGAAAGCCTTCTTCTTTGATGGAAAAGACGGCGAAGAAGTCCGCGAAGAAGAAATCCCTGCGGATTACAAAGCCAAAGCACAAGAGATGCGCCAGAAAATGCTCGATGGCCTCTCCGACTTCAACGAAGAATTGATGGAACAACTCTTCAACGAACAAGAAATCGCCCCAGACTTGATTTACAAGGCTTGCAAAGACGCAACCCAATCTCGCAAGATCACCCCTGTATTCTGCGGCTCTGCTTACAAAAACAAAGGTGTTCAACTCTTGCTCGACGCGGTTCTTCGGTACTTGCCAAGCCCGCTCGAACGCGAAATGACCGCTCGCAAAGTCGGTGATGAATCCATCAAGCTTGATCTCAAACCCGATCCGAACCTCCCATTCGTCGGAATGGCGTTCAAGATCGTAGAAGACCCATTCGGTCAGCTGACCTTTATGCGAATTTACCAAGGTAAGATCGCCAAGGGTGAGATGTACATCAACCAACGCTCCGGCAAGAAAGAACGATTCAGCCGTATCGTTCGCATGCACGCTGACAAGCGAGAAGAAATCGACATTGCAGAAGCCGGCGATATCGTCGCCATCATGGGTATCGACTGCGCGAGCGGTGAAACCTACAGCAACGACCGCGATTTCTGCACCCTCGAAAGCATGTACGTTCCAGAACCGGTTATCAAAGTCGCTGTTACTCCTGCCAGCCGCGCTGATGCAGATAAGATGAGTAAAGCCCTCAACCGCTTCCGCAAGGAAGATCCAACCTTCCAAATGTACAACGACGAGGAAACCAGCGAAACGATTATCTGCGGGATGGGTGAACTCCACCTCGATATTTACGTCGAACGCATGCGTCGCGAATACAAAGTCGAAGTCCAAGTCGGTGCCCCGAAGGTTAGCTACCGCGAAACCCCAGGTAACGCACAAGAATTCAACTACAAGCACAAGAAGCAAACCGGGGGTAGCGGTCAGTTCGCGCACATCGTCGGAAAGCTTTCCCCGATGGATCCAGAAGGTGAAAAGACCTTCGATTTCGAAGACCATGTCACCGGCGGTCGAATTCCAAAGCAATTCATTCCACCTGTGGAAAAAGGCTTCCGCGACTCAATGACCAAAGGCCCCTTGGCAGACTTCCCTGTCGTCGGTGTGAAAATCGATCTCAATGACGGTAGCTACCACGATGTTGACTCGAGCGAACGAGCCTTCTACATCGCAGCTTGCGACTGCTTCCGCGAAACCTTGCGTGCCTCGAACCCAGTCCTGCTCGAACCCGTGATGAAGTGCGATATCGAGTGCCCAGAAAACGATCAAGGTTCCGTGGTAGGTGACGTTATCTCCCGACGTGGGCTGGTGAACAACACCGATGCCCGTGACGGAGTGTCGTACATCACAGCAGAAGTTCCTCTCGCAAATACCTTCGGCTATGCAACTGACCTAAGAAGCATGACCAAGGGCCAAGGTACCTTCGCCATGGAACTCGCTCGATACGCCCCTGTGCCGAGAAGCTTGCAAGACGACATCATCACCGAACGCAAGAAACAACTCGCGGCACTGGCAAAAGCCTAGTTGAAATCGGTTCGTTTGTTATGACGCCCCGCTTTAGTTGACAGTCAGGAACCTATGCAATCCAGCATTAGGTTCCTCGCGATTAGACATATAAGAAAAAGCGAGTGAATGACGGGGATGGTTTTTACAAAACAAAAGCCATCTTAAGTCTCGTCCTTTGTAAACCTGCGTTGCCACTTGGATTCTTTCCCATTCGATGAGAGTCGAAGATTGACTGCGTCACCGGTGCGCCATGCTCCAGCGCAACAACCTCCAACTCTAAATGCCAATCTCTCCAAGAGAGCTTTTTCCGAACAGATACCATGAACACCTACAACCTGACCCACCTGAAACAGTTGGAAGCAGAGAGCATTCATATTATTCGGGAAGTCGCCTCCGAGTTTAAAAAACCGGTAATGCTCTATTCCATCGGCAAAGACTCTGCCGTAATGACCCACTTGGCCCTGAAAGCCTTCTATCCGGCGAAACCACCTTTCCCCTTCATGCACGTCGATACCACGTGGAAGTTCAAGGAAATGATCGCTTTCCGAGATTCGTACGTCAAAAATGAACTCGGTATCGAACTGATCGTCAATATCAACGAGGAAGGCCTTAAACTCGGAATTGACCCCTTTGACAATAGCGAGAAACATACCGAGGTCATGAAGACCGACTCGCTCAAATCCTCCTTGACCCGCTACGGTTTCGACGCCGCTTTCGGCGGCGCAAGACGCGATGAAGAAAAGTCCCGAGCCAAAGAACGTGTATTCTCCTTCCGCGACAAGTTCCATCGTTGGGATCCGAAAAACCAACGCCCCGAATTGTGGAACCTCTACAATTCCAAAGTCAATCCGCAAGAAAGCATCCGAGTCTTTCCATTGTCAAATTGGACAGAACTCGATATCTGGCAATACATCTACCTCGAAAACATCCCTCTCCCAGATCTTTACTTGGCAAAACCCCGTTCCGTCGTGATGCGAAACGGAGTCTTAATCCATCCCAACGACGATCGATTCGTGTTGCGAGAAGGGGAAACTCTAGAAACCAAAATGGTCCGGTTCCGAACTCTCGGTTGCTGGCCGTTAACAGGTGCGGTCGAGTCAACTGCGACGACCCTCCCCGAAATCATCCAAGAGATGCTGCTCACAAAAACCTCCGAACGCCAAGGCCGCGTCATCGATAAAGATGGCGGCGGGGCTGGGATGGAACTCAAAAAGATACAAGGGTACTTCTAATATGTCGCACCAAAGTGATCTGATCGCCAAGGATATCCTCGCTTACCTCGAACAACACGAACATAAAGAACTTCTTCGTTTCATCACCTGCGGAAGCGTCGATGACGGTAAAAGCACCCTCATCGGCCGCTTGCTCTACGACAGCAAGATGCTCTACGAAGATCACATCGCTCAACTTGAGAACGAAAGCAAGGTTCACGGAACCACCGGCGGTGGCTTCGACCCTGCTCTCGTCACCGATGGACTTCGTGCTGAACGCGAACAAGGTATTACCATCGACGTAGCCTACCGCTACTTCTCGACCGCCAAACGGAAATTCATCATCGCCGATACCCCCGGCCATGAGCAATACACCCGAAACATGGCCACCGGCGCCTCAACCGCCGACCTTGCGATCATCCTTATCGATGCACGCCATGGCGTGCTGACCCAAACCAAACGACACAGCTTTATCGTCTCCCTCCTGGGTATTCGGCACGTCGTAGTAACGATCAACAAAATGGACTTGGTAGGGTACGACCAAGCTCGCTTCGACCAAATCTGTCAAGACTACAAAGAGTTCGCTTCCCGATTGGATCTCCCCGACCTGCACTTTATCCCCCTGGCCGCTCTACACGGGGAGAATGTGGTTGATCCAAGCACAAACATGCCTTGGTATCGCGGCAGCACCCTGATGAACTTCCTCGAAACCGTCTACATCGGCTCCGATCGAAATCTCGAGGATTTCCGTTTGCCGATCCAGTACGTCAACCGTCCTAACCTTGACTTCCGAGGCTTCTGCGGCACCATCGCATCAGGTATCGTTCGCCAAGGTGACGAAGTCATGGTTCTACCATCGAAACGTACAAGCCGAATCAAACGTATCGTTACCTATGATGGGGACATCTCCGAAGCATTCTGCCCTCAATCCATCACCTTGGTTCTTGAAGACGAAGTCGATTGCTCCAGGGGAGATATGATCGTTCGACCGGGAAACGTACCAAAGGTCAGCAATGACTTCGATGCGACCGTAGTTTGGCTCAGCGATCAACCAATGCTTCCAGGCAAAAGCTACTTGTTCAAACACACAACGCAAACTGTATCCGGGCAAATTGATTCTTTGCGATACCGCGTTGACGTCAACACGCTTCACCGCTCTCCAGCACCCGATCTGCAACTCAACGAAATCGGACGTTGCTCAGTTACGCTCAGTCAACCGCTGTTCTTCGATGCATATAAACGAAACCGCACCACCGGAGCGTTTATAATCATCGATCGACTGACCAACGCCACTGTCGGCGCTGGGATGATCACCGAACGCGACAGCGCTCGACCGCGAGCCGCTTGGGAAAACATCGAAACTACCAACGAATCCTCGCAAGGTGTCAGCGATGTGACGTCGGCGGAACGTGCCGCTCGCTTCGGACAACAACCTGCGACCATCCTCTTCACCGGTCTTACAGGAACCGGTAAGTCTGCAATCGCACAAGCAGTTCAGCGTCGTCTATTCGATCGCGGACGCGCGGTGATGGTCATCGATGGAGAACTGATGCGCAGCGGGTTGAACAAGGATCTCGGGTACTCGGTCGAAGACCGAAGCGAGAACCTTCGACGCTCCGCACACGTTGCGAAAGTCCTTAATGACTCTGGTCTGATCTGCCTCGCAGCGTTCCTCGCTCCGAGCGAGTCGGTGCGAAATCGGGTTCGAGAAACCGTTGGTAAAGATAGATTCTTCGTCGTTCACGTCACTGCGGACGAATCGGTTCGCAAGAGCCGCGACACGAAGGGACTCCTGCAAAAGGCAGATGCGGGTATCTTGCCAAACTTCCCGGGTGTAAGCTCCCTTTACGAAGAACCAGTATCACCCGACCTGACGCTCGATTCCGGTGCTCTGCCCGTAGAGCAATGCGTTGATGCCGTGATAGACCTGCTCGAGAAAAAGGGCTTCCTGAAAGCCTAGTCAGCGTCGATCACTTCCAAGCCGATCAAGCTTGAGTCGATCGCGCTCAATCTGAAAACTGGACTGTGCCATGCCGCTCGCTTTTCCAATGGGCTGCTTGGCACTTGGGGCATAAATCCAGGGTTTGAATTAACCAACCCGACTACACGGCAATCTCAGGTCGACGGACCGCTGAGTATCTCTGCCATGTCCCGGTCGAATTGCCCCCGGGTTAAAACCAAATCAAACCCGGACTCGACCGCGACGTCGAGCACATCTTTTTGAACGTGCGCACCGTACCCAAGCAACCGAGATCCAGGGACACTTGCTCTTACCAAACCAGGAAGCTCTGAAAGCTCTAAGCCAGCCATCCCCAAATCAACAAGTACCCATTTAACCTGCGTTTCGTTGCTCAATCCCTCGGATAACTTGCTCACGTCGCGAATCGCAAGGAATCGAAAGCCTGAACTTCGCACCACCGATCCAATGCGGGACTGAAACATCAAGTCGTTTCCGAGAAACACGACGCTTGGCGATTGCACTTGCGAATCTGAACTCTTCTGTTGATCACTCATCGTCTGCCGTTTTTCCGTTCACTTTGCCAATCACACTCGCCGCCAATCAGCCTCACCCACGTGACGCCCCGGGGATACAACCACGGGACTTACTATCGCCTAGCGGCACTCGTAGTCTGATTTGCGACCAACGGATCGGAACTAGTCGATTGAATATCTTCCGAAGGAGCAGATTTATCGTTGCTCAATGCAATCGCAATCCAACCTTGCTCCATATCGAGTTGAGAGATCACTAACCCCTGACTCCTCGGGTCGTTGATAAGTGATTCAGATACCAATGGTAGTGATGTCTTGTCGGAGAGCACCTTCGCGAAAATTGCTCGCAAGGGGAATCGATCTTTTGATCCCATGCGATGTCCATCAACACTAATAACACTATCGCGAATTAACTCAGCACGCAATCCATCGGTCTTTGGGGTGAACGAAGTTTTGACCGTGAAGTTCTTCAAGTTGATCTTACCCGGCTGCTCAAGGGAAGCGATCCGCATTGTCATCCACATCTTGCCGTCAAGAAATTCAATACTCATCGGATGCACATCCATGAATTTGATGAGGACATCCTCGGGGGTATCCGCTGGCAGGACCGGAGCAGGTACTTGTAAGATATTTGCAATCTGTTGCGACAAGGACTGAATCGTCCACTCGCGATCCGACGGAATTGCTTGGGACACCAAATTGTTCAACGCAGATTGGTGCAATTGGAACGAAATCAACGATTCAGCAGGTGCTAAGGGGCGAGGTGTATTCGCTGCTATCTGATCGTTGCCTGCGATGCGATATCGAGCTACCAGACGCGTATCTGTACTCTGCATGTCCATTACCAAGGGGTGCAGTTGCAGATTCTGAAGAGGCCCGAGCAGTCTTTGCGAAAGCTGCTCCCTGGCGTTTCCAACATTGGACTCAAGCTGCTTGTCAAACTCGCTGTCCGTTTGATTCGCAATGAGTCGTTGCGTTATCCGCCTTGCAACAGGCTTGGACTGATTGAACTCCTGCTGAGCGACATAGCGAACCATGTCACCCATAATTGGTAGCTGATCCCACTTCGTTGAGAATTTACGAAGCGATTCCTGCGACTCCACACTCGCCGGAGTCCCGTTGATGCTCAAGCCACTCGGATCGAGTCGCAACTCGCGACTCGATTGAACTTTTGCTTTGCTCGAATTGTAAAAGGTTGCCCCACTTCGACTCGAACTCGTGCTCGATCGAATGTCTCCATCGAGATGCAAAGCAACTTTCCATCCCTTGGGATCAGGTAACAAGTCGACCTTCAAGTTGGTCATCACCTTACTCGCACCACGCGTGTCTGCTCCAAGAATCCTCTGCTGAACAGGCTTGGAACTGACTTGATCTTTTGGCATCAAGCGATTGATGAACTCTTCCGAGACACTGAGTCGAATGTTGGCACTGCGGTAATGCTGATTGAGTGCATCTGCTATCGCGTATTGCGACTCTGATTCGGAAAAACGTAACGATTGAATCGCTTCGGCAATGTCTACCGAAACCCTATGAATCGGCGTCTGCTCAATAGTTTCAAGATCTGACAGCAGTTTTCGATAGTCGATCGGAACAACCGTCAACGGATGAATATCCTCAGCAATCGCGCGTATCTCCTCGCTCGCCAATACAGACTTCTGCTCTGCCGATACACGATTGAAGGTCACTCGATTGAGAAACTCTCTGGCGATCGCAACTTGTTCGTCGTGACTCTCCACATCACCTGCCGCAAGTGACTCCAATCGATCAAGCATCAGGAAATCAACCCAACTACTACTATCCGTAGAACGCTCTAACGCGACGCGAACTACCGCAAGATGCTTGCCTAACGTCTCAAAATCAAGCGAACTACGCTTGGTCGAAACCGGTATGGTCCCGTCCACTCCAGCAACCGGGTTATTGACACCTTGAGTACCCGCCAAACTCATACAACGGAATACCTTCTCCCAAACAATCGATCTACGCTGGAGTCCTTGGGCAACCCACGATGCTCGTATGGC
>Ga0315899_10002679_pt1 | contig 19564 bp, 11 predicted proteins | sample LakEriMetagenome_2_FD_203518 | JGI IMG/M metagenome (GOLD analysis project Ga0315899, IMG submission 203518) | Freshwater fungal communities from buoy surface, Lake Erie, Ohio, United States - Buoy 4 MA112 | ecosystem: Environmental > Aquatic > Freshwater > Lake | place: USA: Lake Erie, Ohio... | reverse complement strand
CCCTCGTAGCCCTTCTCGGCGCGGAAGCCGCGCTCCTGCCGGGTGAGGCGGAGTTCCTCCAGCGAGCCGACCGCGCCGGCCTCGGGGCGGCGGATCCGCTGGCCGCGCGTGTCGCGGGCGAAGGTGCCGTCGGCGCGGCGCACCCAGACGTTCGCCGGCTCGAACACCGGGCCGAGCCCCTCGTCGTCGGTGCGTTCCCAGCGGACGCCGCCGAGGACGTTCAGGCGGTTGCTGAACAGGCGGGCCTCGGCCTGCGCATAGGTGGCGGAGACGGTCTCCTGGAGGTACTCGGAGTTGGTGATGTGGAACTGCGCCTCGGCCACGGCCTGGGCCGGGGTGCGGGTGAAGAGCGCGGGGTTCTCGCGCCAGGCACGGTACGCGCGGTGCTTGGAGGTCCAGGGCGGCACTAGGCCGGGCAGGCCGAAGTGGGAGTTGCGGCCGACGTAGACCTGGTTGCGGTACGGCGCGGCGGCGAGGCTGCCGCCCACTCCGTTGTGGGTGTAGGTGGCGCTCTCCTTGTAACTGTCCCGCTCCTGCCGGCGCAGCAGGCCGCCGGCCTGCACGGAGGCGGGGAACGGCAGCCAGCCGAGGCGGCGGCGGACGTTGAGGTCGGCCGCGCGCATGTCCTCGCTCACGTCGCGCGAGAGCAGGGAGGCGTTGTTCACGCGGTAGTTGTTGATGTCGTAGAGGTCCACCTCGCGGCCGGTGTTGTCGAAGGCGCGGATCGAGCGGGGCTGGATCGTGTTGATGTCCTGCAGCACGAGGCGGACCGCGGGCACGAGGGTGACGTTCATCCCGGCGAAGTTGCCCTCGTCGCCGCTGCGGAACGCGTTGGTCGAATAGGAGCGCGTCAGGCTGGCGTCGATCCGCCACGCGCCGTTGTCGAAACGGTAGCGCAGGCCGGCGCCGCGCACCTCCTCGTAGCGGGTCATGAAGTTGCCGCTGCCGAGCGTGACCGCGCCGCGGCCGGTGGCGCCGGAGGTGAAGGTGTCCCCGAACGTGAGGGGCGTGCCGCCGGCGACCGCGGGCGTGCCGTTGGTGCCGGCGTTGAAGTCCATGCTCTGGTGCCCCCAGGAGGCCTGGTACTGGTTCACGAGGGCGTTGAAGGAGAGGACGGTCTCGGGGTTGACGCGCCAGTCGGCCTTCACGCTGGCGGAGTTGCGGGTGATGTCCTTCGAGCCGTCGTTGATGCCGTACTGCTGGAGGTAGGGGCGGGCGGCGGAGGCGCCGGTGCTGGTGCCGGCGGCGTTGTACGTCAGGGTCGAGTGGTCCTCCTCGCCGGCGGAGAGCGAGCGGCTGCCGGTGAAGACCAGCCCGAAGTTGCGGCCGAGGGGCAGGGTGTAGTCGACGTCGAGTCCGGGCATCACCTTGCGGCGGCGGTCCTCGTACGAATGCGGCTGGCGCGCGAGGGTCAGGTAGTCGCCGTTGCCGGCGGCGTAGAGCCGGTAGCGGAACTCCGCCCGATTCCGCTCGAACGCGCTCTTGCTGACCATATTCACCGAGCCCGCCATCGAGTCCGCGGGGTTGGCCGGGGTGGGGACCTTGGTGACCTCGATCCGGGAGACGTTGTTGATGGCGAGCTGGGAGAACTGGAAGGTGCGCGAGTTGCCGTTGAAGTTGGCATTCGCCAACTGGGCGCCGTCGGCGGTCACGGTGGTGAGGTTGGTGGCGAAACCGCGCAGGGACACGGTGTTAATCTGCGCGTCGTCGTGATCGCCCGTGATGCCGGGGAGGAACTTGAGGAACTCGCCCACGTTGCCCTCGGCCATGTCGCCGAAGGAGTCGGTCGAGATGACGGCCTTCAGGTTCGAGGCGAACCGCTGCTCGTTGGTGGCGAGGGTCTCGCCCTCGGTGTCGCGGGAATTCGCGACGACGAACGCGTCGAGCCGCACGGCCGCGGTGTCCCGCCCGTAGCGCGCGACACTCGTGAGCGCGAAGTCACGCGTGGCGCTTTCCCCCGGGCCCACGCGCAGGCGGGCCTCCTGCGGGTCGAGGCCGGTGTAGAAGACCTCGAGGGTGACGTCGCCGGCGGGCACCGGGGTGAGGCGGTAGATGCCGGCATCATCGGTGAACACCACCTGATCCGCGCCGCGGAGGGTCACGCGGGCGTTGGGCAGGTACTGGCCGGTGACGGCGTGCTGGACGCGGCCGGAGACGGCTCCGGCGGGCGCGGGCGCGGCGGCGGCGGCGAGCGGCAGCAGGAGCAGGGCGAGGAGGGGCAGCAGGAAGCGCATCGGTCGAGGTGGGGTGGGGTTCAATAGTTCCAGGTGGTGGTGAGGCGCCATTCGCGGGGCGTCACTAGGTCGTAGCGGCTGTAGGCGCGGCCGCGGCCTCCCGGCAGGAGGAAGCCGTCCGGGTTGGCCTCGGAGACGGCGTAGCGCACGGGGACGAGATCCGTCTGGTTGAGGGCGTTGGCTACGTTGAGCTGGAAGCGGAACCGGCCGGGCACGCCGCGGAAGGTTCGCGTGTGGGCGAGGAGCAGGTCGGCGGCAGAGAGGGCCTGACCCGTGATCTCCGCGCCCGACGAGGTGCGGCCGATGATGTTGGCGCTGCGCCAGCGCCAGCCGCCCCCGAGGGTCCAGCCGCGGAGCGCCCCCTCCCGGAAGTCGTAGGCCGTGAACAGGCTGACTTTGTGCGGGCGCACGCCCCAGCGCTGCTCGTTCTCCTCCTTGGCGTCGTTCAGAGCGTCCACCACGTCAAAAAGCTCCTGCGCGAGGGTGATTCCAGAGGAGGTGGTGAGCGTCCCGGGCGCCGCCTCCGGGTGGCGCCCGGCTAATTCGAGCCAACGGGCGGCGGTGCCTCCCGGCAGGTAGGCCGCGGGGTCGACGATCCAGCGGCCCGCGGCGTCCTGGCGCACGCCCTGCACTACCCGGCCGTCTTGGGTGCGGAACCCGTACCACTCGATGATCTCTCGGCTCACGTTGGTGCGGCGGGTGTCGGTGCGGGAGTAGTTGGCGACTAGGCGCCAGCCGCGCGTGAGGTTGGCGGTGACGCGGGCCTCGTAGCCGTCGGCCTCGTAATCCGAGCCGGCGGCGGTCGCTGGCGGGGTTAGTTCGGCCTCGATCGGTGCCCAGGCCGAGGCGGTGAAGGGCCGGCCCGGTCCGGTGAGGGCAGACTCGAGGGCGTCCGCCACGCGGCTATTCCGGCCCGCCGCCCCGACGAACCCGGTGGTGGTGACCTTGCCGCGCTCGAGGGAGGTGAAGTAGACGACCTTCGCGTTCAGGCGGCCGCCGAGCAGATCGAGGCTGAACCCAACGTCGGAGCCGACGCCTTCCGACGGGGGGGCGAGCTCGCCGCGGGGGAACGTCTTCCGCACGAAGGAGGGTACGCCTTGGTTGGTGGAGTAGTTCGCGAGCAGCGAGAGCCAAGGCCGCAGGTGCGCGACCACCCCCACGGTGCCGGTGTGGCCCGTGGCGGAGGTCGTGCGGGCCAGCGCGCGGTCCCGTATCACGACGTCGCCGACCAAGGGGTCGTTGGCGAAGCCGAGCTCGATCACGTCGACTCGGTCCTGCCGATAGCCGGCGGTCGTCACTAGGCGTCCATCGAGGAAGTAGCTCTGGGCGACGCCCAGCAGCGAGAACGCCTCCTGCTCCCCGCCGCTGTTGTTGGCGCCGGCGACCTCGTTCGCGAACACCAGGCCAAAAGCGCGGCCGTCGAAGTTGACCGTGGTGGGGAGCCGCCGGTGATCGCCGACCCGGTACGTGCCGTACGCCCCCTCGGTGAGGTAGTTGCGGACCGTGATCCGGTTGTTGGCGTTGTTGGGCACGGGACTGTAGGGGCGGCCCGCCAGCGCGAGCCAGGAGTTCGCGCGCACGTCGTACTGGTCTTGGATGGAGGCCATCGCGGCGAGGCGGTGGCGGCCGAGCCAGCGGCGCGCGGGCTCGACGGTCCACGAGGCGGCGAGGCGGGTCTCGCGCACCTCGCCGGTGTGGACGTCGCGGCGCCAGTTGCCGTCGAAGTAGAGGCGGCCCGCGTACGGGTTGGCGGGGCCGTTGATGCCCAGCGTGCGGTTGGCGTCGCCGCGCAGAGTCGGATCGGCCCCGGTCATCAGCGTGACCTTCGCCGTCGTATGCTGGTAGTTGTGCGCGAGGTTGAAGGCGAGGGTGCGGGTGGCCTGCCAGTCGGCGGAGAAGGTCCAGTTGCGGAGATCTTGGTCGCGCGCCATCCCCGGGCCGGCGCCGTTCAAGCGGTAGGGGAAGATCCGCGGGTCGTTGATGCGGAGGCCGCTGGTCGTGACGCCCGGCGTGCCGTCAGGGGCGCGCACGGCCGAGTTGTTGTACGAGCCGGTGAGAAAGGTGCCGCGGGCGTCGAAGACCTGCCCGTCGTTCTCGATGTAAATGGCGCGGCGGTTCTGGCCCGTCGCCGCGACCTCGCGGCCGGTGACGCCGAGGGCCAGCATTGCGGGGGTGGGTAGGGTGTTGTTCGGGGTAAACGTCACCGCAGCGACGCCGCGGGCTTCGCGGTTGTCATACCAAGCGAGGAACTGGTCGGAATCCACCGTGTTGCGGATCACCGCGCCGATGTCGCGCCCGGTCTCGCCCATCGCGGTGAGCGTGAGGCGGGGGTGAGGCCGCGCGACGACCGAGGCGAAGAGGCGGCGCCGGTCTTGGAAGTCCCACGCGCGCCAGCCGCCATTCTCTTGGTGGAGGGCGGCGACAGAGAGCGCGAGCTTCCCGGGCAGGAGCACGCGGTTGGCGTCGAGCTCCGTGCGGTTGCGGTCCCAGGCACCGGCGCCGTGGCGGAGCGTCAGGGCGGCGCGGCCGAGCTGGGCCACTTTGGAGGTCTGGTTGACGATGCCGCCCGGGGAGCCGATGCCGAAGAGGATGCTGTTGGGCCCGCGGCTGTCCTCGTAGCGGCCCGCGCGGTACGGGTCCACGGGCACGATGCTAGTGAAGTAGTCGAGACCCAGGCTGGCGGTCAGGCCACGCACGAGGATCGAGGGCGTCAGGCTCTGAGCGTTGACGACGGGGTTCTGCTCCGAGCCGGCCTGGTTCTCGTTGGTGTTCATCTCGCCGTTGACGCTGTAGCGCATCAGCTCGGAGACGTCGGTGATGGCGATGTCGTCGAGGAACTCGCGGGTGAACACGGAGAGGGAACTCGCGGTGTCGCGGAGCGCGGTGTTGAGCCGGCTGCCGGCGAGCGAGTTCTCCGCGGTGTAGCCGACGTCGCGGTCGGTGGTGACTTGGAACGGGGAGAGTTCGACCGGCGCGGTGGCCGGCGGGGGCGGCGAGGCGGCGGGGGGCGCGAGTTGGCCGAGGAGGGTGGCGGGCAGCGCGAGCAGCAGGGCAGGGGGCAGCTTCATAAGGGGAGGCGTCAGGGTTGGAGATGACGGAGCAGAAAGGCGACGAGGCGCGGGTCCTCGAAGAAGCCGGACCATAGGGTGTGGCCCTGGCCGGCCGCGACGAGGAGTTCCATCGGGCCGCCGAGGGCGGTGTAGCGCTCGCGGAGCAGGCCGGAGTTGGCCTCGAGGGGGACGAGGCGGTCCTGGTCCCCGTGGAGGGCGAGGAGCGGCACGCGGGCGGCGGCGAGGGACGCGAGCCGGTCCACCGGGTTGTGGCGCGGCAACTCCGCCGCCAGCGCCTCCGCGGTCAGGCCGTACGCGGGAGCGGCCTTGGGCAGGCCCGGGTAACTGGCGAGGTTGCAGACCGGGTAGATGCCGGCGAAGGCGGCGACGCGGCGGGGATTTTCCGCGGCCCAGGACAGCAGCATCAGGCCGCCCCGGCTGCGGCCCAGCAGGGCCGGGCGGGAGGAGTAGCCGCGGGCGACGAGGGCGGCGTGGAGGGCATCGTAACCGGCGCGGCCGGGTGCGTTGCCGTACGACTCCCCGACGTCGACCCCGGCGATGCCTACGCCGGCGGCGAGGAGGCCGGTGAACATCCAGGTCTCGTGGGTGCCGGGCAGGCCGGGCAGCGTCGGGGCATACCAGACCCACGGGCGCGCGGTGGGGGTCGCCGGCGGGGCGGGCGTGGGCGCGGGGATCAGGAAGGCGCGGTGGCCGGCGACGGTGAAGCGCTCCTCACCGGGCCAGGCGGCCGCGGGGGCGGCGCCGCGGAGGGCGGCGGCGAGCGCGAGGACGAGCAGCAGGGCGACGCGCGGCATCCTCAGAACGTGCCCTTCACCCCGAACGTCCACAGCGAGCCGAACTCGGCCCGTTGGCGGAACTGCGCCGCGGCGGGCGTCGACGGGCCGTGGATTTCCACATCGTCGGTCGGATCGTTCACGTTCCGCAGGTTGGCGAAGAGCGCGAAACGGCGGCCCAGCGACCGCTCGGCGGTCACGTCGATGTAGGAACGCTTGGAGCCCCAGGTGAACGTGCCCGCCTCGATGCTCCGGCCCGTGACCGGCCCGCGGCGCTGGCGGCCGAGGTAGTTCCAGTTAAGCCGCACGTTGTAGGTCTCGCGGGTCAGGCTGACGCCCCAGTTGCCGCTCTTCGGGTAGAAGCCCGCGAACTGGCCCGCGTTGACGCCAGTGACGCGCTGCACGCTCCCGTTGGCGAAGACCTGGAGCCCGCGCGCCCAGCGGGGCAGGAAGGTGAGCGCCTGCCGGTAGTTCACGTCGTAGCCCTCCATCCGCACCCGGCCGGGCAGGTTGTACTGGGTGGCGACGTCGAACCGGTCGTACAGGACGGGGTCGAGCCCGTAGAGCGCGAGGAACTCGGGCGTGGCGTCGAAGACCGTGCTCCCGAAGAAATTCTCGAAGTCGCGGCGGAACGCGCCGGCCGAGAGGAGGCCGATGCGCTCAAAGTAGTACTCTAGGCCAACCTTCGTCGTCCGGGCACTCCACGCCTTGATGCCAGCGTTGTTGACCGTGATTCGGTTGGTATTCGACGGCGGCGCCTCGACGTCGGGCAGCGTCACGCCGCCCGAGTACTGGTTGAAGTTCGGCCGGCCCACCGACGGGTACCAAGCGGCGCGCGCGATGAGGTTCTCGGTCAGTTGATGGCTCGCGTTCACGCTGGGGAACCAGCGCAGGTACTCCTTGCGCACGCGGGCCTCGCGGTCGAGGAACGTAAGGCGTGAAACCTCGAGCGGGGCGGTGGCGCGGGGCAGGGGGCGGCCGTTGGCGCCGAGGACCACGCGGCCGGCGGCGTCGCGTTGGAAGTTGCGGGCCGGGTCGCTCAAGGGGCCCTCCGCGCTGACGTTGGTCTGCTCCGCTCGGAGCCCGGTGGTCAGCTTCAGCCGCCGCTGGAGGAACGCGAGGTCGGCGCGGAGGTAGGCCGACGAGATCAGCTCGCGGGAGAGCTTCGAGCTGTTGACCTGCGAGCGATAGACCGCGTTCTCGTCGCTCGTGAACTGCGCGGGCGCGGCCTTGAAGCGGTCGAGCACGGCCTCGTTGCTCACCCACTGCACGCGGGGGATGCCGAACAGCCCGGCGCGCTGGAAGAAGTAGGGGTCGAAGAAGGCGGCGGCCCCGTCGTCGGAGCCCGCGGGCGCGGTGCTGGCGCGGCCGTCGGCGCCCACGAAATTGTAGGCGAGGGCGGTCGTGCGGTTGTCGCTGCGCGAACGGCGGAAATCGACGCCGGCCTTCAGGTCGAGCGGGACCGCGCCCCCGAACCCGCGGCGGACGCTGGCGTAGGCGGTGCCCTGCACGTTGCGCGACCGCTGCGGGCTGCCGCCCGCGGTGCTGAGCGCGTACTCGCGCAGATCGTAGGGATTCACGGGCAGGCCGGTCGCGCCGTCCGTCACGGTGATGACCTGCGGGCGCAGGTAAAAGATGTCGTCGAAGGAGACGGTGACCCCGGTGCGGCGGGCCTGGGTGGAGCCGAAGCGGTCCTGGTCGACGTTGCGGAAGCGGTTCTGCGCGTGGGAGGCGCCGACGCCGGCCTCGGCCTTCCAGACGGGGCCGTCGTGCCGGTAGGACAGGGTCGGCATCAGGGTGCGGCTGTAGCGGTGGTTGCCGCCGTTGTTCAGGCGGATCTCGCCGGCCCCGGCGAAGCCGCGGGTGAAGCGCGTCGAGAAGTCGCCGGGGTTCACGCGGTTCACGAGGAAGCTGAGGGCGCGCTGGTTGAAGTTGGTGTGGAAGGTCCCGTACTGGAAGCCGAACGACAGGCGCCCGGCGGCGCCGATGCGCCAGTCCACGGTCGCGGCCAACGAGGTGCGGTCGGCGATCTTCGACTCGGTGCGCACGAGGAAGTCGGTCAGGTACGGGCGGTCCGGCGTCGTGTCCGGCAGCGTGCCGCCGTTGGTGGCCGCGCCGGCCCCGCGCCACGTGTTGGTGAGCAGCGGGCCCTCGGTGTAGAGGGTGGAGGCGCCGCCCGAGAGGGTGAAGCCGAAGCGCCGGCTGACCGGCATCACCCAGGAGAACTCAAAGCCGGGGCGCACCTTGTGGGTGGGCTCCCGCTGGGGCCCGGGCGAGCGGTGGAACTCCTTGGTGCTGTCGCGCATCGCGAGGTAGACGCTGGAATTGAAGGCGGGGCGGGCCCGCTCGAACGCGCTGCGCGGCACGAGGTTCACCGAGCCGGCGAGCGCCGAGCCCGGGCTCTCGGGCGTGGGGGAGTACACGGCCTCGATGCGCGAGAGGTTGTTGATCGAGATGGCGTTGAGCTCGACGTTGCGGCCCGTGCCCGAGACCTCCGAGGTCGCGAGGCTGAAGCCGCCGACGGTCACCGGCACGTAGGCGGAGGGCACGCCGTTCATCGAAATTTCCCGCGGGTCGCCGCCGCGGTAATCCATCGTGATCCCGGGCAGCATCTTCAGGAACTCGCCGATGTTGCCGTCCGGCACGATGCCGAACTCGTCCGCCGCGACCACGTTCACTAGATTCGGCGCGAAGCGCTGCTCGTTGATCGCGATCGCCGCCCCGTCCATCTCGCGCGACGTCGAGACGACGAGCGATTCGAGCTGCACGACGCCGCGGTCGTCGCGGTAGCGGCTGCCGCCCGCGAGGGTGAGCGCGACGTCGCGCCGCGCCTGGGCCGCGAGGTCGGCCTCGATCCGGCCCGGCTCGAGCCCGGTGTAGAACACATCCACGCGCACCGGCCCGCGCGGCAGGCCATCGAGCCGGAAACTGCCCGACTCGTCCGTGAAGGCGACCTGGCCCGAGCCGGCGACGGTCAGGCGCACGTTGTTCAGGTACTGTCCGGCGGCGTTCTGGATCCGGCCGGTCAGGATGCCGTCCGCCGGCGCCGCGGCACGGCCGGGCGCGGCGGCGAACAGGGCCAGCAGGAGCGGGAGCAGGCGGCGGAGCGGGCGGGGCGGGTTCATGGGGAAAGGGGAGCGGGTCTCACGGGCGGCGGCGGGCGGGGTTCTCGTACCAGACGACGCCGAGCCCTTCGGCCTCCTCGCACGTGAGTACATCCAGGTCGCCGTCGCCATCGAGGTCGAGCAGTTGGAGGAGATCGAACTTCACTCCCGGAGCGCCCGCGAGGGAGCGCTGCCACCAGCCGCCGTCCGCGCGGGACTCGAGCCAGACGACGCCCTCGAGCTCGCCGCGCGCGTGTTCGCAGGAAAAGACGAGGTCAACGCGCCCGTCCCCGTTGAGGTCCGCCGCGCGCACGGCCTTCGCGTCGCCGAGGCTCTCTGCGGTGAGGGATAGGATTTCCTCCCGCCAGCGGCCGCCGGGTGCCGGGCGCAGGATCACGATGTCGCGTGGCTTCACCGCCGCGAGGACCTCGGGCCGGCCGTCGCCATCGAGATCCGCCAGGTCGGCGAACATCACCTCGCGGCCGAGCGCGCCGAGCGCGTGTTCCCGCCACGGTTGGTGGGTGCGGTTGGCCGCTGCGCCCGGGTTCTCCAGCCAGAAGAGGCCGGAACGGGCGCCCTTGCGGTCTGAGAACAGCAGGTCCGGGTCGCCATCGCCGTCGAAGTCGTGCGCGTGCAGCGTCATCACCCAATCGGCCGGCCGCAGGGGATGGAAGCTCCAGCCCGTGACAGCCCCCGGATCCGCCGGCGCTCGCAGCCAGCCGAGCGGGCTGCCTGCGCCCTTGGCCGCCACGACAAGGTCCGGTCCGTGCTCCCCGTCGAGCTGCAGCGGCAGCACCTGCATCCAGGGATGGCGGCCGGCGAGCGCGGGGAAGGCCGTGGTGCGCCAGCCGCTCGGGTCGAGCAGGTCGGCCCCCGCGGAGGGCGGTCGGTGCCAGTAGACCGTACGCGTCCGCCCCTCGGTCGCACTGATCACCTCCAACCGTCCGTCCCCGTCGAGGTCCGCGAACACGGCGTCCTCGGCGTCCCTGACCTCCCCCACCGTCACTGCCGGCCAGGGGGAACGGACCCGCTCCGCGCCCGGATGCAGGTAGGCCCGGACCACGCCGCCCTCCTCCCAGCCGGTGACGAGGTCCGGGCGGCCGTCGCCGTTGAGATCGCCGACCTTGATGCCGTCCGCGCCGCGGGAGGAGGCGTCGATGACGTGGCGCGACCACGGCGGACCCGGCGCGCGCGTGACGTCCGCCGCGGGGAGGGTGGCGGCGCCGAACGCGGCGAGGCAAGCGGCGGTCAGGCGGCGCACCGGCGGGTCAGTTGGTCTTCTTGGCGCCCTTCCGTGCGCCCGCCTGCTGCTGTTGCGCGGCGAACGCGACCGGGTCCATCCGGCGGAGGTCCTCCGCGCTGGGCCCGCCGCCGAACTGCCGCCAGTAGAGTTCCTTGAGGGGGTTCACCTTGGGTCCCGTCGCGCCCTCGTTCACCATCAGGGGCCGGGCCGCGGCCCACCAGGCGTCGAACCGCTGCTGCAGGGCGGCGACAACCTGCGGGTGCTTCGCGGCGACATCCTGCTGCTGGCCCGGATCGGCCTGCAGGTCGAACAACTGCCAGGCGGGCGCGCGACCGCCGTCGAGCGAGACCAGTTGCCAGCGCGGGTCGCGGACGCTGCACGCGCGGTACTTCCAGTCGTCCGGCGAGGTTCCGAGGGGCCACCGGCCGACGTGGGTGAAGAGGGTGCGTTCGGCCCAGGGGGCGGCGGGATCGGCGAGGAGCGGGACGAGGCTGCGCCCCTCGACCTGCGCCCTGGCCCGGGCGTCCAGCGGGGCGCCCGCCAGTTCCGCGAGGGTGGGGAGGAAGTCGAGGTGCGCGGTGAGCGCGGGAACGTCCGCCGGGCGCAGCCTGGCGGGCCAGCGCCAGAGGGAGGAGGAGCGGGTGCCGCCGAGCCAGGGGCTGCCCTTGGAGCCGCGCATGCCGGCGTTGAAGAGGCGGGTCCCGACGGTGCCGCCGTTGTCGTTCATGAACACGACGAGCGTGTCGCGCGCGAGGCCGAGGGTGTCGAGGCGGGCGAGGAGCCGGCCGACGTTGTCGTCGATGTTCGCGATCATCCCGAAGTACTTTGCGGTGTTGGCGTCGGGCACCTTGCCGGTGTAGCGGGCCTCGTCCTCGGGCCGGGCGTCGAGCGGGGCGTGCGGCGCGTTGGTCGCGATCCACGCGAAGAAGGGGCGGTCGCGGCCGCCCTCGCCGATCCAGGCCATCGCGCGGTCGAAAAAGACGTCCGTGCAGTAGCCCTGGGTGCGCACGAAGCGGCCGTTGTGGAGGATGGCGGGGTTAAAGTAGGTGTTTCCGGGCGCGTCGCCGCAGGATCCGGGGTAAGTCTGCCCGATCCCGCCGGCCCCGTGGATGAACATCTCCTCGAAGCCGCGCCGGCTCGGCCAGAGCTCCGGCTCGTCGCCCAGGTGCCACTTGCCGAAGATGCCGGTCCGGTAGCCCGCGCCGCGGAGGATCTCCGCGACGGTGACGGAGCCGGGCGCCAGCCGCTCGCGCTCCAAAATGGTGTGGGTCACGCCATTCTTGAACTCATGGCGGCCGGTCAGCAGGGCCGAGCGGGTCGGCGCACAGGTCGGGCTGACGTGGAAATCGGTGAAGCGCACGCCCTCGCGGTGCAGGCGGTCGAGGTTCGGCGTGCGCAGCACGGGGTTGCCGTGCGCGGACAGGTCCCCGTAGCCCTGGTCGTCCGTGATGAGGAAGACGATGTTGGGCCGCGCGCCGGCGAGCGGGGCGGGGGCGGCGGCGTGCGCGGAGGGCAGGGCAAGGAGGAGCGCGGCAAGCGCGCGGAGCGTGATGGCCATGACGGGGGAGGGGAAGGGGTGGCGGGAAGTTGGTCACCCGCCGCTGGCCTGTCAGGCCCAAAAGCCCGGCTCAGAGCGTGAATGGCAGGGTGCGGCCGGGCACGGGCAGCGCGAACTCCTCCGCGGTGAGCCCCGCGTTGCGCCGCGCGACCTCCAGGTCGGCGGCGGGCTCGCCGTAGCCGTCGTCGGCGAGGGGGAAGCAGCCGAAGTGCATCGCGAGGCTGCGCCGGGCGCGGACGTCCCGGTGCGCGCGCACCGCCTCCTCCGGATCGCAGTGCAGCGCCGACATGAACCAGCGCGGGCGGTAGGCCCCGATCGGCAGCAGCGCGACCGCGAACGGCCCCAGCCGCGCGCCGATCTCGCGGAACAGCGGAGCGTAGCCGGAATCGCCCGCGAAGTACACCGCCCCGCCGGGCGCGCGCAGCGCGAACCCGCCCCAGAGGGACTGGTTGCGGTCGAACAGGCCCCGCGCCGAAAAGTGCTGGGCCGGCGTGAAGGTCACGGCGAACCCGCCGCCCAGCCGGTGCTCTCCCCACCAGTCGAGCTCGACCGCCTCCGGGATCCCGGCCGCCGCCAGCAGCTCGCGCTGGCCCAATCCCGTCACGACGCGCGGCCGGTGCCGGGCCTGCAGGGCGGCGAGGGTCGCAAGGTCGAGGTGGTCGTAATGGTTGTGGCTGACCAGGACCACGTCGATCCGCGGCAGGGACTCCAGCGCAATTCCCGGGGGATGCACGCGCCGCGGCCCGGCCCACGGCACGGGGCTGCAGCGCTCCGACCAGATCGGGTCCGTGAGCACGTTGAGGCCCGCGAACTGCAGCAGGAACGTGGCGTGGTTGACCAGGGTGACGGCGACCTCCCCTGGAGCGACGGTGGCGGGCAACGCGACCGGGGCGACGGCGGGGACGGCGGCCGGCCAGGGCCCGCGGGTGCGCGCCAGTTGCCAGCGCAGCAGCGCGCCGAGCCCGGGGGGCGTCACGCCACCGGGATTGCGGAACCGCCCCTCGTGCCGCGGCGCCCCGCCGGCCGGCCCGGGTCCGTGCGCCCCGGCGGGCCGCCGTCCGGCGAGGAGGGCGGCCCCGGCGGCGAGGCGCAGGAGGGAGCGGCGGGGAAGCGGCATGCGGGGACGCTGGGCCGGGCCGGAAGCCGGGGCAAGCGCCCGCGGCCGCCGGCGACTGCGGCATTGAAGCGCGCGCGGGAATCCGCACGGTGGCGGGGATGGAGGCTGCAACGACGGGTCAGCAGGGGGCGGACGGGCTGGTGCCCGGGCAGGAGCCGCGCGAGTACGAGCGCGTGGTCCGGGCGGCGGTGTCCGCCGGCCAGCTGCTCACCGCGATCGAGGTGGCGCGCGAGGGACTGGAGCGTTTCGGCGAGACCGGCGGCCTGCGGCAGCAGCTGGCCCTCGCGCTGGTGCAGACCGGCGCCCTCGCCGCGGCGCGGGAGGTGCTCGCCGCCGGCCGGCCCGGGGAGATCCACGACGAGGAAACCCTTTGCCTGCTCGGCCGCGTGCACAAGGAGATGTGGCGCCGCGCCGCCGATCCACGCGAGGCAGACGCGGCGATCCAGCGAGCCTGCGAGCTCTACGGCGAGGCCTTTGACCGGCACGAGTCGTACTACCCCGGCATCAACCTCGCCTTCACCCTCGCCGCCGCCGGTCGGCGCGCCCAGGCCCGGCAATGCGCCCGGAAGGTCGCGCGGCAGTGCGCCGCCGCCGCCCGCCGCGAGGGCCGGCCGGAAAACTGGCTCTCCCGCCTGACCGGCGGTCGGCCGCCCGCGGACGCCGGGCCCCGCGACGGCTGGCTCCTAGCGACCCTGGCCGAGGCGCTCGTCCACCTCGGCGAGGAGGAGGATGCCGCGCGTCATTACCGGGCCGCCGCCGGCCTCTTCGAGGGCCGGTGGCGCGACCTCGCCTCGATGCGGCGCCAAGCCCGGGAAATTCTCCGCTTCGCCGGCCGGCCCGCGGACGCGCTCGACGGCTGTTTCGAGTTTCCCTCCGTGTCGGTCTTCTCGGGCCATATCGTCGACGCGCCCGGCCGCCCGCGCCCCCGCTTCACTCCGGCGATGGAGCCGGGCGTGCGGCGTCGCCTGCTGGCGCAGCTGCGGTCGTGGCGGGTCGGCTTCGGTTACGCTTCCGGGGCCAGCGGCGGAGACATCCTTTTCGGCGAATGCCTGCTCGAACTGGGCGCACGGCTCCATCTGGTGCTGCCGCTGCCGGTGCAGGGCTTCAAACGCCAGAGCGTCCTGCCCGCCGGCGGCGACTGGGAGCGCCGCTTCGACGCGCTCCTCGCGCGGGCGGAGGACACGGTCATCGTGCACGGCGGCCTTGGCGGGGCCGCGCCGGATGCCGGCGCCGGCCCGTGCGAATTGGTTTATGCCAATCGGGTGATGACCGGTCTCGCCGCGCTCCAGACGCGGGCCCTCGACTTGGAATTGCACCCGCTGGCGCTCTGGGATGGGGAGCCCGCGCGCGAACGGGGCGGCACCGCGAGCGTCGTCGCGGATTGGCGGGCGCGGGGTCTGAACCCGGTGGTGATCAATCCGGCGGGGGAGGTCCGTCCGGCCGGCGGCGCGGGTCCTTTGGCAACTCCCCCCAGCGGTGGGGCCGGCCAGGAAATCGAGGCGGTGGTCGCTCTCGAGGTGGTGCAGTTTCGCCGGGTTCCCGAGCGCCAGTGGGAGGACTACCACCGTATCTTTCGGAAAGGCCTCGCGGGCTTGGTGGGCCGCCTGCCCGCCGCGCCGCTTGCGGTGGAGGGGCTGGGGCCCCTGCTGGGCTTCCGCTTCGCCTCGCTCGCCGCGGCCGCCGAGCTCGCCCTCGCCGTCGGGGAATGGGCGGCCGGCAAGCCGTGGGCGGAACAGGGGCTGCCCGCGGAGCTCGGCCTGCGCGCCGCCGTGCACGCCGGGCCCGTGCTCACCTTGGCCGACCCCCTGCTCGGGCGCCCCGCCGCGCTCGGCGCGCACGTGCAGCGGCCGCAGCAGATCCTGCCGGCGGTGCCCGCGGGCGAGGCGTACGCCAGCCGCGAATTCGCCGCCCTCTGCGGGGCGGAGCGGATCCCCGGGGTCGCCTGCGAGTTCCTCGGCCGCCGTCCGACCACCCAGATGTTTGAGGAGGCAGTGCTCTACCGGCTCAGCCGGGACCGCTGATGGCCGTTTTCCCGCTTCCCGTGAGCATCGGCCTCCGCGCCGGAATCCTGACCGGTCTGGTTTGGCTCAACCTGCCCGCGCGCGCCGCGGTGGAGGATTTCGTGCCCCCGCCGGGCTGGCGCGCCGCGCCGGAACTCGCGGCCGGTTTCCCGGCTGGTGCGCTCCGCGCCCTGATCCACGAGCGCCCGTCCGGGACCGCGCCAGCCCGGCGGGTGGTCGCGGTCCTCTGGGATCCGGGTTCGCCGGCGGTCGCGCTGCGTCCGGTCCTTGCGCCGGCCGCGCGCACGGTCTCCCAGTTGGCCGCGCAGGAGACGCGCCGAGTCTTTGCCGCGCTCAATGGCGGTTACTTCGGCGGCAACCAGTCCTTCAGCCTAGTCGTCGCTGCGGGACAGGTGCTCTCGCCGAACGTCCGGCAGCTTTCCCGCCCGTTTCAGGGGGTGAATACCAACTATTTTCCGACTCGCGCCGCGTGGGGATTGGACGCCGCGGGGCGCCCAGCCGCGCACTGGGTTTACTCCGTGGGGACCGGCTCAGGGGTCCTCACCGCCTACGACGATCCGAGCCCCAACCGTCTGAATGCGCCGCCCGCTCCAGTTCCCGGGGCGGAGTTCCCCGCCGGCGCGCGGCCCTGGCCCGCGGCCTACGCGATCGGCGGCTCCCCGATGCTCGTCCGGGACGGGGTCGTGCGCGTCACCGACGCCGAGGAGCTGATTGAGGTGAACAACAGCTCCCGCCGCCCGCGCAGCGCGATCGGCCACCTCGCCTCCGGCCTCGTCGTCTTCGTCGCGGCTGAGGGCGACCAGCCCGGCGGTCCGCCCGGGCTCACGCTGGTGGAGTTGGCGGAGCTGCTCCGCGATTTCGGCTGCCTCGCGGCGATCAATCTGGATGGCGGCGGTTCCACGATGCTGTTGACGGGCGGCGCCCCCGCGGTGCGCCCAGGCGACGGCGCAGAGCGGCCGGTCGTGTCCGCGCTCCTGCTGGTCGACGCTGCCGGTTCCGGTCCGGTGCAGGGGCCGCCGATGCTCCGGCAAGAACCCTGGGCGTTGCGGCTGGCGCCCGGGGGGGCGGGCTGGCTGCAAGCCGGTGCGGAGGGCGGCGGCCTTGGCTACCAATGGAGCCGGGACGGTGAGCGGATCGCGGGCGCGACGACGGCGGCGCTCCGCGTGGAGGCCGCGGCGGTAGGCGCATCCGCCCGCTACGCCGTGACCGTCTCTAACTCCCGCGGCCTGGCGACCTCCGCGGCGGTGCCGGTCACGGTGGGACCCGGTGCGCCCGGGGAGCTGGTCAACCTGTCCGTGCGCGCCGCGGCCGGGGCGGGGGAGGATCAGTTGGTCGCCGGTCTGGCGGTGCGCGGGGCCTCGGTGCGCTTACTGGCGCGCGCGGTGGGACCCGGGCTCGAGCCTTTCGGGGTGCCGGGTGTCCTGACGGATCCGGCGCTAGAACTCCGCGCCGCGGGAGGCGCGCTGCTCGCGGCGAACGACGATTGGCCGGTCGCCCTGACCGCGACGGCGGCCGCGGCGGGCGCGTTTCCGCTCGCGCCGGGCAGCCGCGACGCCGGGCTCGTTGCCGCGATGGAGCCGGGAACCTTTTTGCTCTCCTGCCCGCTGCCCGCCACGGCGCTCCCGGGAGAGGCGCTGCTGGAGGTTTACGCGCTGACCTCGGGCGTTGGGGCACTGGCGAACCTCTCGACGCGGGCGCGTCTCGCTCCGCGGGGCGTGCTGACGGCCGGCTTCGTGATCCGCGGCGAGCAGGCGCTGACCATTCTGGTCCGCGCGGTCGGTCCTTCGCTGCGGGTGTTCGGGGTGGGGGAGGCGGTTGCGGCACCGCGGCTGGTGTTGGCCGGAGCGACGGGGGTCTTGGCGGAGAATCAGGGCTGGGCCTCCGCGCCCAATGCCAGGGCGCTGCGGGACGCCGCGGCGCGGGTCGGCGCGTTCCCCGTTTCCGGGATGGCGGCGGACGCCGCGCTGCTGGTGACGTTGCCGCCCGGCGCGTACACGGCGGCGCTGGCGCCGACGGGGGAAGGTGGGGGCGTCGGCTTGATCGAGGTTTACGAGGTGCGCTGAGCGGCCGCGCCGCGCTTGCGCCGGGGCCGGGGAGCGGTTGGTCTCGCCTGATGGTTAACCCTGCCCGGCCCTCCGCGTGCGTTCGCGCCGCGTCTGTTCTCCTGCTCTGCGCGCTCGCCGTGCTGGCCGCTGGCTGCGGCCGCGATGGCGACGGTCGGCGCGTGTCTCCCCCGGAGTCCAGCGCGCCCGCGGTGGAGTCGAAGGCGGCGAAGGCCGATCCGGTGCCGGACGCGGGCGCACCGGCGGAGGTCCAGCGGATGCTGGGGCGCTGGCTGCGCTCCGACGGCACCTACGTGCTGGAGCTGCGCGGAGCGGACCGCAGCGGCATTGTGCAGGCGGCGTATTTCAATCCGAAGTCGATCAACGTCTCGCGCTCTATCTGGTTGCGCGGTGCGGAGGGGACGCAGGTGGTAGTTGAACTCAACGACGCAGGCTACCCCGGGGCGACCTACGTGCTCGGGCTGGCGTCGGATGGAGACCGCCTGGTGGGCAAGTATAACCAGCCGCAGATGGGCCAGTCGTTCGACGTCGAGTTCATCCGGCAGAAGAAGTTTCCCTGATCGGGGCGCGCGATGGGCCGGCCTCCCTTGGGCAACGCCGTGCGGTGCTTGCGTTGCCGGCTGACGGTGCGCTGGTGCGTCTGCGCGGCCGCGCGTCCGGTCGAGGTTCCGTTGGCGGTCGACGTGCTGATGCACCACCGCGAGCATTTCCGGCCCACTAGTACGGGTCACCTGATCCAGCGGGCCCTGCCCGCCGCGCGCCTGCACCTTTGGCGACGGGAACGCCGGCTCGCGTCGGACGAGATCCGGCGGCCTGGCCGCGAGTTATGGATCCTGCACCCGCACGGCCATCCGCCGCCGGCGGACGCCGACCCGGCCGCGGTGCAGGCCGTCCTGCTGGACGGCGTCTGGAGCGAGGCCACGGGGATGCTGCCGGACCTCGCAGGCTGGGGCCGCGTGGTGGGCCTGCCGATGCGCGGGGAAAGCCGCTACTGGCTCCGCGCCCAGCAGGCGGGGGGAAGGTTCTCCACCATCGAGGCCCTGCTGTTCCTGCTCGGGGTGCTCGGGCTGGACGCCGCGCGGCGCGAGCTGGAGCTACAGTTTGAGCTGCACGTGTACGCGAGCCTCCGGCTGCGGGGGCGCAAGGAGCTGGCGGCGCGTTTCCTCGCCACCTCCCCGCTGGCGGCGGCGTGGCCGGAGTTCCTCGAGGCCCTCCACACCCCGCGGCCGCTTGCGCTCCCGGGTTTGACTCCGTCCGACCTGCCGCAAGCCTCGCCGCCTTCCCCATGAACCTCCCCCGCCTGCTCCGTCGCCTCGCCCTCGCGCCCCTGCTCGGGCTCCTTCCCGCTTCCGCCGCCGCGCCCGCCGAGGCGCCGGGCACCGTGTACGAGCTCCGCACCTACGTCGCCGCGCCGGGCAAGGGCGAGGCGGTGCTCGCCCGCTTCCGCGAGCACACCACCCGCCTCTTCGAGCGCCACGGGATGGTCAACGTCGGTTACTGGGTGGCCGCCGACGCCAAGGACGGCGGCGGCGAGAAGCTCGTCTATCTTCTCCGCCACCGCAGCCGCGAGGCCGCCAAGGCCTCCTGGCAGGCCTTCGTCGCCGATCCGGACTGGAAGGCGGTCGCCAAGGCCACCGAGGCGGCGGGCAAGATCGTCGCCGGCATCGAGTCGGTCTTCCTCGCGAACACCGATTTCACCGCGCCGATGGACGCGGGCAACGGCGGCGCCGAGCGGGTCTTCGAGCTGCGCACCTACGTCGCCGCCCCCGGCAAGCTGCCGGGCCTGGACGCCCGCTTCCGCGACCACACCCGCGCCATCTTCGCGCGCCACGGGATGACCAACCTCGGCTACTTCCACCCGGTCGATGCCGACAAGGGTGCCGGCACCACGCTGATCTACTTCCTTGCGTATCCGAGCCGCGACGCGGCCGCCGCCGCCTGGAAGGGCTTCCGGGAGGACGCCGCCTGGGTGAAGGCGCGCACGGAATCGGAGAAGGACGGCAAGCTCACCGCCAAGGTGACGTCGGTTTACCTGAAGCCGACGAACTTCTCGCGGATCCGCTGACGGGCTCCGCCCGCCCAGAATCGCGTCGACTCCGGCTGCCCGGCCCGCCAACGATCGGGTCGCCGGCGGCGTCGAGGGTCAGGTTCGGCCCGGTCCGCCGCCGGTTCCCGCACCTGACCACCATGAAACGCACCTCGCTCCCTCCGCCCGCGTTCCGGGCGCTCCCGGCGGCCCTCCGCCTTGTCCTTCTGGCCCTGCTCGCCGGCGGCGCCGCCTTCGCCCAGGCCACCGGCTCGATCTCCGGCTCGGTCGTCAGCACCGCCACCCGCAACGCCCTCCAGGGCGCCACCGTGACCCTCCCCGCGCAGGGCCGCA
>Ga0315899_10002678_pt1 | contig 19565 bp, 11 predicted proteins | sample LakEriMetagenome_2_FD_203518 | JGI IMG/M metagenome (GOLD analysis project Ga0315899, IMG submission 203518) | Freshwater fungal communities from buoy surface, Lake Erie, Ohio, United States - Buoy 4 MA112 | ecosystem: Environmental > Aquatic > Freshwater > Lake | place: USA: Lake Erie, Ohio... | reverse complement strand
GAACTCCTTGCCCTACCGCACGAAGTGGACAACATCCTCGGCGACGGTGCCGCCCGCCTCTTGCCCATCGTCACCGAGACGATGCGTGAGGTGAAGGAGAAGGTTGGGTTGGCGTAATGGCCGATGCAGTCGCGCCCATCCTACGAAGTCACCTACAGGCAATCTCGGCAGGCTGGACTGCCTCTACGAAAATGGCCGACGCTGCACCAACACTTCTACGGGAGTCTCGCAGTGTACTCGGCGGCATTGCGCCTGCAGGAATTCTGGTCAAAGGAAGCCCCGGTGCTGGAAATCTCGCGCAAGTGCCGTGGATCGCCTTCCTTGATCCAGACGTAACGGGGAGCGCCCAGGCGGGTATCTACGTCGTATACCTTTGGTCGGCTGACGCACAACACTTGTATTTGTGCCTATCTCAAGGTGTAACCGACGTAGCAAAAAGGCATAAGAATGAAGTGTTGCCTCGCCTTAGGGCTGAGGCGATGAAGGTCCGATCACTAATCCCAGCTGAGGCTGAGGGACTACTCACTGGGATTTCTCTCGGGAGTAAAGACCGACTACCAGTGCAGTACGAAGCAGCAACAATTGCTGCAATACGTTATGACACCGAAACGCTTCCCGAAGAAGCCCAGTTGCGAATAGACCTAACGCGCTTCATGAACCTATACGGCGTAGCGGTCAGCAGAAAGAGATTACGGCTCACTGAGGACCCGGAGTCATGGGAAACAGGCTTGCCTGAGCTTGAGGTCGTAGAAAGAGTTAGCGAACAAAAGATCAAGTGGAACCTTAACTTCAGCAACGATAAAGCTAAACCTGGTGGAGACATATTCTTTCCCGTGGCGGCGGGGGTCCGCCGAGTTACGCGCAGGCATGTGTCTGTATTGGAGAATCTGCGAGCTCTCCTTAAATCAAATGGATGGACCACATCTAGCCCCCATCCGTTCGATCTGGAAGCCCGGAAACCGGCAGGAATCGGATTGCTAATAGAGGTCAAGGTGATTCGCGACGAGGACTCTGCTGCTGCCGTACGAGAAGCGATTGGCCAGCTATTTGATTATCAATTTGCATACAAGAACTTCATCGGGGGATATGCATTAGTTGCAGCATTTTCTGAAAAGCCCGATGACTATTACCTTTCGCTTCTTTCCAGTCTGAACATTGCAGCATGGTGGTACGACCAGAACGAAGCAGAGTGGCGCAGCGAAGGTGTTAGCTGGCAATAAACAGCAGGTGAATCAGGATGCTGCAAAGTGCAGGGTCACCGATGTTTACGTTCGCCCTAACCTTCAATTGGCAGAGCCTTCCCTAGGGCCTGTTGCATAGTGTCGCCCTTTACAAGCAGCTCCGCTACATCTCGGATTGTCGCTGACCGGGCTGCAATAAACGCTGTAATGCGCGGTAAACATTTCGTAGAGTTAACTTCGTCTCAGCATGCGCAACATCAGCCATGTATCACCTACCTCTGAACGAGTTGGATTTTCGGGAGTTCATGACGGGAGGTTACCTCAATTGATGATTCACACACCACGCAGGCGAGCAGCTCCGCTCCCTGCGCTCCATAGGGGAAGTGCTCCCCTACGGCCAGGTGCTCCTTGCCCAGGCGCTGCAAGTGGCCGCAGGGGAATCGCCCTGGCTTGCTGGTATCGGCGCCAGCGCGTTTTGCGACGCGCTTCAGGAACTCGGTCTTGGGGTCAACCGTGTTCTCGAGCTCCCACGGCAGGTCGGCGTGCCCCACATGCCCATCGCGCGCGGTGCGTTCGAAGATTGGCGTGCGCAGCTCCAGGCGTTCGATCATTGCTGCTGGTCGCAGGTCAAACTTCAGCGCCACCAGTTCGGCGAGTTGCTCGTCCGGCATCGTGCCCGTGCCGAATGTGTCCACCGAAACAGCGACCGGCTTGTCGACGCCGATCGCATAGGCAATGGCGATCTCGGCACGTACAGCCAGCTTGCTGCGCACCAGGTGGAGTGCCGCCTGACGCGCGGCGTATGCCGCCGAGCGATCGACCTTGGTGCCGTCTTTGCCGCTGAATGCGCCACCGCCATGGTGTGCCACGCCGCCATACGTATCGGCAATCACCTTGCGACCGGTAAGGCCCGAGTCAGCGAGCGGACCACCCACCACGAACCTTCCCGTCGGGTTGATGTGCACCTGTGTGCCTGGCGTCACCCAGCTGCCGAGCGCTTCGCGCGCTAGTGCCTCAATGGTGCTGCGGACTTCGTCGATGTGCACCTCGGCGCGATGCTGCGCCGAAACCACGAAGGCCGTTACCTCCTGCGGCGTATCGCCCACGTATCGCACACTGACCTGCGCCTTGCCGTCGGGCCGCAGCCACGGGATCGCACCGGTGGTGCGAGCGTTCGTGAGGGCACGCGTGAGGCGCTGTGCCAGCACCAGCGGCAGCGGCAGCCCTTCGGGGGTCTCGTTCGTGGCATAGCCGTAGACGATCCCCTGGTCGCTCGCGCCCAGCACGCCGTCGTCGCGCACGACGCCCATGGCGATGTCGGTGCTCTGTGGGTCGATGGTCACGCGCACGGTGCAGGTGTCGGGGTCGATCCCCTCCTCTGCCGACTCGTACCCAATCTCGCGCATGACGCGCCGCGCCACTTGTTCAATCTCGTTGTAGCTCAGCGGGTCGCGGCTGGCGACCTGGCCAAAGACCCAGACCTCGTTGCCGCTCGCGGCGGCCTCAATACCGCAGCGCGTGTACGGATCGCGTACCAGGTGCGCATCAAGTAGCGCATCGCTGATCTGATCGCAGAGCTTGTCGGGATGCCCCGTGGTCATGGACTCGCAGGTCACGATCCTGCTCTCGGTTAGATTTGATGCCATCTTCCGTACCTCCCAGTTCGACCGGCTCGGGCCGGCGCCTGGGGCGCGACGCAACGCAGCACGCCACGAAGGGCGCTTGGTCCGCGTCGGACCCGTCCGCATCGCCATATCAGCGTTGGCACCGTTCCGGCCCCCGGGTTGGGGATCCGTTGGTTGCCGCACCTTCGTTGAGCTGAATCTCTCCGGTGCTCTCGATGCGCGTCACCACCAAGGTGACAGCAGGATTGTATCAGGGGGTCTGTGCCAACGGTGTGGCACGGCGCAACTACGTGATTAGCCTTCATGCTTTTCACCTAGAGTGCCCCAATGAGCGCCACCCCCTATTCACGCATGTTGTCGCTCGGCTCCCGCGAGGGGAGCACGCCGATCGAAGACTTCCTCACAGAGGCGCTCGCTGCCGCCACGAATCGTGATCCGCGCCCACTCATTGCCGCCCTCCGAACTCAACGGGAGGTGGCCTGGGCGTTGGTCGGCCACGCTCGATTCAAAGTGGAAACCCAGGTCTCACTACCAGGGGTTGGTCGGCTTGATTTGGTACTTACGCCCTCTCAAGGCTCACAGATTTGGCTTGAGGTCAAGGCTTACGCAGGAGAGCATGGAAACCAGTTGGAAAACTATGCACGGGAAGCCAAGAGGATTCGACCGCAAGCAAAACTGGTACTGCTTGCAAGACCCGGAGTTGCTCCCTCAATCAAGGTTCCAACGATAAGTTGGGGTGCCATCATCTCAGCAGTTGGACAATGCAACCATCCGAGTGACCTTTGGCTTGAGCTATGCGATTTGGTCAAAGAGAAGGAACTTGGGACTGATTTGGCATGGCCCCTGACGAAAGAAGAAGCTTTGGCGCTTAGCAGCAGAAAAGTTGCAAATCAATCTGTTGTTCGTGCCATTGCAAAGTTGGGGAGTTTTGCAACTCAAGTTGAAGAGCGCCTGAGGGTGCGTTTCCCAAACCACTGGTACGCAAACATTGAAAAGGAGCGATTTCTGAAAAATCAGGTAAAGAGTTTCGGAAGGCTGATCTACCAGTTTGAGGCCGTACAGCGAAGGGCACGATCTGTTTCTAAAGATCCATACATCATGGCCTGGGCCGGTTTTGAAGACAATAGCCTCAAGGTTGGCGTTGAAGGGCGGGGGCGGGTTGACATCAGGAAAGAACTCTCGCACTCGTACGGCAAGCTTGAAGCGCTTGGCTGGGTGCTTGAACAAAAGAACATCCTTTCAAGTAGCACAAGAAGGCTAGGATTCGCAACTGAAGAGAGAGCGATTGTTTGGGTTTTACACAAGTTTGATGAGATAGAAAAGAGTAGGGCCTACGAACGCATCCAGGCTGCTTCAAGAAAGCATGGGATTGACTATTACGATAAGTAGTTAGCGACGCCCGTAGACCAATGAGGAGGTGGGTCCGGTCTCGTTTCCGGGTACCGCGCTTCCAGATAAGCACTCGCCACGTCGGCGTCGATTGCCGCCGGGCGTGACGCAGTGGCGATACAGGCGCCCCGGGCAACCATCGGCAGGTCAGCGGCGGTATTCACACCATGAGCGCCAGTTACGACGAGGATCACGTTGCCGTTGGAAATCCCCTCGTCATTCTCTGCAGGACTAGTCGGAGAACCCTTGCAAACGAATGGACTCTCCTTCAATTGGCTTCAAGATCAAATCGCCCTTACCCGCAAGTGATTCAGCACCTTTCTCAGCCAGAATAGTTAACGAATCGCCTAAGGCAGGCAGCTTCAGCGCGATACGCGAAGGAGCGTTCGCCTTAATGAGTGGCGGTACCACTTGAGCATCTGGACGCTGCGTCGCGAGAATGAGATGGACGAGATAGGCTCGGCTCAGTTGGGCGATCTCCTTGACCGCTTCTTGGAATCTCTTGGAGTTGTCATCTTTTGCAAGCGTAATCTGCGCGAACTCGTCGATTATGACAACAAGTGGTGTCAGTAGAGGCACCCGTCCCTCGCGCACATCTTCGATGTAAGCCTTCCTAGCGTCCCAACGCGCGCCTAACTCTCGTGCTCTCTCATTCGCTATTGCACGCCGCCGCGGAATCTCAACCTCAGCAAGCCATGCAGCCACGTTAACTGCGTGTTTTGGCCCAAGCGCTTCCGGGTGGTCGCGGTACGCCTGCTCATCCGGGCCCAAGGCCGCGGCAACCTCTATGTCAAAACCTGACGGGTTCGCGTCGATGAAGTCGTTTCCACCTTTGCCATCGACAATGATGTAGCTGACCCCATGATGACCAATGTCGCCCAGAGAACTGACAATTGAACGGAGGAATGTTGTTTTACCAGAGCCAGTGGTTCCTGCGACAAGCGTATGCACCCACTGACTGATATATGACATGTGCTCATGGTTGTACAAGTCAACTCCAACTCGTATTCCAAGGTAATGATCATTTGAGACGCTGTCGCCTAGTGGATCTGCGCTTCGCGAACGAACGGGAAATTGTCGATCTTTTCGCGGTATCAGTAGCCTAATGCGACCTTGCGTGTCATCGTTTTCAATAGAGACAAAACTGACACCCAATTCCCGAGCAATGTCGGCGTCCCTGCGCTGTAACTCTTGAAGATTCCCACCTGCCATCATCTTCAAAGAGACTAAGTAAAATGTTGGGCCAGAAACGACCGATACTGACTTCGGATCAACAATATCTTTCGAGTACAGTCGAGCTGCATTGAACGCTTTCTGCCCTAGATCCACGGACGTAGAATCCAAAGGTGCCTGACGAACCTGTGAAGGCTCTAAATCTGTTCCCTGGACTTTATGGGTTGAAGCAAGCTCTGCAATTGAATCTGATGGCACGGTAGAGTTGATTTCTGAGACTCCATCAACGTGCTTGTCAGCGCTGGCTCCAGTCTCACCCATCATCGGCGACGTCACTACTGTGGACTGATACGTCTTCTTACCCGGCGCACCAGACATAACCGCTGCCCCTTCAAGCAAGGCTTGCATGTCCCATCGAGTTAACGATAGCAGGGTTAACTCTAGGGTTAGTTTCATGTCAGTTTCTTCTTGTACAACGCCTGCAAACGGTCTCATCGCGTCAATGAAACTCGCAACCACCAATCCTTTTAGCACTACGCTGCTGCTGTCTTCCTTGAGCGCATTCGTCAGCCTTTCCATGATTCTTTTCTCAGACTCCCCTGGGCGCGCCATCCTCGGGTGTGAGGCAACTGCCCTGAATATCCCTCGGCTAAGAGCTTTGCGCCTTAGTTTGAAGAACCAACCATCGTTATCGGCAACCTGACCCAGCAACTTGGATAGCTCGTGAGCTGTACTAAAGACCTGATCTGCCGCCTCGGCAAAAGGCGCTTTGGCTCGATCGGGATCAAGATACGGATCATGCGTTGCTTTCGACTCCACGACGATAAGTTCTATCGGCCGATCTGTAAGACCGCCCGGTACTACAATCTTTAAGAGGTCCGCTCGTTGTTGTTGCATTGAAACCCAACCAGTCGTGAACGTCGCTCGGTCAAGCGAAATCGTTGCGATTAGGTCTTCACTCTCTCCACTTTCCTTAATGCGTGTATCAGCAGCTACCGATGCTAGGACCAATCCGAACGCCTCTTCGGGGCCAAATCTCTTTAAGAAGCCAGCCAGCAGATCTACTGGCGATGCGGCTACGGCGCTCATTAGGGCCTGCCTCACGTCAGACGGCTCAGCATGAGACTGTACAGCTTCAAGCACTGGGTTCGCGAGGCGTTCTATTATCGCCACATGGAAATCTGTAGAGATCTGGAGGTAGTAAGAATCTATTGGCAAAAGTGCGAGTTTAATCGGACCTTGATTCTCACCGATTCCAAAATCAGCAGATGTGTAATCCCCCACCCCAAACCCCACCCATTCAAAAGTTTTGAGAAGAGCATTAGCAATGTCTACCTCAACGCCAGTGGGGTTTCTCCTGTACTGTAAGACAGGTGACTGTTGGCTGCCTTGAAGTTTTGTCATGTACAACGATTCCGAGCGTCCCTCAACCGGGCTAACGGTGATTTGAGTTTCGAGATCCTTCAGGCCCTTGGGCCCGAAGCCGACGCCTAACGACAGCACAGCCGCAGAAGTGTCTTGGGCTACAATGTCTACTTCTGCGGGAGAGAACACGAGTGCTATCTGCCCACGAGGCTTATTTACATCAAGCCAATCAGAAAGATTCTTTGTTTGGCGTGCGCTCACTCGCATGCCTTCTTCGTTGATTTCCGGGAAATCAGCATCTGGGCCAGAAATCAAGGTTAGCTGCACTTGATCACCATAGGCTCGGGACAGACCCTTATAAAACTGCGACATGGCGGTACCAGAAGGTGGGTTCACCACCAGTACTGAGATTCCAGTTTTGCCGGACCAGGGGTGCGCGGCCCGGAAAGAACGGACCAATTGCGACAGGAAGTTACCTCCAGTTGCCGCAGGGGCGACACTGCCGCCTCTCTTCCTCGTGTATGAGTACACCCCTGTTTTTCCACCGTTGTCTTTGAACCAATAGCCTCCCGAACCAGAGTTAAAGGCGGACACGATTGGAACAGCGAATTGTCGAGCCTCAAAAACGTTTCTAGCGCTGTCTGGCGAAACGGCTACACTTGTCGCGGAGACTTCTTCTGACAGACCGTGCGTTGCAAGATTGGCGAGGCCGCCCAGACGTACAGGATGCCATGGTGCGAAACGAATCTGATCCTCATCCCCCAAGCGCGACTCGACATGTTCGCATTCCAACTCAGAAATGGATCGAGCAATTTCTGGGAACCCGAGAATTTTCGCGTCAGTTGAGGCCTCACCAAGCAGCTTCAGCCAAGATTCATGCCACCTGGTCACCACAGATCGCATCTCGCTTGACACAAGCAAGAGTGCGAGTACATTTTCATCGCTCTGCTGCCAGAGAAACAATCTTGACCCTAATGAACTTTCCTGATCTAGCGAATCACCAACAATAGTCTTTCGGATCTCGAGGTACTCTCTCAGCGCATCAATAACAGCGGGGCTAGCGTCCGCCATTTTGATCGCGCCGCGAAGGTCATCCACGCTAGTCCGTGATGGGTCTTCCTGCCCCGCAGGTCGCACGATGCCCAAGAAGATTCCACCTATGCCATTCGCGTCGCGCCAATCAAACCGCGCTTTCTGACATGCCGTGCTGTCAGACAGAGAGTCGAGAGTAAGCTCTCGGCGCACTAGGACAGGTTGCCCCTCGCCTCGCTCCCACAGATCAACTTCAATAACCGCAGGTTCGCGCACACCCGGCTCTGACCAAGCTACATCTACTTCATTGAAAAGCGCGCTGAATACATTCTCCCGCTCGCGATAGATGCCACGATCGTCGGGGAGCCAGAACAGTTCGTCACTCTCACCTGCAGATGGCTGAAGCGGCACCTGCAAAAACTCCGTCATGGTCAGATTTAGGCTTTTACCAACCTTGATCGAGTTCACTTTCATCAATTCTCGAACTCTCTCGAGATCCACGCCCTCAAGGTGTGAACGGTCCCGATCTTCGAGCCAGGCTTTCAGCCTACGTGCCTCAACCTCATTTGATGCAAAGAGATTATCTACCGCAGTTTGCTCCTTCTTCGTATTTGGGTGCTTAATCTGGCCTAGTAAACTTGAGTTATCTTGAAGTAACGCGTAGAACTTATGAATTGCTGCCTCGCCCACAATTGATACAAGTGAATCATTGATCCTCTGATCTTGGAGTAGATCCAACTGATGCAACCTCTTGCCTGCCTCTTTCGCAATGCTCTCACTGCGGAGCAATTCATTGAAAAACCTATCGGCGGCAGCTGAGGAAAGGATGATGGATCCGCCGTCAACTCTTTGCGGCTCCCACGCCTCAATGACTGACTCGACTAATGCGAGAGTTCCTTCAGTAAACTCTGAACTCGTGCCTAGGTTTTTTGTTATGTAGTCCCTCGCTGACCTAAGCCACTGTTCCGCAACGGAAGCTTTGTTGGGGAGACCCGAACTAAACTGAAGCCCTCCCTCAGGTTGACCCTCCGCGCCACCGTACTCCGCACTTCCTAGCACCAGTAATGGAAGGCCTTGATTCCGAATACTCGTGGCAATCGACGCATTCTGTTCAACCCAATCAGGAAGTTCTCTATTGGCGCGAAGATTCATACAAACATAAACAGTCGTCTCTGGCGCCCTTTGCCGTATGTAATCAAGCAAGTACGCTAGTCGAACGTCGGATGGAAGCCACACGCGTATCTGTGCTGGGGGCTGATCAGATTGATAGAAGCCCAAGATCGCGTTGTTAACTGCATTTTCAAGACTTAGTGGACCTGGGCCAGGCGTGTGTTTATCACTCATCCGAAAACCACCACGGTCCCGTCCGAAAATCGACGGGCTAATCCTGCACTTATCATGCGGTCTTGGAGCACCTTACTTGCACTCTGAAGCAGCCCCGGTGCGATATTGGGATCGGTAGTGCCAAGTACAACGCTAAAGTCAAGAGTCATACGACTATCATACCCGCAGACAATTCCAGTAGCTGCCCACAATCGGTAGATGAATTCTGTGAAAGTGATCTCCTCTTCATCAGGTTGAACAAGGCCGGTCACAAGTGCGTTGAGTAAGCCTGTTTCAAGATAAATCCGTGGCCTGCCACCACCTCTTGTGGGTCCCGCTAGCCCGACTTTTCCACCAATCGACTTAACTGCTCGACCAAGATATTCAACCGTCATGAGTTGATTGAGTAGTTCAGTACTGTTTCTAGTGTTTGGCTTGTCTTGAGCTAATGCGATTAGGACTTCTCGCTGCTTCTCGTCTGGGGCACGACCGCTGCCCTCGGCAAATGCATAAACCAGAGAGTCCGCATCTATACTTCCATCTTGGTTTGTAGATACAAAATCTAGTGCCGAGATGAGCGCATCGGCAATTCGACGATGTGATTCAACAACTGCGGCGCTAAATGATTTTTGAGCAGCATCTAACAGATCTGATTGTTGAACTCCGCCCGAGGGTGGCACTCCAGGTACCGCAAATACGCAAACTTTGCCACGCTCTTGTCTCGCTTTGCGAGATCCCGCAAGAATGCCTAGTGGGATCATGGTGAAGAGCAAAGTCGTAAAGTCTTTGAGCCTCAAGAGCCGCCATCCCTCGCCACCTCTGGCTGCTTTTTCCAGAACTCTCACCAACATCGCCCCGTATTCATCAAAATCACCAATTCCAGCGTGAATGTCTTCAGCTGCTTTCGGCTCCGAAAGTGATGCGCCCCTAGCCACTTCATGAACGAGATGGTGAATTTTTGCCGCCGCTGGCCCTCGTTCAGGATCGCCACCATGAAAGATTGGCGTTAACGCATCGACAAGTTTGTCACGGATTTCCTGCACTCTCTCTGGACCTAGAGCCTCGATGATCGCGTCTGTGTAGCCTTCATCAGAGGCTACCGACTCAGAAATGCCAGGATAGAAGAGGGCTGGCGATCCTTGCGTTGGAAAAATCTTGTCGTCGGAATTGAACAACACAGATAATACAGAGAGAAAGCGAGGTAGTTCTTCCGAGCTACGTACTCTGTCAAACCTTGGACCAACTTTCTCCAGTATCAATTGTGAGGAGCTTCGATTTAGTAGCGCCGTGACAATGCTCACTCGATGTTTGCCAACTACCTCAACCCGTCCGCTCTTGCCAAGGAGAGCCTCTGCAAGATTCGATGCCACGTGCGCTGGCGCGGGCTTATCTGGGTATTTCTGTACCCTGAACGGAACTCCTGCAGTGTCATTAACTCTGAGTCTGAGCAGGCCGGCGAGCGTAGAAGCTCGTTCCTTTTCGGATCCAGGTTTGGCAGGTCTCATGAGTTAACCTTGAGAATTGCATTTGGGTCATCGCTCGAGGGGATTCTCCACTTAGAGACTACAGATCCCCCGCCGCGGTCTTCCGCGAAAAGCTTGAACTGCCCTGGCGCAATATCTGTCGCATGTTCTTGCACACCCGCAAAGAATCGAGCAAGTGCTAGATCGGCTTCGTCAGTGGACCGATCAGCAGTGCGAATAGATCGGCCCTTCATGAGGCTCTGAACGAGTGAGGGCTGAAGTTCCAAGCCGACTGCTCTGTGTGCTAACGGTGAGTACGCCAGGAACTGGCGTGTGCCTTGCAACTTCAGTTTCGTGTCGCCAGAAACTAAGGCGCTCTGTCTGACCGTGAATTCATTAGCCGCAACGGTACCCAACGTCAGTGCACCAATACTTCGCTTTACGCCACGCTTAATCGCGGGCTCAAACCATAGGTCCAGCGCATTTGCGTCCGCGCCCGGTTCTTCGCTTCGATACTGCAAGAAAGAATGAATCAACTCAATCAATCGCAAGACTGTACTACCGTCAGTTATGGCCCCTCTCGGCATTGAAATGATCGCCGAAGTTATCGCCGCCAACGATAGACTAAGCTCCTCACTCACAAACTCCCGTGTCACCGCAGGGTAATCCGCTGCTACTTCAATCAGGTTCACGAGTTCGCCTTCATCGTATTGCGTGGGATAAGCACCCTTGCTTATGTCAATTGACGAAGTGCCCATTCTGTCGCGTAACTGTGACCATTGCCTACTCAGTGCAAGTGTGGCTATCTCAGGGAGAAGTAACTCACTTAACCAACGCGTTTGCCTTACGGTGTTCGCTAGGTTTGAACGCCCGAAAAACATCCGATAGAACCATGGCGAGGTTCCGTCTGCGCACGAACCATCAATCAAAAGATCCGCGACATAATTGTAGGCTGACCTAAAGTGAACCTGCTCTCCTTGAAAGGCTCCGCTCAAAATTTCTTCAATGGCGCTAATCACACTTGGGTGCTGTAGTAAATCAATGCTTCTGTTTCTAAGGCACGTTTGATCGTCACACTCGTCTTTTCTTGCAGCTTCGATTACTGCGGGGGTTGCAAGGAGTTTAGTGATTCCACTCACACGTGAAAGGCCGCCAAGATCTACAACTATTAGCGCATCTTGGCTTGACCCGGTGCCACCTGACTGCAGTTCGTGTAATCGCGCTTTTGCTGCTGACAGTTGAGGGATTTTGCGTAGCCAATGCAGGACACCTTCATTTCCGGCAATTACCACCGTCGCACCTTCAGCAATTGCATTTGCGATCTTTGTGGTGCTGTCTTCGCCCATGCCCGAGAGGTCAGTAACATAAGCGATTTCTTTAGAGGTAAATGTCTGAGTGCGGTTCTCGCCTAGATCGGTTGTCCCAACGCCCATGCCACGCAGGATGTCGAGTACTTGAAACAACAACTCTGTCTTGCCGCTACCGGCCGTACCACAGATCACAACATGCTTCCCCGAAACCAGATCTTCTGCGAGAACTTCAGCTACTACCTGATCGTGAGCATCACGTGCTCTGTAAACAAGGAGATTCCGTACGACTTCTGTCATGTTTTCGGCTATTGCAGGCATGGACAGGAATTGGCGAATTTCCGTAACTGTTGATGACTGAGGGTCCCTCATTTGAGCCCCACTGTAGCCTACCTAAGCACAAAGAGTAAGGTCCTAGTTCCCTTTAGGGAGCCAGCGGGCCCGCCACTGCCCTAACGCTACAGCCAAATACCCATCCGAAGATTTAACGCGCTCTCTTGCTGTTTCGCCAAGCGCATGCACGCCGCTCAGCCATAGAGGCGGTTCATTCAACACGGCAACCCTCTCCAAGTTAGAAATGAGGGCCGATCCGTAGACGGGTCGCCGCACCCGCGCCTCAATCTCGGACGCTTGTAGGCCGATCATCCGAGCTGCGGAAAATAGGAACCGCTGTCGTTTGCCGCTCCCGCTGCCATACAGGCGGCTGACTCGATTCCCGATCAACGCTTCCGCAGTCGCCATGGCTAAATTGCCAATGTGGCTTGTGGTGCTGCCCTCCGTGTCTCCCAACTTGCGAAGCGGCATCGCTGAAATCCCACCAAGCCAAACCCTGTTGTACTGAACAGAATGACCGGGATACAATCCCTTCGTCGTCAAAAAGAGCGCACCGTGTTGCGGTAAATGTGGTGCAAGCGCAACCGGATCAAAAACCTTAGAAAGTATGAGACCAACACCTGGAGAAATGACACCTCGCGCTTCCGGGTGAGCCATCATTGCGGCCATGAGTTTTCCAACTCGCAACTCTCCAAAAGGGGGCAACGCACCGCAGATCACTGCCTCCAGCGAGACACGAGGCGTCGTTAAGTGCCCAATTGCACGCAAAAGCTGCGAGATCATCTTTCGATCGTATGCGGAGCAACCTCCAGTTTCACTTATTCGATTCACAGCAAAGTAACCAGCAGCAAGTGCTTTGGCATAACGAACAAACCTTCGAATATTTTGCGCATTGTTATCTTCGTCTGAGAACTCAGTTGGAATGATTTCTAACGAAATTTGACCAAAGTTATTCCTAGAACTTGACACAGCTGATTGAGTCTCACGTAAAACTAATTGCAAAACTTCGGCAGCATTAGGGGTGCCAACAAGGGCTGCCGAAAGGGTCTCGGATCCATTAACTGGTCGCCTTAGTGCGCGGAGGAGAGTGATCGCTCTGGCGGACAGTTCGCTAGGCTGGATGCCCCCTGGCAACGAGATGCCACCCCCACTGTTTGAAGGAACCTCGGCTTCTGCGAGATCAAACCCAAGCGCCTGATCTCGAAATCGATTTACAGGTGTGTCATCACCGATCTCAATCAACCCGCAAGGAATGGGACGACCCCCTGCTACTGAATTGTGCGCAAAAAACCCGACAAACCGAGCTGAACGCCCCTCTCGAGATCGATAAGGCATCGACCACGTCCGAACGCCTGCGTTAAAGACCTCCCCTACATCTATATCCCCACCGACAGTTACAAACGGATCCCCAACTCGACGAAGCATGAATTCGCCTTCATATGCCAAGAGTCGGGCCTCAGCTGATGAGACTCCGCTTCTCCACACTTCTGGTGTTACGTTCTCGTCTCGAAGCCGCTGCATTGCCTCCTGCAACCTATCTCGAGCCCCGTCGCTATCGTAATCTGGAGCAGGAGTGATACTTAATCCAAACTTTTCATCCCAGACAACCTGGGCTCCCCAGGCAGACAGATCAGCAAGCAACGCTAGTGCGAAAACAGCGATCCCAACGTCAGGCGCTGCCTTCACTAAATCAAAACTACATCCTTGTCGGCCACAAGGCCCTCCGAACATGTGGGTTAGTTCATGGCGCTGTGGAATTTTTGGTGGAAAACTGCCGTCTGAATGGGATAGTTTCATCAGCAATCGTAATGCGGTGTCGCGAAGTACATCGCTGGTCACTACGCCCGGAGGGTATGATGAGAGCATTGATTGCACGGCATCGCTAGCGCCATGCGTTAACTGGAACGTCTTCATTTTGGTTCTCATTGACTCACATTATGCAATACTAACTCTGGGATTGGAATTCATGTATTTTCTCCCTCGCGCACTACTTACGTTTTCTTGAAAAAGTTGATTTCTCTTGGGTGAGTCGCAATTCAGAGAAGTTGTTTAACTATACGCTGTTTATCTTCGCTCTAACGGCGTAGCAGTGACTACTATCTCGCTAACTGCCTTTGTTGCCAAACCGCTTGACCGCCTCAATTACCTCGCCCGCCCCGACAAGAGTGAGGTGAGTCCTGGCGCGGGTCATACCCACATACAAAGTGCGCAGCGTCATCACCTGCTCAGGATCTGGGGTCGGAGGGTCTACGAGGACGACAAATTCGGCGTCAAGGCCCTTAAAGCGTTGAACGGAGTCAAAAAGTATTGTGTCGGTAGGCTGCGCTGGCACGCGGTCAGCGCTGAGACCAAGACGGTCTCCGGTCGCAGGGTCCAGTGCTGGGTTCGCAAACTGGTACCTGATGCCCCCCTTCTCTACGCATCCCTGCAGGAATAGCGGGTTAGATTTTGTCGTGGTACAGGTGAGCACAACAATCTCTGATAGCTCCGCGCCGTTGGAGACGAGCTTATGGATCGCTTCAAAGAGCCGAGCCGAAAGGTACTGCTCTTGTGCAGGCAGGTAGCTGACCGGTAGGCCATTCGTGCGTCTGCTCTCAAGAATTGCCCCCTCGGGACGAAGTCGAGATGCGGCTTCATGGATTTGGAGAGTGTTGCGGTGGTTATAGGGGAGTTCAATGCTGCCGGTTGAGAACTCGCTCGTAGAAGTGGCTGCGTCGATGTTGAGGGCCTGGAACGGATCGCCGAACAACCATCGGCGTTTGACGCCTTCCTCTTCTCGCACCAGCACGCTCACCGCCTCAATCCATGCGCGCGTGAAATCCTGAGCCTCATCAATAACCACGGCGTCAAAGCGAGGCTGCGCGGCGAGCAGCGCGCGCTGGCCGATAGCATCCATCTCTGCCCAGTTTTCAATCTTCCCCTGCGGACTACTGGGAAGACTACTGGCGCGCTCTGCCTCATGCTTGGCCAGGTCAAAATAGGTCCGAACCTCAATGTGATCCCCGTAACTTCGTTCACGAATGTCGCGCAGGATCTGGCCCGCCAATAGGTTGTTGTAGCAGACGTACAAAACCTTCCGGCCTTTGTCAGCCCACTTTTGCGCAATCCCTGCAGCGAGTACAGACTTCCCAGAGCCAGCAGGCCCAGTCACAGTCACCGCGGGCGCCACCTCAGAGGCATGAAGTAGTTCAAGCTGGCGTAGGTCGAGCGGGGGGATCTCATCGGCAGATACCTTTGCTGCGACTCGCATAGTGGGCTCAGGCTCAACTTCGCGGATTACCTCCGCAAGGCACGTAAAGAGATCTCGGTCAATGGGCCGCAGGGGGCGACCACCCGTTGAAATGTCCCGCATGCGACGTAGGGCATCATGAAGGCTATCGGCATTCGTAAAATCGTCGGCCAGGAGATATCGGTCTCGAGAGTGGCTTAAATTTGATCGCTGGAACGTTCTTGCATTCGCGAAAACGCACCCCCAGAAGACTGGAAAAGCTTCTGGAGTTGAGAACGGTGCCCAACTCTCTTTCCACATTTGCGCTTTCTGCATGGCGTCCACCAGCCCAGAGTGCTTTCGGATTGCCTGTGATGCTGGGTCCCGCCAGCCATACGGACGACCGCCTGCTCTTACAAATTTCCCCTTTGAGATTTCTACTACCGAAGCCCCAACCTGCTTCTCTTCCAACACGAAAACGCCAAGGTCTGGGTGCACAAGGACATAGTCCGGGTCGTAGTAAACCGCTCGGCCCCTACCCTCATCAGATACAATCCAGACGGGCTGAGTGAACACTTCCCAACCTTTACTACCCAGAAGATCAGAAAGCTTGCGAGCCGTTTCTCGCTCCCAAACGTTGGCAAAACCATCAAACCGCTCTGCCTCGGCAATCTCGCTCCCCAGACGCTTAACAACCATCTCGGGGGGCGGCACTAGCTCCAATGCCTTGTTCACACGAACCATGCTGCTGCGATCTGACTCGCTCAGCGTCAAGTAGCAAAGCAGGAATCGATAGACGTTGAATAGACCTGATGGAATACCGAGTCGTTCAAACTGAGCCTCAATTGTTGATCTCAGAAAGGCCTCTGGAACGTTGAGTGCATCAGGAAGTCTCTGGAGCGCGAGATGATACAGGTGTTTCTCGTCTCTGGACAAGTTATTAAGCACGGCCTGGAGGTTCTTTAGGATTTCCAAGGCTCTCGTTTTCTTCCCGCCGACGAACTCCCCCACCTGCTTGATGTACTCCGTAAGTGGGTCCTTCAGACCAACAAAGGTTCGAGAGAATTCGGTCTCGTTCCATTCGTATCTATCGTCACAGCCTGGAACCGAGCAGTCCTTCGGGTGCGCAGCTCGCGCCATCGCACCCGCTGCCAGGTATTGCCCGAGTTCGTCGAAAAAGAGCTCTCGGCTCTCAAGAGGGATCAAGTCTTCAACTTTTCTCCCCTGCTCTGGCCGCCCGATCAGGTCACGACTACGGAGCTCTGCTACGGCTTGATTAGCCTCCTCGCGGAGTTCATCAAGCAACGGTAGGTGGAGCGCTGGCTGGCGAACCTTGGGTAGCGGCCTCGCTCGCTGGCTGAACGGGACGAACGCCTCATAGATCTTGGTAATCGTTTTCTGGAGCCGGGTCCCCGCGGAGTCGTTCGTATCTGTCATGCCAAAAATCGTCCAGGATTCGCAACGGGCCGGTCAAGCCTCCTTAATCGCAGAAGAGCCAATCCGACCGTGTCGCCAACCCACGGGAGAGTTCGAATATGAATCATGCTTGTATTATGATGCCAAACCCACGATCACGAAGCACTGGTCTCAAACAGTGCAGGCAGGTAAAGGAGGCTCATGGGAGACCTCGATGCGGTAAGGCGGGAAGCTGCGGGATTACTTGCAGACCTGCGCCAAGGCGGTGCCACAGTAACCTGCCCATGCTGCCCCAAGACACGACCCATTGAGGCGTATCGCCCATTTGTTGCCGGAGAGAATCCGCACTGGCTGCCTGGTGCTCTCATTGAGAGTGAATCTGCGCGCAAGAAGCTAACGGACAACCTGAGCAAAAGCGCTGGTGGGGCACGAGTGCGCGGAGAAACCACAAAGAAAACAAACATCGGTCGAATTGCCGAAAACCTTCCTGGTTTGCTAACCAAACTTAAAGGCGATCCGCGTGATTACCGCACCCTAGAAGGGGCAATTGACGTTGTGGGCCTCCACGGTGCAGCAAGAGGAAAGCTAGAGCTACTTGAAGTTGCTGACATAAAGTCAGCCGAAGCTACACTCTCAAAACATCAGCAAGCGATTATGCGCGCTGTCCATGAGGGACGCGTGGTACTACGTGAAATTTCTGAGAAGAATTTGGGTATCGAATAGTGGGTAGAGCAATTCAAGAGCCCACTGCGACTTCTGAAATTCTCTTGATTTGCCCGGAGAGCAAACGAATCTTTCGATTATCCGAGGCTATCCGGGGACCACTTCGCCTTGATTCTATCGATCCCGCAGAAACCGAAGTTGATGCTTGGGGTGATCTGGCCTTGCGCAAAGCTGAAGTTAAAGACTTGACTGACACCGCAAGATCACAGACCAGCGGCGCTCGAGCGGAGGCCTCCCAGGAGATTTTAACTGGCCTGCCTGAAGCTCTGAGGGACATAAGTGTTTCAAATCTTCGTTGGCTAGGTGGAAAAACTTGGATACACTTTCGTGGAATGAACCAAAAGACTCAAGACGAAATCACAGTAGAACTAATTAATGCTATCTCTGGACCACTAGATTGTTCAATATTGCGCAATCCCAAGCCTGGTTTGAATCTAGCGGCAAGCATTTACAGGATGGCCTCTGCTACGAGTTACGAGGTTCGGGATTGGGATCCCTTGCTATCCGAAGATTGGACGAAGGAGAGGGTAAAGAGGTCGTAAGTCTAATCTTCTCCACCAATCTCCCGATCGTTTCCCACAACTGGGCACTGGTGTATCTTGCCGCACGCGCCATGCAGATCCTATCAATCGCCAGTGGCCTCATTGGCCTTAGCGGGTGATTACTGGGCGGTGAAAGATCTATTTCGCGAGCAGAGTCTATTTTTGCTTACTTATCGCGAAGGGAAAGAAGAGATCACCAACTTGCGCTCCGCAGAGGTTACATCGGTGCATGTTGGAACCCGCTGGCATACAGCCGCCCCAGTAGAGCGTGCCTTTGACCGCCTCCCACTGCGTATAAGGGGTCAGATATCCGTAGGAGATTTTGATCAGATCACCAAAGTGGCATGTTGGGCATCGGCTAAGACATAGTGTGCAGGTCTCCGGCTTCGGCTTGGTTTGAGTCGAGCTTTGACGGCTCATCGATCAACCCCTCTGCTGTGGCGCCCTTGATGTGCACCCTCGTTGCTGTTTGCTCGATTGCGCCGATACAACTCCCCTCTCTTTTCACCCAACTCAAGCCAGAAGTCAAACTCCATCTTTTGCCCCCCGCCAAGTGGCGCGTAGGCTTCTGGTCCGTAAGGGCCATGAGTCAGCTGCTCGTCGGGCTCGGCCGCGCCAAAATGACGGCGCTCACCTCCTCGAAACACCAAGAACCCAGAACCATCCCGTTTGAGTACGACCAGTTCCAGATCTGGAGCGGTCCCCCACCCAGACGGGCTACCGCTGAATTCGCTTGCGGCGTAGTGCTCGCTACGGCGCCCGACAAGTGCTCCTGACGCGGTTAAACGACGTACAAGCCAGCCCTGCGGCCAGCCAGGGTGCGACGTCACCTCCACCATTAGCATGCGCTTAGAACGCTGGTTAGGAAACATCAGATGCTTAGCTGCATATGCATCGTCTACCCGCAAAACCAACACATTGTTGAGCGCACGCTGTGCTGCCGAAGCGGGGGCATGTGTAGAGTCGTCTATGGCCAGTTTTCTAACCACTCGGTTCGCAATCACGGTGGCCCGTTCGCTAATCGCCTTAAATGATCGATCTCTACCCGGCTCCTCATCTTTGTTCCATTCTTGACGCTCACGCTCATAGACGCCGAATACGTCAAGAACCTCTTGGCGAATCAGATCTCGAACGAGATCAAGTTTCCCTCGATCCGGATGGCGATCAAATGCTTCTCGCTGTGCGGCAAAGGTTGCGCGCAGTAGCACTTCGGTCGGGACGTTTTCCAATTCAGTAGTCATGGCCTAGAACCTCGGACTTCCGAGCTCATCGACCCCATTGCGCCACTGCAACGGAGACAGTCCCTGTAGGTCAAGCGCGAGCTCAACTCCCACAAAGAGCGCGCCGAGGGCGTCCCTTTGCCGGTGCCCTTCAAGCCGATCAAGATGCCCCTCCGATGCCCCCTGGAGCAGCAAGTCGCCTCGAAGCATTTCCCAATACTCATCATTCAACACACCTCGGCTATCCGACGCCGTTGCAAGCAGG
>Ga0315899_10002677_pt1 | contig 19567 bp, 16 predicted proteins | sample LakEriMetagenome_2_FD_203518 | JGI IMG/M metagenome (GOLD analysis project Ga0315899, IMG submission 203518) | Freshwater fungal communities from buoy surface, Lake Erie, Ohio, United States - Buoy 4 MA112 | ecosystem: Environmental > Aquatic > Freshwater > Lake | place: USA: Lake Erie, Ohio... | reverse complement strand
TATGGGGCTGCGCCGAAGTTAGATGATATGATTGCGCAACAAACTTCTACGCCTAAAATCGTTGTTGCTAAAAAAGTGCCGAACCCTGAACCGCCTAAACCCGAAGTTGATGCCATTGTGCTGCCGGAAACGAAACCATCATCAACTTATACTTTTGCCGATTTTTATATCGTTGCAGGAGTTTTCAAGAATAAAGAGAATGCACAACGCATGCTGAAGAAGTGGCAACAGCGAGGAATGGAGGCAAACATTATTATTGCACCGACTGGAATGCAATATGTGGTGATCGATTCGGGAAATGACGCAACGATAATGGAGCAACGCGAGCAAGAGTTTTCTTCGAAATACAATGAATCGTTGTGGGTGTGGCAGTACTAATTACGCTTGAAATCATTGCACAAAAAAGGCTGTCTTGCGACAGCCTTTCAAATTATCCGATTAATTCTTTCTTGCGAAATCGTTCTGCTACAACAAGATTTTTTGGGTCGGTATATTCATAAAATCCTTTGCCCGTTTTATCTCCCAAATGTCCGGCCTGAACCATGTTTACCAATAATGGACATGGCGCATATTTCGGATTTCCGAAACCTTCTTGCAACACGCGCAAAATATAGAGGCATACATCAAGTCCGATGAAATCTGCTAAACGCAACGGCCCCATCGGATGTGCCATTCCTAATTTCATCACGGTATCAATTTCTTCCACACCTGCAGTTCCTTCGTGCAAGGTGATGATAGCTTCATTGATCATCGGCATCAAAATCTTATTCGCCACAAACCCCGGGTAGTCGTTCACTTCAACAGGAACTTTGCCCAGCTTCTTGGACAAGTCCATAATTGTTCCAGTAATTGCATCGGTAGTATTGTAACCGCGAATAACTTCAACCAGTTTCATTACAGGAACCGGATTCATAAAATGCATACCGATAACTTGCTCGGGGCGCTTAGTTACCGCCGCAATGCGCGTGATAGAAATGGATGAAGTATTGGAGGCCAGAATGCAATGAGCCGGTGCTGCTGCATCCATATCACGGAATATTTTCAATTTCAAATCCACATTCTCTGTTGCAGCTTCGACAACAAGATCTGCATGGGTAACACCTGCAGCTAGATCCGTTACCGGGTTAATACGAGCCAATGTTGCCGTTTTATCGGCTTCTGTCAAGCTGCCTTTAGCCACCTGACGATCCAGATTTTTTGCGATGGTCTTCAATCCACGATCTAAGGCCTCTTTGGAAATATCTACCAAGGTCACATCATAACCTGTTTGCGCAAATACGTGAGCAATTCCGTTGCCCATTGTTCCTGATCCAATGACTGTAATATTTTTCATGTGCTTTTACAATTGTTAATTGTCAAATTTAACAGTTTCATTATCCCGATTTCCGTACGGTGATAAAATGTGGAAAAACGAGATAAACCTTACCTTTGGATGTGTCCCGACTTAAATCATACTGGAGTTATTTGCGCAGAATGCGCTTATTGCATTATGTGCACAATGTGTTGCATGCCGGTAGTTTACAAAAGAATAAGTCTTTGTACGAACGATTTGAAATTCGGAAAGGTGTATTCAGCTCTGTTTCGCACAAAGATATTCGTAAACACAGCAGTGAAGTTCCTTGGGCGGATCGTCCCGACGCGCGAAATCGACTTTTGACAATTGGAGAATTACCAACGCCGTTAAGTAAAGAGGATCTGGAATATTGGATTGATAACGGATATTTGGTATTACCCAAGTTCTTCTCTGGTTCCATAGTGGATCAAGTGAACCGTGAAACGCAGGATTTAATTGCTACTCACGCCGTAGATTTTGATTACACCAATTCACGCGTAATGAACATCTGGAGGAAATCCGACACTGCACGTGCATGTATTACGGATTCGAAATTGCGCGATGTGCTGAGTACTTTGCTGGGAAAGAAAGTGGTTCCGTTTCAGTCCATCAGTTTCTTAAAAGGCAGTCGTCAAAAAACGCACTCTGATTTTATACACATGTCCACAGAGCCACGTGGTTATTTGATAGCCATTTGGATCGCATTAGAGGATATTCAGGCGAATTCGGGACCATTACATTATTATCCCGGTAGTCATCGTTTACCTTATGTGATGGGAGAAGATTTCGACCATAGTTCGAATGCCCTTGTTGTTGGGGATGATTTATACGGTAATTACGAAAAGAAAATAGCGGCAGTTGTGGAAGAACGACAATTGCAGAAAAAAGTGTTCTTAGCGCGTAAAGGTGATGTGCTGATTTGGCATGCGAATTTGCTGCACGGAGGAGAACCGGTAACTAATTCTGACGCAACGAGAAAAAGTCTCGTAGCGCATTATTTCTGCGAAGGAGAAATTTTGTGTTATCACGAAATCACACAACGTCCTGCCATTATTCAGCCGATAACAGGCAATTAATGGTCGACTTCTACAGGATGTAGCTCAAGTTTGGTACTAATCGGATAGTGATCCGAAATGTTCATCTCTTCGTGAATCTTAAATTGATACGAGCTGAAACGATTGCTGAATAACATATAGTCAATGCGCGGTGCCGGCCAGTCGTTAATGAAAGTTTGCCCAAAACCTTTACCACTTTCAATGAACGCATCGTTCATATTTCCCTTAATAGTTCTGTAAGCGTATGAATTCGGAGTGTCATTAAAATCACCGCAAACAATTACGGGGTAATGGCATTCCGCAATGTGTTTGGCAATCGCATTCGCCTGACCGCTGCGCTTGATATATGCGGCTTTCATGCGTCTCAGGATGTTTTTGGATGCTGCAACATCATCTTTGTTTTGTTCCGGATTTTTTAAAAAATTCAAATCAGCATATCCCAAACTTACCGATTGCAGATGCATGTTGTAAACGCGAATGGTATCAGTACCAACCGTGATATCGGTATAAATACAAATGTTATTCGTTCGATTGTTGAACTGAATTCGTCCCTGATTGACGATCGGGTATCGTGAAAAGGTAGCAATTCCCCAATGATCGTCTTTACGAAGTGTGATGGTGTATTCGGCATGTACATAAGGCAGAACAAGGAGATTTTTTAATGAATCGAGATTACGATTGGCTCCGGCATCTTCTGTATAAAATTCTTGCACACACAAAATTTCAGGCATCAATGAGTTCAACTGATTAAACATGATGGACTTGGATTGTGTATTGTTGGACCAATTATACAGATCAAACAACTTGACATTGTAGGAAACAACATTTATTCCTTTGGTTGGAGGCTCGGCATTATGATGAAATCCCGGCTGGAGATAATCGCCCCAATACGGTATGCTGATTAAAATTGCGATAAGCGTAAACCAGCCTTGTCTTCTTTTTCTCCACCACCAATACAATAGAAAGACGCCGTTGAATAAAAGAAAAACAGGAAAGAGCAACCCCCAAAAGGCGAGTGGCCAAAATACAGCAGGATTGACGAAAGGCGCGAGAATAGCTAATAGTAATCCCCCAATTGCAAACCAATTGAGTACCCAAATCACTTTGCTGATCCAACTCATGGATCGTCGCGATGGAACGGGTTCTATGTTGACTGATTCGGGCATTTAAAATTTATCATGATTTGCCTTGAGATATTCCTTCTCCTCTTTGCTTAAACTGTCATAACCTGAACGCGAAATTTTGTCCAGTATTTCATCAATTTTTCTGCGAATTTGTTGAGGGTCTTTAAGATTTGGTATTCGTTTACCAGCACGATGTTCTACGCGTAATTTGGTTTTGGGAAACACAAACAACTTTGACCAACCTTCCAAAATATTTCCTTTTGTACGCAGTTGCCATCCGTAACATAAACCAATTAATGCGCCACCCAAATGCGCCGCTTTACCGCCGAGATTCATAGGTAAATCGAGTAACGTGGTTAAAACAAATGCAATTAGTGCTAACCATTTTAATCGCATTTCTATCCCGAATGGAAAAACCGTTGCATCCGGACGATACGCCGCCATTCCAATTACCACGGCCATCACACTGCCGGAAGCACCTTTTAGCTCAGCATTTTCATATCCAGGCAGAAGTTGTGCAACAAGGACAAAAAGCGCTGCTCCTGTTAATCCGCCCAACACGTACAAGCCCGTTAAACGCGCACCACCCAGCAAATCGGAGAACATACGACCAATAAAAAACAGCCACAACATGTTACTCAGCAAATGAAAAAATCCATAATGCACGAACATGTATGTTATCGGTGTCCAAAAACGAACTAACAAATGACTCAATGATCCCGGAAGATCAAGCACATCAATAATGAAGTACTGAATACTGTGCACACCGCTCAGCATGCCGATACCGATGGCCAAATTAATTACCAGAAATAATCCCGAGTTAATCAGCAACAAGCGCATAAGTGCACCGTTTCTGCCTTTTAACTGCATCGATAAATCGTTGTACCAGCTCATACCTCTAATAAAAACGCGAACGATCGTTGTTAAATATCTTGATTAAAATAAACCCGAAAATCATTCCACCGATATGAGCAAAATGAGCTACGTTATCACCGGGATTATCCTGATATGCGCGCAGTAGTTCAGCTCCACCATATAAAATTGCCATCCATTTCAGTTTGATGGGCAATCCGGGGAAAAAGAACAAGTACATTTCTGTATTAGGAAATAACAATGCAGCTCCCATTAGTAAGCCGTACACAGCGCCTGATGCACCAATCAGATAACTGTTAGGTGGATTCTGCATTAATAAAGTTAGCCCATCTCCGAATTGTTGCAAATAGTTATAGGCAGCTACACTTTGCCAGATCTGATAAATTAAACTGGAACCAATTCCTGCAATGAGATAAAACAGTAAGAAACGTCGTGCATCCCAGATGCGTTCCAGCATTGATCCGAAAATGTACAATCCGAGCATGTTAAATAACAAATGGCTGAAACTGCCATGCATAAAGATGCCCGTAATGTATTGATACCAGCTGAATTCCGGAGAATAGGGGTGATGCAGACCCAGCAGTAGATCCAGATTAAGAAACATAGATCCTGCAGCATACATTTTAACTGCGAACATGATAACGTTCAATACAATCAAATTCACCACCACAGAATTCATCGACATAACGCTCTTGTATCTTGATCTAGGATCTTTGTTTCAAACGACGGTCTAATTCGTCGATCCCGGTTTGAATAAAACAGGGTTTGCCGTCCGGTGTACTTGCAGGCATTTCGCATCCGAACAATTCATCCACCAGATTTTTCATTTCTTCAGCACTTAATGTTTGTCCGGGCTTTACGGCTGCGCGTTTGGCCATAGAGCGCGCAATATTCTCTTTAGGTTTTAACAACAATTCCTGCTCATTGTTGCTGTAATCCTGAATAATTCCTTCCAACAAATAGGTGCTGTCCAGATGTTCTGTGCCTGCCGGAACACCATGAATAACAAAGGCATTGCTTCCGAATGGAGCTACATCAAAACCAAGCGCGTTAATTTCCTCCAGCAATCCATTCAACGTTGCTGCTCCTGCCGGAGAAAACTCAACATTATCCGGAAACAGTTTTTGCTGACAAACGCCCTGATGTTGCTCTACTTGTTTCAAATATCGCTCGTACAACACACGTTCGTGCGCACGCTGTTGATCAATAATGAGCATTCCGTTCTTTAATCCGCATACAATGTAACGCTGACTCAATTGCAGAAATCCTTGTCCTTCGGGCTTTTCCTGCACGTTCTGAAACAACGGAACTTCAGTTTGTCCGGCGGATATTTCCGGCGATTGTTCCATGTGTTGCCGATATAGGTCCTGCCAATTATTCAAATTATTTCGCTGCACCTCATTCTTGGGCTGACGTGTATCTGCGGTGAAAGGATTGTAATTGGTATCGATGTAAATCTTGGGAGGTTCAACCGGTTTATCCGATAATTTGTAAGGTAACTCAATACTCATTTCCTGCTCAAAATCGAGTGTAGGTGAAATGTTGTATTGTCCTAATGATTTCCGAACGGTCGATTTAAGAATCGCATAGATCGATTTATCATCTTCAAATTTCACCTCGGTTTTTGTAGGATGAATGTTGACGTCAAGTGTTTTCGGATCGACTTCTAAAAACAAGAAAAACCCGGGATGTGAGTCCGGAGGGAGTAACTGCTGAAACGCCGATTGAACAGCGTGGTACAGGTATGGATTTTTAATAAAACGCGTATTCAGAAAAAAGAACTGTTCTCCACGTGTTCTTTTAGCAAATTCAGGTTTTATAATAAATCCATTGATACGCACGATGTCCGTATGTTCTTCAACCGGCACTAATCGCTGATTGTATGGATTTCCGTACAAAGCGACAATGCGCTGGCGGAACAAACCTATCCAGGTTTCGGAATTTCCTTTTTCGAGACGATAAATGCTTTGGTTGTTATGATTCAGTTCGAATGCTTTGTCAGGATGACTCAGCGCAATTCGTTCAAACTCTTCAACGATGTGCCGGAATTCAACGGTGTCTGATTTGAGAAAATTACGTCGTGCCGGAACATTAAAAAATAAATTACGCACACTAACCGAAGTGCCGGTAGGTGTTGCGCAAGGCTCTTGTTCCTGAATCACACTTCCTTCGATGCGGATTAATGTGCCACTTTCATCTTCGACGCGTTTGGTTCGTAATTCAACCTGGGCAACAGCTGCAATACTCGCTAACGCTTCTCCGCGAAAGCCCATCGTGGTTAAACGGAATAAATCGTCTGCATTTTTAATTTTTGATGTGGCATGCCGTTCAAACGACTTTTGCGCGTCAGTTGGAGACATTCCTTTACCATTATCCACAACTTGAATCAACGTTCGACCGGCATCTTTTACAATTAACCGTACATCCGTTGCACCGGCATCCAGCGCATTTTCCATAAGCTCTTTTACCGCAGACGCAGGGCGTTGCACCACTTCTCCTGCTGCAATCTGATTCGCAACGGCATCGGGTAAAAGATGAATGATATCTGACATAAACAAACAAGAATGGCGGATCAATCCGCCAACGCCCAAATTTACGGATTCCGCAACGGTTATCCTTTAAAAATTCACATTGGATTAATAAACAGGTACAATGTTGAAAATTAATACAATTCTAATCCGCATGGCATCACCTTTGTCAGAACTTTAAGACGTGTGAATTCCATGTCCATTGTGGAGAAATTAGAAATTATGAGAAGAAGATTTCGATTGTTATTGCTGCTGGTACCTGCTGTCTTGTTTTGGTGGGCATTCGCCTTTAAAACCGCTGATAAAGCTTCCGGTGCGCCGCGTGTGGCCGCTAATTTGAAAAGTATTGCTCCTCCGTTTTATACGGATGCTACCGAAAAGTGGGCGGATTCCGTTATGAAAAAGATGACGGTCGATCAACGGATTGGTCAGCTTTTTATGGTTGCTGCTTGGTCAAATAAAGACCAAAAGCATGTGAATGAAATTAAAAAGTTGGTTTCGCATCATCATATTGGAGGTTTGATTTTTATGCAGGGCGGGCCTGTGCGTCAGGCGAAGTTGACGAACACGTATCAAAGCCTGGCTAAAGTGCCATTGCTGATTGGAATGGATGCAGAGTGGGGCATGTCCATGCGATTGGACAGCTTGCCCATTTTTCCTCGTCAAATGACGATGGGAGCTGCACAAAATGATTCGTTGGTTTATGCCATGGGACGAGAAGCCGCGCGTCAATGCAAAAGATTGGGCGTGCATGTAAGTTTCTCACCTGCATGCGATGTCAACAACAATCCTAACAATCCGGTAATTGGTACTCGATCATTCGGTGAAGACCGCGAATTAGTGGCGACCAAGTCCATCATGTATATGAAAGGCTTGCAGCAGGAAGGAATTTTAGCATGCGGGAAGCACTTCCCGGGACATGGAGATACAGACAGCGATTCACATAAAACTTTGCCGGTAATTAATCATCCGGTAAGGCGATTAGATTCATTGGAGTTGTACCCATTCAAACGCCTGATTAGTGAAGGTTTGGGAAGTGTGATGGTGGCACACTTGCAGATTCCGGCTTACGATACGACTAATAATCAGGCTACAACATTATCACGATTTGTAGTAGATACTTTATTGCAACAGCAGTTAGGATTTCGTGGTTTAATATTTACAGATGCCTTGAATATGAAAGGAGTAAGTGCATATTACAAAGAAGGTGATGTTGAAGTTCGAGCTTTGATGGCAGGAAACGATGTATTGTTATTCTCAGGGAATGTGCCACTGGCTATTCAGAAAATTAAAACCGCCATTCAGCAGCAGCAAATTACACAACAACAAGTAGATGCTCGTTGTAAGAAAATTCTTCAAGCTAAGTATTGGAGCGGTGTTCACAAGAACAAGAAAGTGAAGTTAGAAGGACTTTACCGTGATTTAAATACAAGCGATTCTGAAAGAATAAATGAATTATTTGGAAAGCAATCAATTACAATACTTAAAAATAATAATGAATTATTGCCGATTTTGGATTTAGCCCAACATCGTCTTGCTGTCATTCAATTGGGTGGAGGCAAACAGGAATCCTTTACGCAACGGTTGTCGTGGTATATGCCATTCCGTTACGAAATATTACCGTATAACGCAGGCGGAGCCCTTATTGATAGTGCGTTGAGCCGCGTTGATAAAAACGGAACGATCCTGTTACTCTGTACTACAGTGTCACAACGTGTTGCCAATAACTACGGCATAACTGATTTACCCGAACGCATGATCGATTCATTGCTGAAACGTAAACATCGCGTCGCTCTGTTGGTCATGGGGAATGTTTATAGCATTAATACCATAAAAAATGCCGATTTATGCCACGCTGTTGTTGCTGGAATGGAAGATCAGCCGTATATGCAGGACGGTGCTGCGCAAATTGTAGCCGGGGCTATTGGCGCTTCGGGAAAATTGCCGGTGAGTCTGAATAAATGGAAATCGGGTGTTGGATTGAGAACAGGAGGGAAGTATCGAGTAGAGTACACGTGTTATCAAAATATTGGACTCTCTGAAAAATCGATAATTAAAATTGACTCAATAATTCAGGATGCTATTAAAGAAAAAGCATTTCCGGGTTGTCAACTTTATGCGGCTAAAGATGGTAAAGTTTTTCTGCATCGATCGTATGGTAAATTTACGTATGACGGTTCTCGTAAGGTTTCCAATACTGATTTGTATGATATCGCATCAGTAACAAAAATTGTAGCTACAGCACCTGCCATGATGCGTATGTATGATCAGGGCAAATTTAAATTGGAAGATACCTTAGGAAAAATACTTCCGGAATTGAAACAAACGAACAAATCGGCGCTTCGGGTGGATGATATCATGGCGCATAGGGCAGGACTTCCGGCATGGATTCCTTTCTGGATGAAGACTGTTGATAAACAAGGTAATTTGAAGCGGGAAGTCTATCGTAAGCAATGGAATGATTCGTTCCCGATTTATGTAGCTCCGGGCATTTTTATATCCATAGATTATAAAGATTCAATTTATTCTCAGATTAATACAATTACAGTAGCAACTGATCACAAGTATGTATACAGTGATTTAGGATTCTACTATTGGAAGAAATTTATTGAGCATGAAACGCGAAAATTGCTGAGCGAACATGTCATGGAAACATTCTATAGTCCTTTAGGTTTACGGAGTATCGGTTTTCAACCCCGACTACGCTTTTCTCCGCAAATTTGCGCGCCTACTGAGCGTGACGAGAAATTCAGAAAGCAATTGTTACAAGGCGACGTACATGATCAGGGTGCTGCCATGTTGGGTGGAATTGGCGGGCATGCCGGAGTGTTTAGCAATGCCAATGATGTTGGAGTAATGATGCAGCTGTTTCTGAATTATGGACGTTATGGAGGACAACGATTTATCGATTCGAGTACAATCGTAGAGTTTACCAAATATCGGGTCGATGACCCGGAAAATCGTCGTGGATTGCTGTTTGATAAACGGGACAAACAAAAGGATAAACCACAAGCCTCCGGTCAATACGCATCTCCTTCAAGTTACGGTCATCAAGGCTTTACAGGTACGCAAGCGTGGGCAGATCCGGAAACGGGAATTGTCGTTGTATTTCTTTCCAATCGAGTATATCCTTCGGCTGATGATAATAAATTGGCGAAGATGGGAATAAGAGGAAAGCTGACGGATGCTATTTATGAAGGTTTAGGTTATGTTAAACCAACAGCAGCTAAGTAAGATCCTTAGTTTTCATTGTACCTTTATATCATGAAAATCGGAATCGTGTGTTATCCAACGTTTGGCGGATCAGGTGTTGTTGCAACAGAACTTGGTAAAGCACTTGCTGCAAAAGGACATCAGGTGCATTTTATTACTTATAGTCAACCGTTTCGACTCGAAACTTTTACACCCAATATATTCTATCATGAAGTAGTCGTTACTGACTATCCATTGTTCGAATACCAGCCTTACGAATTGGTGCTAAGCAGTCGTTTGGTGGATGTGGTTCGTAATGAGAAATTAGATTTATTACATGTGCATTACGCCATTCCTCACGCATCAGCGGCTTACATGGCACAGCAGATTTTGAAGGAAGAAGGAATTGACATTCCATTCATTACCACATTACACGGAACTGATATTACACTTGTCGGTCGTGATGAATCTTTCGAGCCTGTAATTACGTTTACGATTAATAAGTCTAATGCGGTAACAGCGGTTTCGGAAAGTTTAAAGGAAGATACGTTTCGTTATTTCCATGTGAAACGCGAAATTGACGTGATTCCGAATTTCATATGTCCTAATGATTATGGTCAGGCACGTTCTAATTGTCAGCGACAAATGTTTGCCCCGGCCGGAGAGCGCATTATGGTGCACGTTTCCAATTTCCGCAAAGTGAAAAGAGTGGAAGATGTTTTGCTTGTATTTGATAAAGTTCGTCAACAAGTTCCAACTAAACTTATCCTGGTTGGTGATGGACCTGAACGACACAATATCGAACGTTTGTGCAGAGAATTAAACACCTGCAACGATATTCACTCGTTAGGAAAGGTGCAAAATCCGGCAGAGATCTTATCTATTGGTGACTTGTTTATACTTCCATCAGAAACGGAGAGTTTTGGTTTGTCGGCATTGGAGGCTATGGCTTCGTATATGCCTGTTATTTCAACGAATACAGGTGGCCTTCCTGAAGTTAATATCAATGGAATTACCGGATTTACAAGTGATGTGGGAGATATTGAAGATATGGCGAAGAATGCAATTCATATTTTGAAAGACGAAACGACACTGCAACAATTCAAAGCACGCGCGCGCGAACAGGCTATGAAATTTGATATTCGTGTGATTCTTCCGGTCTATGAAGAACTTTACGAGCGCGTTACACATAAAAAATTAATAACAGCCTGATGCAATTTCAATCCGGAGATAAGGTTCGTTTTTTAAACGAAAAAGGAGAAGGTACTTTCATTCGAACCAAAAGTGGTGGAATGGCTTTGGTAGAAATTGAGGACGGCTTTCAATATGAATTTCCAGTTAATCAATTGGTCCCTGTTGCACCGATAGCTAAAGCGACTCAAGCCCGAATCAATTCAACGGATCAAACCGGCAGCGAGCAAATAGAAACCAGAACTCCTGTTCCTGATGCGTTTCCCCAAGGATTATTTCTCGCATTTATTCCGAAAAATCAACAGTTTCCGGGAGCAGGATTAATTGAGTTATCATTGATCAATCATAGCGACTATGATGTGATGTACACCGTTTCATTGAAAGATGGTGGAGATTGGTTGTGCATTCAAAGTGGGAAACTCAGCAAAAATGAGCGTGCTAAAATAGATACGTTGCAACCTCAGGATTTTGACGAATGGGGGCAAGTAAAAACGGATGTGCTGTTTTTTAGCAATGATGCATTTAAACATCGCGCACCATTATCTTCCATCACAAAATTGAAAGGCGTTAAGTTTATTAAAGATAGCACGTACAGCGATCATTTGTTGACTGGAAAGCGGTCGTACATTACTGAAGTTTGCTTGATTGACAACATGAATACTGTTGCGGAAGAGCAACCCTTTATTTCAAACGATCAGTTGCGCAGAATGATGGAATTAAAGGATCGAATGAAATCTGCACCAAAAGTATCTGTGCCGCATTTGAAAAATCAGCTGCTGGAGAAGGAAGTGGATTTACATATCGAAGAGCTGATGGATAATTGGTCGGGGATGAGTAATGCACAATTACTCGATGTTCAGCTACAGCGCACTCAAAAGGAATTGGATGCAGCTATCGCTGCGCACATGCGTCGTATTGTTTTTATTCATGGAGTCGGTAACGGACGACTCAAGCAGGAAGTCCGAAAGTTATTGGCAACGTACAAAGGCATTCGCTATCACGATGCTTCCTTCCAGCGTTATGGTTTTGGCGCAACAGAGGTAGAAATTATATAGTTGGTGCCACAGTGTGTTAGTGCACAACTTCTCCAATTCACCAACGAACTATTACACCAATTCACCAATTCACTACCTTTGTAACGCAGATCGGCTGGTCGCTGCGGATTAAACTGCAGAGGAAAGTCCGGGCAACACAGAGCGGCTCGCTTCCTAACGGGAAGGCTTTATTCAGAAATGAATAAAGACGGAAAGTGCAACAGAAACAAACCGCCGCCAACTTGTTGGAGGTAAGGGTGAAATCGTGCGGTAAGAGCGCACGCGCTGTATGGCGACATGCAGCGGGGCAAACCCCGGGTGTTGAAAAACCAAATAGGTTCTGCTTCCGGTAACGGAGTTCGCGGCTCGTGAACAGCTTTGCGGCAGAATGGGTAGGTTGCTTGAGGCGTGTGGTGACGCGCGTCCCAGAGAAATGACCGGCTATGATAACGATGCGTCGTTGTTAAAAACAGAACCCGGCTTACGAATCTGCGCCACATCGAAGGCTCCACATGGTGGGGCCTTCGGCCATTTTAATAAGTACGGTTATATTGTTACAATCAGTCCGTCCTTCATCACCAACTTGCGGTCGGCCATGTCGGCGAGTTGTTCGTTGTGCGTAACAATTACGAAGGTTTGTTGCATTTCGTCACGCAAAGTGAAGAACAATTCGTGCAACTCTTTTGCTGTTGACGAGTCCAGATTTCCCGATGGTTCGTCGGCAAAAACTACTGCGGGTTCATTCATTAACGCTCTCGCTACCGCAACGCGTTGCTGCTCTCCTCCGGATAATTCCGAAGGTTTATGGTGTACACGCCCCGATAACCCCAATCGTTCCAACAGCTGTTGTGCACGTTGTTCAGCTTCTTTTTTCGAAGTGCCTTTAATTAAAGCGGGCATACACACATTCTCTAACGCTGTAAATTCCGGGAGCAAATGATGAAACTGAAACACAAATCCGATGTGTTCATTACGGAACGCTGACAGCTTGCCGGAATCCAGCTGCATGATATTTTGACTGTTAATCTCAAGTTGACCTTGATCGGGTAAATCGAGTGTTCCCAAAATTGTTAGCAGTGTGGTTTTTCCTGCACCGGATGCGCCGACAATGGATACCACTTCTCCCTTATTGATCGTAATGTCAATACCTTTCAGTACTTCCAACGAGCCGTAACGCTTCACAATTCCGGTTCCCTTAATAATCGCTGTCATATCAAATAGAATTCACTCAAACGTTGTGCAGTTGCAAGGTGCGTATTTTTTCTTCGTGCTTTTTTTGGTGCCGGTGCATGAAAATTGCAAAGCCGTTATTATTAGGAGCAGGAGAGTTCGCCACATGAGAGCCAAAATACTAAATCATCCCATAAAACGGTGCACACGTCGAAAATACTTGCAGGAACACTTAATTCCGAAATTTAATTGACATATTTGTCTTTATCCTAATTTGAATTGATTATGAGTACAGCAACCTTGCATATTGATATTACTAAAACTGCACATTCTCGTTTACCGGGTTTAGATATCAATAATCTTCCTTTCGGTAAAGTGTTTTCGGATCACATGTTCATTGCAGAATATGCAGATGGTCAATGGAGTAAGAGTCGTATCGTACCTTTCGGAAATTTGGAATTAAGTCCTGCCAGCAGCATGATGCATTACGGTCAGGCTATTTTTGAAGGGATGAAAGCTTATCGTTCAGATAATGGTGATGTCCTATTGTTCCGCCCATTGGAAAATCAAAAGCGTTTAAACAGAAGCGCTTTGCGAATGGCAATGCCTGAAGTTCCTGAGGAAGTTTTTATGGAGGGTTTGGTGGAGCTGTTGAAATTGGATCAAAACTGGGTTCCTGCAGGAGATGGAAGATCCTTATACATCCGTCCGTTTTTAATTGCAACGGATGATTATATCGGGGTAAAACCTTCGGATACGTACATGTTTTTAATTATTACTACACCTGTCGGTAATTACTATGATCATCCGTTGAAGGTGAAAGTTGAACATACGTTTTTCCGTGCGGTTGAAGGGGGCGTAGGCTATGTAAAAGCATCCGGGAATTATGGTCGTTCGTTATATCCGACGAGTCTTGCTAAAAAGGATGGTTACGATCAGCTTATTTGGACCGACGCTCGCGAACACAAGTTTGTTGAAGAGTCAGGAACGATGAACTTAATGTTTGTAATCAACAACACGCTTATTACACCTCAATTGAGAGATACGATACTTGCCGGAATTACACGTGAAAGTGTTTTGGCTATTGCCCGCGACTGGAATGTGAATGTTGAAGAGCGTAAGATTTCCGTGGATGAAATTTCTGACGCTTTCGATAATGGAACACTTCAGGAAGCTTTCGGAACAGGAACTGCAGCAACCATTGCGCACATTTCTGAAATCGGGTACAACGGAAGAAATCTGGTATTACCTGTTTTAACTCCGGAGTCTTTATCCAAGCGTATTTCAAAAGAAATGGACAACATTCGTCGCAAGCGAACTGACGATATTCATAATTGGGTATATCGTGTTTGTTAATTAGCGCAAAGAAATTATTCATACAAAGTGAATGTAGTAAGTTTGTAAACCTATGCAGTACAAACTCTACACGCTTTATCCGAATTCCCGATATATACATATTGAAGCGTCTTGCGAAACACAAGGTGCAACAGAAGTTCGTTTGCAATTACCCGCGTGGCGTCCGGGACGTTATGAGTTGGGCAACTTCGCTAAGAATGTCAGAAATTTTGTGGTATTCAGCGAAGATAAAAAGCAGTTGTACTGCCAAAAGTTTTCTAAGGACGGATGGATCGTTTTACCCGAAGGCGCCAAACACATAACTGCAACTTACGAGTATTACGCCGCAGATTTAAATGCCGGTTCTACCTATGTAGACGAATCGCAGTTGTATGTAAATCCGGTGAATTGTTGTTTGTATAAAGTAGGCGCCGAACAAGAATCGTGTACACTGGAAATTGAAATGCCGCTTCATTGGAAATTGGCAACCGCATTACCTGTTACAACCGCTGAGCGGGAAGGTAAATTGGTTAAGACGATGAAGGCAGAGCACTTCGACCGATTAGCCGACAGCCCTTTCATAGCATCCGCAGATCTCAAGCATCATTTTTTTGTTTTGGCTGGTGTCGAGTTTCATACGTGGTTCTATGGTGAATGTTATCCGGATTGGTCCAAATTAACATCCGATTTTTTCATTTTTGTAAATGAACAAATGCGACTCTTCGGCTCCTTTCCGGCTCCTGAGTTTCACTTTCTGTTTCAAATGCTTCCGGGAAAGTTTTATCACGGTGTTGAACACGTTGACTCCACGGTTATTGCGCTGGGTCCTGGTACACAGTTGATGTCGGAATTGTACAACGACTTGTTGGGTGTTAGTTCCCATGAGTTGTTCCATGCCTGGAATATTAAAACCATTCGTCCTGCGGAGATGTTACCATACGACTTTACGAAGGAGAATTATTCACGTTTGGGATTTGTCGCAGAAGGAGTCACTACATATTACGGTGATTACATTTTATTCCGCTCCGGTGTTTGGGAGGAAGCTGAATACTGGCCGGAATTTGCAGATCGATTGGTGAAGCATTTCGACACGCACGCGCGTTATTTTATGTCTGTAGCTGATGCTTCATTTGATACTTGGTTGGACGGATATGTGCCGGGTGTGCCGCATCGTAAAACGTCCATTTATCATGAAGGATCCATTCTTGCATTTTGTACCGATATGTTTATTCGGAAACACAGCAGCAATAAGTATAATTTAGATGATGTGATGCGTGTGTTATGGACGGACTTTGCGAAAGAGGGAAAAGGATATACCGAAAAAGACTACAAGCAATTGGTGGAGCAGTTTGCGGGAAATGATTTCTCGTATTACTGGAACAACTATTTCTACAAAGCGAACGATTATACGCCGATTGTACAGGAAGCGCTGGACTACATTGGCTGTGAATTAAAAATGCTTCCGGCGATGCGCAGTTACGAACGTTGGTATGGTTTCCGTTTGCTGGAATTTAATGGAATATCCAAAGTGAGTGAGATGTACTACAAATCGCCTGCTGTAGTTTGTGGTTTGTCGGTTGGTGATGAAATTGTAGCGGTGAATGGTTATGAAGTTTCGGGTGATCTGGCCACATGGATGAACTATTTTGAATCGGAGGAGCCGGTAAATGTAACAGTGGTTAGCAATGGAAAGCGAAAAGAGTTACAATTATTAAGAAACGGGCAAATATACTATTCAGCTCCTCAGATTGTGCGTCGATCTGAAGTATCTGATTATCAAAAGGAAGCCTGGATGAGATGGTCTGGTAAGACGTGGTAGCGGGTTACGTTTGTTGAATTGTTAATAACTCATTTTAACACGTATTTGATTTAAGGTATTAATGTTCTTTTTTTGGTATAATTATTAACCTAAAACCAAACACAATGGAACAAACAAACACTCCCGAAGCACCAAAACGTCCAACGTTTTTAACAGTACTTTGTATTTTATCGTTTATCGCTGCAGGTATCAGCATTATTGGCGGTATCATCGGTTACCTTGGCATGGCTGCTATGGAAACTATGGGTGCTAACTTAGCTGAAGGCATGGAGCAGATTGAAGGTATGGAAGAAATGCCGGGCATGGCTGATGCAATGGCAGTTATGAAGCACGCGAAGCTTCTGTTGATCATCGGTAGCATTCTTACTTTGGTTGGATTGTTCGGTGTAATTCAAATGTGGAAATTGAAGAAGACCGGTTTTTATATTTACACCGGTGCTCAAGTATTAGGAATCGTTCTTCCATTGATCATCGTTGGTGGAGCAGGTTTCAGCGTAATGAGCGTAATCTTCGCGATCGCATTCATCGTAATGTACGGAATGAACTTGAAGCACATGTCTTAACAGACACTTCAAACTATAAGAAAGCCGATCAATTTGATCGGCTTTTTTGTTTTTACCTTTGAACGTGTTACGAATCCTGCCATACATTTCATATCTCGGTTCCGGTGTATTTATCTATTTACACCTGAAACGGTATTTTCAATATCATATCAATGATCCGGAAGATTTGTCGGCACAGTGGTTTGCCCATTTAAATACTGAAATGTTGTCCATTGGACATCTGCTATTGGCGTTGATCAACTTATTACAATTTGCTGCCGTGGTTACGATTCAATTTAAGTGGAAGCGGGGTTTTGGATTCTATACCGCGTTACGATTAACAGAAATGTTGGTGTTCTTTTTGTTCATCGTCAACTATTTTCCGGGAGCCCTAACGCAATTAACGGGTTATGTGGGAATTGTTATTGCTGCGATTTTCATTTTCTTGTATTATCGTTATCATAAGAAATATATCGTTGCTACAAGTCAAACTCGAAGTAATCTGTAGCAACACGATTTAATACAAATCAGTTTCTTGAATTAAGTCGCCCACATCCTCCAGCTTCACCTTGTGCATTTCTTTAGCTTTTGCAGATCGACGAATATCGCCGTTGCCGGGCATCGTATTATTATCGCCGGGATCATTGGAGTTGTTCATGTCGTAAATTTCGTACATGAGATAGTTTCCTTGTGCATTTTTTGATTTTCCGAAACGCCAGGATAAACCAACATGGACGAAAATTGTGCCTTGTGGTTTAGCTTCATAAAACGGGGCGAGCGGTCGTAAATCGTTGGCACGATTATAACTATATGAATAAAACCAAATTCTGTTTCTTACCGCAAATCCTCCGGAAGCAAAGAAGTTGAAGTTAGGCCCGGGGCGAAAATCAAAACGAATACCATTTGCAATTCCTGTTTGTCCAAATTGGATTACGTCATCGTTACCAAGGTACAGGCTGTCTTTATTGCTAAAATTATACAGGCCGCCTTGTGTTCGGGAATAGATAGTAAATGCGAACTTTTCCGTGGGTTGTATGTGCAATGAAACGGTGCGCGGAAGTTGAATGTTGAAATAAACTAAACCATCCAGCTTCCCGATACGCATGCCAATCATAGGTAGAAAATTTTTATTCCCGAAAAGGAACGAGCGTGTAACGCCGAAGCGGAAACTTAAACCGGGATTTACCAGAAAATTCGCTGCGAATGTGGCGCCCCATCGCAAAACTCGTGTATTGGCACGATCGTAAGCATCACCAAATATCATGGGTGTCGCATCCGCAAACAGCACCAGGTTTTTACCCAAACCTGCAATGGCGCGCAGTCCGATTCCTGTTTTGTACAAACGATGCTGTTCTGATAAACCTAAAAATTCCGGACGATCAATCACGGAATTAAAAGTTGCTAAAAGATGAAAGGTATTCAGCGATGAACTATCGGCGCTAAACTTCGCTTTGGTGTAAAGCGGAGTATAAAACGACCAAACCGACTGCAAATAGCGGTATTCACCAAGCTTGTTATTTAGCGCTGGTCGGTTACCAATTGCAGGCCGTTCTCCCGTGGCATATAACGACCAAGAAAAGGCAGGTCGTATAAAGTGTTTCGGAATTCCCGGTTTAACCACTTTGGATGAATCCTTATTAGCGTAAACCAGGTGTGATCCGAGTATGATGACAATAACGAGAAGCACTCTCATTTTTTACCTCCCTTTCCTGAGTTATTGTCTTCTGTCAGTATGCGAATTAACTCTTTTTTAAACTCTTCTTCTGCAACATACAACAGCGCAACTTTTTTAGGCGATAATACTTTTAATAAGGCGGTTTGTTGTTCTTGTGCAATTTGTACTTCGCGTTGACGGATTTTTAGTTCTTCGTTGGCAATGCGCAAATAATCTGCATCTGAGAGGGACTCTTTTTGTTCTTTCAAGAGACGCTTTTTCTCATTGAGTGCTTTTCTGCAGGAATCGCGCTTATCTTGATAGTTATTATAAATTGGCCAAAAAACCTGAGCTTCTTCCGGTGTAAGTTCCAATGACTTGGTGATGAACGCCACACGCAGCGCCTGAACACGCTCGGGACCGGCCTGAGCGGATAATTCAACCGCAGCTATGCCTGCCAGAAACAGTATGAGTAAAAGTATTTTTTTCATTGTTTCGTATCGTTTAACTGACCGAAATCGGTCTCGTTTAATAGTAATTCCAATATTTCCGTATTCTCCTCAACAGGCAATTGTTCAATTAGCACATCTTCTAATACATGAACATCTACAATATTCAACACATCTTCGTTGTTAAGTGTTTTTTGTGAAGTAGTTGAATTAACCACATTATTTGCCTTAACACTTTCTGCTCTGCTTACACCCGGTATACCAACGC